>JAABUT010004859.1_pt1 | contig 10370 bp, 9 predicted proteins | sample 5559281 | NCBI WGS metagenome assembly JAABUT01 (sample SAMN10711880, study PRJNA513359) | rock metagenome | isolation source: Antarctica rocks | place: Antarctica: Victoria Land, Ricker Hills nord | collected 2016-01-04 | reverse complement strand
GTGGATTTGGATTAAATAGCCAAACAAGCTAGCTAAGCCGGAGCTTGTATCAATACTGAAATGCCATATTCTGTTTTACAATGCAAAAAGAGTTTCAAATCAAAGTTATAGCTCCGATCAAGTTTGTTCATGTTGAATAGAAGAAGTCTTGCTTCACATCCAGTTCAAAATACTCAATATATGAAATACGGCACGTGCAGTATGACTGTTCAAAACAGTCGTTGAAGGGGTGGATTCGGATTGGACAGCCAAGAAAGCTAGCTTAGCCTGAGCTTGTATCAATACTGACATGCCCTATTCAGTTTTACAACACAAAAAAGTTTCACATAAAATTTATAGCTTTGTTGAGATTTGTTCATGTTGAATAGAAGAAGTCTTGCTTCACAACCAGTTCGTGATATTTAATAAATGAAAAATGGCAGGTGCACTGTGATTCACTTCTCAAAACTGTCATTGAAGGGGTGGATTTGGATTGGACAGCCAAGAAAGCTAGCTGAGCCTGAGCTTGTGTCAATATTGAAATCATAGTTGCATGCGTGCAGGTGCGGCCGCACCCCCTGCACCAGGCGCGCGCAACCCCGCACCGGATGCAGCAGCTCTTGCTGCTGCGAGACATCGTGCTGGTGTTGCTGATGTGGGAGACTTCTATGCAAGGTAACAATTGTGGAAAGCTCACATGTTCAGATGTCTTTCTGCCCGGTGGGCAACCAGCCCCTTTTCCTCTGTGTAAGCCGGTGGCTCGTGGCACATCTCTGGTGCTCAAGCCTGATGGCACTAAGACTGCCAAAGGAGAGCGATCTGGGCCTTTCACTTTGATCGCCACAGAGGATTCCCAACACAGCTGCTTGGTCAGATTGATTCAGTACCTCCAGCACCGATACCCAGCAGGTCAGATCCAACATCGGTACCTGTTCAGCCCCCTCACTAGTACTCAGCAAGGTTTTGCAGATGCTCCCCCCACTGCCTCCGCTTTGGGAAAACGTTTGAACAAGCATTTGCAAGATGCTGGGTTATACGCTGGGGAAAGCAAAGGAGAGGTCAAATTCAGAGCATGGTGGCATGTGGGATGACCAGACCTGCCATTAGCCAGAGTGTCCAAATCAGGACTCTGAGCATTGTGGATCTGTATGCTGATGTATCCAGGCATATTCTTCGATTGGAGCGCCTCGACAAGCGTTCGTTCAATAACATTTGATATTTGTTATGTGTTTCGGTGTGGGTGGGTGGGCTATTTTCAGAACGACAAACTGTGCTTGCTATACTGTTCTTATTTACATAGACAGCGGTCTGCAAGCAAGTCTAGAGTGACAAGACGTTGTTGTCCTTTGAGCTTCCTTCCTTTGCATTCAAACACCTATGAGGTAACCCCCACGTGGGACAGCAATCCAGAAAGGTAGTCACCACGCTTCCTTGTCGGGTGTGAATGCTGCAAAAAGCGGTGAGCTGACTTGCTTTAACAAGATATGAACACCGGACGGAACACAAGATGCGCTGCACTTGGCTGTTTGACATCGGTTCTTTTGGTGGTTGTGGGTGTCAGCAGGATCAATCTCTTCAGCGCCGCTGCAGGAGCGCAGCCCGGAGGCGCCCATTCTACCTATCCGCCAGCAGTCGAGCTGGCTGCAGCCGTGGGCCTAACATTCTACGGCCTTTTGATCCTTGGCAACAGCTTGTACGCTTTTTTGCTGGGCAGCGGGAGCCCGGTTGTCACTCTCACGCTCTTAGCTGTTGAGTGTGTGTTGGGCTGGTTCTACTTTTCCGTCTTTGTTCTGTCGTCGTATCCATTCATGGCACGGACCCAAGCTCCTATGCCGGGACTGACCGGCACGCAGTCCAAGGCGCTCATAATGATGGTACGCACTGAATGCAATAGCGTGAGCAGACTGCAGTTCATCTGTACCATCAGCAACCAGGATCGTTGCCCTCCCAGGGGTTTCTTGGCGCAATTGGCACCGGCGTGTCATTGCTGGCTGCGCATTTCTACTTCACTCTGCAACTAGCACGCTTCCAGGTAAGCCTGCGAGCCAGAGACCACAACTGCAGCTCAGCGGTCCTTGAACATACCTCTATATCATTGAGGTCGGCCATCACGCAGCTGGAAAAATTGATGTACAGACACTACAGCTTTGGACATAAAGAACGGGACAGACCTTTGCACTGCTTAATGTGATTATGTTGGATGTCATTTCAGACCATTCACACAGGGTGACTCATCATGCTGACAGCAATTGTATGCTGTACATTCCAGATCACAGCTTCAGATTCCCCCTTCCAAAAATTCAAACTTTCAGACAAGGTACTAGCACAAAGCTGCGCAGGCAGCAGTCCAAGTCTAAGTCAAAGTCAAGGGGAGGGCTTTACTCTGCCAACTTTTTTTGCATAGGCCATGGAGAGGTGTCCTTTGGTGTATGTAAGCCACTGCAACTGGTTGCACTGAAAACAAAGGTCTGCTGATTGCACAGGCTCTACCTCCATCAGAGGATAGCTTGTGTGATCAGTAGGCCTTTGCAACTTCTTGTGCAACGGGTCTTGCTAGCGACACGCTGATCTGCTGCAAAACTTGGATACTACAGGTGGTAGCTGTCCTGTTTTGCCACAAACCTTGGGCCTTTCAAGGTATCGCTTCATACCTCTTATGAGCCCGAGACAGCTTTCAACGCTGGCCTGTGCTTTCAACCAGAAAAGACTGTGACAGCAGTTCTGACTTGTTCAATAGAAAACTAGCGCTGTGACTGCTTTGCGCGGCGGTGAACTCGCGTGCTGAACGTTAGATCGGTTGCCTGCCGACCCTGAGTCGCAGCGCCGGGCAGTTGTGCTGTTGCGCGCTGCGTCACTGTCACAACACAGCTGGTACAGGACTGGGACATTCTTTTTGTCAAGAGCTGTACATGAGTCACAGTATTGAAGTGCAGCCTGTTTGGCAAGCAATGCCATTCTGGCGCTTACAAGTACCAGAACTATGCTGAACTTTGTTGAGAAGACGACAAATCCCCAGTACACATGCATGTGACAGTCAATGTTTCACGGACAAGCTGTTGTATGATAACTGGCTTGATGTTGACTGCGGCTAAGCTGACACATGGCTGCTGCGCTGCTGGCCAACAATTAGCTCGGTTTCCTATATATTCGTAGGGGCCTGAGGACCATTATTCCAGTCGCATGATCTCTACCATGCTTGCAACACGGAACCACATACACTGGTGCTGCTGCCGCAGAGTTGCACATGAGTCACGACAGCCCTCTGTGTCAAAACACTAATCATAATCGTACACATAGATGTGTATGTGTATAAGCTCAATTAAGCATATTATATCACCCCAAGACGTAAACGTGCCTTGGGCCCAACAGGCCACTTAAAGTGTCTTGCATAGACGAGAATCCACCGCAACATTAAACACATTGCTTGCTGTACAGAGTGCTGTACTTTACGTTATGCTTGATGCCGTAAAGTACCCCACTAGTATGAACTTACTGATGGGTGTTATCTGTGTTCTACAAATCAAGCCAAAGCAGAACAGGTCCATCAAGGTCTTTTATCACACAATCAGCTTCAATGCTCAAGTCACAATCCTACAACACGGGAACTTTGAGCTGATTCTCCTTGAGCATGAATAAAAGACTTGCAGGCACCAAAATCAAGATATATTGCCAGCTCTCTCATCATAACACATAGCCTGCTTGAGGACTGACTCAACATCTTATGCTACTTGCTGTTGCCTCCCAGCTGATTGTATAGACCACAAGGTCACTAAGAAAATTAACGCAACAAAGCAATTGTGCATAGCACAATTGTGTTTGACTACATGGTAGCTGCAATGGATGCTGAGGCATATGCTGCAGCTGCACTTTATGTTGAGCGGACTCAATCCCCTGCTGTGCTTTTCAGTCGCCTCAGTGCCTTCATGTTGGACTGGCAAACCTCAGCAGAAGCCTGCACTTGTTGCACAACGCCATGATTCCATAAGAGAGGAAGCAGGGCCTTTAGCTTGTCCTGGATGTGACCTTGATTGGCCCCCACATTCCAGTGTGTCACAATTTTGATGTAAAAGTACCCATCTGCTATCTTGCTGACCACACATAATTCAGCAATGTTCAGCTTTTGAGCTGTATGCTTGCAACTGTGACCTGGAGGCACATTGACAGCTTGCTCATACTCCCTTTGCATGAACGAGTCCAGCTAAGTCTTCCATTGTGCTGGCTTGGGAAAAGCCAGTGCTGCCTCGATGTCAGTGCGGCGCTGATGCAATGCTCCAACACGTGCATATGGACCTTGGTGATGATGCAAGCTTTGACACATGTGCCTCATAACCATATAGAGGGCGTCATTCAAGTTGCTCTGACGATCTGCTTTAGAAGCAACCTTTGCTGCTTTGCTTTTGCTACCTTTAGTCCACGCCTGCGCCAGTGCCTTCTGAGTGTAGAGGGCCACCAAATGCTGGATGTAGAAGTTGCCGCGTGCCATAACTTGCTCTGCATCCTGAGGGCAGAGATGCAGATGCAGCTGGTCCAGTTTTTGCTGTAAAATTACAGCATTTTGCTGTGGTGTGCTGTAGCGGCCAATGTTGATTTTCTTGTCCATATAAGTATCCAGTGCCAGCTGCTTGTCCTCCACAGCTATAGCTTGACGTATCCCATCCACAGCATGGCTGCTTTCCTTTGTGAACCATCGCAGCTTGCCAGCCTGCTGCATCGCCTCAGATTTGCTGTCCTTGCCTGTGAGGTAGCTCTCTGGCTACGTCAGCTGCCTTGCAAACCATATTATCTGCTATGAAGAGAATAGCTCTGCCCTGCCCTGCAGATATTAGAAGCATGCCTGGCATGCAAGAATCCAGAGCCAAACGGAGGTATATACAGCACAGAGGTGCAGTTGCTTGGTATCCCCTGATACTGAAAGCTCACCTCGAAGATAGTTGGGCGCTCGCAAGCGGGGTGTTTCTATCGGTGGTGTGCTACGGTGAGTAATATCGGTATGCCCCTGCAGCACGCATTGATTTACGCTCTTGATGCAGAACAAGATTCTGCAAGCAACGAACATCGTTTCCAGAGAGTGTTTGGCAAGTCCAGGCAGTTAACACCATCCTCTGACCAACATACCTCTGACCATCTTGACGCTTGCAAGCCCGAGCTCGTCATCATTGGAATAGATTCAGGCAAGCCGAGAAGGTTTTGGAGAGACAAACGCGGACCCTGGGCACAGTCGCAACAATGTTACCGTCGGTTACCAGCTTTGTATATCGTTAACGACTTTCGCTCCCTCAGAAGGTGAACGGCAGACATACACCATCTGCTAATACAAGCTGTTCAATGGCAACCAACAAAGTGCTTTGCCACGTGAGCCGTCTGGCACAGAAGGCCGCAAGTCCGAATTGTCTGATAAAAGCGATTGGAGGTGTTCAGGTTGTTTTGAAGGGGATGCAGGTGTAAGGTGGATGGAGTAAGAGTGTTCTGAAATGACGAGATAGTTTTGGCTGCATTGGTTTGCGCACCATATGTCAGTTTGCTTTCATTGAACTGAAATGGCTTCAGTCAGATCACTTGGGAGATCAGCAGGTTTGAAATACAGCCTCAGAGCAAGATGAGGCTGAAAACCTGCAGATTGACCTAGGTCCCAGCTGAGCTGATGCCACAGATGCTATCCCAGACTCTGATAGCAAAAGCCCACCAATCATATTACGAAGAAGATCAAGATGAGCTGACCAGCAGACTCAAGTGCGTCCCTCTTTCATTGACCTATTGCAGTTTGCCGATAAGATCCTGTCCTGAGAGTAGTGAACACATTGACAAAGACGTCAACAGTAACAGCAATTTCTGCTTGATCTCGACGTGAAGTAACATGTAAGGAGTTTTTGTTCTGGAATTCTTAGTGCATGAACTCAGCGTTCAATGATGATTGCACATTTTATTGAAGCCTGTTTGCTACATCAAAAGCAATCTTCCTTTCTCTATGATGTAATTGATGTCAGTAGAGGGCAAACCCTTTCTGTTGCGAAGGTCTCCAACGCCCCCTACTCTGATGTGCTCATAGCGGTTGTGACCACCAAACTTCAGAAGTGCATCTGTACCAATTGTATTTTGATATTGAGATGTCGTGCAAGTTTGGACAGACTGCACTGGGGCAATGCAAAACACCTGACTGATTGCTAGTGAATTGACACACTGCTTGTGAGTGACTTTACAGTTGTGTTAGTGTGACCAACTCAGAAACATGTTTGCCTCAACTTGTAGCTTCAGCTCTGAATCTGCAGAGTCCCCTGCTTGAGTCAGAATCTTGCACTTGTGTCAAGTCACTATCAACATGCACAGCATATGTGATGGTAGCGATAGCATGACCATAGTCTTAGCTTCAACAGTGAGATCAACATGTTGCTAGGTATCTTTACAAAGCTCCAAATGCAGCAGTCATTCACAAACTGGTGCTGTGCTAGCGTCTGTTCAGCGCATGTAGGCAAGCTGACTACACCACACAATGAAATTGCACACAAGTGTTGGCTACCCAACGTTGGCCAAAAATTAGTCTTAAAACATGCTACATAGCACTACTGGCCACACATGCTGGGCCCTCTGTCCAACAACACCTTCTGTGAAAGCGCTCTATGTTTACAGCTGTCTGCGAAAGCCACCGAGTAGGCCAGTCCAGCCCTGCAAAGTGATAACAGGGCGTCGAACTAGGTACCGTGCCAAAACAGGAAAGAATGATCCGGACCAACGACTCTCATGTTGCAACACAAGACGTACTGTACTTGAGTAGTCAAGCTCCCATCTTGCCGCAGCTCTCGGCACACTGCTGGCATGACTCTATGCACTTTGAGGTCTGAGCATCCTCTTGCATAGTCATACAATCCCGAGCACAGGCTGCACATACTTCGCTGCAGGTAGAGCAAATCTTGCTGTGCAGCTTGCTGCCAGAAATCATAGACCTTGAGCATTTGGCACACATATCTGCGCAGCTTTGGAGCATGTGTATATGAGCTGGATCCGCGTGCTTGCCGCCTTTTGAGAGGCAGTAACACATCGTCTCCAGACAGGTTCGCTCTCAGGCGCGGCAGATATCGATGCACTGCTTCATTCTGCTGACGGGGTGTAAAAAGTATGCTTGCGGGTGATGCCCCGACTGTTTGTGGGCGACAGGTGTTTTGGAGGGCGCCCTCCAATACCTCCGAGGGCGTAATATTTCATTTGTGTTACGAACATGGCCCAAAGGTCATGCTGCGCGGGCTGCTGAGTAAGCACACCATGGCCGTCGATAACAAAGACGGAGGCAAGTGGATTAGCTGTCTGATTTACTATCAGAAAGGTACTCGTTGCGGAGCGAAGGAACAGCTCGACAGTTAGCTGTCCTGCCAAAGTAGGGCACGTTGACCAAACAGCTTCCCAGTCAACTGTTAAACGTTTATACTAGAGCCAGCGTCGACATCGCCCTGGCAAGCAAGCCGACAGGACAGCGTGAGGTATCATGTCAAACACGTTCTAGCTTCTTGATGTCCACCTAAGCCTCGCTTCGAAAAGCCGTTCCAAGACATATCATGGGTGCCTTTTATATCACCAAATCGCTCTGTCCATTGCAGAGCAGTTCCCCTCAACTCCTCGGTGGGCCACTGTGCTGATACAAGCTTGCTATGACGACAGAGATGCCTGCGCATTCGACATCATCAGAGGCTGGTTTCACAGGACTCCATGACTGGTAACCCAGGTCATCAAACTTCAAGCCTCTTTCTGAGCTGGCTAACTTCTGAGCCAGATTTTGCGTGTCAACCGCAGGATTCTATCAAATTTATGGTTGTATTTATTGACATGTGGAATCCTAACTTTGATGTGCTTGGGACAAATGTATCTGGCTGAATTCTCTCAAATTAGTCAGATAACCACCTCTGACACTGTCATGGACAATGAGCAGATAGGAATACGACCTACAAGGTAAGTCCAGTGTCCACGAAGTCTGGCAGCAATTTGGACTTGGTTGGTATAAACATTGCACAGCTCCTCATTTTGTGGCTTGTTTGTGTGCCAGCAGAGCTATGGTCAGGGGATTGCCAGTACTACAGAGGGTTGTAGCAAAAGTGTTGTCAGTTGCGCTGGCTCTATTGGTTATGTTAGCTGTGATGACATATGACAAAGGATTCTTCATCGCAGCAGTGATAGGGTATGGTTTGGGCCCTTTTATCTTGAATTCATTGACTGGTACATCAATGTCAGCACATCATTATGTCCAGATGGTCCCACATAGCTAATCATCATCAAGATCTTTGTGCATGATAGCAGTGTTGTCATCATGCATGGAAACAGTACCTTTCGACCTTCAATCTGCTCATGCTCAATTTTCCCCTCCCAAAGGATTCTATAGGTCAACAGGCAATGAGTGGCATGACGCAGGGTGGAGTATGTACCTGCATGACAGACAGTTTGTGACTTCAATTCTTGACTGTTGCCAATGTCATTTGTCAAAAGCTTTGATTAGGAAGGCATGATCAGGTGTGATTTACAAGTGACTGGACGCAACAGCTACATGACACCTTTTTTGCAATCATGTCGACTCCTATTTTTGCAGAGCAGGACTTAGCTCTTACAAAATAAAAGCTCATGACTTATATGATTGACACATGCTAAGAGTGAATGCATCTTAGCCAATACGCTCTAGCAAGCCTGGTATTTGCATGCAGCATTATTGGCGAGTGCCTTACCTCACATACATGCTCTTTGTGGGTTGTGCATAAAGCACACGCTTATGTTTATGGCCAGAGACGTAGGTCAGTATGATAATAGGTACTATGCAGCCATTTCTGGTGATGGACGCTCTGGCATACAAGAATTTGTCAGTTTTACTGACACTATACAATATTAACCTCGATTCCTAGTATCTGGTGTATGTTTCAGTGATTACATGCTGTACAGGTCATGCGACTTTTTACGTGCAACATATTTATATGTACCTCAATCACTATGCATTTTCAGAAATATACCCACATGTACACAACACAGGTAGTCCGTACTTGAACACTGACCTACCTTTGCCTATAAGGCAAACCAATATCGCATTTGAAATGCTTGGTCTGACACCTGAGGCATTGCAAGGATCCTTGACTGACACATACTTACATTTTTTGTATCATCTCTTACAATAATTAGCATGCAACTACTTTCTGCATCCAGTCAAGTCTTGCATCACAGTCAGTCACAACATGTCCAAGTGGCTGTGTTCAGTTAGCTATGTCGCAGCCCAACCCGGAAAGGGCCAGCTTGAGCTAGCTGCATGTTACCACAACAAAGGCATGCTAACCCAGCATCAGAGTGTTGCCCCATTGGGTAAGCATGCACAATGCCAAAGGAACCACACATGATGCTGCTTGAGCACACTAGTGAACATGTGCTGGCATCCATCAAAACAACAGCTGCCTGTGACAAACAGAATGATGTAGGTACTCAGCCACTCAATGAGCAACATCCAGCAACCAAATTACCTCATGTGTTTTGCACAGATAGCTGAGGTAATTCACTGGCCTTGCTGTGTGCCAAGCTTCACAAATTGAACGAGCCTTCACTATTGCGGCTAGACCTTCTGCTTGCCACTTGCTGTCTTGTCCTTGTATTATTATTTGTGCCCAGTCTTTGAGCAGGCAACATGAATGGGCGAGGCAAGCTGTGCTGTTCTCGGGCAACCTTGCTTGGCTGTCTGTAGTAACGAAGCAGTAATGATGAACACACTACGCTGATTGAACTGGCAGCCATAGCAGCCCCCGCAGCCCAAGGGGGAAGCTTGAAGTGCAACGGAGTCAACTGCAGCACGCCTGCAGCGACGGCAGCTTGCTATACTTAGGCTTGTCCTAGGCGGCAATGCATGTTCCACCAGCAAGGGTGACAGCTTAGAAAGCAGATGCTAAGTAATGCAACAATTTGATGTATGCTGAATGTATCAAGATACACAATTCTGCGCATTTGCCTGTTGCCAGCATGCAGTAAGGTCACTTCATCATAGGAACTCACCAGCAGCTATAGGAATCATCACTACATTGTACCCAAAAGCCCAGAAGTAATTCAGCCGTATACGGCGTAAGGTTTTCCTCGACACATCCAGCGCAATGATGACGCCCTAAAACAAAAACACAGAGACGTCAGGCGTTTGTTTGCAGAAGGACAGATACCTTGACAACTTTCTGCAGTCAACCAGGATCAGGATTTGGAGCCAGCTCTAAATGCATTTTATCTGAATCCCGGTCCTCAGTTCGATTGGTTAACCAACATTGCAATTAATTGCTTCCAGACAATGCCTAATCCAGTCACCTCTAACTGCTGCAAAGTTCAGAGGCATGCTTGATTGATTTATCATAATTATAACATTGTCTTGTTGCTGTGTTTTCAAGACTAGCAGCGTTTCG
>JAABUT010004857.1_pt1 | contig 10372 bp, 6 predicted proteins | sample 5559281 | NCBI WGS metagenome assembly JAABUT01 (sample SAMN10711880, study PRJNA513359) | rock metagenome | isolation source: Antarctica rocks | place: Antarctica: Victoria Land, Ricker Hills nord | collected 2016-01-04 | reverse complement strand
AGGTCAGATGCAGCCATGATGGCAGAGGCTCCTCGCGGCAGGACGGGTGACCGCTCACGCCTTCATCACACCAGATGCCCCATCGACCGGCTACTCAGATCCACCACCCCGGAACCCGACAAGAGCCGCCTTCGACCGGTCTCGTCGACTACGCAGATCGAGGTGAGCTTCTGCGACACGTCCAGACCAACAAATCGGGTCATCTTGCAGTCTCCCATGTGCGAACTGCCGAGCATCACCGCTCGGATCGCGGCACTATGGGCGCCTCACGCCGTTGGCCGCGATTACCCGATGTCCACACATGCACCAACGCCTAAACCATCAGCAAAACTGCGTCAGAGCCGGATTCCTGTAGCCGTGCCTGTGGGCCGCAGTGCTATAGCGCAAGCCGGTAGTTAAAGCCGGGCCTTGTGTTAATCCCACACCATCCATCTGCAAGAGATCCAATATCTATTGCTATGCCGCCATAAGATTTGATCGTTTGAACGTAATATTTTCCCAGAACACCTCCAGCCACCAAAAAGAGTCTTCCGTGGTGATCTCGTGAAAGATCATTCTGCAAGATCCTGAAGGTATCTGGAAAGTGCGCATCTCGAAAATCTTCGTCACATTGTCCATAGTTCTGTTCGCCCGGTATTTGATAAAACTCTACATCTTCGATACCAAAATGTGTGGACAACAATGATGGAAGATCGGACCTACAAGATATGAGACCGATCTGCTTAGTGCCGCGGAGAATTTCATCCAGCAGGCCGGCTGTATGGAGTTCAATGTGGATATGTTGGCTACAGAAGCTTTCTGGGCCGACGTTCTTGTCTGCAAGGAAGAATCGGTGAATGTTGCTTAGGCCAGGAATACCACGTGTACTAGCAATGGAATACTCGTGCCGTAGCCATGATTCATAGGGAACTCCGACGATGTCACATTCTGAAGCCAGATCCATCACTTTGTGTCCGATCGGATCAAAACCAAGGACGTAGCGATCGGCCTGCTGCCCCCACCACATGCGGACGAAATCCTGACGGTTTTGGCCGTAGAGAGCGGCATATCGGCTCTCGTCCTGACCTCCCAGATTGGCGAATGCCCCCTCGCCGTCACCCATCCTGATCAGCGCAAATGGCCGCTTCGCCGCCACGGCAGCGCGGATTTTGCCGGCAACCCCTTCCACAGATAAGTATGGGCGCTGTAGCTTGATCTGCATCAGATTGTAAACTGCACGATCGCGCGGAAAATGACGGATGTAGTGCCCGAACTGCGAGAGCACATCTATGTCGTGTTGCTGTTCGGCGGAGCGTGCTGGAGTACCACACAAAATCTTCGTCGCATCTTCCCAGGCGCCGATTGCGTAGAGAAGGTGTGCACAGAAGGCCGCGACCCTTATGTCATCTGGCGCCGCTTCTCGGGCGGCTTGTAGGCTACTTAACGCTTCAAGATGTTTTCCTTCAAGGCGAAGGATGACAGCTATCTCGTAGTGTGCGGCTACACAGTCCGGTTCTTTCTCAATCGCTCTGGCAAGCAGGGTCTTGGCAGAACTTACACTTCCGGCTTCCTTGCACCAGACTGCAGCCTGGGTAAGTTCAAAGCCGCCTAGCGCTTGTGATTTGGGGCTACCGAAAAAGTCTTCAATAGCGACTTCGCCGTTCGCCAGGGCTGACGACAGCGATGCAAGTAATTCAGCTGACATTACTTACTCATGAACATGTTGTGGCCTAAGCTTGGAGTGCAACAATGACAAGCATCGTTGCTACAGAGGTTTGCTGAAACGGCACTTGTACGGTGACGCGTCGAAATCTATGTGAGTAACCTGGGCCAAGAAGTCTTTAACGGCGTCGCGGACGGATGGCCAGATCTTTCCTTCTTCGTCGTAATCGTCGACCAGCATCACGCCTCCTGGGGAAAGCAGGTTCCACCAGCGTTGAAGGTCGGACATGACGGCATCATAGTCGTGGCCTCCATCAATATGGATAACATTCGGTGCTATACCCTTACGCGAAAGGACGAAGGCTGCGTTTGCAGAGTCCAGTGGCAAGGGAATAATTCTGTCACTATGGCCAGCTTCAACCACATTCGTCAGGAAGGTATAATAAAGGCTGGGATAGCCATGCTCAAAAAGCAGACTGTCGAAATGCTCTGACTGCTCCCAGTGTTCCCAGCTTCCAAGCCATGTATCCACCGCGATAATCACCGCGTTGATACCATGCTGCTTTACGGCATCGGCCATGCGGATGGAGGAGCCGCCTTTCCAAACGCCGACCTCGACAACCACAGCCGGCCTTGCGCTCTGGATGGTGTCGGCAAGAAAGCTATGATGGGAGTTCCATCCCTGCGTGTCGCTCCTATACCGCTGTGCATTAAACGCAATGTAGGGATTGCGGCCGCCCCATAATAGTTTGATCAACTCATGAAACATGTGACACTTTCCGGCTGGAACGCTTTTTGTCGATTATGACATGATACAATTTCGCGACGTCGTCCACCTGATCCTCTACCATGCGTAATCGCTTTCTTATCTTGGGAGGTTTGCGGAACCGATCCGGGTTTGCATAAATATTGTCAAGAATGCTTGCAAGTGCATTAGGTTTTTGAACATCAACTAGGAATCCGTTGATGCCCTCTTCGATGTCCTCACCGAGAGCACCAAGGCTGGACGCGATAACCCACGCACCACACGTGAGCGCCTCACGAGTGACCAAGCCGAACGACTCCGGCCATAGTGATGGTGCAACCAGCACGTCCATTCTGGCATACAGACCAGCAACCTGCTCCTGTGCTACTGGCCCGGAGATGGTGACGCTCGTTGAACCCCATATTTCCTTCCGCTCCTGGCCCATCGACATCTCGTGGTCAATCGCGATTACCTCGAAATCTCTATATCCACCGGCAGTGATCGTGCTGCGCAATAGATCATAGCCTTTATGCGCGCTGCCTCCGCCAACATGGCCTAGGCGGATCCTGCCTTTATGGGCCGCTCGTTTCTCGACTCCTTTGAGGGCGGAAACACCGTTGGGAACAGCAATGGCGTTGTTGACGCCGCACTGGCGATAGAGTTCGGTGAAGTAGCGACTGACGCCAAGAACCTGAGAAGCCTGCGACAACGCCGTGAAAAGACGCATCTTCCGCCGACCTGACTCCGAGCGGTTGTGCGGGTTCGCGTCGCTGTCAAATTCCTCGGCGTCCCAGGGGTAACGTAGGCGGTGGAGGCCGTCATGGAGGAACTGGTGGTCGCTCACCCACCATGCGTCGTGCACGGTCACAACAAACGGAATATCCCTGGCAATCGTCAGGTCCACAATTCCTGCCCCAAGCCGCTGAATGCAGTGAAAATGCACAAGATCAGGGCGGAAGTAATCCAGGATACGTGCGAACGGCGCAGAGACTCCGTCATCATCCGAACGCCAATCCATGAACTCACGAAGCGGCGTATCGATCTGGAACACTGGAACGGAACGATAGAAGTAGCGGTTCAGCGCGTAATCAGTCCCTGGGTCCGCGTTCCCGCATGCAACCCCGATCTCGAAACTCTGGCCATGGCTATCAAGAAGGCCGTCTATCTGGTCACGGACCACCCTTGTTGCACCGCCGATCGTCTGGGGCGTGAAAAAGACATTCACGATGAGGATCCGCGGGCGCTGCCTAGCCGGTCGCCCTACGATAGCACCGTCGTGCAGCTTGAGGAGCGCTGACGTCAGGCGCTGGCCGAGATCCGCTGGCCGGTAGAGGTCCAGCGCCTTCTTGCGGGCCGCGCTCGCGACACGGCTGCGCAAACCGGCATCGTTGCAGAGGCGATGGATTTCGTTTTCCCACTCTTGGGGGGACGAGGCAAGCATGACGTCTACGCCAGCGGTCGTCGTCTCGGTCAGGCCGCCGACCCGCGAGGCCAGGGTTGGAATGCTCAGCGCTGCCGCTTCCAGCCACTTGATCTCGCTTTTACAATCGTTGAACAGGCTCTCACTCAGGACCGCAAGGTTGATGTGGGCACGGCGCAGCAAGGCAAGGTAGGCGTCCCGGTCGGGGATGAAATCGATGTGCTCGACTCGCAAGGGGAACCGGGTTTTCAGACTTGGAGCCTCCACGTGACCACACAGGGTGATATGCACTGTTGGGTTGCCGTCCATCACCGCAATAAGCGCCGGCTCAACCAGCTCAATGAAATCCGACGTGTGCGCCTTGGTGCCGGAGCCATAGAACACGTTGATCTGGTCGGAAACTGGGCGCTCGAAACCGGCATGCTGTGCCAAGATCTCCAACTGCCGGGACAGCCCGTTACGGTGAACGATTACCCGGTCGCGGCCAATGACATGCGCCATCATGTCTGCAAGGTGATCTGTCGATGCGATCGCATAGTCGCAGAGAGCCAGGGCATGGCGGAACATCGGCACGCCATAGCGTAGCCAGAGATGCTCGGTGGCGTTGATTAGGCCGCTAAAAGACTCGATCGGTTCCGGGTAGTAAGCTGGATCGAACACGAGGTCGTCGATTTCATAGACTGTAGGCACGCCAGCAGAGCGGCAAGCAATGATACAGGCGATAATTGGGGCGCTCGCTATCGTCCGATAGAAGATCGCCAGGTCGGCAGTTGCGATTGCATCCTTGAACTCACCCACCTGCGCCTGATCGAGAATGGTGAGATGCACGGCTTGCCCGAGTATCTGCTCGGCTTTCTGGCTAACCCTGTAGAAGGTGCACTGCGGAAGATCTCTGTTCGCGAGCAGCACGACCTGAAGCGGCTCGCCCGCTGCAATTTCAAGGCAGCGCGGTTCGCCGTTCACTCGCACCGCACCCAGCGCCTTGACGACTACTCCGATGTCGCGTGCGATACCTTCATTCACCAGCCCTTGAGGTCCAGGGCGGGCTAAACGCACCCGAAAGGCACTGCCTGCGCGGTCGCCAAACTGCGTAAGGACGTCGGTGAGCTTGGACGTCATGCGGTGGTCACGCGGGAAACGCTCTAACCCTCTCACGAGTAGCGAAATCGCCTCCTCATGGTCCGCGGTGCTGGTGGCGGCGGCGGCGGCATTGAGCCAGTTCCAGTACCCACCGGCGCCGCTAGCTCGCGCTCGTTGGTAGAAGTATCGGGCGCGAGTGAATTTCTGGTCCCTGAAAGCGATGTCGCCTAGCGCCTGCAGCAGTTCGCCATTGGTGTCATCCTCCAAAAGCGCTCGCTCATAGATTGCGGCGGCTTGTGTATCCCGCCCCTGCAAGGCATGGCAGGTGCCAGCAGCGACGAGCACCCCGACTATCGGCCCGCCGGAAAACGGAAGAGGACCTCCGGACAAGATCCCCTGCGTGACGAAGTGATGGAAGCTCTGCCAGCGTCGTGGCGAACGTTCGGCAAGCCAGGGGTCGTGCTCCAGGTAAACCATCTCGTCGAAACTCGACGGGATTTCGTCGAGCTGGATGTTTTCTCGGCGGAGGTAAGCACTCTCGTTTGGCGGAGTCCCGGCCGTCAGCCCGGTTTGCAACCAATGGCGGTAAAGATGTTGCGGCTCATCGCCCTCGATGCCAGCAAAAGCCGCGTAGAATACAGGATCGAAGTGTAATGTCCTCGATAACGGCAGCAGATCGCGTGCCCCACGCTCAACCAGATGCTTGAGGGCTTGCATCTCGTTCTGGATAGAGAAACCAAGGGTGTTTGCAGCTATATAAGCTTTGAAACGGAATGCGTTTACCCATTCTGACTGATCGAAGCCGTTGTCTGTCAGCATCTCGGTGAGATTTGCATAGCCGTTCCGGTTCGCCTTGAGGAGATGTTGTTCAAGGAAGGAATGGCTTACAGAAGTACCCGGGAAATACAGCAGCTTGTAGAAGGAGTGATCAAGAGAACGGCGGTAACCTAGGCCCTGCGCCTGACCGACCTCAAGATAGTGGCCGGGAAGCGCGGCCGGTGAAAGCGCACGCAATTTCGGGTTGTTCTTCACATACCCATGGACATCAAAATCAGTCGGCAGCCTGGAATGCAGGCTATTACCAGAGTCTAGCCCGTTCTCGCTGCCGTCCCTTGTGGCGGCCCCTGCATTTGCCATGCTATCCCGCATCAGTTCGAGCCGGACGTCGTCGCGCCGGAGGTCTACTTCTACCACCTCCGGTAGCACGCAACTTTGTAAAAGGCGAACGGATGTTGGTAGGCTCGGGCGGTAGGCCACGGGTCGCACAGCCTGCCCGAGCAGCGGCAAGCCTGACGGCGTCGCCGGGGTATACCGGCCCCGGCATGCCGCAAAGGCCGCCCTCTGCCGCTGGCGCAGACCGGCAAGCACGATAGGGTTCTCCCGCATTTTGCGTGCTGTCTGGTCGACGCTGGGGAGAGGAGTGCGCACATCAGGCGACATCCGCACCCTCCGACCGAAAGTCATCCTTGTCCAAGCGCCTTCTGCCTCTGATCCCTTCCGGCCTCACCGTCGATCAGGTCCTTCCAGCCCCTGACACCGTCACCATCCACACCAGTCCGTGCCAGGGATCGGCGCCGTGTCCGACGTGTGGCCAATCGTCCGAGCGGCTCCACAGTCGATACCAGCGCACGCTTGCCGATCTGCCGTGGCAGGGTCGCCCGGTGGCATTGCGCGTCCGGGCGCGGCGGCTCCGCTGCCTTAACCCGGCCTGTTCCCGCCAGACCTTCGCCGAGCGCCTGTCCGGTGTCGCCCGGGCTGGCGCACGCCGAACCGAGCGGCTGGGCAGCCTGCAGGGCCATGTCGGCCTGGCACTCGGCGGCGAGGCCGGCAGGCGGCTGAGCGAGCGGCTGGCCATGCCGACCAGCGCGGACACGCTGCTGCGGCTGATCCGCAGCGTCGGCAACGACAACGAGCGGCCGCCTATGCCGCGTGTCCTCGCCGTCGATGACTGGGCCTGGAGGCGCGGCCATCGGTATGGCACTGCCCTGGTCGATCTCGAGCGCAACGCCGTGATCGACCTTCTGCCCGATCGGCAGGCCGAGACCCTGGCCGTGTGGCTTCGCCAGCATCCCGGGGTCGAGATCGTCGCACGCGACAGGGCCGGTGCGTATGCCGATGGCGTACGCCAGGGCGCCCCAGACGCGGTCCAGGTCGCAGATCGCTGGCATCTGCTGCGCAACCTCGGTGACGTCGTCCGCTCCGTTGTCGATCGCCACCATGCAGCCGTCCGGCGCGCTGCCCTGAGCGTCAGCAAGCAGCTGGCCAAGTCGCCTGAACCCGTGCAAACGGCCGAGCCGGACATCGCCAGGCCGAGTGCGGCGGCCTTGCGCAGCCAGGCTTCCCTGGCCCGCCGCCAGGGCCGCTACGAGCAAGCGGCACGGCTGCATGCGGCAGGCTGTTCCATCTCCGGCATTGCCCTCCAGCTTGGCGCCGAGCGCAAGACCATCCGTCGCTGGCTGCATGCCGGCGGCCCCTCTCTCTGGCGCAAACCGCCACAGGCCGGGGTTTTGTCCGCCCATTTCGATCGCCTTGAACGCCGCTGGGCGGAAGGGTGCCGCAATGCCGCGCAGCTCTGGCGTGAACTCGTCCAGCTCGGCTTCACCGGCAGGCCTGGAACCGTGCGCAGGTGGGCGGGACAGCGACGCAAGGCCTCGGCAAAGAGCGCCCCAAACCGGAACACGCCCCTTACCACCGGGCAGTCGCCCTCGGGGCGGCAGGTCGCTCGCATGCTCATGGCCGACACCGAGACGCTGTCCAAGACGGAGCGGGCGTTGATCGTCCATCTGCTTGCGCAGGTTCCCGGCCTTTCGGACGGTGTCGCCATCGCGAAGCGGCTGAACCTGCTGTTGCGCCACAGGAGCGAGGAGAACCTGGGCGCGGTGCTCGACAGCGCGGCCGGCACCCCGTTGGCCAGCTTCGCCGCAAGCCTGCGGCGCGACCTGGCCGCTGTGCAGGCGGCTCTCGACCTGCCCTGGACCACGAGCCCCGCCGAAGGCCAGATTAACCGTATCAAGATGATCAAGCGGACGATGTATGGCCGAGCCGGCTTTCAGCTCCTGCGAGCTCGCGTCCTGCACGCCGCATAACAGCGCAACAACAGCACGCAAAGTGCGGGAGAACCCACGATAGCGGGCACGGCGCTGATCAAACAGACCCGGGCCACCCTCTCCGTCTGCCCGTTCAACGGGGAAGCACACCGCAAGTTCTGGAAGGAGAACCTGTCCTGGTCGCACACCTTGGACAGCATTGAGCAGCTGCGGGCGGCGTCGCTGGACTTCCGCGAAACCTACCGCAACACTTGGCTCATCCAGCAGCGCGGATACTGGACACCAACCGCGACCTGCCAGAGTCAGCTTTCAACAGCGGAGATCACCACGGAGTCTCCTCCATGGTATCTCGTCAGCCAAAGCCGTTACACCAGCTCCTAGCCGGGCGAAACCACATGCCCAGCTGGGGATGCCGCTATTGGACGAAGTCGGTGCTGTGCAGCGTGGTCACGCCGACAAAGGTGATCTGCGTCTTATCGGAAAGACTGAGGATTTCGCTGCCGCCGCTTGTGGTTGCCTTCGCGATCGCAGTGGCGACTTCCCCAGCGCCGAAGCCTTCCAGCGCCAGCTTGTCGAGGCCGACGTGGAAGTCGGTGATCACGAGCTTGCTGGCTGCGCCGTCGGCCAGGATGTAGAGGTTCGCGCCACCCCCGCCCGTTACTGTCGTAGAACCTGTTCCCATCGTGAATGCGTCATTGCCGGCGCCGGCAAGAATAACGTCGCTGCCGCTGCCGGAGAAGTAGGAGTTGCTGCCGGAAGCCGACGCCCCGATCAGGGTCTCGTTGCCAGATCCCGCGACCAGAAGATTGCCGTTTGCCTGACTGAACAGGTTGAGCGTGCCGCCGGAGCTGCCGAACAGCGTCCCGCTGCTCGTGCCGCCGACTACCGTGTTGGACCCCGCCCCACCCACGAAGGTCAGAGAACCGGAATTGCCGAACACCAGCTGACCCGCCGACCCGCCATAGACCAGGGCTGCTCCCTTGCCCGCGACGGTGATGTCGGACCCGGTTCCAGCCACCACAAGACCGGACCCGGAACCCAGATAGTAGGTGCTGGATGCACCTGCAAAAATCTGTGTGGTGCCAGAACCGGCAACGACGACGTTTCCAGTGCCGCCATCGGACACCAGCATCGACCCGCTTCCGCCGAAGATGGCGTCCCCGCTGGTGGAAGCGCCCACCGTGGTCGCGCCGGTGCTGGCCGCGATCACGTCCTGGCCGGTCGAGACCACGACGTTGTTGCCCTTGCCCAGCTCTATCAGGTTGCGGCCGGTGTCGGCTGCGATGAAGTTGTTGCCCGACGTGGCATAGATGGTGTCGTTGCCGGTTCCGGACTGCACCGTCGAGTTGCCCGATGCAGCGCCCGATTGATACAGGTTGGCGCCACCGCCGAAGGTAACTGAGTCACTGCCACCGCCGGCAAAGTAGGAAGTGCCGCCCGTGCCGGCGACCAGCTGGATCCCCAGGGCGCTCCCTTGAACGGTGGTCGGACCTGCAGCGCTATCGAAGAAGTAGCCGAAACCCGCCGCCGGCACGGTGACGCTGGCGCCCGGCTTGCTCAGAACAAGCAAGCCAGTCATGCCGGCGCTCGGTGCTGCGGTGACCGGCTGCGTCGCATCCTGCACCACCAGCGATCCAGCGTTGGAGACGTCCTGCAGGTGGGCAGCAAACTGCTGAGCCGCCTGGATACTACGTGTCCCGGTGACCGGGACCGCAGCGCTGCTGCCTGCGCCGCCCGGAACACTCGCGTATGACACCATCGGGTGTAGCTCCTTTTAGAGGCTCAGATTCATGGTGCGCTACACTCGCGCAAGAACCTTAAGAAAGTGTTAACAACAGATGTGTACCAATTTTTACACATGCTTGGTATCGTATAATAATTTAGAGCAGCTTTTAATAAACATGCGGATCAGGCGGTTTATGTCTAAAAAATGTAACCGGGTTGTGGAACGCATTAAGGTTGTTCAATTGTGACATTCTGGCCATGCTGTCCAAATAATCCAACTTGTTGGTTTTCAACCATGCGTTGGTCGATGCCAACATCAAGCGCCTGATGACCGTGCCGGGCATCGACATGGTAGTGGTGATCGGTCTGGCTGCGGCGATTGGCCCAGTCGAGCGGTTCAAGGGGGCTGTGGTGCATGGACCGGCGGAGTGATCTGGTTACCCGCTTATTAGCCAAAATCCTCTCGGCTCACCCGAAAATCCGTCTACGCATAGCGGGCCATTTGGCTGATAAGCGGGCTTGGCTTTTGGAAGGCGCTAGACGAAATGTCGCCGACGAAGCGGCACCAGCGCTGCACCGTTCCTGCACCCCAGAGTTGAGTGAGACTGTGAGAGTGTCCGTGCCGCCTGGTGGACCTGACCCGGAGTGAGACTGACCTCGTGTCATGGGGTGATCTGTCGGTCCCCTGGGCGGCACCTGCCGATCCGCGGATGC
>JAABUT010004855.1_pt1 | contig 10373 bp, 12 predicted proteins | sample 5559281 | NCBI WGS metagenome assembly JAABUT01 (sample SAMN10711880, study PRJNA513359) | rock metagenome | isolation source: Antarctica rocks | place: Antarctica: Victoria Land, Ricker Hills nord | collected 2016-01-04 | reverse complement strand
GCACGTCGACATGGTGCCGGCCGACCCCTGATCACAACGTCGATGAAGAAAAGATCATGCGACGAAATTAGCGCTGCCCCTCGACAAGCAGCACCTCCATATCAGCTAGGCCGACGTCTGGCCGGGCGCCGAGCGCGCGATGTCTGGTGCGTAGGCGAAGATGAGGATCCACCGGTCAGTGTCCTCGCTCTCACCGGTCACTACGCTGTGTAAACACCGTCCTGCGCCGTTTTGCGGGCGCTTGAAAGTCCACGGTTGTGCATCATGCAACGAAACGGCCCGGCGAGCAGACACATCGCACTGTTCACCTTGACGGTATGGCGGTGCCACACTCGCCAGCATGCCCACCACCCTAGGAGTCATCACCATCGGCCAGTCGCCACGTGACGACATGGTCCCGGAGCTCGTCCGCCACTGGCCGGGTGTCGATGTCTTGCAGGCAGGTGCGCTCGACGACCTTACCGAGGAGGAGGCCGACCAGCTGAGCCCCACCCCCGGCGAGGAAGTCCTCACCTCCTTGCTGCGTACCGGTCGAAGCGTCGTGTTCTCCCGTGACACCGTGCTGCGACGCCTGCAGCGCCGCATCGCCGAGCTCGAGGACCGCGGCGCCACCGCGAACGTCGTGGTGTGCACAGGTGAGTTCCCGCCGCTGCGGCACCGACGGCCGCTCCTGCTCGCCGAGCCGTTGATCGTTGCCGGCGTCGGGGCGCTCAGCTCGGGGACGGTCGGAGTGATCTGTCCGCTCGCAGCGCAGATCGCCGACTCCGCAGCGCAAGTTCGGCACGCTGGACCGACCGGTCGTGGCGAGCGAGGTTGACCCGTACTCGGCCGACGAGACGGCATACATCGCAGCGGCTCGGAAGTTGACGGAGGCAGGCGCCGACGTCATCGTTTTGGACTGCATGGGCTACACCGAGCAGCACCGCAGATGGGCTCGCGCCGGGACGGACGTCCCGGTCGTCCTTGCGCGCAGTATCGTGGCCCGTCTGGCCGGAGAGGTGGTGGCGGCGTGATCGGCCTCATCCGTGTCCTGACCACCGAGGACGAGCAGGTTTTGCAGGCCCACGCCCGGACCATCGAGCCCCTGGTGCGGGACCGGATCGTCACCCGGGCGATTCCGGACCAGCCCCACGGCAGTTACGACGACGCTTCGCTGGCCGTCGCAGAGCCCAAGATCATCGAGACGGCACAGTGGCTGGTCCAAGACGGCGCGACGGCGATCATCGTCTCGTGTGCCGCGGACCCCGCCGTCTCGGCGCTGCGGGAGATGTTGCCGGTGCCGGTCATCGGTGCTGGGTCCTCCGGAGCCGCCATCGGCCGCAGCTTGGCCGACAAGGTCGGCGTCCTTGGGATCACCGACGAGGTGCCGTCGTGCATCACCGACCTGCTGGGCGACACCCTCGTCGGCGCCCGCGTCCCCGAGGGCGTGCACCAGACGACTGACCTCATGACGCCCGAAGGAGCGCAGGCAGCGCTCCGAGCGGCGCAACAGCTCGTCAACGACGGGGCGCAGTGCATCCTCTTCGCCTGCACCGGCCTGACCACCGTCGGTCTGGCCGGGCCCATCACCCAGACGACGGGCGTACCGGTCATCGACGCCTTCCTGGCGGCTGGGCACGCGGCTGCCTACCCCTTGACCTCACCCCGGAGGACCCATGGCAACCCCTAGCACGACCACGCCCGCGTCGACCGAGGAGGTCCGCGTCCACCCCCGGGCGTTCGAGCCACTGACCTTGGTCGTCATGCTGCTCTCCTCGATCTTGGGTGCAATCATCGGCATCCAGATCATTACGACACTGGGGGTGACTCCCAACACCGCGATCATCGGCGTGCTGATTGCGCTGGCGATCAGCCGGATTCCCGTCCCGGCGCTGCGCAAGATGCGTTCGGTGCACCGCCAGAACCTGGTGCAGTCCAACATCTCCACCGCGACCTTCACCGCGGCCAACTCACTGCTCCTGCCGATCGGCATCCCGGTGTACATGGGCCAGAGGCAGCTGGTGTGGCCCATGCTCATCGGCGGCGCGGGCGCCATGGTCATCGACTTCTTCATGCTCTACTGGCTCTACGACTCCAAGGTGTTCCCCGGCAAGGCGGCCTGGCCTCCGGGGCTGGCCGCCGCCGAGGCGATCAAGGCCGGGGACCGCGGGGGCCGGCGTGCCCTGCTGCTCGGTGCCGGGACCGTGGTCGGCATCGGAGGCTCGGCGCTCGGGATCCCGATGTCCGCCTTCGGTGTCGCGTTCATCGGCAATATCGTCGCGCTGACGATGTTCGGTTTCGGACTGCTCCTGCGCGGGTTCAGTCCGCAGCTTTTCGGGGTCGACATCGCGACGTTGTACATCCCCCACGGGCTGATGATCGGCGCCGGCCTCGTCGCGCTCTTCCAGGCCGTGGTCAGCATCGTGCGCTCACACCAGCCGGTCGCCTCCGACCTGGACGGGCCCTCCGCGAGCGTCTCGAGGGAGGACATCGAGGCCGAGACCCGAGCCGGAGCCTTCGTCCAGAAGGCACTCATGCGCGGGTTCATCCTCTACGTGGCCGCGTCTGTCGTCCTGGCCGTGCTCGGCGGCCTCTACACCCAGATGAGCCTGCCCAGGCTGGTGCTGTGGGTGGTCTTCGCCGCGGTGTCCTGCATCCTCGCGGAGTTCATCGTCGGCCTCTCCGCCATGCACTCCGGCTGGTTCCCCGCCTTTGCCACGGCGCTCATCTTTCTCACCTTGGGCATCCTGCTGGGCTTCCCGCCCCTGGCCCTGGCACTGCTGGTCGGCTTCGTCGCGGCCGGTGGACCGGCCTTCGCGGACGCCGGCTACGACTTCAAGGCCGGCTGGATCCTGCGACGCGGCGAGTCCCGGGTGATGGAGCTCGAGGGCCGCCGCCAGCAGCTCTTCGCCGGCCTGGTGGGCATGGCGGTCTCCCTCGTCGTCGTCGCGCTCGTGCACAACATCTACTTCAACGCGGGCCAGTACCCCCCGATCGTCAAGGTGTTCGCGGCCACGATCAAGGCCGGCGTCGACCCGGAACTAGTCAAGACTCTGATGCTGTGGGCCATCCCCGGTGCCCTCATCCAGCTCGTCGGGGGCTCCAAGCGTCAGATGGGAATCCTCCTCGCGACGGGCACGCTCATCCTAAACCCGCTCGCCGGCTGGTCGGTGCTCGTCGGGATCGTCCTGCGGCTGATCTACCCCCAGGTGCGTAAGGACAAGGAGGCCGCGGACACCGAGATGACGATCGCTGCGGCAGGCTTCATCGCCGGAGACGCGCTGTGGAGCTTCGGCAGTTCGGCCGTCAAGGCGGTGAAGTGATGGTGTGGCACCAGGTCCTGGAGGGCTACGACCTCATGGACGATCCCCGTGTGACGGGGAAGCGAGTTGCCCAGTGGCTTCAGCGTTGCGAGATCGACCATGTGGAGGTCACCACGATCGAGGGCGACAAGGGAAGCACGGACTTCGTCAAGGCAGTGATACCCGGTGCCGGGCGGGGGCGCACCCTCGGTGTCGTGGGCCGGCTTGGCGGCCTCGGCGCCCGGCCCGAGCGCATCGGTTTCGTGTCCGACGGGGACGGCGCCCTGACCGCCATGGCGGTGGCAGCACGACTGGGACTGATGGCGGCCCGCGGCGACAGGCTCGCTGGGGACGTCATCATCGCCACCCACATCTGCCCCGACGCGCCGACCCGGCCACACGAGCCCGTGGCGTTCATGGACTCTCCGGTGGACATCGCCACCATGAACGCGCAGGAGCTGGACCCAGCCATGGAGGCGGTGCTGTCGGTGGACACCACGAAGGGCAACCGCTTGTGCAACCACCGTGGCTTCGCTATCTCCCCAACGATCAAGGAGGGCTGGATCCTCCAGGTCAGCGACGACCTGCTCGACGTCTACGCGGACGTGACCGGACACCTGCCGGTGGTGCTGCCCGTCGCAACCGCGGACATCACCCCCTACGGCAACGACCTCCACCACATCAACTCGATCCTCCAGCCGGCGACCGCCACCCCCGCTCCCGTCGTGGGTGTGGCCATCACGACGGAGACCGCGGTCGCCGGGTGCGGGACCGGCGCGACCGACCTCGTCGCCGTGGAACAGGCGGCCCGCTTCTGCATCGAGGTGGCGAAGAACTTCGGCGCCGGCAGCTGCGCGTTCTTCGACCCGGCTGAGTTCGAGCGCCTCGTCGAGCTCTACGGCCCGATGACCGCCCTCCAGGGCGGTGGGCGGTGAAGCGCGCGCTGACGTCGGCGGACGTGGAGCCCGCCGTCTACGGGGGCGCAATCCTCGGCGGCGGAGGCGGCGGCCACATCCGTGACGGGCTCGAGCTGGGCCAGCTCGCGGTCGACTACGGCGAGCCCGAACTATGGTCGGTCGACGAGCTGGCACCAGACGACCTCGTCGCGATCTGTGCCGGCGTGGGGGCTCCAGGGGCACCCGACCGGTACCTCAAGCCCGTCCACTACGTGCGCGCCCTCGATCAGCTGCGTCGCGCGACGGAGCGGGCGTATGGCCGGCATGTCGTGGGGCTGGCGAGCAACGAGAACGGCGCGCTCGGCACGGTCAACGGCTGGCTGCAGTCGGCCCTGACCGGGCTGCCGGTGCTCGACGCGCCGTGCAACGGACGGGCCCACCCGAGCGCGGCGATGGGGTCGCTAGGACTGCACCGCGACCCGGACTACCTGTCTGTGGCCGGATTCGCGGGAGGTCGGGCATCCAACTACGTGGAGGGCGTTTTGAGCGGACGGCTCGACAAGCTCTCGAGCCTGGTCCGGACGGCGTCGATCACCGCCGGAGGCCTCGTCGCCGTGGCCCGCAACCCCGTCCCGGTCCAGCGTCTGGTGACCGACGCAGGGGTCGGCGGGATATCCCAGGCGATCGACGTCGGCCAAGCGTGGCTTGACGGCGGCCCGCAGGCCTGCGCCGCCGCTCTCGGCGGCCGGTTGGAGGCGCACGGTACCGCGGTCGACGTCAGGCTGGAGCAGCGCGGCGGATTCGATGTCGGCGGTTGCGTCGTCGATGGGCTCGAGCTGAGGTTCGTCAACGAGTACCTCACTGCCGATCGGGACGGAGTGCAGCTCGCCGCCTTTCCCGACCTGACGATGACCTTCGACGCAGAGGGTAGGCCCCTGGTTTCGGCCGACCTCGCGACTGGTGCTCAGGTGAGTGTACTCGTGGCACCGGCGGACCAGCTGCGGCTGAGCAGCACGATGGCGATGCCGGAGCTGCTCGACGCGGTTACCGCGCTGCTGCCAGCAAGTCGCTGAGGTCGCTGCCTGGAGCGACCTCGTGGGGCTCGACGCCCCGTCGGAACAACCGGGCACTCGACCCGGTCAGCTGCAGCCGGTCCCCGTCACGGGTCAGCCACCCGCCCTCCCGCACACCGAGGACCGGCACGTCGTTCTCCTCGTGGAACTGCAGGACCCGCTGCTCGCGGCTCTCGCCCATATGCCGGCCACCCGAAGGTGGGTCGAGGTAGTGCGGGTTGATCTGGAAGGGCACGAGGGCGAGCGCGCCGAAGTCCGAGGGTTCGACGATGGGCATGTCGTTCGTCGTTCGGATCGTCGGGCAGGCGAGGTTGGTGCCAGCACTGGCCGCCAGGTAAGGGGCGCCGTCCAGCACTCGTTGACGCAGAACGGTCATGAGGCCCAGGCGTTGCAAGGTGGCGAGCAGCCGAAAGGTGTTGCCGTCGACGTAGAACGCCTCAGCGGAGGCCACGGCCTCGACGGGGTCGTCGGCCGCGCAGCCCGGTCACCGCGACTCCTACCGGCGCCAGCGCCTGCGCGATGGTTTCGGTGTAGCCGTCGTGGTCGGCGAGGGCGAAGGGGACGAAGAGGACATGGCGACCGGACAGGAACGCGCCGATCTCGGCCCGGGCGTGGGCCAGCGGGGTGCCTCGGTAGCTCGTCGAGTTGGCCAGCAGCATCGGCCGCACGATGTTGCCTCCCTACCGGGCGGAACCAACGACGTCGGGATCGTCCATGCGAGGCCTCGTTCCAGCCCGGCCAAGGTGCCCCCCGCGAATGACCTACGGTAATGGCGGGAGGCTTCCATGCGCATCGGCATCGACATCGGCCGAAGGACCGCAACAGTGGCGATCGTCGAGCAAGGTGTCGTTCGCGCCGTCGCCTCCGCCCCGGCCGAGGCGGGCGCCGTCAACCGGCTCGTCGCTGGACTGGTGTCGCAGCCATCCTCGGTCCAGCTGGTCGCTCTGGCGACCTCTGCCGTCGACGTCGCGATCGAGGAGCGGCGGTTGAGCCCGGTCGCCGCGATCCGGCTCTCGGAGCCGCCGGTCACGGCGGCTCCGCCATTTCATGCCTGGCCCGACGAACTGGCGCAACTTCTCGGCCGGCCAGGTTTCGTCTGCACCCCTGATGAGCTCGTTGACGAGGCGTCGATGATCAGCCAGATCCGGTCCCGAGGCCTGACGTCGATCGCCCTCACCGCACAGCATGCGTCGGTCTCCGCGGGGACCGAGCTGCGAGCAAGCTCGATCCTGAAACGACTGCTCCCCGGATGCCACCTCACCTTGAGCCACTCCCTGGGATCGGTCGGGCTGCTGCGCCGGGAGAACGCAACGATCATCAACGCGGCGCTCCTGCAGTCCGTCGCCAAGCGGCTGGACCGCTGGCTCGACGAGCTGGCCGCGGCCGGCATACACGCGCCCTTGTACCTCGTCCGGTACGACGGAACTGTCGCGGACGTGGACTTCATCCGCGAGCATCCATTCATCTGCCTGGGCGGTCGTCGCGCCGCCGCCGCCCGCGGCGCATCCGTGCTGTCCGGGGTGGGTCAGGGGCAGGTGCTGCGTCCCGCCGAGCGTGGCTTCTCCCTCATTGAGCTCCAGGACGGTTATCCCCGTCGCTCCGATCAGAACCTGGCGCTGAGGCGCGTACCTACCTCTTTGCCGCAAATGCATATCCGGCGCGTCGACAACCTCCCGCCTTGGCAGCGGATCGGCTCGGACGACCAGCTGCTTCTCGACGAGGTGGCCACGTTGACCGGTGTCGCCGGACCTGTCGTGGTGCTGTCTGAGACACCGCGGGTGCTCGACCCGACAGGGGCGCCGCGTCTGCGGCTCCTTCCGTCGGTGGACCTGCGCACCGTCACGGCCCTGGGAGCCGCGTGTGCCGAAGTCGGAGCCGACTGCGACCGGATGGTGCCAGGCGAGGACTCCTCCGAGGAGCGTGCTGTGGTGGCCGAGGCGATGATCCGGGCCGTCGCGGCGGGGGCGCGGCCGGACAGCGTGCACCTGCTTGGCCTCGACCGCTCGCCCGTCTCGAACACCCAGGACGGTCCACGGACTTCCGTGCGCCTTCATGCCCGCGTCGTCGGTGCGCCCGTTGGACTGGACCGGTGAGAGCCATCGTCGAGGGCGACGTCGAAGCACTCATGGTCGGCGCCCACCTGTTGGGCGCGGGCGGCGGAGGCCTCAGCGACCTCATGGCCGAGCTCGTGCGCATCGAGCTGACCCGGATCGGCAGGGTTTCGGTCCTCGACATCCCTGACCTCGCTGAGGACACCCTGTGCCTGCCCGTTGCCCAGATCGGGTCGTCCACCCGTCGATCGGAGCGGCTGCCGGTCGGCGACGAACTGCCGCGACTGTTGGCCGCCGCCGAGCGTGAGCACGGCCGACCCGTCGGAGCCGTTGCCTGGATCGAAGCGGCCGGTTCGAACCTGTTCGTCCCCATCCTCGCCTCGGCCGTCACGGGAGTCCCGCTCGTCGACGCGGACGGCATGGGTCGGGCGTACTCCTCGATCGTGCAAACCAGCTACGAGGTCCACGGCGTCCCGTCCTCCCCGGTCATCCTGGTCGGGGCCACCGGCGAGACGATCGTCATCCGGGCGGAGTCAGCAAAACTGGAACCCCTCGTGCGGCCTGCCGTCGAGACCCTCGGCGGGTGGGCCATGGCCGGCTGGTACGCACAGCCAGCCAGCCGACTTCGGACCACCGCGATCACCGGCACCCTCGAGCGCGCCTACCAGCAAGGCCGAGCCCTGCAGCGCCACGGCGCCCCTGAGAAGGGACGGCTCCTCATCACCGGCCGGGTGACCTCCATCGAGCAGATGGACCGATCAGGACGGTCCCTCGTCGTGACATCCGCGAGCGAGCCCGAAAGATTCCTGCGCATCGTGGCGCGTGACGTCTGCCTGCTCGCGCTGCTCGATGGCGAGCCGGTGGCGGCCGTCCCACAGATCATCTCCCCCCTCAGCCACGGGCTGGGCCGTCCGGTCAATATCGAGGACCTCAACCTTGGACAGAGCATCGACGTGTGGGCTGTGGACGCTCCACCGCTCTGGAGGACAGGTCCGGCGGCAGCGCTGGTGGGTCCGCGCGCGCACGGGCTCGGGGTGGACGTGTGAACCTGCACCTGTCCGACCTCCTGCTGAGCGGCCCCCTCGCCGGCACGACGATCCGCAATCTGGACGACGACCCCCCGGTGTCGTCGCTCAAGGTCGTCCGCGACTGGGCCGGACTGCGCACAGTCACGCGGGCTGACGTCGTCCTGCTCGACCTCGACGGCGGACAAGGCGGCTGGATGCTTGATGCCGCCGTGAGGATGGCGTGGCAGGCCTATGCGGCGGCCGTCGTCGTGCCCGACGAGGTCTGCCTGTTCGACTCACCCAGCCGGCTGGCGGCGCGGTACCGGGTGTGCCTGCTGACCGTGCCTATCGCCGACCGCCTGGCCTTCCAGCTCGACCTCGGCCAGCAGATTCGGGACCATCGAGCCGACCTTGCCCACCGCCTCGTGGCCGGAATCACCGCCATCACCTCGGCTGACGGCGATCCGCAAACCGTGCTGGCCACTGCCCAGCCCTTCCTTGGGCGGATGACCGTCGGCGCCCGCTCACCCGGCGGAGAATGGCTTGCCGGTCCCACGACAGCCACCCCTCCCAGCACCACCTGGCGCCCACCTGGCGACCCCGCAGCAGTCTGGCTCGACCTCTGGCTCCAGAAGCCGGCTGAGGCGGATGCGGTCGAACAGCTCGCCCCGTTGCTTGCGGTACTGGTTCAACGCCTTACCCTGTGGACGCTGGCCCCACGGGAGGTCCTCAGAACCAGGAAGACGTCATCCGCATCATGGAGTCCGTCGGACACTGCCTCCCTGCTGGAGCGGGTGCTCGACAGCGACGACTGGCGCGCCGCCGCAACCCAACTCCTGAGTCCGCTGCAGGGTTCCTCCCGGTCGTCCAAGCTTCTCGTCACACTGTCCACCTACCTCGATTCCGGTTCAGTGATCGAGGCGGCGGGGCGGCTGCAGATCCATCGAAACACCGCGGCAACCCGTATCGCGCAGGTGGAGAAGCGACTCGGCCTGACCCTCAGCGACCCGGACGTGCGACTGGCACTGCATCTCGCCTGCCGTGCCAGCGGCGTGGTCTCACCACGACCGGACAAGGGCCACCAACGCGGCCACCCGCGACGGCCAAGCCTGCGGTGATTCGGGAGGCGCAAGGCCCGCATTTGGTTTCCAGATGGGCATTCGCATGTCACGACCCTGAGCCGCGGTTACCGCTTCCGGACGGTCTGCCCGATTCGCCACCGTTCCCGGTACGCCGATTCAGACTCCTACCCTTCAGCGGGCACGGGCGGCGAGTGCCATGACGTCTGCGACGGCGGGGGCGTCCGGGATCGGCCGGCCGGTCGCGATGCGAATGGCCGCTGGACCTGGTTTGGTCCAGCTTTCTCCCGCGCCGGCCACGGCGATGCCGTGCGAGGCGAGCACCAGCTGAGCCTCGCGTTCGCTTAGTACTGGCACCCAGAAGGCGAGTCCGTCCATGTCGGAGACGGCGACGTCGCGCTCGGCGAGCAGAGCCGCCATGGACTCGCGGCGCGGTCGATAGACCTCGCAGGCGGCGGTGACCGCGGTCTGGGACGTCGGGTCGGTCAGCATCCATGCGAGGGCGTTTTGAATCGGGTGCGGCTCCGCTGGAGTGACGGTCATGCTGCTAGGGGGATGACGTTGTCGGCGTAGCGGGTTGCGTGTATCCGTTGTCGTTCCTGTGCTTGGTGGAAGGTCCAGTACTGGTCGAAGTCGCCGTTGCTGCGTAGTGCTTGTAGTTGTAGGACCGCTTCGGCGCCGAGGAGTCCCCATCTGGCTCCGGTGCTGTCGAGCCGGTCGGTTATCCAGAATCGGCACGCGCCTTCGATGACGCCGGTGGCGATTGGCCAGCCGCCGGCCAGCGCGGTGGGGTAGTCCAGGTAGGGGGCCTTGTTGGTCAGGTAGCGGGCTGCGTCGTCGGCGCCTTTGCGGGCGGTGGCGGTGAGCCGGCGGTTGGTGGCGGTGCGCCGGATGGTGGCGGCGACGGTGCGGGCCTTGCCGGCGAGGACGTCGCGGGCCTTGTCGTGCACCCAGGTCTCGGCGGTCGGGTCGCCTTCGGCGTGGAA
>JAABUT010004854.1_pt1 | contig 10374 bp, 11 predicted proteins | sample 5559281 | NCBI WGS metagenome assembly JAABUT01 (sample SAMN10711880, study PRJNA513359) | rock metagenome | isolation source: Antarctica rocks | place: Antarctica: Victoria Land, Ricker Hills nord | collected 2016-01-04 | reverse complement strand
GATACGCCCCCATCACCGGGAATCACTGCGGACAGGTCTTACGGAACGTTCTGTGACCCGATCGACCTCGGCGAACGCGGATTGTTCGAAGTCGGTTGCACCGTCCCGGGTGACGATCGTCTATCGGGACGCCGCCCGAGCCCTGATTTACCTGGTCTGCCTAGCCTGCGCCGCGCTGATCCCAGCGTTGACGTGCACGGGCAGGTCCACGACCAAGATCTCCACTGCCCACTGTTGCGCGGCGGTGCCGAGCCACCCACCGCTGATCTGGGCGGCGACCACCGGGTCGTTGAGCACGATGGCCAGCCGGGCGCGGGGGTGCACCAGCCGCTGCACGGTCACCAACTTCAGGACGTCGCAGGCGACCTTCCGTGGCTGCGCCCCACTCATAGCACCCCGGCGGGCGTAAGCCTCGACCACCACCAGGGGGTCGAGGCTTAGCCCGTCGACCAAGACGTAGCGGCCGCCACCCAGGTCGATCCTGGCCGGCCGCAGGGTGGCCCCGCCGAGCAGCGGCCCGGCCAGCTCCAGCATGACGGTCTCGGCGGCGCGCTGCTCGTGGCTGCTGCTGGCGTGGGCATTGGCGGGCACGACGTCGGGTCCGGTCACGGTTGACCTCCTGGACCTAGAGGCGCCCCCGCATCTCGGGGGGTGGGGTGCGGGGGCTCCGATGATCACGCTACGACTGATCCTTGTCCTGCCGCAGCACCGAGCGCCCGACCGTGGCCGCCACCGCCCATCACCAGTGGCCGGCCGGTCTCGTGTCGTCAGCTGTGGACACCCCTCGAGGCCGCGCGGCACGATCGGGGCACACCGACGGCTGGAGACGCCCATGCACGTCATCCGCGTGACGACTGACCTCACCGTGCCCGACATCGAGGAAGCGAGGTCCTTCTACGAGGATTACCTCGGGCTCGATGGGGAGGACTTGGGCCTCGACTGGGTTACCCGCTTCGTCGTGCCCAGCTCCGGGGAGCACATCCAGCTCGTCTCGGGGGACGCGACGGCGCCCGAGAACCCCTTGCTCACCGTCAAGGTCGATGACGTCGACGACGCCTACGCGGCGGCCCGTCGACGCGGTTACGAGATCGTTCACCCCCTGACCACGGAGCCGTGGGGTATCCGCCGGTTCTTCGTGCGCGCGCCCGACGGGACGGTCCTCAACATCGCCCAGGACCGCTAGCGAGGCGTCACGACGGTCTCGTTCCGCGGCCGGTTCACGGCCACCGCACGCTTCCCCAACCCCGGCCTCGACATTCTCGGGCTCGACGACGGGCTCACCGAGTCAACGGACTGGTGGCGGATCCGCTTGCGGTCGTCGCGTACCGGGCAAGTCCGGGCGGTTGGCTCGGTGTTCTCGTCACGGCATGCTGGCGCGTCCGGTGGCCCGGTTCGCCGAATGCTGCCCGTCTGGTCGTGGGAGCGGGGACAGTGGCGGGCATGGAGCTGTGCGCCCTGGTGTGTGGCTACGCCGACCGGTTCGCTGCACTGGGACGAGGGGAGCATCACGTGGGGTCGCCGTTGGGCGCCTGGTTGGTGCTGGCCCTGGCCGCACCCGCCGCGACCGGCGACCTGGCGGATCGGATCGTCGACGCCCTGGGCGCCGACCTCACCACCGCGCACCGCCTGGCGGTGCAGCTGTTGACTCACCCCCACCCGGCGGTCTCCGCGGCGGCAGCGGCCTGGTCGCAGAGAGGCCTGACCGGGTTAGACCCGTGGCTGGCCACGCTGCCCGCGGGCGTTCAGACCGGGCCCGTACCCACCCAGGATGAGGCCGACGCGTGGGCCCGCGGGCACACCTTCGGGCTCATCGACCAGTTTCCCCTGGACACCGGTGGCGCCCAGGTGCTGCTCGCGTCCGCACTGGCGACCCGGGTCACCTGGGTCACCCCGTTCGAGACCACCGACGCCACCGATCTGCGCGGGCCGTGGAGCACCCGCCTGACCCGGGTGCTACGAGCACCCCGCGCCGTAGGTCACCACGCCGTCATCACCGACACCGCACGGGCAGGCCTCGTGGGCGTGCACACCGCCCGCGCCGACGGCCTCGAGGTCACCTCGGTGATCGCCGACCCCGCTGTGGCAGCAGCCGACGTGCTCGCGGCCGCGCATCAGGTCGCCGTCGCGCGGGCCTGCCACCGTAGGAATCTCCCACCGGTCTCGCTGTTCGACCTGCCCCTAGGTGATCACCCGGTGTGGATCATCACCGAGGAACATGCCTCCGAACGTGGTGAGCAGGTCGACGCCCTGCTACCGGCATGGCACGCCACCAGCAAGCACAAGCTGCTCACCGAGCCCAGACTCGCGTTCGGTGCCGCCGGCCACGCCTTGCGGCAGCTCGCCGAGCTCACCGGCCCGATCGAGGCCGTGCAGAGTGCGGTCGCCCGGTACAGCCGGCGCGGGTTCGACGCCGCCGCCGTCACCGCGCTCCGTGTGGGGATCAGTGCACGGGTGCCCGGACCACCCGGTCCCCACCGCACCGCCACCCTCCGCTTCGCGCACCCTTACGCCGTGGTGGCCACCGCCCTCAGCTCCACGCCCGCCGACCCTTGGGACGGGCTGCCCGTCTTCGCCGCCTGGATCACAAACCCCGACGACACACAAGACTGACCCGGACCACCGCAGCCGCGCCGCGCTGCCCGCCGGCCCGCTCGTCGCTTAAGGATCGGCCTGCGAGACGGTCGACCGCGCCCGCCGAGAGGTGCGGCGCGCTTCGGAAGACGTTCGATCATCGGAACGACTGCCGATCTACAGACGTCTGTTATCGGGTTCCTGCTCGTGTGCCGTGCCCCCGACGCGGGTGGCGATGACCCCTCCTGAGCGATTCACCTGTGCTTCGGCGATGAGCAGAGATGGGCGACCGATTGCTCGGCCTTGCGCGATGCGCCAGGTGTGCGATCCCGGTGTGTCGCGATTGATTGCGATGTGGGCGGCCAGTGCTGCGGCGGCGACTCCGGTGGCGGGGTCCTCGACATATCCGGCGCGGCGCGGAAACTGCCGCGCAGCAAAGTCCGCGGGGTCGGCGGGGTCCGCGTGCGGCGCATACGGATAGAACCCGGTGACTTCGAGTTCGTCGCAGACCCGCCAAAGCAGCTCATGGTCAGGGGTAAGCGAGTCCAGAGCGGCCTCGGTATGTAGCGGCACCATCAACTTCGTGCGCGCCGTTGACACCGGCCGCACCGGGCCGGCGAGCATGGCCGCGTCGATGCGCAATGCGGCAGCAACCCGCGAGACATCGATCAGTTCCGCGCCAAATACTGGGGCGAACTGGTCGATGACCGCCGACCGGGGATCCCACGTGACGGCGAGCGTGCCCAGCGGTGATTCGATCAGTGCTCGCTTGTCCGGAAGTCGACCGGCGCGGCCGAGCAGGACGCTCGCGGCGATGGTGGCATGCACGCACATCTCCATCTCGTGCGCAGGGACGAAGTACCGCAGCCGCGTGTCACCGCCCGACCGGGGCTCCAGGACGAACACAGTCTCGGCGCCGAACCGCGCCGCGCTGGCCTGCAGCTCGCCGTCCGGCAGACCGTCGGCACCGAACACAACGGGACAAGGGTTGCCTCCGCCCGGCCCGTCCGCGAACACCGACGTCCACACCACACGTTGGGTCACGCACGCGATTCTCCCAGGTCCGCCCTGCCGAGGCACATCACCACCCCGCCCGAATCGGCTGTTCCGAAGCTCGGTCGGGGATGGTCACGTGGAGACTCGTAGCTTTGGCAAGAACCGGCCAGGGATCGACCCGCTGGGCGACGCACCGATCCGCTCGGCGCCCATCTGCCGGTAGAACGGCTCCGCTCCCGGGTCGGCATCGACGATCAAGGTGGTCAGGCCCAGCCGTCGGGCGCGGGCCACTGCGTCGTCGAACAGGAGCCGACCCAGTCCACAGCCGATCATCGGCTCATCTACGAAGAAGGCCTCGAGTGTTCCCTCCGGCCAGGCTTGCTCGGGTGCGACAGCCGGCCGCCGCGGAATGCGGCAAGTGACGCACTACGTGGTGGACGGGGTGGGGACTGCGTCCGCGGGGACCCACTGCAGCGTCCCTTCGCATGCTGGGTGCAACATAAATTGACGACAACGTCACGTCAACATATGATGACGGCATGTCCGACGTCGGCGATCTTGTACAGGGCAGCACCAGCCGTGACCCCACCGCTGGCCTGGCTGCGGTGGCGGCGCTACGACGACTCGTCGAGCAGCTCGAGGACCTGCAGGTGCAGCACGCCCGTAAGCAGGACTGGTCGTGGGCCGCGATCGCCACGGCCCTCGGTGTCTCCCGGCAGGCCGTGCACCGCAAGCACGCCGGCACGCTCCGCACACCCAGGAGGTCCTGAATGTTCGAGCGCTTCACCTCCGCTGCCCGCGCCGCTGTCGTCTCCGCCCAGGAGCACGCTCGACTCCTCGGCCACCACGAGATCGGCGACGGACACCTCTTGCTCGGCGTCCTCACCCAGACCGGGGACGTGGGCGCGAAGGTCCTCCATGCACAAGGTGTTGAGCTGGCCGACGCCACCGCCGTGCTGGCGGCCCTGGGCAGCCACACCGTCGAGGCCGAGGCCCTCGCCACGATCGGCATCGACCTCGGCGAGGTCCGTCGCAGGGCCGAGGCCACCTTCGGTGTCGGCGCGCTCGACCGGCCCCGCCGCCAACCCGCCGGACTGTTTCGCCACCGCCGGGCCGCCGGGGCGCCCTTCACCGCAGCCGCCCAGCAGGCGCTACGACAGTCCGAGCGCGAAGCCGACACGCTCGGGCACCACCACATCGCGACCGAACACCTCCTGCTCGGTCTCGTCACGGACCCGCAGTCCACAGCCGCGTCCATCCTTCGCAACCTCGGCATGACCCTGGACCACGCCGACGTGCGGGACCGCGTACTCACCGAACGGAACCCGTCCGACTGAAACACCGGCCCCGCAGCGAAACCACAGCGAGCGCAACCGGTGGCGGCCACCGTGGAAGACCTGCCCAGGTGGGGCTACGGACCACACTTGTTCGATTTCGGCTGTCCGCGTCAGCTGTCTAACCAAGGACCGTCGCGACGGTGGACATCGCCAGCCAAACACCGTTCCCGATGAAGGTCAGTCGATGACCCGGCAGCGGATGAGGGAGCTCGGATCGGAATCGCAGACTGACGGTCGCTCCGCGTGACTGGGGGCAGGGAAATGCCAGCGAAAATGTGCCACGGCACGGTGGTGACCGGCCTATTGATCACAGAGGCCGCAACTCGTTGCCTTATTGATAAGCCGGTGTGCCGACCACCCGCGTTCACAGGAAACGCAATACGGACAAACCGGCGTAATATCGGGGCCTATAACATCTCTTGACATCTACTTCACCTAGGTCTTAAATCCGAAGGACGTCCGGTGGTGCAGGTACTTCCCCCACAGCGGGGTTCGCCACCATCGGATAGCTGCGGGGAGGTGACCACTCTTAGGTATGGAAACAAGCTCATGAAGTACGACGCTGCCCGTGGGTCAATCTGGCTGTGGGCCAAAGCCCAAAATCTCAACAATCCCCAGGTGTTTCCGAGATGTACGCATGCTAGGAAAGAGTCCGCCATGTCGATCAAGAACTACGGTAAGAAGGCTGCTGTACTCGCGTCAACAGCATCGGTAACGTTTCTGCTCTCTGCTACACCAGCGAATGCCGCCGGGTATGTTTACGCCGACTGCTTCACATATACGACTGGCGCCAACAGTGACGGAGTTGGCATCAGCTGCGGTGACGTTGTCGGTGGAGATGCCCGCGGCCGCGGCGACTGCGTCGCGGCTCCGGACGTTTACACCGACTGGATCGGTGCCTGGAGCTACTCGGAAAGCACGAGCTACTGCTGGTTCAACGAACGTGGAACGATTCTGGAGGTCCGATCTTACTAACCGCATCATTCGGCAGCTCGTCCGGCCGACATCAAGTACGGCCGCCTGAGGAAAGTCGGGATGTGGATGCCTGCTCTGGTTCGTGACGTTTTCGAGGATGAAGTACCGACTAGGTCGGTGCTTCGCCTCGAAGGCGTATGCAAACGTTACGGTGATCGCACGGTCCGGCAGATGGCTCTGGATTCGGTGACGATAACGGTCGATGCGGGCACGGTCACCGCGATCGTGGGACCGAGCGGTTCGGGTAAGACCACACTGCTGAACATCGCAGGCGGTTTGGAGACACCGTCGTCTGGAAACGTGGTCCTGGCAGGCAGGGTACTCAACGACATGACGCCCGCGCAACGCACGGCATACCGTGCGCGGACTGCCTCCTACATTTTCCAGGAATACAATCTCATCAGAACGATGACGGTGCTCGAAAACGTGTGTCTACCCCTTGAGCTCGCTGGTATGCGCGCTAAACACGCCAGAATACGGGCCGTTGAGGTGCTGAACACCGTGGGCACCGCCAACCACGCTGGGAAGTTCCCTGATCAGATTTCAGGTGGTGAACAGCAAAGGGTGGCGATCGCCCGAGCCATGGTCGACGTCCGACCTCTCTTGCTGGCCGACGAACCGACCGGGGCCTTGGACTCAGCGAACGGGCAACGAGTCATCGACCTGTTGAAGCGGCTGGCGGAGACCGGGATCGCGTGCGTTGTGGCCACCCACAACCCGGAGGTCACCGACGCGGCCGACCGGGTAGTACGGATGCGTGATGGTCACGTCGTCGATGATGGCCGATGATGTCGGCACCGAACCGGTTGGCGTGGCGTCTAGGTTTCCGGTTGGCTACTCGCAGCCCCCTGCGCTCAGCGTTGGTCTGCCTGACGATAGCGATCCCGGTCGGTGTCGGGGTGGCCGTCGCGGGGTTGACGGCAACTGTTGCGGTGTCCCTACCCGAAGCAACTGCTGCAGCATTCGGAACTGCTACAGGAAGGGTGGTGACCGTCGCCGGGTTCTCCTCCTCCACGCGGACGCCCGGCGAGGTGATCCCGCCCTTACCGAACGGCAGTGCTCTCTCCTACGACCAAGACGTACTCGGGCTTCCGATCACCGGCCCGGCCGGGCTGATGCTCACCTCCGACGGGCGAGTAATGGACGTGGCGGACCCCCTCACTAGAGGGGTGTACCGCATCGACGTGGGGGTCCCCGTCGACCAACCCAACACGGTGCTGCTCTCTTCTGCCGTCGCCCAACTTATTGGCATCTCCAGCCCCGGTCAGACGGTGCAGATCGGCGGATATGCCTGGACGGTCAGCGCCCTGCTCACCGACCGGCTAAACACCGACCACAAGTTTTTCGTCCTCCCACCCACGGCAGCGGTCACCATCCCAGGACAGGCAGCTCTGGCCGCAGCCCGAGCCCTGGGAAATCCGCGCTGGTTCGTCGCGGTTCCACCCGACACCAACATCGCCGACCTCAACACCACCCTGAGCAAAGCCAACCTGTCCTACGTTCCCAGCAGCCAGGCATCAGCTCTGGCCAGCCCTGCACCACTGACCGACTCGACGGCGCTGCTCATCGCCTTGGGCCTGCTCGCTGAGACTGTATTGCTGGTCTCCGCGGCGTTCGCTGTCGTGGTCCGCACCGAACGCCGCCACATGGGGCTACTCGCGGCGATGGGCGCACCTACTTCCGTGACGTCACGGTTCTTCTTAGCCCACGCACTGTTCCTCGGAACCGTTGGCTCAATCCTCGGACTGCTGGCCGGTCAAATCGGTGGATACCTCCTGGTCGGGCCGCTATCTCGACGTGCAGCCGCGGACTGGGGACCATGGGACCCAGCGTGGTTGACCGCGGTCGTCATCGTGGTCGCCACCTTGCTGGCCACGACCATCGCCGCCCGCCTCCCGGCGCGTCGCGCGGTAGGTGAGGATCCGATCACCCTGCTGAGAGCAATCCCACCAGTGTCAGTCGGCAGAACCGTAAACACCCGGGTAGCCGGGGTGCTGTGCTTAGCGCTGGCCGTGACCGCTGTGCTCGTGGCCCTCATCTCCGATGGCATCATCACCGCGCTCGCGGCATTCCTCGTGTTCACCTCGGGAATCGTGGGTACGATCCTTGTCGCCACTGCCCTCGCGAGCAGGCTCAACTCAACACCGTTGCTACGTTTCCCCCTCCCGCTGCGCGTGGCCGCCCGTTCGCTGCTCGCTTTTCCCGCGCGAAGCGCAATCACCTTGACGGCCTTAGGGCTGGTGGTGTCCGTTGCCGGCATTGTTCTTATCGCCGCAGCCTCGATCTCCACGAAACAGGGGTCCGATTACCGACCCAATCTCCCCGCAAACACCGCGATTATTGTGCTGCCCCGCCCACTGACCGCAGTCGAAGCAGGGCAGCTGACCGACAGCGTCGGAGCCAGCGGTATCTCCACGGGCTACCACCGGGCATCCGGAATACAGGACGGGCACCCCGCGGTCGTAGCTGCCCTCACCGACTATCAAGCGTGTATCAAAGACCGAGATCTTATCCGACCAAACTCTCCCGGTTTTGGTGTATGTAACAGCACCTCGCTTTCTCGCGTTTTCAACCCAGCAATCGGGATAGCCGACGGAGCCGGTGCACAAGTGATAGCCGGGGCGCTGACCGCCACCCAGTTGGCTGCCTACGACCGCGGTGAATCGGCGGTGGTCGTCAGTACACTCGGTTTCGACCTCACTGGAGCATCCCCCCATGTTGCATTGACGAAGATGGCGCGCGGTCCTCGCGGCTTTGAATTGACCGAAGTCTCGTCACTAGCCGCCGCGGTCCCCGCCAATGCCGCCGGGCAGGACTACCTAACGATGCCAAAAGTGCTCATTAGTCCCGTAGCCTCCCGAGCGCTCAAGCTTGTGCCGACCGGCCAAATTACCTATTTCTTACGGGGTTCCGCGCAGTTCGCCCCGCAGCGAATTGGTGAATCTCTACCGATCGACGTGCGAGCGCAAGCGCAGATTGCTACCGAGCAAGGCCCCTCGATCGTAGCCACACTCACCCGCTTACAGTCGATAATTTCGATCGGCGCCATGGCAACAACGCTGGTAATCGCCGCGGGAATGATCAGCTTATGGGCGGCCGACCTCCAAGGTGACTACCGGATGCTTGGCGCCGTTGGCGCGTCTACCCGATGGAAACGCGCCACCTCGGCTAGCCTCTCAATTACACTTGTCTGTTCGGGAGTAACAATTGGGCTGATATGGGGTGTCTTGGGCGCCACCATCTTCCTCGTCCGGGTATCAACCCCTGTAACCATCCCGGCTGGCTGGCTCACTGTCACCGCTGGAGGAGCAATAATCGCGGCCGGAACAATCGGTGCGATAATGGTACCGGGATCCGCTCGTGGCCTCCGGCGCGCATAATTTGGCACGTAAACCGTCAACTGCGAATGGCAGTCACACCCGTCTCGTGCTTGGCGCGTCGGTCATCGTGGTGGCATCGGGGTTGGTAGTGACTACCGCTAATGCCGCCACCACGGCACCGCCATCAGCTGCCAGTACTCCCGGGGCTTCCGTATCAGATCGCGGACGACGTCATCATCACGGTCGGGATCGCGGTGCTGATCGTCAGGCAGTTCATCTGCCGTTCGGCCGAGCTGAACCGGATGTTGCGGATGCCGGCCGTGGTCATCGCGGCTGGCATCGTCTACCTGGCGTTCGAGTTGCGGGGCGGGTTCCATTGGGTGGCCGCGGACTGGCTGATCGTCGCTGAGCTAGGACTTGTCGCGGTCACCGGCGCGGCGATGGGATACGTCACTCACTTCCGCAGGGCCGGCCGCCAGCTGCAGTATCGACTGACCGGCGTTGGCGTGATCCTCTGGGCGGTGTTCGTCGTGATCCGTCTCGGCAACTTTGTGCTGGCGAACCTGCTTGGCGCGAACCTCGCGGAAGCGACGGGGCTGATCCTGCCGTCCTTCGGGGTCAACCGGCTCGTGGCGATCGCTGTAGTGCGACGTCGGGCGGAGGCACTCATCTCGGAGGACGCCGCGGAGACGACACCACGACGCATCTGAACGCGCTCGTCACGACGCCATGGCGCTGGCGGTGCACCAAGACGACAGTCTGCTCGTCCGCGTTGGCGGAGCCGCGGGTGCTCGAAAGCCCTCACGCATCACATGGGGCGGCGCCAGCGCGGCCACATAGCGCTGTAGAACCGCGCCACTTACCGCTGCAAGTCACAGCAGGAAGGACAGATCGGGTGGGGGTGCGTTTCACAACCGCTCGTTTTTGGAAGCGTTGGGTCGCCATTGTTAGCGCTCCGTCACCGGGCATTTTCGGGGGTTACGTAAACAGGCATGGGCTGGCGCGTAAGGGATTGCTCACACCATTGCTATAGGGCGTTCCGCAGGTCGTTCCGCTTGTGGCAATGCCGATGGCGCCCTCTGCGCCCGCCCTGTTGCCGTGCGAGGTCCGGGCCGAGCCTTGACAACGACCCGTTGCAAAGACATCTTGTTAAACATGCCGCCTAGGAAGCGCAC
>JAABUT010004853.1_pt1 | contig 10376 bp, 9 predicted proteins | sample 5559281 | NCBI WGS metagenome assembly JAABUT01 (sample SAMN10711880, study PRJNA513359) | rock metagenome | isolation source: Antarctica rocks | place: Antarctica: Victoria Land, Ricker Hills nord | collected 2016-01-04 | reverse complement strand
GCCGGCAGTGTGCACGCGCAGCAGCGGCTTCCCGACCGCGCCGAGGGCGTCGGCGAGATAGAGCTCCGGCATCATCACGCCCTCGAACATGTCGGGCGCCTTGCCGATGACCACGGCGTCGATGTCGGCCCACGTCATCCCCGCGTCGTCGAGCGCACGCCGGGCGGCCTCCCGCACCAGGCCCGCCATCGAGACGTCCTGCCGCTTGGCGGCGTACCGCGTCTGGCCGATCCCGACGACCGCGACCCGCTCGCTCATGCCGCGGCCGCCAGGACCGCCACGAGGTTCTGCTGCAGGCACGGACCACTCGTGGCGTGCGCCAGCACGCGGTCGGCACCGGCGGCGACGGCGCGGGCAGCCGCCAGCACGCGCTCGAGCCCACCCACCATCATCGGCCCGGCGGCCGAGTCCACCGGCGCGTCATCGAGGTCAAGCTCGGCTCGCAGGATCAGCTCCTGATGCGGGTACGGCGTGTGCAGCCACGCTCCGTCGACGGCTCCCCCAGCCACGCCGGCGCCCTGCGCGGCCGCGCGGGTCGACGGCGACCGGGTGAGGTCGCGGACGCCGAGCGCGGGCGGCTCGACCCGGTGGTCAAGGCCGGCGATCCAGGCGGGGCGCTCGCACAACTGGCCGGCTCGGTCCCCGACGGCGAGCACGACGGCGGCGCACCCGTCCGCGACGTGCGTGGCGGGCACGTCGGGCACGGCGGGGAAGCGCCCGCTGTCACGCATCGCCTGCGCCTGCAGCCCCGCGATGCTCGCAGCACCGGGCCACAACGGGGCGACGAGATAGGGATCGAGCTGCAGGGCCAGGAGCCGGTCGAGGTCACCGCGGCTGGGGCGGCTGAAGGCATAGACCAGCGCGGTGTCGACGTCGCCGTGCTGGAGGAAGGTCACCGCCTCGGCGAGTGCGAAGGCGCCGTCCATCTCCAGGTGCGACTCGCGGATCGGCGGCCACGCGCCGACGGCGTCGAGAGCGCCGACGAAGGCGAAGGGATACCCCTGCAGGTAGTCGCTCGAGCCGGAGACGGTGAAGCCGATGTCGCGCTGGGTGATCCCCGCGGCGCCGAGCGCCTCGGCCATGACGGGCAGCAGCATCTCGACCTCGTTGCGGGCCGGCTCCGTCGCCACGACGGAAGAGGCCGAGGCGACGACGGCGACGGGTCGAGTCAGGGGCGGCATCAGGCGTACTCCCGGTAATCCTCGTAGGGCGCGTCGGGCTCACCGTTGGGCCGGTAGTAGCGGATGTTCTCGAGCGTCGTCGTCAGCTCGGCGTCGTCAACCCAGACGGGCTCGACCCGCAGGCCGAGGCGCACCTGGGCCGGGTCGACCTCCTGCACGAGGAACATCGAGGTGATGTCGGCGCCGTCCAGCCGGATCCAGGCGGTGACGTAGGGCGACGGCAGCCGGGGGTCGGGCAGGCTCACCACCGCGAAGGTCGTGACGGTCCCCGTTCCCGGCAGCAGCACCTCCTCCTCCGTCGCGACGCCGCACATGGAACAGGCGCCACGGGGCGGCACGTAGACCTTCGCGCAGCGCGGGCAGCGCTGGCCGACGAGCGTGCGCTTCTCGACGGAGCGCAGGAAGCGCGACGTCGCGACCCCCGGCGTGAAGGTGTAGTCGAGCCGGATGGGTGTCGACACCATGGTCACCGGATTGCTGGTCACCGGGTCGCTGGTCACCGGGTCGCTCACGCCGTCTCCTCGGGCTCGAAGCAGACGAGGTCGCGGATCGAGCCGACGCGCTCGTCGGCCCAGCGCGCTCGCACCCGCAGGCCGGTCGACACCGCCTCGGCGGAGCCAGTGTCGAGCGCGGCCAGCATCGCCGTGTCGGCACCGTCGAGGCGCACGAGCGCCCAGGCGAAGGGCCGGTCGAGCGGCTGATCGGGCTGTGGATGCTGCACCCAGGACCAGGTCGTGACGACGCCGGTGGCGGCGACCTCGAGCAGCTCGGTGAGGTCTTCGCTGGTGTCGGGGTCGTAGTCCGACGGCGGGACCAGGACCCGCCCGTCGCGCGCCCGTACGCCGAGGAACGTCCGGTCGCGCAGGCCGGCGAGGAAGGCCCCGATGACGGGGCCGGTGGATCGCGTGTAGGTGTAGTCGATGGTGTGCGGGGCGACGAGGACGGCGGTGTCGTCGGCGCTCACGTGATCAGCCGGCGACCGGGACGAAGCGCACGGGCATCTCTTTGATGCCGTTGATGAAGCTCGACCGCAGCCGCCGCGCCGGGCGCACCAGCTCGACGCGCTCGACCCGCTCCACCAGGGCGCGCAGGAGCTGCTCGATCTCCAGCTTGGCAAGGTGGCGGCCCAGGCAGAAGTGGGGACCACCGCCGCCGAAGCCGAGGTGCGGGTTGGGGCTGCGGCCGATGTCGAAGGTGTCAGGGTCGCTGAAGACGGTCTCGTCGCGGTTGGCGGACGTGTAGTTGATGAGGATCTTGTCGCCGGCCTTGACGGGCTGTGCGCCGATGAGACAGTCGGCCATCGCGGTCCGCCGGAACTGGATCACGGGCGAGACCCAGCGCACGATCTCGTCCGCCGCCGTCGGCAGCAGGGAGTGGTCGGCCCGCAGCCGGTCCCACTGCTCGGGGTTCTCGATCAGCGCCAGCATGCCGCCGGAGAGCGCGTTGCGGGTCGTCTCGTTGCCGGCCACCGCCAGCAGCAGGAAGAACATGTCGAACTCGAGCTCGTTCAACGCGTTGCCGGACTCGTCCGGCGTGAGCAGCCTGCTCACGATGTCATCGCCGAGAGATGCCTTCTTCACCTCGGCGAGGGAGTTGGCATACATGAACATGTCGAGGGACGCCTGCTTGCCGTCCTCGGGGTTGTTCTGGAACTCGGGGTCGTCGAACCCGATCATCTTGTTGGACCACTCGAAGACCTTGTGGCGGTCCTCCTGCGGCACCCCCATCAGCTCGGCGATGACGACGAGCGGGAGCTCGGCGGCGCAGAGCGTGACGAAATCACCCTCGCCCTTGCCGACCGCGGCGTCGACGATGTCGCAGCAGGTGGCGTAGATCCGCTCCTGGAGGCGCCCGATCATCCTGGGCGTGAAGCCGCGGTTCACCAGCGACCTCGTGCGGGTGTGCTCCGGCGGGTCCTGGTTGAGCATCAGCAGCTGCGTCTGGGCGAGTGACTCGGCGTCGAGGTCCTGCAGCAGCGCGGTCTGGGCGTGCGAGGAGAAGAGCTCCGGGGTGCGCGAGATCTGCTCGACGTCGGCGTGCCGGGTGACGAGCCAGAAGCCGTCCTCGCGCTGCGGGTCGACGTGCCGGAAGACCGGCGCCTCCGCCCGCAGCCGGCGCAGCGCTACCAGGGGCAGCGCAGTCGAATACTGGTCGGCGTCATAGACATCGAGCGAGGCGATCGGACACGTCGCCACGTCGAGCGGGGTCGCGCCCGCGACCCCGGGTGCCTGCGCGTCGGTGGTCGTCACGCCGTCCTCGCCTGGAGTCGTGGTCGGGCCGTGGGCATCCGCACGGCCTAAGTAGAACGTGTTCTCCTCCGGTTTGGCAAGCGGTCCCTGACGGGGCGTCAGGACAGCCGGTCGGGGTGTTGCGGGCTTCGCTGCGGCGTTGACGCGGCGGGCCGGCCTGACTACACAGGGGAGCGATGTGACGCCCCGTCAGGAAACCCCAGGAGGAACCGTGCACCAGCACGAACGGCTCTACATCGGTGGCGAGTGGCGGACGCCAGCCGGCACGGACCTCCTCGAGGTGACCAACCCCGCCACCGAAGAGGTGATCGGGCGGGTGCCGCTGGCGACGACCGCCGACATGGACGCTGCCGTCGCGGCGGCCCGGCACGCCTTCGACACCGGTCCGTGGCCCCGGACGGAGCCGGCCGAACGCGCCGCCGTGCTGGCCACCCTCTCCAAACTGCTGATGGGGCGGATCGACGAGGTGGCCCGGCTCATCTCCGCCGAGTCTGGGTCACCGCTGTCCTTCGCCACCCCCGCCCAGGCCTTCGCCCCCACGATGATCTTCGACTATTACGCCAACCTCGCCGCGACCTTCCCCTTCGAGGAGGTGCGGGCGGGGATGCTCGGCCCCGTCGTGCTACGCCGCGAGCCCGTCGGGGTCGTGGCTGCCGTGATCGCGTGGAACGTCCCGCTCTTCCTCGCGGCGGCCAAGCTCGCGCCCGCCCTGCTCGCCGGCTGCACCGTCGTGCTCAAGCCGGCGCCGGAGACACCGCTCAACGCGTTCGTGCTCGCCGAGCTGTGCCAGGAGGCCGGCATCCCGCCGGGCGTGGTCAACATCGTCGCGGCCGACCGCGACGTCAGCGAATACCTGGTGCGCCACCCCGGCGTCGACAAGGTCAGCTTCACCGGCAGCACCGCCGCCGGGCGCGCGATCGCCGCGGCCTGCGGGGAGCAGCTCAAGCGCTGCAGCCTGGAGCTCGGCGGCAAGTCGGCGGCGATCCTGCTCGACGACGTCGACCTGCCGACCGCGCTGCCCTTCCTCGTCGGCTCCGGGATCATGAACAACGGCGAGGCGTGCGTGGCGCAGACGCGCATCCTCGCCCCGCGCGCCCGCTACGACGAGGTGGTCGGCGCGGTCGCCGCCGCCGCGAGCGCGCTCACGGTCGGCGACCCGCTCGAAGCGGGCACCGACGTGGGGCCGCTCATCCACGCGCGGCAGCGGGAGCGGGTCGAGGGTTACATCGCGGCCGGCACCGACGCGGGCGCGCGCCTCGTCGCCGGCGGCGGCCGGCCCGCCGGTCTCGATCGTGGCTTCTACATCGAGCCCACCGTCTTCGCCGACGTGGAGAACTCGATGCGCATCGCGCAGGAGGAGATCTTCGGGCCGGTGCTGTCGGTCATCGGCTACGACGGCGAGGAGCAGGCGGTGGCGATCGCCAACGACTCCGCCTACGGCCTGTCCGGCACCGTGTGGTCGGCCGACGGCGAGCACGCGCTCGACATCGCCAGGCGCGTGCGCGCGGGAATAGTCGCCGTCAACCACTTCACCATCGACTTCGCCGCTCCCTTCGGTGGTTTCAAGGGTTCCGGCATCGGCCGCGAGTTCGGCCCCGAGGGGCTGGAGGCCTTCTGCGAGCTCAAGTCGATCAGTGTCTCGCCGGGCAGCACGCCGGGCGGCCCGACCATCGCTGCCTGAGTCAGCCGCCCGATGCGAGGCGCGGATCGCCGGGGGGCAGGGTGGACGCCGCCCAGCCGCCGGCGACGACGCCGTCGAGCAGCTCCCGGCGGCGCGTGAACACCCAGCGGCCGTCCACCTCGGCCGCCTCGTCGAGGTAGCGGCCCCAGTGGTCCAGGCCCGGTCCGAGCAGCACCGCGTAGTAGGAGCGCGCGGTCGCCCGCCCCGGCGCGACCACGTCCACCTGCGTCGTCGCGGTGTGGTGACGCAACACGACCGGCATCGGCCGGCGGGCGAGATCGGCTGCGGCCGCGGCGAAGAGCGCGCCGATCGCCGCCCGGCCCCGGTGCGCGACACCGTCGGTCTCAAGCACCCCGTCCGGGGCGAAGAGCGCGAGCACCTGCTCCACCCGGCCGCTGTCGCCGTTGGCGTTGTAGCGGGCCACGAGGTCGCGCACGCTCTCCCTGGCGATCAGCTCGGCGAGTTCCACCTCGGGAGTGTCCCGGCACCGCCACGACAGCAGGAGATTCCATGAGCGCGCTGCTGCGAGCCGAGACCGTGTGGGGGCTGGTGGCCGCCCGGGCGGCGGCGACCCCCGACGCCGCGATCCTGCAGGAACCCGACGGGACGATCGTGCGGGCTGGCGCACTCGCGGAGCGCGCCGAGCGGGTCGCCGCGGGCCTGCAGGACCTGGGCATCTCCGCCGGTACGACGGTGACGTGGCAGCTCCCGACGCGCGTGGAGACGGTGCTGCTCTCCCTGGCCCTGGCCCGCCTCGGCGCCGTGCAGACGCCGGTCATCCACCTCTACGGCGAGCGGGAGGTGGCGGCCGTGCTGCGCTCCAGCCGCCCGACGGCCCTCGTCGTACCCCGCTCCTGGAAGGGCGAGGACCGCGTCGCCGTCGCCGAGCGGCTCACGGCCCGCCTGGAGCCGCCCTGCCGCGTCATCGTCGCCGACCGCGGCGACCTCCCCGACGGCGACCCGGTCGGGCTGCCGCCGCCACCCGTCGACGGTGGCGAGGTGCGCTGGATCTATTACACATCCGGCACGACGTCGGAGCCCAAGGGCGTCCGGCACACCGATGCCACGCTGCTGGCCGGTGGCCGGGGCCTCGCGCTCGCGCTGGACCTGCAGCCCGACGACAAGGGGTCGATGGCCTTCCCGTTCGCCCACATCGCCGGGCCGGACTACCTGCTGATGCTGCTCGCCGTCGGCGTACCGGCGGTGTTGCTCGAAGCATTCGTGCCGGCCGAGGCGGTCGCGACCTACCGACGCCTCGGGGTCACCATGGTGGGGGGCAGCACGGCGCACTACACCGCCTTTCTCGCCGAGCAGCGGCGCTCCCCCGCGGCGCCGATCATCCCGACGCTGCGCACGGTGTCCGGCGGCGGGGCGCCGAAGCCGGCCGAGCTGGTCGCCCAGGTCCGCGACGAGCTGGGCGCCGTCCTGGTGCACGGCTATGGGATGACGGAGATCCCGATGATCTCGCAGGGCTCCCCACACGACAGCACCGAGCAGCTGATGCACACCGAAGGCGCGCCGGTGGCGGGTGTCGAACTGCGCGTCGTGCGCTCCGATGGCGAGCCGGCGGCCAACGGGGAGGAGGGCGAGGTGCGGGTGCGCGGCTCGGTCGTCTGCGCGGGATACACCGATCCGGCGCTGACGGCGGCGGCCTTCGATGCCGACGGCTGGTTCCGCACCGGCGACCTGGGCGTGCTGCGGGAGGACGGTCACGTGCGCCTGACCGGACGGCTCAAGGACGTGATCATCCGAAAGGGCGAGAACGTCTCCGCGCAGGAGCTCGAGGACCTGCTCTACTCGCACCCCAAGGTGGCCGAAGTCGCAGTCGTCGGGCTCCCGGACGCCGAGCGCGGCGAGCTGGTCTGCGCGGTGGTGACGACACCGGCGGCCAGCGCGCCGCTCACCCTGCCGGAGCTGGTCGACTTCCTCGCCGCGGCAGGCCTCATGCGCCAGAAGATCCCGGAGCGGCTCGAGGTGGTGGAGTCACTGCCCCGCAACGAGACCCTCAACAAGGTGCTGAAATACAAGTTGCGGGAGCGCTTCTCGGGCGGCACCCCAGCTCCACAGTGATCTCCGACCACGATCACCGTGGCGGTTGGGCGGCTCCTGCGCGCTCCCCACCTCCACGGTGATCTCCCCCCAAGGTCACCGTGGCGGTTGGGCGGCTCCGGCGCGCTCCCCACCTCCACGGTGATCTCCCCCGAAGGTCACCGTGGACGCCGGACGGCTCCCAGCCCCGTCGCACCTCCACGGTGATCTCCAACCATGATCACTGTGGCGGTTGGGCGCCATACACGGGTACGGCGGGCGGGGCGGCGGCCACCAGGTCGCGGACGACGGGGCCCAGCTCGGCGGCGTCCCAGCGGGCGCCCTTGTCGGCTTCCGGCCCCCGCGTCCAGCCGGAGACGACGCGCACGAGGCCACCCTCGACCTCGAAGACGCGCCCCGTCACCTCCGCCGACTCCGCGCTGCCGAGCCACGCGACGAGCGGCGCCACGTTGTCCGGGTCCATCGCGTCGAACCCCTCCGCCACGGCGCTCATCGTGTCGAACACGCCCTCCGTCATCCGCGTGCGGGCGGCCGGCGCAATGGCATTCACCGTGACCCCGTAGCGGGCGAGCTCGGCACTCGCGACCAGTGCCAGCCCGAGGATGCCGGCCTTCGCGGTCGAGTAGGACCCCTGCCCCACGCTGCCGAAGAGCCCGGCCCCCGAGCTGGTCATCACCACCCGCGCGTCGGGGTGACGACCGGCCTTCGACTCCGCCCGCCAGTGTGCCGCCGCGTGCCGCAGCGGCGCGGCGTGACCCCGTAGGTGCACACGCAACACCGCGTCCCACTCGTCCTCGCCGACGGTGGTGAGCATCCGGTCCCGCACGAAGCCGGCGTTGAGCACCAGCGTGTCGAGGCGACCCCACGTGTCGAGTGCGGTCGCCACGAGCCGCGCCGCTCCCGCCCAGTCGGCGACGTCGTCACCGTTCGCGACGGCCTGCCCCGCGGCCGCGCGGATCGTCGCCACGACCTCCCCCGCGGGGCCGTCGGAGCTGCCGGCGCCGTCGGGGGCCGCGCCCAGGTCGTTGACCACCACCAGGGCCCCCTGCCGCGCGAACTCCAGGGCGTGCCCCCGCCCGATGCCCCGGCCGGCCCCGGTCACCACGACGACTCGTCCCGCGCAGATGCCGCTCACGCGGATATCCCCTCTCGCAGCTGGAACTTGACGACCTTGCCCCCCGCGTTGCGGGGCAGCGCGTCGAGCAGCACGACGCTGCGCGGCACCTTGAAGCCGGCGAGCCGCTCGCGGGCCCACGCGAGCAGCGCGGCGGTGTCGAGCGCGGCGCCGGCGGCCGGCACGACGAAGGCGGCGCCCACCTCCCCGAGACGTTCGTCGGGGATGCCGACGACGGCGACGTCCGCGACACCGGGGTACGTCGCCAGCACCCGCTCGACCTCGGCGGGATAGGCGTTGAAGCCACCGACGACGTACATGTCCTTGAGCCGGTCGGTGATGGCGAGGTTGCCGGCCGCGTCGAGGACGCCGACGTCGCCCGTGTGCAGCCAGCCCGCCGGGTCGACCGCGGCTGCCGTGGCGACCGGGTCGTCGACGTACCCCCGCGTGACGTGGTAGCCGCGCGTGACGACCTCCCCAGGCGAGCCCGGCGGCAGCGACGTCCCTTCCGCGTCGACCACCGCCACCTCGGTGTCAGGGATCGCGCGCCCGCTCGTGCCGGCCACCAGCTCGTCGTCGTCACCGCGGCGGCACATGGTGACGACACCGGTCGCCTCGGTGAGGCCGTAGGCGGTCAGCACGGTCTCGACGCCGAGCTCCGCGCGGACGCGCCGCACCAGTTCCACAGGTACGACGGCCGCGCCGGTCACCGCGAGGCGCAGCGACGCGGTGTCGGCGGCGGCGCGGCCCGGCACGGCGAGGAGGCTGCTGAACAGCGTCGGCGGCCCGGGAAGCACCGTGACCCGCTCGCGGGCGACCCGCGACAGCACGCGGGGCGCGTCGAAGACCGCCTCGGGCAGGACGGCGGCCCCGGTGAGCAGGCAGGCGATGACGCCGGCCTTGTAGCCGAAGGTGTGGAAGAAGGGATTGACGACGAGGTACCGGTCGCCGGCGCGCAGTCCCACCACGTCGGCCCAGACCTCGAAGACGCGCAGGGTCTGCCCGTGCGTGCACAGCACGCCCTTGGGACGGCCGGAGGTGCCGGAGGTGTAGATCAGGTCGCTGACGTCGTCCGGGCCGACCGCCTCCCTACGCGCCAGGGCCTCGGCGGGCTCCACGTCGGCGCCGGCGGCCAGGTGTTCCTCGAACGAACCGGCGCCCTCCCCCGCCGGCCCCTGCAGGATCACGATCTGCCGCAGCTCGGGCAGCGCGACCCCGGTGCCGCGGAGCATCGCGACGTAGTCGGTGTCGAGGAAGCCGCGCACGGTCAGCAACAGACGTGCCCCGCTGCGGTCCAGGATGTCGGCCGCCTCCGCCCCCTGGTAGCGGGTGTTCAGCGGCACGAGCACCGCTCCGGCGCTGACCGCGCCGAGGGCGGCGATCATCCATTCCACGCTGTTGGGAGCCCAGATCGCGACGCGGTCCCGCGGCCCGACCCCCGCCGCGATGGTGGCGCGGGCGGCGCGGGCGACCTGCTCCGCCAGTTCGGCGAAGCTCAGCGAGACGTCCCGGTCGCGCACCGCCTCGGCGCTGCCGTGCAGCTCGCCGGCACCGCCCACTAGGCCGCCGATGCTCCGCCAGCGCTGGTCCGCGCGCTGTCCCGGCGTTCCTGACACGGCGTCAGGTTAGCGATAGCGTCACGGCCCCGGGGTGGCCGGACGCACCGGCGTGGGGGGAGGCGCAGCGGTGACGACGCCCGGTCCGACGCAGCTGCAGCGCACGAGCCGCGACGTTGCCCAGCTGCGGACCCGGCTCCAGGGGTGGCTCGTGACCCGGCTCCCCGCCGACGCCGACCCCGTCGTCGGCGAGCTCGCCGCCACGTCGGCCAACGGCATGTCGAGCGAGACCCTGCTCTTCGCCGCGAGCTGGACGGCGGACGGGCGGCGCAGCGAGCACGAACTCGTGGCCCGCCTCGCGCCGGACGCCGGCGACGTACCCGTCTTCCCGTCCTATGACATGGCCCGGCAGTTCGAGCTCCTCCGCGTGGTCGCCGAGCGCACGCCGGTGCCCGTGCCGAGGGTGCGCTGGCTCGAGACGGATCCCGCGCCGCTCGGCGCCGCTTTCTTCGTCATGGACCGCGTCGAGGGCCTCGTGCCGCCGGA
>JAABUT010004852.1_pt1 | contig 10377 bp, 10 predicted proteins | sample 5559281 | NCBI WGS metagenome assembly JAABUT01 (sample SAMN10711880, study PRJNA513359) | rock metagenome | isolation source: Antarctica rocks | place: Antarctica: Victoria Land, Ricker Hills nord | collected 2016-01-04 | reverse complement strand
TCGTCGCGATCGAGCACTCTTTGCTCACCGCGATCTGGCACATGCCCGTGAACGACGTCGACTACCACGAACTCGGGCCCGACCACTTCACCCGACGCGAACCCGCCCACGTCATGCGCCGCATCACCAAGCAAGCCAACGCTCTCGGCTTCACCGTCCGCTTCGAGCCCGTCCCAGAGACCGCGGGGGCAGCCTGAGTTCAGGGGGTCACCCTTCATTTTCGAGACAGTCAACGCGATCCCTTGACAATATTCGGCCATCTAGGTGACAATCTACCGAGCGCCCGCTAGGTGGTCCACCTGAAAACGCAGCACTTTCGGAGGTTGACGGGTCGCCCAGGCAGTAGTTCTTCCCGAGTCTCGGTGACCAAATGCCGGTCACTCAGTCTGGTAGCACCGGGGCCCCTGCGTGACATTCTAGGCCGGAACGAACACGATCTCAGTTGACCTCTGGTCAAAACTTTCTGGCAACGTGAACACAGAGGAAACGGCAAATTCTTTTGAGATGGGTAGTGCACACACACAGAGAGAAGGAGAACATGAGATCTGTACGTTCACCGCGACGGTTGGCCGTCGCTCTTGCGTTCGCTCTTACGATCGCTCTAACAGCAAGTGCTTGTGGGTCCACGAAGTCTGATACTGCGACTACGACAGCCTCAGGGCAACCTGGCGTCCCACACTTGACCATCGGATACGTGGACCTCTTAGCGGCTGGCGCCTATCAAAAGCGGACTTACGACGTCTTTAGTGCAGCAGCCAAGTCCCTCGGCTGGACCATTAATTACGTAGACGCAGCAGGCGACCCTGCCGCAGCGGAGACCGCAGTACAAGGTTTTGTGACGCAGCGGGTAGATGCGATTATAGATTCTGCCGTTGATACGAATTTAATTCGCCCGGGACTCCTCGCGGCCAAGCAAGCAGGGATTCCCGTCATCAACGTCGCCGGGCAGGATCCACCGGGACCAGCGCATGCACTTCTCGCAGCTGACTACGGCGAGAACGAAGCGGATCTCTTCGGCCCGCTAGCTGCAAAAATTGTTTCCGATCTGCCGCGTGGATCAAAGATAGCGGTCCTAAAAACGAGTCTCTTTTTCGCTGCCCGGCCGCGCCAGCAGGTAATCGACGAGGCGGCCGCGAAAGCCGGTATTATCGTGGTCTCCGACCTTGAGTTGCCCTTTGACGTTACAGCCGCGACAAAAAAAATTAGTGACCTACTGTTGGCCAATCCGGATATAGAAGCAGTTGTCTCCGTATTTGACGTCTGGACGGTGGCGGCACTTGCTGCCATTAAGGCGGCAGGCCGCACGAATCGAGTCAAGGTTTACAGCGCTTATGCCGACAGCATAAATCTCCCTCTGATGCGCCAAGACCCCAATATTGTGGGCCTAGCTGATGGAACCCAGGCCGCTGGTGCGGCGGTGGCAGTAGACCAGTTGTTATATTTCTTCGCACGGAAGACACCCATTGATCCCCACCCTGCAGCTGCTGCCTTCACGTATGGAATCGTAACGCGGGCAAACATGCCGCCGCCTGGACAAGACGGACCGGTTTCGGTACAAGACCTCGTTGCACCCTTCCTCGCAAAGTGGAAAGCTGATTTCGGAAACACCGCTATTGGTAGCAAGGGATGAGGGTAGGGGCTCGCCTTCTCAGGAGAAATGGCCATGGCAAGCGGGGTAGTTTGGCGGAAGTAGTCAGCGACGGCCCGTCAGAACTACGATCGCGCTGGGCCGTACTTGGACAGTTCGGCGGACTCTTAGTATTTCTAGGAATGCTAGTTGTCTTCTCTCTGGCGAGCCCCACGGTTTTCCCAACCTTCCGTAATGCCAGTAACGTTCTCGACCAAGCGGCCATCCTGGGCATTCTCGGCGCAGGCCTAACCGTCGTCCTGGTCATCGGCGAGTTCGATTTGTCGTTCGGTGCAACCATTGGGTTCACCGGTGCTGTTGCGGCTTTAGCCTCTGCGAACCTTGGCTGGTCAATATGGCTTGTGTTGCCACTCGCCCTAGTAGCAGGGGCCCTGGTCGGAGTGGCGAACGGCGTGGCGGTTGCCTACGGAAAAGCACCTGCCTTTATCGTGACATTGGCCGTAGGTTCAGTGATTGGTGGCTTGGAACAGGTCTTAACTGGCAATCTTCCCATCAGTGAGCTGAGAAATGACTTTATTAATCTAACCGGGGGCAAGGTATTAGGGTTTACCTCCCCGACCATTATTAGCGTCGGCCTCGTCGCTGTGATATGGGTTGCCCTTGTATTCACCACCTTTGGGCGCAGCGTAGACGCCGCTGGCCAGAATCGGTCGGCAGCACTATTGGCGGGGCTGCCGGTTCAGCGGCGGGTGGTGGCGTCCTTTGCAGTTATGGGGGCGTGCGCCGGCCTAGTGGGGGTCATCATCGTCTCGCGGTCGGCCCAGCAGTTTCAGGGATCCGGCACATCTTTGCTTCTCCCTCCTTATGCGGCGGCGTTTCTGGGCGCTGCCGTGGTCGGGTCCGGGAGATTTGGCGCCTGGCGAACGTTGTTCGGTGTCATCTTCATAGGCACCCTCTCAACAGGACTGACGGTAGTTGGGGCACCGGCGTGGCTCTCGGTCCTACTGCAGGGCCTGGTTCTCCTGGTAGCCGTTCTTCTCAGACGACAGGAAATTGAATGATTCGACGACTTGCCTTTGAGAGAAAATCGTCTGAGGTGAATGCTGTCGACAAAAGTAGGGTGGGTGAATGCGAAAGGCGGGACGGGCTTCTTGCACGCGGCATCAGTGTCCGGTTCGGGAGTGTTGCAGCCTTGAACGAAGTCGAGGTCAGTCTAACCCCCGGTGCAGTGCACGGTCTGATTGGCCCTAATGGTGCGGGCAAAAGTACTCTTGTGGGGGTATTGACAGGTCTAGTGCGTCCGTTGAGTGGCTCTCTCTACCTAGATGGTGACGAAATACGTTTACAGAGCCCACTGGACGCGCGGCTTCGCGGCATTGTTGCCGTGCCCCAGGAACTCACAATCTTTCATCATATGAGTGTGGCCGCTGTCATAACGCTCGGTGCCGAGCCGAGCGTGCGTGGGATCATCCGGGGGCAGCGCACGGCAGCGGCAGCGAGAAGTGCCCTAAATAGGGTGGGGCTAGCAATATCACCGGCCGTCAAGATGGGCGCTCTTACACCAAGTGACCAGAAGGCAGTGATGGTGGCGCAGGCGCTTCATCGGAAGTCGAGAGTCCTGCTGTTAGATGAGCCGACAGCAGGGATGGATGGCGTCCATTCGGAAAAAGTTTTGGAAGTTGTAGAACGTTTGCGGCAGGAAGGACGCGTGGCGATCCTCTACATCTCTCATCGGTTTGATGAGATTGAGCGGCTCTGCGACACGGTTAGCGTCCTGCGTGACGGGTCGTGCGTGGGGATGCTTAGCGAAGGCACCGTGACCCGTAGTTTGCTTCTTGCACAGATGGTTGACCCCGGGATAGCGCGGCCATCTGTGTCACCGAGAACAGAAGGCACGAATGGTCCTGTAGGTGGCGGGGCTTCGGGTGGGGTCTTGCTGAGTGTTGAAGACTTATGGGGAAGGCTCCTACGTGGCGTGAACTTTGAGGCGAAGGCCGGTGAGGTTCTGGGCCTGGCTGGTCTTGCCGGGTCGGGTGTGGAAGATGTGTTCGCGGCATTGTCCGGCATCTGGCGAGTCCCTCGCGGACGCATAGTTGGCGCTGCCGGGGATGTTACGTCGGCGAAGACGGCCGTGAGGTCCGGGATTGGATTTCTGCCTGCTGCGCGCGCCCGGGCGGTATTGCCGCGTGATGACGTGGCGCGCAATCTTGTGCTGGGGTACAGAGGCCCGGGCTTGCGTACGTTTATACGACGGAGTGACGAGAAGAGGCTCGCTGAGCCGATCGCCTCACGGCTAACCGTCCCCGGGGTAGATCGAATGATGCGCGAACTATCCGGCGGCAATCAGCAGAAGGTATTGATAGGCCGAGTCCTGTTGGCGGGGAAGAATATCCTCGTAGCGGAGGATCCAACCGTGGGAGTTGATGTGGTGGCCCGCAAGGTGTTGCACACGCTACTGCGTCAAGCGGCTGCCGACGGCTGCGGATGCATAATCGGCTCCACTGAGCCCGAGGAATTCGCCGAGATATGTGACCGCGTCTTAGTCTTCCGACGCGGAGTGGTGGTCGCTGAACTGCAGTCTCCTGATCTCTCCACGAGGGGTGTATTAGCGGCAATGACCGCTAGCGATGAGACCTCGAGTTAGAAGTATTAGCTAGTTGCACCACTCCCGAAGAGAAGCGAGACAGCAATGTCACAAGAAAAAATTGTCATAGTTGACGGCGCCAGAACGCCCGTGGGGAAATACGGCGGCGCACTAAAATCACTTGCGGCCCATGAGCTGGGAGCCATTGCCGCGATAGCAGCGATTCAACGAAGCGGCATTGACAGGGACGACGTTGATGAGGTCATCATGGGCTGCATCGGCCAGGTCGGCCCGGATGCCTACAACGCCCGCCGCGTGGCGCTGGCCGCCGGGCTGCCGGATAGCACGCCTGCCTTCACCGTGAATCGGCTGTGCGGCAGCGGCCTGCAGGCCATCTGGTCTGCGGCGCAGCAACTGCGCTGGGGAGGTGCGGAAGTCATCCTGGCTGGCGGCGATGAGTCGATGTCCCGGATGCCCTTTCTGGATTTCAACGCCCGCGGCAACGCTCGGTTGGGTGACCGTACCCTGATCGACGCCACCGTGGCCATGCTCACAGATCCGTTTAGTGAAAAACATATGGGGGTCACGGCGGAGAATGTGGCTACGAAATACGGAGTGTCCCGGCAGCAACAGGATGAGTTTGCCTTTGAGAGTCAACAGCGGGCGAGCACTGCAGAAGCTCAAGCGGCCTTTGCCGAGGAAATCACCCCGGTTCAGGTGCCGGGGAAGCGTCCGGCGATTGTCACCGTGGATGAGCACCCCCGCCCGGACATCACCATGGAAAGTCTGCAGGCACTGCAACCCGCGTTTCAGGCGGGCGGCAGCGTCACCGCTGGCAATTCATCAGGAATCAACGACGGCGCTGCCGCCCTGGTACTGATGAAGGAAAGCACAGCCCGCGAACGCGGACTCGGTGGCCTGGCCACACTGGAGTACGTCGCTACTGCCGGCATTGAGCCCGAACTGATGGGTTACGCACCGGCACTGGCGCTGCGGAAACTCTTTGACGAAACCGGGCTCACCATGAGGGACATTGGGACTGTTGAACTCAACGAAGCATTCGCCGCCCAGGCAGTCGCCGTTATCCGTGATGCGAAACTTGATCCGGAGAAGACCAATCCCTACGGCGGGGCCATCGCCCTAGGCCACCCGATCGGCGCAACCGGGGCCATTCTGACACTGCGCGCTGCCAAAGATCTCCAGCGTCGCGGCTTGGAATATGGCGTGGTCACCATGTGCATAGGCGGCGGACAGGCGCTGGCCGGCCTCATCAGGCGGTATGAAGCATGAGCACCCGAACGGAAATCATGAACATTGAAACAAAAGGCGTAGTCGGCTCCGGATCCATGGGCAGGGGAATCGCCAAAAACTGCTTCCGCAGCGGCATGAAGGCCGTCCTGAATGACACTTCCGGGAACGCGCTGCGGGCAACCCGCAAACACACCGACGCAGCGCTGCAACGCTCAGTCGACAGGAACCAAGCCACCTTTCAGGAAGCCGAAACCTGGCTGTACGCACTGGACACCTTTGAGGACAGTGCCACAATTTTCCGGGTTTGATCTGCGGCCCTTGAAAACCGCGGTGCGCGCGGAAAACGGTGTGGGCGTCCTGAAATGCAAGTTGCGCGAACGCAACCAGGAGGGGCGGCTCTGTGCGACCGGCTGGGTTGTTGTTGAGATACCCCTGAACACGACAGGAGAGCGGCAGTGAGAGTTGATGCAATTGGTGCCCCAGATGCCAGTGATGAGGTGGTTCGGCGCCTGTTCCGGACGATGGCCGTCATTCGGCAGTTTGAAACGACCGCATCCCGGCTCATGGCGGCCGGGTCATTGCCTGGGTTTTTGCACGTATCGCTTGGCCAGGAGGCTGTTGCAGCTGGGGTCTGTGACATGTTAGAACGCGACGACTACATCACGACGACCCATCGCGGCCACGGCCACTGCATCGCCAAGGGGGGTACGCCGCGCGCGATGATGGCCGAACTCTATGGCAAGAAGGACGGTTATTGCGGTGGTCGGTCGGGGTCCATGCATATTGCTGATCCCTCGATCGGAATTCTCGGCGCCAATGCGATCGTCGGTGCAGGAATCCCCATCGCTGTCGGAGCTGGCTTCTCCGCGCGCGCTCGCCAGACAAGCCAGGTTTCGGTTGCCTTTTTCGGCGAGGGCGCTGTGGCACAGGGAGTGTTTCACGAGTCACTGAACCTTGCCGCACTCTGGAAACTGCCTGTCATATTCGTCTGCGAGAACAACGGCTACGCCGAGATGAGCCCGATCTCCCTGCATTTGGCGACTGAGAACGTTGCTGACTTCGCTGCCCCTTATGGAATCCCTGGTGTCACGGTAGACGGCAATGACGTCCTAGCCGTTCGTACCGCAACTGAAGAAGCAGTATCCCGCGCACGTGCCGGTGGCGGACCGACCCTGTTGGAGTGCAAGACCTACCGCTGGCATGGGCACTTTGAGGGAGATCCTCAGCGCTACCGCGACAAGGCGGAGGTTGCCGCTTGGCGGGAGAAGGACCCTCTAGCACGCCTGGTGGCGTCGGTGAACAAGGACGCTGCGCTGGCCAATGAACTCCAAAGCATCTCCGCAGAGGCCAGCAAACTGATCGAGGATGCGGTGCGCTGGGCGGAAGCGGCTGCATCGCCCGACCCGTTGATGGTGGGGGCGGACGTGTACCGCCAGCCGGGGCCGTTCTTGACGAATTCGACAGGCGCTCGCCTGATGACGGCGGGAGGAGTGACCTCATGACCGCCCTGAAGTACTGGCAGGCCGTCAACAATGCCTTGCGTGAGGAACTTGAACGAGACGTGAATGTTCATATCTTCGGCGAGGACGTCGGTGCTGCAGGGGGACCATACGGGGCGACGAAAGGCCTCCAAGACAGCTTTGGTGAGTGGCGTGTACGAGACACGCCCATCAGTGAAGCCATCATCGCCGGATTGGCTGTCGGCTCGGCGATGACTGGCCTTCGGCCAGTTGCCGAGATCATGTACTTCGACTTCATCACGCTTGCCATGGATCAAATCGTCAACCAGGCCGCGAAGATGTCGTATATGTCGGCGGGAAAGTTCTCAGTGCCATTGACTGTGCGAACGCTCTGCGGAGCTCAAACCGGTACTGGGCCCCAGCACTCCCAAAGTCTCGAGTCGTGGGTAGCCGCTGTGCCCGGTCTCAAGGTGGTGTGGGGCAGCACGCCAGCAGACGCCAAAGGCTTGCTCAAGTCGGCGATCCGCGACGCGGACCCAGTCATCGTGATCGAGAGCATGAGTCTATGGAGCACGCGAGGGGACGTCCCCGATGATCCCGAGCACCTCGTCCCCATCGGTGAGGCCGTGGTCCACCGGGAGGGCCGCGACGTGACGCTGGTCTGCTGGGGCGGCACGGTGCCCCGCACGCTGGCTGCAGCCGAGTCTCTCTCAGCGGAGGACATCGACGCCGAGGTACTCGACCTGCGGACTTTGAGCCCCATTGACGAGCCGCGCCTCCTGCAGTCGCTCGCGAAGACGGGCCGGATCGTCGTGGTACAGGATGCCTACGGGCCCTGCAGCATCGGGTCGGAGGTCATTCGCATCGCGGCGACTGACGGGTTCTCGTCACTGCGGGTCCCACCCGCCCTGATCACACCTCCCTTCGCACCGGCTCCCTTCTCGCCGGAGCTCCAACAGGCGTACTACCCCGGGTCCGACGACATCGTCAGAGCCGTCCGAAATCTTGCACAGAAGGAGAGGAAGTAATGGAAATCGTAACTCCAAAGTGGGGCGTAACCATGGACGAGGCGAGGCTTGTGACATGGTTCAAGAGGGTGGGCGACACGATTCAAATTGATGAACCAGTCGCGGAGATGGAGACGGATAAGGCAAATGCGGATATTTTGAGTCAGGTTTCGGGCATGATCACCGAACTCCTCGTCGAGGAGGGCGACCTCCTTGAAGCGGGCCAGCCGATCGCACGGGTTGAGGACGACGGTGGAGCTGCGTCTTGACTCCTGACGAGGCATATGTCGTGTTACCAATGGACCGCAACCGACGTGCTGTGGGCCGTGCGATGCGTGCGGCCGTGTCCGAAATGCCGCACGTCACACTCCATAGGCGGGCGGATGCAACCGCGCTACTGGCCGCTCGTATCAGTCTCGCGGCTGCGGTCGAAGGCGATGGCGGTCCGCGACTGACATTGACCGTTCTACTGGCGCGGATTGTGGCGAACACGTTGCGCGCTTTCCCACGGGTAAACGGCAGGACGGAGGAGGGCGAGATTCGCCTGTACAAGCGGGTCAACCTTGGCCTTGCCGTGGCACTGGAGGACGGCCTCACAGTTCCGGTCCTGCACGATGCGGATGGCAAGGATCTGCGCCAACTCACGGCGGACCTGGCGGATGTGAGCGCGCGAGCCCGAGCCGGCTCACTGAAGTTGCCGGACCTAATCGACGGCACCTTCACTCTCAGCAACTTGGGCGCGTACGGCGTCGAATTCTTTACACCACTGATCAACCCACCGCAACTGGCTATCCTCGGCGTTGGCGCGGTATGCCAGGAACTCCGGCTCGACGATGGCGTCCCGGTCAGCGTCCCGATGCTGCACTTGAGTATGGGCTTCGATCACGCGGCTATGGACGGTGCTCAAGCGGCCAGATTCCTCCAGCTTGTAGTCCAGTCGGTTGAGTCGCCCGACGCGGTGCTACGCGATCACCACGCGGCCGTCCTATGAGCTCTCAGCCAACCGTGTCGTGCTCGTCACCGGTAGCAGTCTCGTCGTCAACTGCGGTTTCGGCGTGGCTGTCGGTCACTTCTCCGCCGCTGACTAACTAATCGGCCTTGCGCAACCCCGGCTCGAGAAAGACTTTCCCCCCGACTCCGCTCTCCAAGAGCGCCATTGCTTCGTTGACAGACTCCAGCCCCACGCGATGCGTTATGAGCAACTGCAGTTCCTCGCGTCGGTGACCTAGCACTGCGACCGTTTGTCGCCAACTCTTGTCGGAGTATCCGCGGGCCCCGACCACGGTCTTCTCTGAGAGGACCAATTCGGGCAGATCGAGTTCCACGGCACTCGGAGGAATACCCAGGGCCCCGACCCTGCCGCCCGGCCGGGTCTGGCGCATGGCAAACGCAAATGACGCCGCCGTCCCTCCGGCATCAAACATCACGTCAGCTAGGTCTTGTTCCCGCTCGTCACCCCCCGAGATCGCCGTGGAGACGCCCAATCCTGCTATTAGATCGAGCCTCCGTGCATCCTGGGGACGACCAAACACGGTAATAGAGGCAACGCCTTTCTCCTGGCAGGCGACCGCAATCAAAAATGCGATCGGCCCGGCGCCGACGATGCAGACGCGTTCGGAGCCGTCCACGCGGAGTCTCTCCACGGCATGAATCGCAACGGCTAATGGTTCGCCGAGGGCACCAACCGATCGGGCAACGTACTCTTCGAGTACGTACGCGTTCTCCTGTCGCACGGCGACGAACTCCGCCGCTCCTCCCGGGCGATCCCACGCAAGGATTGGCCTGCGGATGCAAATCTCTTCTTCTCCCCTCGTGCAGGCGGCACATGTGCCACAGAAGAGGTGCGGGTTGACAGTTACCCATTCATTCACTTTCACGCGAGATACGGACGTGCCACATTTTACGACCCGACCGGCGAACTCGTGTCCGACGATTAATGGAAAGCGGGGCCGGAACCTCTCGATCAGGGCGGCGTTTCCGTGATAGAGAGACAGGTCGGTTCCGCAAAGCCCGCATGAGTGCACCTGAATGAGAACCTCGTTGGGCTTGATAACTGGCTCCGGGAGCTGAGCGATCACCAAGCCCAGTTCCTCAGCTGTTTTCTTGATTACTGCACGCATGCTGCCCAATCTTCGTTTTGGTCGCTAGACGTCTGTGACCCGGAAGTTGCGAGTTACGGGTCTAACACGGGTTACGGGTCCGGTATTTGTCAAGGTGGTTGAGGCCAGTGGGAGTTACGCGGCTGGTTCTGCGGGTAGTTGAGGTGGGTTGATCCAGGCCGCGTCTGGCAGCTGAAGGATTTTGGGTGGGGTCGTGCTGGTGAAGCGTTCGGGGGTGGCTGCTCTGGCGGCGGCCAGGGCGGCCGCCCGGTCGGTGGCCTTGGCTGTTGCCAGGCCGTAGTGGACGTCGGCTGGGGTGTTCAGGCCGATGCCGGTATGGGCATGCTGGTGGTTGTACCACTGGACGAAGTCGTCCAAGAAGCCTCGA
>JAABUT010004851.1_pt1 | contig 10379 bp, 8 predicted proteins | sample 5559281 | NCBI WGS metagenome assembly JAABUT01 (sample SAMN10711880, study PRJNA513359) | rock metagenome | isolation source: Antarctica rocks | place: Antarctica: Victoria Land, Ricker Hills nord | collected 2016-01-04 | reverse complement strand
ACCGGTAGAAGCAAATACTCTTGTGCTTTCACCACCACCATTTAAAGAAACGTTGTATTGCTGTTGCGTACCTCTTTTAGTAACCAAGTTGTACCAGTCGTTACTTTGTCCGCTGTTTAAACCATAATTGGCGATATCATTAGCAATTCTTGCAGCCGAATAAGGATTTTTTGTGGGATCATTAGTTGGTATAGCCAAATAGTTTGCTGATGCGTTATTTTCACCTTCCAAAAATAAAGTTCTATATTGATCTGCAGTTAAAGCTTTACCTGCATCTGAAACTTTTAAGTTATTGGTTACACCTGTTTCAGCATCAAAGTTGATTTGTGTTTTTCCGGCTTTACCTTTTTTTGTGGTGATTACAATTACACCATTTGAACCGCGTGAACCATAAATAGCAGTTGCACTGGCATCCTTTAAAACGGTAACAGATTCAATATCATCATTGTTAATACCTGCTAGCACATTAGTTGTTGTGGTTAATCGAGAAAGATCACCAGAATTGATGATCATTCCATCAATTACATATAAGGGGTTTGAATCTGCACCGATTGAACCTGGCCCACGTAAATTTACCTGCACATTTGCACCTGGTTGTCCGCTGTTTGTACTAATATTTAAACCGGCAACCTCACCTTGCAAAGCTTGTAATGGCGTGCTAAAAGGCTTGTTTTCCACCTCTTTACCACCTACAGTTGTCGCAGAACCAGTATAAGATTTTTTGGATTGTACTGCATAACCGTCCGTTACAGTTACTTCTGTTAGCTGCCTTGTACTTGTAGTTAACTTAACATTATAAGTACTATTGCCACTAATGCTTATGTTTTGTGTAGCATAACCAATAAAGGTAAAAACCAAAGTTCCGCTGTTTGCTGGTACGTTTAGGTTGAATTGCCCATCCCCATCTGTTAAAGTACCCACTTTTGTGCCTTGAACCATCACCGACACACCTGGCAACGGTTGACCATCATCGGTACCAATAACCTTTCCCGTAATTTTTCTGTTCTGTGCAAATGCATTATTTAATGCAAATAATCCAAACAGAAAAAAAATAAGTAATTTTTGCTTCATGTTTTATTTGTTTTAGTTAAATATCAACTCCAAACCTAATAAAATTTGATAGAATTGTGTAACTTTTAATAAAACAAATAAAAATATTACAAATTTACATTTAACTAAATTTTTAGTGAATCCATTTGATTAAAAACACCTTAAAATTTAATAAAATAGCAATTATAGTTTTGCATGTAACCTTTTGTAGAACTACTTTTAGCTTTAAAAAACTTTTTAGAACACAGAGGAAAAAAAGGAGTTAATTTTTTAAAATACCAAGCCAAACTTATTTTTACATCCGCTCCGGAACTTCAATACCGAGCAAAAGCATTGATTTTTTGATAATAGTAGCAGCAACTGCAGAAAGCTGCAGCCGGAATATTTTCAATACCTCTTCAGCTTTCAAAATACTTTCTTCGTGATAAAACTTGTTGTACAGTTTCGCCAGTTCATAAACATAATTAGCAATCACTGCCGGACTATAATCTGCCGCCGCTTCAGCTAAAATCACCGGAAACTGCTCCAACTGTACCATTAAATCCTTTTCTACGGCTGATACTGTTTTTACCGGCATAAAAACAGTATCCGTGTGAAGCGCACCTTTATTCAGCACCGAACGGATACGTGCATATGTATATTGTATAAACAGGCCGGTATGACCTTGGAAATCTACGGATTCGTTCGGGTCAAAAAGTAAGCGTTTTTTAGGTTCTACTTTGAGCAGGAAATATTTGAGCGCACCCATTCCGATAATATGGTACAAATCCTGCTTTTCTTCCTCCGGAAAATCGGCTGCTTTGCCTAAAATATCAGTTTGCCCTTTGGCTGTGGCTTCCATTTCTGCAATCAAATCATCAGCATCTACAACCGTTCCTTCACGGGATTTCATTTTTCCGGAAGGCAAATCAACCATGCCATAAGATAAATGGTACAAACCTTCTGCCCAGCTTTTGCCCAACTTTTTCAGGATCAGGTACAACACTTTAAAATGATAATCCTGCTCATTTCCTACTACGTTTAAGGCTTTATCGGTTTTGTATTCGTCGTATTTTAATTGTGCGGTCCCCAAATCCTGGGTCATATAAACCGAAGTTCCATCAGCACGAAGCACTAATTTTTCATCCAAACCTTCGGCTGTTAAATCAATCCAGACAGAACCGTCCGGCTTTTTAAAGAAAACCCCTTTTTCCAACCCCTCGTCAATCAGCGATTTCCCCAGTAAATAAGTATTGGATTCATAATAATACTGATCGAAATCTACACCCAATTTCTGATACGTTTCTGCGAATCCGGCATAAACCCACTCATTCATATCCATCCACAAAGAAATTACCTGCGGATTGCCCTGCTCCCATTGCTGCAGCATTTCCTGTGCTTCTCGAATTAACGGTGCATTTTTTTTTGCTTGTTCTTCGGTTTCGCCCTGATTCTTTAATTCTTCAACCTGCTTTTTATATTCCTGATCAAAGCGCACATAATATTTCCCCACCAAATGATCACCTTTTAAACCGGAAGTTTCCGGCGTTTCGCCATTGCCAAATTTTTGCCAGGCCAGCATCGATTTGCAAATATGGATGCCACGATCGTTCACCAAATTGGCTTTGATCACTTCATAACCATTAGCTTTCAAAATTTCGGCTACCGAATAACCCAGTAGATTATTACGCACATGGCCCAAATGCAAAGGTTTGTTGGTGTTGGGCGATGAATATTCCACCATTACTTTTTGTCCGTTTGCAGGAAAAGAACCGAAATCTGGTTGGTTAATTGTTTGGTAGAAAACATCAATCCAATAGCTGTTTTTAAGGGATAAATTTAAGAAGCCTTTGATCACGTTGAAAGATTCGATGGCTTCCAATCTTTCCACCAAATATTCGCCTAAAGCAGTCCCTGTTTGTTCCGGGGATTTCTTAGAAAATTTGGTGATCGGGAAAACAACTAACGTAATATCGCCTTCAAACTCTTTACGCGTTTGTTGCAACGTCAAACTTTCAGTAGCAATATCAGTAGCAAATAATGTTTTGACGGCGCGAACGGCAGCTTCTAAAATAATATCCATAAAGGCGAAATTACGAAGCCTCACCCTAAATCCCTCTCCAAAAGAGAGGGACTTTGAAAAGTTTGTCGCTTTGACTCCCTCTCCTGTGGAGAGGGCTGGGATGAGGCTTTTAAAAAGCAATTTAGGATGAGGCATGAAAGCTTCCAACTTATTCTGATAAATTTGCTTTCCACTTTTAAAATATATGCTTCAGAAAGACGATTTTCAATTACAGGTCAGTTCAGAAATTGGTAATCTGCGACGGATTTTAGTCCACAGCCCGGACAAAGGTTTGGGTAAAGTGGTGCCTTCCAAAGCGCAGGATTGGCTGTTTGAAGATATTGTTCACTTAGAAACCATCCGCCAAAAAGAATACGATCTGTACCTGAAAATCCTGCTTTATTTTTTGGATCCTGATTTAATCAAAGGCAAAACCAAAAACTTAGATGCTAAAAACAGTACTCGCGAGTTTTATAAACCCGGAAAGCCGGGTTTCCATTCTTCCAAAAAAGTGCTTGAACTGGAAGCTTTACTGGCAGAAATTTTAGACAGATCCAATGTTCGGCAGCAGCTGGTTGCCGCCGTCTGCGCTACGGAAAGCTGCACTTATCTGCAACAAAAAGAATTGCTGGATTTGCCATCCGTTCAGTTGGCTGTTTTGTTGATTTCGGGTACGATGCCGGACGGAAAGCTTGTTTTGGCCCCAATCCCGAACCTGATTTTTACACGTGATCTTGGCACCGCAATCAACAACCATATTTTGCTCAATAAGCCAGCAAAAAAACCACGTACACGCGAGGCTTTGCTGACGAAATATATCTTTTTTAACCATCCAATCTTCGAAAATTACCGCCAAAACATCATCGAAGTGCCGCAATCTGAACAGCATTTTCTGATCCCCGAAGGAGAAATCGACACGTTGAGCACGCTGGAAGGCGGCGACGTGATGATGATGGGCAAAAACCATTTGCTGATTGGCTGCGGAGAACGCACCACGCCGCAAGCTGCCAGTGCCGTGATCAAAATTTTGTTTGAAAAAAATGTGGTGCAAAAAGTTACCGTGATCAAAATTCCGCACAAACGGGATTTTATGCACTTGGATACTGTTTTTACCCAGGTAAAAAAGAACGTGTGGGTTTTGCTGTCTTCGCTTTTCAATCAGGAAGAAACTGCGCCGGAGATGCTGCCAATTAATCATCTGATCGAAACTAAAAAACCGGACCATCCGGAAATTATTCAGTTTGAAAATGGCAGGATCAACACACCGCGCAGGTTTGCCCGCTTAGAAGAGTTACTGAACGACATCAGCCAAAACGAATTGGGCAGCACCGAAAAAACAAGGTTTATCTATTCCGGGAATAATATTTTTCCGTATGATTCCAGGGAACAATGGACAGACAGCTGCAATTTACTAGCGCTAAAAGAAGGCGTTGTTTTGGGCTACGACCGCAATGATAAAACGCTGGAAGCATTTGAAAAAGAAGGGTTTACGGTAATTAAGGCTGAAGATTTAATCCTAAAATTTGAAAATAATGAAACCAGTCCTGAAAACATCAGCAATACCGTTATCACTTTTCCATCCGCAGAACTTTCCCGTGCGCGCGGCGGTTTCCATTGCATGAGTATGCCGTTGTTCCGGGATGAACTGTAAATTTCGGAATACTGTTTTTACACTGCTTTTTTCAAAACTTGCCGGTAATATTCATCGCCGCTCCAATCGTAAATATCGCATTGTTTAACTTTGTATTTCCGCATCAGCTCACACAGTTTTAAAATCGATTCTTCTTCCTGATGCTCGGTAATGCTAACCGGTTTCCACCATTTAACAATAAAAAACTGCTGGCATTGTAAAAGGATAATCTGGTACAAACCTCTGTATTTACCAGTTTGGATGATAATTTTGGTCATGATAATAAATCTTTCAGCACTAATCCAACTTATATTAACGACTTCCGCAAAAAACAGCGTAGTAGTCTGTTTACCTGTAATTAACATGCGGAAAGAAAAATTATTACCATCAAAGCAAAAAATATCATAATTACATTGAGCTTGTTTAAATTTTTAAATAATGGTTTTTTTGACAGTTAGATTGGCTTTAAATTAGGGACTGAATAACGATGACTTCACAACTATTAATGATCCGCCCGGTAAACTTTGGTTTTAACGGGCAAACGGCCGGAAGCAACGCTTTCCAAAAAAATGGTGCACAAACTGAAGTTCAGCAAAAAGCGTTACAGGAATTTGATGCTTTTGTTGATATTTTGCGTGCAAACGGCGTAGAAGTCAAAGTAATTGACGATACGCCGGAACTGCACACGCCGGATTCAATTTTCCCGAACAATTGGATTTCATTTCACGAAAATGGTTCCGTGTTTTTATATCCGATGCTGGCCGAAAACCGCCGCTTGGAACGCAAGGTTTTTAGGTCGATAAAAGAAGCATTTGAAATAGATCAAGTTTTTGATTTGAGTTATTTTGAAGCACAAAACCAGTTTCTGGAAGGCACCGGAAGCATGGTTTTGGACCGCGAAAACAAACTGGCCTACGCTTGCCTTTCGCCCCGGACCAACGCGGATGTATTGCAGGAATTTTGCTGTTTGTCCGGCTACAAAACCGTTTTGTTTCATGCTGCCGATCAATCCGGAAAAGCCATTTATCATACCAATGTTTTGATGGCTTTGGGTGATCAGTTTGCGGTAATTTGCCTGGATTCGATCCAAAACAATACTGAAAAAAGTACGGTAAAAGAAGCATTGGCCAAATCCGGAAAAGAGATCATAGAGATTTCTTTGGAACAGATGAACGCTTTTGCCGGAAACATGCTTCAGCTTAAAAATATTTCAGGAGAAAGTTTGCTGGTCATGTCGGAAACGGCTTTTTTGTCTTTAAAAGAAGCACAAATTAAAAGACTGGAAAAATATTGCAGACTAATTTATTCGCCATTAAACACCATCGAAACCAACGGCGGCGGCAGTGCGCGCTGCATGATGGCCGAGGTTTTTTTGCCGGTAAAAACAGCATCAGATCCAGCCTGAAAACCATCTGCAAAAATTACGGCTTAATGGTAATATAATCCGTATAAAAACCACACATTTGCCAAAATTTTATTAGATGCAGAGCTACGAAGAATTCCTGGACCTGAGCGTGGGTTTCCCGCAGGAAGGTTTTGAAATTATTGATGATGAATTATATTTCCACGACTTAAATCTGATGGAAATGATCGAAACGTATGGTACGCCGCTGCGCTTTACATATCTGCCGCTGATCAGTAAAAAAATCCAGCAGGCCAAGCTGCTTTTTCAATCTGCCATCGTAAAAAATAATTATCGCGGCTCGTACAAATATTGTTATTGTACAAAAAGCTCGCATTTTAAGCACATCGTGGAAGAGGCTTTGAAAAACGAAATCCACCTGGAAACTTCATCCGCATTTGATATGCCGATGATTGATACGCTGGAGAAAAAAGGTTCATTAACCAAAGACATTACCGTTATCTGCAACGGCTTTAAAACGTATCAATATAAACAGTATATCATTGATATGCTGCACGATGGCTTCAAAAATATCATCCCGGTTTTGGATAATAAGGAAGAATTTAACTTGTATGACGATGAAGTTGAACTGGATACGCCATGCAATCTCGGCATCCGGATTGCAGCCGAAGAGCAGCCGGATTCGCAGTTTTACACTTCACGTTTGGGTGTGCGGATGGAAGATGTGATTGATTTTTACAACAGTAAGATTGTAGCCAACCCCTATTTTAAAGTGAAGTTGCTGCATTTTTTCATCAATTCCGGTATTTCGGATACGCCGTATTACTGGAACGAGCTGGAAAAATATGTAACGCTTTATTGCAAGTTTAAAAAGATAAATCCGGATTTGGATACGCTGGATATTGGCGGCGGTTTGCCTTTTAAAGATTCGCTGGTTTTTGATTTCGATTATGAATACATGATCAATGAAATAGTGAGCCGGATCAAAGAAATTTGTGCCGAAAACGATGTGGAAGAACCGGACATCATCACCGAATTTGGCAAATATACAGTTGCCGAAGCTTCCGGGATTTTATACAAAGTTTTAGGCCGGAAACAGCAAAACGACCGCGAAAAATGGCTGATGCTGGATGGTTCTTTCATTACCAATTTGCCGGATGTTTGGGCTTTGAACCAGAAGTATATTTTGTTGCCTGTTAACAATTGGGATACGGAATATGAGCGCGTTAACTTAGGCGGAATTACTTGCGACGGTCAGGATTATTACAACCAGGAGGCGCACATGAACAGCGTTTACATGCCCAAAACACGAAAAGTACAGTATTTGGGTTTCTTTAATACCGGTGCTTATCAGGAAGTTTTGAGCGGATATGGCGGAATCCATCATTGTTTATTGCCTTCGCCAAAGCACGTCATCATCCGCAGAAACCGTGATGAAACCTTTAATTTCGATGTTTTTGGCGAAGAACAAAACAGCAAGCAGGTTTTGAAAATCCTGGGTTACACAACCTAATCTGGTTATCATATTTTCAATCCGCTTTCTGCGGACCAAACTATTTCTGCCGGCTTTCATTTTATCTTCAAAACCAATAAAATGAAACCAGCAGCAAATTATAGTTTTGAATTTTTGGCTTCCATGCGCCTTCGTGGAGATATTGCTGCGGATAGTTTAATTACTGAGGTTTTTGCAGATGATGTTCAAAAAACAGCATTCAGAAGTTTGTTGGATTCCATCAGTATAAATACTGACCTGCAACAGGTTACCAATTTTTATGCGGTAAAAGAAGCATTCCAATCAGCTGCAAAACTTCCGCTTTGGGCTGATCAAAAACTGATGGATCAGGGCGCAGCTTTTTTTGCCAATCACGCCACGGCCATCATGAATTTATTGGGTTTGCTTTCCCTGCCTTATTGTTATGCCGCTGCGGATGGTGCACGCGTTTTAGACCTTTCGGAACGTATTAAAAATCAACCTGAACACCGTTTAAACGAAACCGCAGATTTTGTGTGGGACGTGATGGCACCAAACGCTTTTAAACCGGATGGAAAAGGTTTTGCCAGTATATTGAAAGTGCGTTTGCTGCACGCGGCAATCCGGTTTTATACCGGTAAAAGCGGCAAATGGGACGAAGCAGCTTGGGGTTTGCCCGTTAACCAGGAAGATATGGCCGGTACAAACCTTTCTTTTTCGCTGATTGTGATCCGTGGTTTGCGGAAGTTTGGCTTAACCGTCAGCTATCCCGAACAACAGGCTTTTATGCACTTGTGGAATGTAATCGGTTTTTTGCTGGGCGTAGATGAACGCCTGCTGCCCGAAACCGGAAAAGAAGCTTTACTTTTAGAAGAAGCAATCCGCCTGCGGAATTTCAAAAGCTCCGAACACGGCCAATCCCTCACCAAATCTTTGGTTGCTTATTTTGCTACGGTTGATGCCAATTTCCCACCAAAACAAACCATGCAACTGATGCGCTATCTGATGGGCAATGAAGTGGCAGATTTGCTGGCACTTCCGCCACAAACAGCACCAATTTCTACCGTAAAATTTTTGCAACTGATCAGTAACTTCCAGGTTTTAAGGCAGATCAACGCCAAATTTTCTTACCAAAACCAGCATTTCGATTTCAAGAAATCACGGCCTTCTCCTACCGGGAAACGCCATCCGCGCTACGTTTTGCCGGGTAGTTTAACATCTTAAAAATTATATGCTAAAAGAAGTATTATCTTAAAGGCGATTTTAGCTTGGCTTATGACGATACTTCTTTTAACACTGTATATTTTGATCGGTGCATATTTTGCAGGTTTGCTTGGCTCATTAACCGGTTTGGGCGGCGGCGTTGTCATCATTCCGCTGCTTACTTTGCTGCTAAATATTGATATCCATTATGCCATCGGTGCGTCGCTGGTTTCGGTTATTGCAACTTCTTCCGGCTCGGCCGCAGCGTATGTTAAAGAAGGTATCACCAATATGCGGCTCGGTATGTTTTTGGAAATTGCAACTACCATCGGTGCCGTTTTAGGTGCATATTTGTCCAGTTATATTCCTGCAACCTATATTGCCATTCTTTTTGGTTTGATTTTACTTTTCTCTGCGGTCATGTCTTTTGTGAAGAAAAACACCCAGGCCGATCCTGTTTCCAGCAAACCTGCAACCTGGCTAAAATTAGGCAGTTCTTTCCCGGATGAAGGGAAGCAAATTCAATACGGCGTGCGCAATATTTTTGGTGGTTTTGGTTTGATGGGTTTTGCCGGCATGATCTCTGGTTTGCTGGGCATTGGCTCGGGTTCTTTAAAAGTTGTTGCCATGGACAACATTATGCGCATCCCTTTTAAAGTTTCTACCACCACCAGTAATTTCATGATCGGCGTTACCGCAGCCGCAAGTGCCGTGGTTTATTTGCAACGCGGTTATATTGATCCCGGATTATCTATGCCGGTAATGCTGGGTGTAGTTTTAGGCGCAGTTACCGGTTCAAAGATTCTGGTAAAAGCCAATACCAAATTGCTGAAAGTCATTTTTGCTGTCGTAATTTCTATTGTAGCCGTCCAAATGATTTATAAAGGATTAAGCGGAAAAATATGAGCAGCGAAAAAAGAATCTTTAAAGATGCGGATGTTAAATTGATGATCGGTTCTTTACTGCGCTGGGGCGTTATCGTTTCCATGTCGGTGGTTTTTGTCGGAGGCTTGATTTACCTTTACCGGCACGGCCATGAAAAAGCTTCATATCATACTTTTAACGGAGAGCCTGAATTTTTAAGGAACCTGAAAGGGATTTTACAGAATGTGGCAGCGCTGAAAGGCCGGGCAATTATCCAGACAGGTATTTTATTGCTGATTGCTACGCCTATTGCCCGCGTACTGCTTTCTGTTTTTAGTTTTCTGCTGGAAAAAGACTATTTGTATGTCGTTATTACGCTGATCGTTTTGGGCATTATCGTGTTTAGTATGTTAAGCGGAATCGGCGGTTAAGAGCCTTTTTAAATCCCGTTCATTTTATTTCTGATGCTTCTTTTATCACCTAAAAATCATCGGGCTTTCATACTTTTTTTACAAGTGCCCACTCTTGAGGAGAGGGTTGGGATGGGGCACTCACCTAATTTATATGCCTAAAAGAAGTATGGCCATCAATCCAAAGCTTGTCTAAGGCGGTGATATAATTAAACGCACTCTTAGAGCCTGTTTAAAAATAGAATTGAAGAAATGTTATAGGTTTAGATAAACCGGTCAGGAATGTTCTTTTTGTGGTGACTAAACTATAAAAAGATGTACCCTACCGATTTATCAGAAACCCAGTG
>JAABUT010004850.1_pt1 | contig 10380 bp, 11 predicted proteins | sample 5559281 | NCBI WGS metagenome assembly JAABUT01 (sample SAMN10711880, study PRJNA513359) | rock metagenome | isolation source: Antarctica rocks | place: Antarctica: Victoria Land, Ricker Hills nord | collected 2016-01-04 | reverse complement strand
TTGGGTGCGGCCTGCTTGGCTTGCCATGGCGACCCTGCTCTGCAAGCTGTGCTGCAAGGTGGTCTTTGCACGCTGTGCCTCTGCAATGTAGACGCCCATGTTCCTCTTCAGACTGTGATTTTCACTTGCTAGCCTGCAAAGCACACACAAGGGGTGAGTTGGTCATCAGCCACAAGTTTCGCACACGTCTATTGTTTCATACAGCTGCGAGCTGACTTGCTGTTGTTGCAAAACAGTTGCAGCTGGAAGACAGAGCAGCTTCGAAGCGGCTGCTGATGGTTTCAACTGACGCTTTAGCTGCGTCAAAACTTGGAAGTACATAGTGCATACAGCTAATTGCGTATGCATGCTTGACAAATCAAATTGCGCTTGCATCTGAAAGCATGGTGATTATCTGCATAGGACGCTTGAGCAACAGCACTTCATCTATATAGTTGCTCTGGTACACCTAAGCACCATCTAATCACCACAATACTTTAGGCATTGGTTGCTGTATGGAACACGGCTTGAGACACACTGAGTCATAGAAACAGGTTAACTGACATTTCCAGCTGGCGGTCCATGTGCAGGCACTTCTCCATGGCCATGTGCACATGGGCCTGGGCCTTCTTGCCAACAACCCTTGAGGGCTGTTTCCTGTTGGCCTGAGCCTGAGCCAGCTGAGCCTTCAGGTGAGCAATCACCTGCCTGTCGCGCACCTACGTTTGGACAGACACTTTCTGACTCAACTCTGTTGTCCTATGTCTAAATTGACATGCAGGTACAGATGCGACTAGTTACTCGAGAATACATTGAGCTGAGAGTACAGATGCGACTGTGACTTGTGTATGCATTTGAGCTGAGAGCACAGTGTGCGACTGGTCACGTATGCATCAAGCTGAGACTACAGATGTGACTTAATACTCACACAAACACACTCCAAAGGTATATTCTGTTATGTGAATGAGTCCAGTGACATATAGTACTTGCACAACATACGCATGACTGAAGTGCATTCTGCACTTTGCAGAATCAGGTTTTGCACTAAACAATAATAGTACGTGAACTGATGTGTTTGCATACTAAGCATGCTGAGTACAGGCCGGTACTTGTATGTATGGCTCTGCGTTGGCAGCCTGGCGTCTAAGTGTGTGTGCGCACTTGGCGTGCTGTTGTTGCAGCTCCTGTGTGCGCTCCTCTTCTTGCTGCCCATACATCTGCAAGTTTGCCCAGCCCCAGTCAGGAACAAAGCTTCCACCAGCAGATGCATTTGGTGAAGACTCATGCGGACGTATCATTTTCATGGGCCCTTGAAAGGGGTGGAACCCTATCCAAGTTTATGGACCAAATGTATTTGTAAGATGATGCTGAAAAGCAGCAGTACTACGGTAGCTTGCATGTCTGCTACTCAGTTTGTGTTGCCTTCAATAGCCACAAGCAGGAAGAGTTGCTCGTCCTTTATCTGTCACACACAGAAGAAGGTATCGTTAACATGCTTGTTTGTGGTACGGTATCAGAAGCTGCGTCAGCAACAGTAGCAGTGCTTCTGAAGGGCTGCTGCCGCAGACCTTGAGATATGGCGTATGCACAAATTTGTACACAGTTGCTGTCCCCACAGCCTGATAGCAGTCCCCACAGCCTGATGGCAGTCCCCACAGCCTGATGGCAGTCCCCACAGCCTGATGGCAGTCCCCACAGCCTGATGATGGCAGTCCCCACACTCAAGCTCGTAGGCTCATGTGTTAATTGCATATCCTTGTGTTTCATCATGCATACTCACATCTCAACTAATATTTTTTATTGATGTCATAAATAAACATTGCATTGTTGGTATATGTTTTCGTTTATTTATACCAAAATAACAAATTGTAGCGTCATTGCACCTGATTGACAAGCACCAGCAGCTGCTGAATGTCGCCCCAGGCCACTTCCTTGTTGAGGCGCCGAGCAAACCGGGTCACCACTTCCACCACCTGACTAGGCACCCAGCTTCCTGCGTATGGAGCTGACAGTCGGCCTTGCCAGTGGTAAGTTTATGTACTGCAACACTGCTGGTTGCCAGAGTCAGTGCAACCTTGTTGAGGCACCATGCGGACCCGAATCACCACCCTTACCCAAACCCTAAGCCTGACCCAAGTCAGCAAACCCTAGACCCACCTGGCTAGGCACCCAGCTTCCTGCATACTGGAGCGACTGTTGCTTTTCTGTAATCATGAGTCAACACACTGCAATGCAACCAGCTGGTTACAGCAGCTGGTTGCATTCATGGCAGGGTGCATCTTTGCTGCCTCAACAGCTAGCAGAGCAAATCATGCTCCTGACCACACCACGTTAGGCACCCAGCTTCCTGCACGTTGGAGAGGCTGTTGGCCTCACCAATCAAGTTACAACATGATGCATCATTGCTGGCTGCAAAAGTCGGTGAGTCCATGTTGAGGGAGCTAGCAAAGCAGGTCAATTTCCTGCTGTAAGAAGTAATAATTAGTCATTGAAACATAATCATAACAGTAAGAAATTACTTTTCAAGCAGGTCACTCTCCTGACCACACCTTGCTGGGCCAACAGCTTCTTGCATGGTAGATGAAAGTTATACAAATTGCCAACAAGTACACATGGTCTTGAGTATCAGTCGCAAAGTACATTGCATTGTGTAGCATGACTTACTAGCTGGTGACATTGTTGTGCATTTACACACACCAATTCTACAGGACCAGTTGCTTGCCTATCACTGATAGTGTTATGCCCCAGACAAAACGCTGCATAGCGTTGCTTGCTGTGACATATGCTGTTGCACTCCATACCCACACCCACGGCAATCCTGCGTGTGCTGCCAGCTGGGCAGTAGGAAGCTTGCAGCGTTTATACTGTCTTACAGTTCCAGGCAGAGCATGCATCACCACTCAAGCTGACCTGGCTTATTGGTCATAGTCAACTCACGTAATTTACACCTATAAGCATCAGTCCAGCTGACCTGGCTTGATAGCAGCTGTGTGACGGTGCCCGGTAGGCACCTGGGCAGCACCTGCCTCATCAGCTGCGTGCTCAGGTGCCGAGGTAGTCAGAGCTGTGCCATACTCCAGCGGTGCATACCCACCTCCAGTCCGGATGAAGCTGCAGATGCACAGCATTTCAGGACAGACTGCGCACAATGCAAAGCAGTTTACAACAGACTGCACACATCACAATGCAGGCAAGAACACGGCAAGTGCAGTACATGCAGTTAGTGTTGAGTGCCTGCATTACAGTTGAGTGCCTGCATTACAGTTGTGTGCCTGCATTACAGTTGAGTGCCTGCATTACAGTTGAATGCATGTCTCGCTGAGGGTCAGGTAGAAACAGTTCTGATTGCACGTCCCTGCTTGAGCCCGGGTAAAAAGCAGACAAGACAGTAACTATAGCATTCTAAGCTCTAAACCCAAAACCCATGACAGAGCCTGCTACAACAGTGCGTCAATGCTGTATCACCGGCGTTGATCCCCACTGACAACTCCAGACCCTGATAGTCGACTTAACAGAAGCTCTATTGCAAGTCAATTGTCAAGCATACAGGATATACTCCCTATTCATGCAGACCTTCTAGACCTGTAGCATGAACAAGGCATATTGATAGACCAGAGCACCTGTTATTTCTGCATTAGACGGCCAACTCTGCAACTCTAAACAGCAGTAGGAAATGAAACCAAGATTGGGTAGATCAACTGGGTGGACTGGTCACATCAAGCGAGTAGACTGGGTGGATCAAGTGGGTGGACTGGGAACATCAACTGTAGATCAGGGTTGGACTGACCTGCTAAGCGGTGAGCAAGACCGGCCTCGTGCACAGCTTGCGGATCTGCCTTGCTCTGCAACAAAGCTCAAGCCGGGTTTTACCACAGAGCTGGCATGCTCCCTTCCCTTGGGTACTTGATTACGCCCCCTACTGCTGCTTCTGGCCCTGGGTGTAGGGCCAGTGTCCAGGGCGTTTTGCAGCATCTGCCTCAGAGCAATGTTTTCCGACTGCAGCCTTTGGCACTCGTCCATGGCCTGGTGGTAGAGGCGTGCTGTGCATTGCAAGTCGGTGGCCTCAGTATGACTGGCATTCAAATGTCCTGCACCACAATGCACTGGTGGTCACGACAGGTTTTGTAATCTGTGACTAAACGGGTGCAAAGCAAAGGTAGTGACTCAGTTGTGCTCTAGGGCCTTGTGCAAGTGTGTTCTGCTTCACAGAGTGATTCTGAACCCGTGCAGGTTGCATCTGGCAGTGCAATACAGCGTCACACACTGCAGGAAGAAGGTCTGTCTGGGCAGTGCAAGCATGAGATTCTGACACCAAACAAAACACCAAAAAGCCCGTGTAAACAAAGAAGCTTCAGGTAGGTCCGACACTGACTAATCTCAATGCATGAACAGATGACAGACGTCATCCTGGTGACAATGTTCAGCAAAGCAAGTGCAGAGTGACAGACCTGCCAGCTGGTTCTGCACATCCCTATGATGATCGAGTTGAGAAGCCAGCTGGCTAATGACCATCCTAGCCTGAGCAAGCTGTTGTTGCAAGTCCTGCACCTCCGCCACACCCAGCCTGCTACAGGACAAGGTGGGTTAAGTCATGCATATCACTGCCTGCCTGCAAGTTATATCTGTTTAGCCTGCTACAGCTAAAGGCATGCATTGAGTGCTTGATAGGCACATACGAATCTGTCCAACAGTGTACTGATTGCCTTGGCTGCTGAGATGTTACTACATGTCCCAAAGCTTGCAGCATCAGCGATGCCATGTGAGTTTTGGGTGTGACGAGAACAGACATGTGGAAGTCTTCAATGGCTAAATTGCAGGCACAATTTAACCCTGCGCATGCAAATGCAAGTGATACCTAGTTGCTACAGGGCCAAGCACCTGTTTGACTCAACATGCCATGTGCCAATATGTGGGGGTGACAATGCAAAAAGTGCTCAGGTTCAGCAGCCAGAGTGCTCTGGACTCACTCAAGTGGAAAGCTGTGCTCTCCCTGCTCCTCACATGTCTGCTGTAGGGCCTGAGTGGTAATTACCTTGCCATTGGAGCTGGGGAGCGCAAGAGAGCTGCTATAAAGCTTGCTGCAAGGCATAGAGCGGTTACAGCAGAGTAGCGATTGACATGCAAGAGCTTAGCGTTGTCTTGACAGAGCAGCACCAAGCGGGCAGTCAAAGAACGTTGCTTCTGCTGGGTCACTTCAATTGCCTGTGAAGACATCACAACTCAACACCTGAAAGTCAGACGGTCCTGAAGCTCCTGAGCAATAGGCGAAGACCGTTCAAGAGCGGCCTGGTGATGCTTCAAGCATCCCCCTTCTTGGTGACTCTCTCCATATAGCTGGCTGTGCAGCCACATAAGTGTGTCACAGGAGAATATGAGCTGCCGTGCCTGGGTTAACATTTCGCGGAGAAGCACACACCAGTTTCTTGTACCTGAATCGCAGCCTGTCTTTAAGCTCTTGTGCCACACGCAGTAGCGGACGCTTGTGCGCAGATACTCGTCCATGCGGGCTCGAATCGTTGAGGCCGGCCAACATAACAGCAGGCGGTATCGCGACCGCGCTGACTGCTCACATACAACTAAGCATGAGGCACTTTTGTGGCGAAGCACTGGTTTTCCGGAGTATAGAGATTTCTTGGCATGATGAAGGCACGATTCTGCGCCAGTTTCCTCATGAGCTTCTGACTTTGTCATAGGTATGCTCTCAGCTCAGGTATGCTATCCTCTTCTGACCACCTCAAGGGTGTCAAGCTGTTTCAGCCGATTATTCTGCTGTCAAGCGGATGACGAGCTTTCCTTTCCTTTTTGAGCATTTCTCAAGAGGGACGTCTTGAAAAGCACTGTTATTTTAGATCTTCTGGTGATCATTGTTGGCAACAGCAACCCGCGCTATCGAAAGCTTTCACAACGTAGGCAGCAGCACATGATACAGACTGCAGACGGTCAGCCTCTAAACTGCAGTTTTGGTCCTTCGTCGTGTCTTCCTTTGTTGGAAAACGGAACAGTATTGTAGCTTGCTGTCTGCTGAGCAGGTGGTCACAGCCCTGAGATCCCAGTACATCAGCGGCACTCAGACCACATATTGGGATGGAGACACACAGTGCAGCTTTCATTACCATGCTTATGGACCGCCTGCAAACTGTTGAAGCTGCCCACCAAGAATTCCAGGAAACAAATGAACAACTTCAACGGGAGCTCCAAGACGTCCTGATAGCTAACGAACACTTGGAACAGCGAGTGTTAGCTTTGGAGAGCAGTCTCCACCTTGAACTTGGCAGTTCGAGCTTTAATGATGGCTTCATCCTGCGCCTTGGCTTCACTCTGCGTCCTGACTGGCTTGAGCACCCTCTTGACACTAGTTATCGCCACCCATTGGATGCTCTGCACTACAATGCTACTGCTTTCTACCACAGCAGCACTGTCCGCATGCGTGGGGTGCCATCATTTGAGATCAATATTGGGAAGGACTTCAAGCCCACCAGTGTTAGGCAACTTCTGAAGGCTATCAAAACTTGGTGCCGAGAGCCAGCCTCTGACCCAGGGAGGCCTGGACTGCTGTGTACTAACGCAGAGATTCACTTTGATGAAGACACAGAGTTTGAAGGGCTTGAGTTTGTGGAAACTGACGAGGAATCAGATGATGAAGATGAAGCGAGAGCTGCCCATTACATCATCAACACAAACTTGTAGCCATGGCCTCAGACACGCCAGTTGTGGGCATGCAACAAGTGTTGCACAAGTGTTGAGAACGCTGCAACCTAGACATATGCCACAATCATTACAGTAAGTACTCTCTGAATGCAGCTGCTAGCAGCACACAATATGGTGGCTGTTTTGAGCTGTATGTCACTAGCACAACAAAGTTGATGAGGCATTAAGTCATGTGATGCCTCATGCGTTGATGCAATCATGACGTCAAGCAAGTTCATGCAACATCCAGCAAGCAAGTTCATGCAACAACCGATCGTTCCTGTTTGAGACCTTGCGAACGGAGGTGATGGCAGCGCCCAGAGTTGTCATTATCGGTGGTGGCGTCGGTGGAGTCTCTGCAGCGCAACAGTTGGCCAAGGCCAACTTTGCGAATGTAACAGTGATCGATAGGTAGGGCGATCACGCAAACGATTGCACGGTAGCGAGCGGCCCCGGCGGGCTCCAAGCTGTGCCGACGATCTGATGTACACAAAATAGCCGTGGTCGTCCGCACCACGGAGTTGGCCGAGCATATGTGTGTTGATCTTTGCTGACCCTTGGCGCTGCAGGAGGGACTACTTTGAGATACCATGGTCCAACGTCAGAATACCAGTGGATCCTGATTTGATCAATAATACCACTCTACCGCTTCAGGTGCAGGCAATGCAATTCTTGAAGCCTTGTTTGGCGTGCATCAACAAACTCTATTCCCTGACACAGCACACATTATATGATGCAACAGTCTACCTGCCCAGCTGCATCAGACCAGTTGACATTTTGTCTGCACAAAGTTGCATTTTGTGTGATTTGGTGTCTCCTGCCACCCATGCATGTTCTCCTTTATTTTGTGATGCCTCAAAAGCCTGTCACTCCCAGCCTGGGCGTGTGCGCACAGGATGTGCCAAAGGTTGGCAGAGTTGTTCACGCCAGCGCAACATCTGTCTCTGAGACTGAGGTGCGGCTGGACAATGGCTCGTCTTTACCTTTCGACTACTTGGTGTTGGCCAGCGGGTCCACATGGGACGACCCTGTCAACTCTGGAACAGATCACTTACTGACAGACCGCAAGCTGAATCAACAGGCAAGTTGTCCCATGTAACATTGTCTCTTTGCAACCATGGTCGCTAGTTGAAGCGCTGTGAAGCTCCACAGAAAAGTAGCAGGCTGTTTGCTGAAGCTGACCTATGGCAAAACCTATGGCTGCCCTATGACTGCCCGATGGCTTGACCTATGGCAAAACCTATGGCAGAATCTGATCTAATCTGCTCTGCGCACCATTTCACCTGGTGATATACATAGCATGGCCAGCAGGCTTCCTTGCCATATGCTTGTGGTCTTCTCACTCCCTTTCGTGATGCCTGTCTTGCGCTTGATCTCTTGCTGCCTTGTATGAAACTTTGCATGCAGACCTCACAGAATACTCCTACGTTGATTTTGTGGCATTACTGTTTGCATGCGGACCTCACAGAATACTTTAAATCTACAGTTGGCATATTGTTCGCATGCAGACCTCACAGAATTCCTATATAAAGCGCAATGGATACTTGTGAGCACAGCCTGCTATGCCATTACACAAGTATGGCCACATGTGCACCATCAGCTGCAGGCTTGCAGCATGCAGCAAGCTTCATGTCGCCTGACATTTAAAAGTGATGTCGTCGCAGAAACATAGTGCAGAGCTGAAGGCAGCTGGCACAGTGCTTATTGTTGGAGGTGGCGCTGTGGGAGTGGAGCTGGCAGGCAAGCTCCCTCTTCTGTCTGTCTTTTTGTATCTGTCTGTCCATCTGAGTGTCCATCTGCTGCTTGTCTGCTTGTCTGTCTGTCTGTCTGTCCGTCAGTCCGTCCGGCCGTCTGTCCGTCCGTCTGTCCGTCTGTCCGTCTGTCTGTCTGCCTGCCTGCCTGCCTGCCTGCCTGCCTGCCTGCCTGCCTGCCTGCGTTTCCTCATCCACCTGCCTGCCTGCCTGTGCTCCTTGTCTGCACTCCATCTGCCTGTCTCTGCTTGTCACGCCTGTCTGGCTGCTGCTGGCACATCTCAGATGTGCTGTGCCTTTCTCCTTGCAAACCAAGGGTGAGCATGTACCTTCCCAGACCGAGCAGGAGACACTGGGGCACTTATGTCTGTCTGCTGTAACTGACACATACTCTGACGTGCAAGCATGTTCGAGTTGACAAGAGCCAGTGCAGCATCCACATACGGAGTACACTCATCTTGCGCTTGCTCTGTTGCTAACACCTATCCAGACAAGCAGTGAGACAAGTCCAATCATGTTTGCTGTCATCATCTTTGAAACACACATGCCAGAAACAATGTACAAAGGTGCTGAAGCAAATACATGTGAGAAGCGCTCATTGTGTTCTGCTGCAGTGGAGATTGCAGAGACCTAACCAGGAAAGCAACTGACACTGGTGCAATCATGTCAGCTGTTTGTGCTGCCATCATCATAGAAGTTATGCTGTCATCATCATCGAAATCATGCTGTCATCACCATTGAAACATACTAAAACATGCAAGAAACAATGTACAAAGCTGCTGAAGCGTCTAAATGTGAGAAACGTTCGCCACACCTTGCTCTGCTGCAGCGGAGGTTGCTGAGACCTACCCAGAGAAGCAAGTGACATTGGTGCAAGCCAACAAGGAGCTGGTGCCCGGCTACTCAGCAAGGCTCAGCCGCCAGATTCTCCATGTTCTCAAGGGCCTCAATGTTGAGGCAAGTTTGCACTCCATTGCTGGAAACTATCATGTTCAAGAGGTTGCATGGACAATCGATTGGTGTTTCCTTCTAGTAGCCTACGAGGAATGAGCAGCGGTACAAGCTGTCTCCAAATGAGCAAAACATCTGTCTAGACATTTCACACATGGGCTTGACATTGCTGGCATCAATGAACATCAAAAACTTCCTCTACAGCTTTAAACTTTTACATGGTAAATTTACTTCACTAGTAACACGTACATGAGCCAGGAAGTGTGTATAATATTGTTCAACAACACTATAAACACTTTCTGGCTCATGATGAGCTAGGTACATGCCGGGCAAGTCTTGTCCCTCCAGAGCAGCCATAGCTCATTGTTTAATTGCTAAAATCCAAGACTGTCTTTCATCTTGCAGGTCTTGCTGAGTGAGAAGGCTCACAAGATGGATGAGCAGCGGTACAAGCTGTCACCCAGCGGGTGCACCATTACAGCAGACAAGGTGTATGTCTGTATTGGTGGCAAGCCCAACACCAACTTCCTGAAGGCAGAGAGCAGCAGAGCAGTTCTTGATGAACGTGGCTTTGTGAAGGTCCGCAGTTGTGCATGAACGAAATTTGGCCCCTACCTGTTGCACTTCCATGCCATACACTTTGCAGCGCATGCATGAGCTGATGTGCAAGCAGTGCATTATGGTAAAACGTTGTGATGCTTGACCGGCAGCGGCATCATGCAGATTGGATTTTGTACCCATTGCATAGCCTGTGAGTAAGTCCTGTCTCAATGATTTTGTGGTTGTGCAAAAGCGCTGGCTAATTACTGAGGGTGATACTCAAATGCTGAGGGTAAAACCACATACTGTGTGTGTACTCAAACCCTGAGGATGATACAACGGGTAAAACCCAGATACTGAGGGTAATTGAGGGTAAAACACAGACACTGAAGGTGGTAGTCAAATGCTGGCTGCAGGTCAACAACTTCTTGCAAGTAGAAGGGCACTCAAATTGGTTTGCTCTGGGTGACAT
>JAABUT010004849.1_pt1 | contig 10382 bp, 8 predicted proteins | sample 5559281 | NCBI WGS metagenome assembly JAABUT01 (sample SAMN10711880, study PRJNA513359) | rock metagenome | isolation source: Antarctica rocks | place: Antarctica: Victoria Land, Ricker Hills nord | collected 2016-01-04 | reverse complement strand
CACGTCGATAGCAGAGTAGTTGATTAGCATTTATCTACTGTTAGAGATCGATCTAAAGCGAGTCATAGAGATGTCATTTAACTAATAGATAAATGCTAAGAAAGAAAAGTATCTACAGAAAAGAACTTGATTCTTATATGTGTGTTTCTCAGCTCTGTGCTAGGTTCGATTGAGTTGACGTCTTACACATATGATGCAGAGTCTCAATGATATCATCTCTAGATCAGATTCTCGCTAGGCTTGATTAGAATGAAATCAGGCGAAGGCTAGACGAAGAATAGACGAAGGCTAGACGAAGAATAGACGAAGACTAAAATCGTAACATGTGCAAACTAGATGAAATTCTATTGAAAGAAAATTACTTTGAAAAGTCATTTTTAATTGATGCTCATCTTGTTAGAAATCAGCATAGAGTGAGTCATATGAATGTAATGTAATGATTATATAAATGCTAAGAAAGAAAAGTATCTAGAAGAAAAAAATTGACTATTTATATGACTCAGAAGAACATAAGCTAACTCTGAATAAAGTTGACTTTGAAACAACTTGATAGTCTAGTGATGAGCGATCGACGATAGTCAGAAACATAGTCATCAACATAGTCATCAACATAGCTATCAACATAGATGCGTAGCTAGAATCGTAACACATCTCATCTCTCAGAAACAATCTTTCAGTCTTCGTTTTCTAATAGACAGTGATTCAGTCATCTACATGATCATACATTTTAATCTAGTCAATAAAGTATGCAAGAAACTGAAAATTCAATCTATATTGTTAGAAGCGTGCTCAGTCTTCTACTGAGACGCATGTTCTTTAAGCGAGTCTAGATTCTATCGAGTCTAGCGCTCATCTTTTCTCTGTACATGTTGATGTCTTCAGTTATTTCAAGTTATTGTCAAGCTCTTAACATGTTACATGTCAACAGAGTTCTTCTTTTGATAATATGCAACATATTCAAAGACTTGTCTCATCTCAGTTATTTATTCAGTTATTGCTTCATTTTGCGCTCGCTGCTTCTGATTTTCTTCAACAATTTATTCATACAAAGTCTGTCACATCTGAATTAATTCTGCGTGCAGTACTGCAGTGTACAACGACTCTAACAATGATGTTCTCGACAATGAATGCTTTCAATGAAATGAATGTTGCAGTTGAATTGTATTAATATGAACAGACTGCGTTGATCTTGAGATGTACGAACGCTTCGATCAATACGATCAGAAACTACGAGTCAAAGCAGAAGAAATGATGAGTAAGATCTTCTTCAACGTCTTTGTATGACATGCACTGAGTGAAGTAGAAGTTTTGTGCAAGACACGAGTTTGTGAATGATCAAATAGTGACAAAAGATAAACTCATCATGTTTTTGAACAAGAAAGTTCTATTGCAAGAACTTTGTACAAGTCATTACAAGCAGTCTTGTACAACTGCTATGAGAAAGAAAGTGCAGCAGACGTTGAAATTTAATTCAGTTGACAGTTATGTTTCTGCTATCATTTCTTTGTACAATTATCAGCAATCTTTCGATCATGCTACGTCTTCTCATTCATGAGAAATCAAGATGAAAGCTCTTTTGAAAGATTGTACGAAGAAGAAGCATGCAAGAAGAAAAGCTCAATATCTCAATCGCGATGTCAATACTCTGCTGAATGAATATGAGTAACAACAAATGATTGATGTCGTATGAAGCTGTTGAACTCATGAGCTCTCTCAGAAACGAGTTACAGCTCAAACTGTGAAATTCACTCATCGTACGACGCTTGATTTTTTGATGAGTCATATGATGTTGATGTGTGAAGAAAATCATCATCATCTGCAATTGATTGATTTGTTTTCTTTGAACTTGAAGAATGAGAATCTCATTTCTTGTACAATGCACATTTGCATCTTGAACAATGAAAAAATGAATCAGACTGAGCGAATTGAATACAAGACAGTTGTACGACATAAGAATTCATTGCTGTACATCATCTTGCAGCTTGCTTTTTATCTCTTTTATTGTTGAAACATCGTACAAGAGCAGATTTCACATTTTCAAAGACAACAGCAATGATACGATCTTCATTTGCTTCAAGAAAGCAAGTTGACTTTGTCTATGTTGTACAAAGTTCAACTAGAATGAATCAACAAGATGTTTGATGTCGTCAGCATTTTCAGTCTCAAGAAAACTCATGATCGTGATGCAGAAGCACAAGCAGACGAGTTGAGTAATACATCAAAATCTCAGATACATCGTGTTGAATGATGAAATACAGATGCTCTGTTCACGAGTTATTTGACTCATCTTTCTCTGAAGTTCATACGAGTAATGACAGACTTCAAATCAATCTCTGAAGATTTTTTTTTGTCTTGAGTCAAAGTTGAGTCTTCATTGTCTTTCATACGAGCACTCTGATCATGAATTGATCATTGACTGACGTGATTCAGCGATTTCTCAAGCAATGCTTCGTACAAGAATGATAAATCTTTGCTCGATGAATTGTTGCTTGATACTGTCGAGAAAGATCAATTTGACATAACTGCTCAAGATTTTCTGCGTTTGTTGAAGAAGCTTTGCATAGTGATTTTGCAGAATTCAATTATTTATCATTAAGAATTTTCTGCTCATCTTTTATGAAAAGATTCTCTCTTTGTACGAGATGATTATCTGACATTTGCGAACGAAGTAAAACTCTCTTTGCTCAATGTCGAGAAGTCGAACGAGCTTTGTATACGAAGCGTTGTATCAGATATTGTCAATTGAATCAGTATGACTTCAGAGAACATTGTACAAAGTATACAGCATCACGATTCTTGCAATCATCAGATACTAAAGTCATTGCATGATTGTATGAAGAACTTCTTTGCAGAAAAGTTTTTCATTACTCTGCATGACTCTGCTGCTTTCTTGAGCGACATCGTCGCTCTCTCTCAGCTCATGCTACGATCTTCGTACGAAGACAACTTTGACTTCAACGTTGCTTCTTCTCAGCTATCATCACAGTCTTCATACGAAGTCGACTCAAGTCTGAATGATCTTCAGAGATTGAAAGCTGCTTCGTATGAAGACATCTCTGATGCTCAAGCTTCTCAAGCTTCATCATCGCTGAACTCTGATGTCATGTCTTCTGAGCATCATATATGTTGAACTGTGAGCACGATTTCAGATCTCTGACGAGAGTGAATGCTTAACTGAGACTCTGTTTCTGTCATTCAAGCTTTGAAGACAACGTACGAAGCTAAATGACGACTTTCTCAACAGAAAAGAGTCTTCTTCGATTGAAGAAAAGTCATCATTGACAAGATACATCAATGAACACAATCAAATTAATTCTATGATGCTGTCGTGAAAGAATTGAAGCTCATACAAAGAAGATTGAAAGTCAGTTTGCATGAGCTGTGAAGTTGACTCAACAAGAAAAGTTAATTGAATGCTGTCTGTTAACTTTACTTCATATGACAAGATCTAGACTAACATTATGTACAAAGTGTAGATAAGAGACAATCTGTCTTCGCTTTTCTTATATGAACAGTCATGACAGCTTTTTTCTTCGTACGAAGTACTGATCTTGAGCTGTTTCTCGCTCTTTTCTGACTCACTGAATAGTTATCTTGATTTTATTTGCATTGTATGAAGAAGATCGATAGTCAGTTTGCATAAGCTGTGACAACAAGAAGAGTTGATTGAGTGCTGTCTGTTAACTTTACTTCATACAACAAGATTCAGACTAACGTTATATACAAAGTGTAAATAAGAAAGTCTGTCTTCGCTTTTCTCATACTAGAAAGCAGTTATGATAGCTTCTTTCTTCGTACGAAGTACTGATCTTGAGCATCGCGTAAAGATGCAGACTGCTGACTCAAGATACATGACTGTGCTTCAAGATGTGCTGAAAAAACAAATGCTCACAAACAGAAAAAGAAACGCGTCTCGTACATATCATTAATTCAGCACAATGAGATTGAAGACATTTCTCGCTCTCAACAGTCTTCGCTTTCTCAGCTTGAACTTTCTCAATCTTCTTCGCTTCGTACGATCATCTTTTCTTTTGAATGAGCGAGAATGACAATCTTTGTTTCATTCATTCTCGCTTTCGTCATCTTCAGTCTCAAGAAGATTGCATCATGTTGCATGATTTCATCATTTGCAATTGATGCAGATCTCTTCAAAGTGCTCTGAAATGAAGCAACACTTTGAGAAAGATAGAAGATCATTTGATCATGCACACTGTGTACAAGTCACGAGAGCGAGTTGTTCACAAGACTGAATCAGAACAGCGTTGATGTATGAAGATCTGTGCATTCTCATCTGATTCGAAGAAATTGTTTCTCGTACGAAATCAACGTCTCATTCAGAACGAGCGAGAAGTGCATGTTCAGATCTCGTATGAACGAAGATAGTAAGTTGTAGTTGTCTCACAAGAAGACAGAGAAAGATGTTGATCAAAGCAGAAGCAACGAGAGCGAGAGCATTGATGACGACGATGATCGCGACGAGATTTCAAAGAACAAAAGCTCTTCGTACGACATGTAAATCACATAGCTCATAGACAGAATAGAATTCAACTCACATCGTTGCTGTTGCTCTTCGTACAAAGCATCGTCAGCTCATACATTTAGTATTCACTGCAGCTGTCAAACTTACGTTGTTGTTGTTGTTCTACGTCGTACAATGCATCGTTAGTCTGTATACTCTGTACTGTACATCGTTCTACATAAGCTGTTACACTTACGTTGCTGATGATGATGATGATGATGATGATGAGATGATGATTGATGAAAGAAGAAAGAAAGCGTTGTACGATGCTTGTGATAACTTTGTGTGAAGTAATTTTCATGCGCTAATCTATCTAGACATAGAGAAGTCGTATAACTCTCATTGCATATCTGAAGACTTGACAATAACTGTCTAATAACTCTGATTATAATCGTGTCTGTTTTTTCCTCATATATGCATTACATATAGTCTTCGCACCTCGTAGATCTCGCTCTTTAGCTTTGAATTCTCATTTACCTGATTTATCATCTTGATTTACCTGTATTTCTATGACTTGCTCTAGACATGATTCTAACATTATTCAAAGCTTCGTACATATCACACGATAGTGATTCGCTTTCTAGCTACGATCGAAAGCAGAAGCTCTGCAACGCGTTGCAGACGTGAATCAATCTCTCAATCGATTTCTTGACTGAGCTCGTCATTGAATCGAACAAGTTCTGTCACGTGTTGCAGACAAGAAAATCTCGACTGAGCTCTTGACTGAGCTCGTCATCGAACAGAACAAGCTTTATCGAACGCGATAAACAGAAATCGAAACAAGTTTTATCGAATGTGATAGACAGAAACAGAGAGCACTATCGAATGCAATAGACGCGATCAGAACAAGCTCTGCAAGTGCGAGCGTTGCAGACTCAAATCGACTCTGAATTAATCAGACTCGATTGATCAGATAGTGAGTCTGCTTCAATGACATGAACGAAATGAGCGCTATCGAATGTGATAAGTCTGAATCAGAAGTGAGTCTGCTACAATGACACGAAACGACACGAAGTGATTTCTTGATTGAGCTCGTCATCAGAAGACAAGTTCTACTACATGCATGTAGTAGACACGAACGAAACAAGCTCTGCTACATGCGTGTAGCAGACATGAATCAGAAGACAACAGTTGATCTCTTGATTGAGTCAATCAACGAACAGAACAAGTCTTGCTACACATGTGTAGTAAACAGAAATCAGAATAGTGAGTCTGCTACAATGACATGAACGAAACAAGCGCTATCAAATGCAATAAGTCTGAATCAGAAGTGAGTCTGCTACAATGACAAGAGAACAATTGATCTCGTCATTGAGTTTGTCACTCGATAGTGAGTCTGCTTGAACAACATTCGAAATCGAATTCAGTCACGAACTTACTTTTATTCGTATCTTCTACGATTTATCTCTATTCACAACATTGACAACAACAGCAAGATGATATGTACTGAGAACAGAATGAAACATACACTATATGTCTCAAGACAGAAAATGAAACATATACTATATGTCTGAAATCACGAAGATATGAGCTGAAACTCGTTCATCGTTGAATATTTGAAGCTAAATAGAAAGAGTCTGCTTGAATGACAAGAATAGTGAGTCTGCTTCAATGACACGTTCAATAGTGATTCTGCTACAAAGACATGAATCGATTCTCGATCGATCAGACTCGATTGATCAGAAGTGAGTTTGCTACAAAGACAGATAACGATTGATCTTGTTGTCAAGTCAGTCATTCAAAGTGAGTCTGCTACAATGACAAGTCGATAGTTGATCTCTTGATTGAGTTAGTCAATGAACAGAACAAGCTCTATCAAATGCAATAGACATGAACAGAACAAGCTCTGTGACGCGTTGCAGACATGAATCAGAAGACAACAGTTGATCTCTTGATTGAGCTCGTCATCAAACAGAACAAGCTCTACTATGTAATAGACACGAATCGATAGTGAGTCTGCTTCAATGACATCAGATATCAAGAAGAAATAGGCTTGAAACGTCTGATGAAATGAGCTTGAAATGCTCTATGATGACAAGAAGAAATAGACTTGAAACGTCTGATGAAATGAGCTTGAAACGCTCAAATAGAACGGTAACGAAATGAACAAGAAAGAAAGAAGCTGATTGAAGCAATGAGATCATTGCTTGACTGAAGAGAAAGAGAAAGTAATGTTACGAGCGTGCTCAGTCTTCTACTGAGACGCGTGTTCTTTGAGCGAGCCTAGATTCTATCGAGTCTAGCGCTCATCTTCTCTCTGTACATATAGTCTTCGCATCTTGTAGATCTCGCTTTTTAGCTTTGAATTCTCGTTTACCTGATTTATCATCTTGATTTATCTGTATCTCTATGACTTGCTCTAGACATGATTCTAACATATCATTGACAAAAGAGAAGCTAATAAGAGATTATGATGAGAAGATATTTAAGAAAACAATCACTCATAAAATTCTACTCAATCTCATCATTGAAAGTCATAAGAAATTGACTGTATCAATGTTGATAGCTGATATCAATCATCATGAAGTCATATTGAGTAAGCTCTGAATGAATAAAAACGAAATATTACTGAATATGCAAAACAACGTCATTGTTTTTTTGAATCAATTGAATACTTCTATTTCTGTTTTTTCGATCTCTTTCAATTCAAAGCACTTAAGTTGATTGCAATCAACTTTGCTCTTTTCAATCACTCAAACTAAGACTTCTACAATGCTCAAATGATTCATTTCAATCACTGCTCAGAAAGAGTCATTCTCAATTTAAAGCATAAACATCGCTTTGTTTAAAACACTGTTGAATCGCTCAAAGAAGAATCAGACTGAAGTATTCGCTTTATTCATGATGAACATCAATAGAAAAATCACGTACAATACTCAGTGCAATTTGAACGCTTTAAACATCTTTTCAATCAATGAAACGACTCAGAATTTGAAAGATATTAAAGCAAAGCTGTCATTGAAATATCATGAGTTTCTAAATGTTTTTGATTGAGTTCAATTGAATAAACTATCTTCTCATTGCTTCTACGATCATAAAATTGAACTTATCAGTGATTCAACGTTTTCTCGCTGTCGAGCATATCAAATGTTCTTTGTCAAACTTCTGAAAGTAAAGAAGTATTTGAACGAGAATCTGTTGAAGAGATTCATTACTTTCAGTCAGACTTTCTATTTCTTTTCTGTTTTATTCATTCTCAAAGCAAATGAAGATCTTCAATTCTGCGTGAACTATTGAAAGCTAAATGTCATTTTCAAAAGAAATAGATATTCTTTATTGTTGATAGACGAGATCATTGATAAAATAGTGAATTGCAAGCATCTGACTAGATTGAACATCATATCAGCATTCAACAAACTTCAAATGCACTTTAATAACAAGAATTACATCATCTTTATCACTGCTTTAGAAGCATATAAATACAAGATGCTATCATTCAAATTGATTAATAAATCAATTTTCTTTCAGCAATATATAAATGACATTTTATGAAACTTTCTGAACAACTTTTGTCAAGTTTATCTAAATGACATTCTTATCTATAGCAAAATGAGAAAGAAACATAGAGATCACGTCAAACTAGTATTGAAACGACTATGCAAAGCTGAACTGCAGATGAATATTCAAAAGTGCAAATTCAATGTAGAAGAGACTGTCTTTCTAGAAGTCATTGTATCAAAACTAAATCTTCGTATGAATTTCAACAAAGTGACAGTCATAGTCAGCTGAATCATCTCAATCAATTTAAAGAAAATTCAGAGCTTCATGAAATTTGTTAACTTCTATCATCATTTCATTAAGAACTTCTTGAAGCTAGTCAAATCATTCATTCAGCTGACTAGAAAAAACATGTCTTTTGTTTGAAACAAGATCTGTGTTCAAGTCTTTGACAATCTAAAGAAACAAGTCAGCTCAATCTCAGTACTTTGTCACTTTGATCTCAAACGACAAGCTATTCTGAAGACAGACGCTTCAAACTATGTAAAAGATAAAATACTATCTCAGTATGATAATGAAAGAGTTCTTCATTTGATGATTTTCTACAGCAAAAGCATGATTCTCGCTGAGATCAATTACTACATTTATGACAAGAAATTGCTAGTCATTATTTGATGTTTTGAACACTGATGACTCAAGCTGAAATGCATTAAACTATTCATTCAGATGTTCATTGATCATCAGACTTTGAAGATCTTCATGAAAAATAAACAGTTGAGTTGACAACAAGTCAACTATCTGAACATTCTATTGAAGTTCAACTTTCAAATCATCTTTAAATCAGGTAAAATGAACACTAAGATCAATGTCTTAATCAGAATGTCTTTAGCAAACGTCTCTGAATCAGCTCGACGTCTTGAAGATTATTTTCAGACTATTCTGATCTCTGATAGAGTCAATGTTCTATCTGTTGAATCAGAAGCAAATCTCTATCAATAAATATATATGATAAATCAAACAGATGAGCTCTGCAGCAAATATAAACAAGCTATGAACGAAAACAAGCTCAAATTTCATATCACTAAACTGAAGAACTGCAAAATCATCAACGATGTTCTATTTAGAAAAGATCTACTATGAATCTCTGAGAACATGCACATGAAATTACTACAAGAAGTGCATGATTAATCTTCAATCTCTCACTTTGATAATAAATGAATCATTGATTTAGTTCAGCGTTTCTACTATTGATCAGATCATCGAGCTACTATTTGATAATACATTCGAAACTGTCATGCTTATCAACAAAGCAAAGTTTCTAGAAATAGCATCAATGAACTTCATCATTCTCTCTCGATTTCACAGAAACGCTGAAAAAATATAACTATGAACTTCATCACTGAACTATCTTTGTCAGAAGACTACAATATTATTTGCATAATCATATGTTATTTCATCAAAGAACATCACTATGTTTTCTGTCATTAAAGAGACAATGACATTTCAGTTGAAGAAATGATTTGAATCATGCTATGAAATGTCTATCAACTGCATGATCTACTCAGTTCTATTGTTTCAAACAAAGACTTTCAATTCATATTGACTATGTGAAAAAGTCTTTGCAAGCGACTGAGAATCACAGCTAGTTTATTCACAGTTTATCATTCTGAAATCAACAATCAATCAAAACAAGTCAATCAAGACGTTGAATGCGAACTTAGAATCTACTGCAACTATATGCAGAATGATTGAATCAAATGAATAGTTATGATGAAATTCAGTGACAATTTCAATATTTTCTCAATTACTTCAATGATCTTCTTCTACTTCAATAAAGAATTTCATCTTTGAATATGTTAGAAGTCAGCATAGAGCGAGTCATATAAGTGTAATGTAACAAGTATATAAATTCTAAGAAAGAAAAGTATCTAGAAGAAAAGAATCGACTATCTATATGACTCAGAAGAACATAAGCTAACTCTGAATAGAGTTGACTTTGAAACAACTCGATAGTCTAGTGACGAGCGATTGACGATAGTCAGAAACATAGTCATCAACATAGTCATTAACATAGCTATCAACATAGACGCGTAGCTAGAATCGTAACAGTATTTTCCTTCTTCAATGATTCATGTTCGCATGAATGTATTTTCTTAGCCTTGTGTAGAATCGAAATGTCTATTGTAGCAGACTAGCTATGTAGAGAGAAATCGACTTGCTCAGCGAAGAGATCAACTATTGACTGATATCATTGAAGCAGACTCACTAAAAGAGAATCAACTAGCTCATCAAAGAGATTGATTGTGATCATGTCATTGAAGCAGACTCACTGCTGATTCAGATCTACTACATAGTAGAGCTTGTTTCGTTCGTTGATCGACTCAATCAAGAGATCAATCATTGTTCATCATTGTAGCAGACTCAC
>JAABUT010004848.1_pt1 | contig 10383 bp, 13 predicted proteins | sample 5559281 | NCBI WGS metagenome assembly JAABUT01 (sample SAMN10711880, study PRJNA513359) | rock metagenome | isolation source: Antarctica rocks | place: Antarctica: Victoria Land, Ricker Hills nord | collected 2016-01-04 | reverse complement strand
GGCCATGGCGAGGGTGCGGGTGGTGATCGGGGAATGTCCGGGGATCTCGACGTGCCAGTGCCCGCCGGTGGGGGTGGCGCTCACCACGATCGGTCCGGCAGGCATGCCCGGGACGGTAGCCGACTCAGATCCCGACGGGCTGGATGGTTGTGGACCACCCCACGGTGGAACGCACCCGTCTGCCCCGAACGCAGGCGAAGCCCAACCAAGCGCCTCTAAACCGACACGGATTTTCTGATCCTGAGGGGTGCGTGTTTCTCGACTTGCCAGGCAAGGGCGGCGGCACCGCCCTTGCCTGGCGAGTCTTAATCGGCTTGGTCGTGCGGGTCGGTCGGGTCGGTGAGGGCGCCGGCGAGTTGCCCAACCGCGGCGAGGACGTTGCCGGCGGACACGCGGATCAGGTCGGTGTCACCGTGGGTCCAGGTGGCGATGTAGCCGACGCTGTAGGCCGAGGTGTCCAGGCCAGCGATGCCGGACAGGACGTAGGCGACAGATCCGGCTTCACACTCGGCCAGCCCACGGTGCTGCTCATACTCACCCGGCAGCGAGGGTGTCGACGTGCAAGACGACGTGCGCAGCCTCATGCAGGAGCGTCTTCGCAGTCTGGGCGGGGGTCAGGTCAGCGTCGATGACGATCCGACAGGTGCCGTCGGTGGTGGTGTAGCCGTTCATCTCCCCCGGGATCGGTTCCCGTGCGATGGTCCAGCCGAAACTGGTGAGGTGGTCGTGCATCCGCGTGTAGATCCCGGCCGGGTCATCACCAGTCAGCCGGACGGTCACCGTGCTGGCGTCCTCGTGGCCGTCGACCGGGTCGGTTTGGTCGAGAGCGAACACGGACAGGATCAGGTAACGGGCACTGACACGGGTGGTCTCCTCCCCCGTGGCCGGGTCTTCCTCGGTCGTCGTCTTCGTCGAATACCCGAGGATCTTGATGGCCCGTTGACCTTTGCGGACCTGGCGACCCTTCCCCTGCCACGCCCGGAACCCGGCGACCTCGGCCGCGGTCGGGTGCTGGGCCAGGATCAGCAGGACGTTGTTGAGGCTGTACCGGTAGAACGACCCGGAGAAGTCCAGGAACTCCCGCCACCGGTCCGAGTCGGTCAACAACTCGACCTGGTCGACGAGCTGGGCATGCAGCGCTTCGGCTTCAAGCTTGCGCTGCTCCGGTGACTTGGCGGGACGCTTCGTCGTGGTTGTAATGGTCATGAGGGGTGTCTCCCTGGTCCGGTGGTGGCGATCTGTGCCGGGCTGGCTGTCGTTCGCCTGCCCGGAATGCCGGTCCGGTGCCGGTGGAGAGGCTCGCGGTCACGCTGGGTCTGCCCGACCCGCGGCGAGAATCTGCAAGGAAACAAGCGACCGCCAGGGAGCGCCGACACAGATCCTCGACACGGGTCGGGTCGAGCGCAGCGAGCCCAACTGGACCGGGAGACCACCGGCCCTAGGCACGCCACCACAAACAGAAACAGCGCCGCCGAAGGCGACACCACGCTTGGTGCTTTTGGCTTCCTTCTCACGAGCCGGAGCGCCGCCCGTTGGACAGCGTCGACGACCGAAACGGCCACCGTGAACGATGAGGGGTCACGGGCAGTCGTACCGCGACCGTGGCTTTGGGGTCATACAGGTTGAGCAACCTTCACCGGGCACTAACACGGGCGGGTGTTGCGGAAACCGGGCCACACACGGACCCGCCCACAACCGCTCCCATTCACACTGTCCCGTTCAACGGTCGTCATACGGGACACACGTTTTGCCCGTTGAGGTTTCAGTGGTCGTGGTGGGACTGTCCTAATTGTTCACGTTGCTGGCTGGTCCAGGCGTTTGCCGAGGGCAGGACGGCGGTGGCCAGGCCGACGCCGACGATGAGGGAGGCCGTGATGGCGAGGATGCGCCATCGGCGGCTTCGTGCTGCGGGTGTGGCGCGGGGGTCGCGCAGTTCGCGCCAGGTGGTGCTTCCGGCCTCGGAGAGGTGGCCGAGGACGTGGATGGACATCGCGGCGACCCAGATGATGAAGCTGGCCTGGTGCAGGGTGAGCAGCGGTTGTCGGTGGGTGGGTCCGGTGTAGATGAGCCCGATCCCGGTGCCGAGCACAGCGAGGCTGGATGCCATGACCAGTGGGCCGAGGACGCGCAGGATCGGGTGCGGCGGCCCTTTCTGCACGTAGGGTCGGGCGCCGGTGTAGTAGCGGGTGAAGCGGTAGGCCGTGCTGGCGCATTTGAGCAGGACCGGGCCGACGAGCAGCAGGCCGAGGTAGATGTGCAGGGTGATCATGCCCCGCACGCTGAGAACGGTGACGCCTTCGACGGCGAGCAGCGCCAGCAGGATCATGCCGTTGACGGCGGTGAGCCGGCTGTTGCCCTCCGCGCTGGCTGTGCCGGTCGTGACTTGCGTGGTTGGCGGGGCGGCGGGGCCGGTCACGTGTCGACCCGTAGTTGGCCGGCGACGACCTGCACCGGGATGGACGGTAGCGGAGATGGTGGTGGTCCTTGTAGCACTTGGCCGGTTCGGGCGTCGTAGAGGCCGCCGTGGCAGGGGCATTGGAACTGGACGTTGGCGGGGTCGTATTGCACCGTGCAGCCGGCGTGGGTGCAGATGGCGCTGAACGCGACGAACGTCGAACCGGATGGGTGCACCATCCACGCCGGTTGGCCGGTGGCTGGGTCGGTGAACTGTTTGGCCTGTCCGGTCGGAACTGCGGTGGTGGGTCCGATGGCGGTGCCAGCGGTTGTCGTACCGCTCCCCGAAGACGGAGGCGGGCTGGTCGGGCCGCCGGTGGTCGGGGTCGTCCTCTGGGTTGGGGCCGGGCTCGGGGCCTTCGTCGGCGGCGGGGTGGGACTGGGCGCGGCTGAGGGGGGGCTGGTGCCGCCCGCAACCCGCCCGACGGCGGCAGTCGCGGCGCCGAGCACGATAGCGCCACCGGCGGCGAGCGCGGCGGCTGCGCCGGTCCGGGTGACGGTGCGCCGATCCAGCACGGCACGGTCGCCGGCCGGAAGCGGTTCGTCGAGGGGGAACACCGGGCAGCCGCGCAGCCGGGTGCATTGCCCGTCAGGCTGTAGCCCGCACTGCCCGGCGCGCGGGCACAACCCATGCAACCGGGCTGCGGAGACCTGGACGCTGGCCGGTTCGGGACCCAGGTGTAGCTCGGCGCGGGCCCGGTTGCGCAGCCAGGTGTCGAGGCTGAGTACTCCCTGGGAGCTGAAGCCGAGCAGGGTGAGCCAGGCGAAGGTGAACACGATGTCCGAGCCGTAGTAGTACGGGCTGGTGTTCCAGGAGACGGTCAGGAAGAAGCTCAGCGACAACAGCGCCCCGCCGACCGCGGCGACGCGCTGGTAGAGCCCGAGCAGGGTGCCGATGCCGACGGCCAGCTCGCCGACCGCGATCAGCAGCCCGACCAGGGTGGGGGCGTGGGCGGACAGCGCGACCAGTGGACCGATCGGGCTGGAGTGCTGCAGCAGGCGCATCCGCGCGACCACCGACGTCGGGCTGTGCGCATCGAAGTAGTCCGGGTTCGCCAGCTTCTGCAACCCGGCGAAGGTGAACGTGACGCCGAGGAAGCCGCGCAGCGGCAACAGCAGCCAGCCGGGCTCGCGTAGCCGCCGCCATCCCGGTCCTGGCCGCGGAGCTGATCGAGTGTTCGACACGGCTCGACGCTACGAGACCAACGACTAAGAACTCGTTCATCTCTCATCAGCACGCCAGCGCCGGACCTACGGTGATGCGGTGACCGCAGCCGATACCCGCAACGCCGAGCTGGCCGGAGTGTTGGTGCTCATCGTCGAAGACGACCTGACGATCGGTGCCCAGTTGGTCAAGGGCCTGTCCCGCGTCGGCTGCCGTACTGCCCTGGTGCGGGACGGGGCCGCCGCGCTGGACCACGACGCCGTGGGAGTGGTGTTGCTCGATCTGGGCCTGCCGGACGTGGACGGGGTCGAACTGTGCCGGCGGCTGCGGCAGCGCAGCACGGTACCGATCATCGTGGTCACCGCCCGCGGCGCGGAAGCCGACCGGGTCGCCGCGCTGGACGCCGGCGCGGATGATTACATCGTTAAACCGTTCGGGTTCGCCGAACTCCTGGCCAGAATGCGGGCCGTGCTGCGCCGCACCGGCACGGACACCAGCGTGCTCAAATACGGCCCACTGCGCGTCGACCTCGCCGCACGCCGGGTATGGGTCGACCAGGTGCCGATCAGCCTCACCGGCAAGGAGTTCGACATCCTGGCCTGCCTGACGCTGGACCCCGGCCGCGCCGTCACCCGCGAGGAGATCTTCGCCCGGGTCTGGGACGAGCACTGGTACGGCCCGCGCAAGGTCCTCGATGTGCACATCGCCGCGCTGCGCCGCAAGCTCGGCACCCCCACGCTGGTCGAAACCGTGTACGGACGCGGGTTCCGCCTCGCCGACCCCGCCGGCCACACGGGATGACGCGCCGTATCCTGGTCAGCTTCCTCGCGGTCCTGGCCGTCGTGATCGCGGCGATCATCGTCCCCCTCGGGCTGATCGTCACCGCCCAACAGCGGCGCGATTTCACCGACTCCACGCACGCCGCCGCCCACAGCCTCGCCAGCCTCGCCGAGGAACAGCTCAACGACCACGCCTCACCCGCCGCGCTGCCCCGCCTCCTGACGACGACCGCCGCCGCCAGCGACCGCGTCGCCGTGCTCGACCGCACCGGAACCGTCGTCGCCCGCACCGCCCAGCCGCCCGCAGCCATCGCCGTCGCCGCCGTCCAGACCGGGCGGCCGATCCCTGAGGACGAGGGCCACAGCGTGGTAACCGCAGCGGTCGGCGACAGCGGCAGGACGGTCGGCACCATCATCCTGGCTCGTGACTCCACCAGCCTGGGCGACCGTGCCCGCACCCTGTGGCTAACGCTCGGCGGTGCCGCGCTACTCGCACTGGTCATCGGTGCCGCGGTCGGCTGGTCCCTGGGACGCTGGATCACCAAGCCGCTGCGAAGCCTGGTCGCCGCCGCCCACGGCATTGGCACCGGCCACCCGCAAGCCCGCGCCGACCAGGCCGCCGGGCCGGTCCAGGTACGCGAGGTCGCCCACGCCTTCAACGACATGGCCGACCGAGTCACCACCCTGCTGGGCAACCAGCGCGGCATGACCGCCGAGGTGTCCCACCAGCTCCGCACCCCACTAGCGGCGCTGCGGCTCAGACTGGAACTGATGGCCGACGATACCGACGGCGACCTCCGCGCCGAGGCCACCGCCATGCTCGCCGAAACCAGCCGGCTCGCCCGTCTCGTCGACGGCCTGCTCGCCATCGCCCGAGCCGACGCCACCGAAGCCGCACCGGTCCCTACCGACATCAACAGAATCGTCACCGAACGGCTACAAGCCTGGGAGCCCGTCGCGGCCGAAGCACAGCTCACCCTCAAACAACGGCCCCCGACAACGCCGGTGCTCGCCGCGCTCACCCCGGGCCATCTCGAGCAGATCCTGGACAACCTCCTAGCCAACGCCATCGAAGCCGTACCACCCCACGGGTGCATCACCGTGACCACAACCCGCAAGGCCGAGCACCCGGTCCTCCACGTCCAGGACACCGGCCCCGGCATGAACGACGAACAACGCCTCCACGCCCTGGACCCCTACACCACCGACCGCGGCGAGCAGGGCGGCAGCGGACTCGGGCTCGCCATCGTGGCCCGCCTCGTCGCCACCGACCACGGCACCTTCAGCCTGCACACCGCACCCGGCGGCGGAACCCGAGCCGAAATCCAGTTACAGAACACACCTGCCGGCAAACCCAGACCGGTCGAAACACACGCCAACCGCCCACGCAGCCGTCGCTGACCCGGCGCCGACCCGGCGCGGAGACTGAGGTTGACCCCATTCACGCTAGCAAGCGGACCTGTCGCGAACGCCTCGCCCGAGATGCGTTCCGCGACGGCTGGGTCTCGGGCCGCGTGGACCAAGCACGCGGCCGCGCCGGGGTCTGATCCGCTGCCATCGGGTCCCTCATGCGGGGATGATCACAGCGCATCTACCCTGTTGACGGCGAAGCCGGCGGAAGCCACGCCAACTGAGGTCGTCGGTCCTGCCCTGGACGCACGCCGCCGACAAGACCACCCATTCACTGCCGCCGAAGCTGCCCGGTCAACCATCCTCCTGCGGGCACCGAGTGAGGTCCGGCTTTCCGTGGCCGTCGCTCAGTGGCTTTGGAGCTCTTCTCGAGCGACGCGACGGGCGATGTCCTCAACGTCGGCCTGGGACAGGACCGCTGAGCCATGTTGCATGGCCTGGCGCAGCAGGCGTCGGACCAAAGCGGAGGTCGGGATGCCTTCGCCGCTGGCTCGCTGACGCAACTGCTCGTCGAGGTCGCTGTCGATGCGCAGGTGCATCGGCACGTCCAGCGCGTTCGTCTTCTCACTCGCCTCGGCTTCGGCGGCCTCGGCGGCCTCGGCGGCGACCTCGGCGCGGATCGCCTCGTGCCGCGCGCGGCGATCCGCGCGGGCAGTGTCGGTGGTGTCAGTCATGGGCGGTTCTCCTTCCTTCGAGGTAGTGCCGCAGGTCAACCCCACGCGTCTTCCACGCGGTCACGCCGGAGAAGTCCTCTGGGTCGATGATCACGGTCAGGACGAACCCGGCACCAGGCGAATAGCCGATCAATCGCGCGTAGGAGGCCATGCTCTTCGGGTCCGGATCGCGGATCACCCGGTATGGATCGGCGGCCGCTTCCAGCGTCCAATCCGGCTCGATGTCTGTCGCACCTGGATAGCGAGTGGATCGGCTGCGGATGTGCGCGGCGTCCTCCTCGTCCCACCAAAGCGCGCTCATCACCAACTAAATGTAGCACATTGCGCTACATTCCTCCGACCCCGGCCCGGTCAGCCATCCACAATCGGTGATCCGGCCGCCAAGATCGCGCAGACGCGCTCAGGCAACTGCATCGATATGGAGATGCCCTTCGCCTAATTGTCGGGGAGCCTTGTGTCTTTGGTGCCTCTGGCGGGTACAGCGGACCTGTAAGTGCCCAGAGAGATCACAGGCCGAGCATCACTGGCGTGCCCGGGATGTCACCGGCGATCAGCGCCGCCAGCGGTGTGGCGATGTCACGGGGTGAGAACAGGTCGGTTCTGCCGTATTCGGCGATGTCTCCGTGCCGCCACCATCGCATCGCGCTGATGTGCTCGGCGGCGAGGTCGTCATCGGACAGCGCGCCGCGGGGATCAAAGCGGGTGGTGCGGACGAGGAAGTAGTCGTTGACCACCCCGTCGTAGCCGTCCGCTTGGCTGGGAGCGGCGACCTCCTGGTGCCAGACGTGAGGCGGGTCCGCGTCAATGACAAGCCCCGTCTCCTCGTGCAGCTCCCGGCGCAGTGCCGCCAGCGGTAGTTCACCGGGCTCGATGCCGCCGCCGGGGGCCGCCCATACGCCCGTTGCGCCCGTCGGTACAGCCGGATGCGGGAAGCTGAAGCGGCACAGCAGGACCCGGTCATCATCGGCCAGGATGACCGCCCGGACGGCACGTCGTAGCCTCGCCGTGGCAGGCGTCTCGTTCATATACAGATTCTCAGGGCGCCAGCGGCCGGGCCGCAAGCCGGTCATGGTCCGACCGCTCATCGGCTGCTTCCGGACGTTCCGTATGCCGAACGTCCTGGGGGACGTCTGACGGCGTTTCCGGTTCGTCGGGAAAGGGATCGCTACGGTTGCGGACGTGATGCTTGAGCGACCACAGATCATCGCGATCGGTGGGTTCCCCGGCAGCGGAAGAGCACCGTTGCCGGCGCGCTCGCCACCGACCTGGGTATCCCCCTGCTCAACTCCGACCTTGTCGGCAACACGATCAGAGACGTCCTCGACGAGCACCATCCGGACCCGATAGCGGGTTCGGTAGCGTTTCGGGCCGGCTATATGGTCCTGTTCGCGCTCGCCGAGGAGACCGTCACGCACCGATGCTCGGTCATCATCGATGCGAGCCTGGGCTGGACGTTCCAATGGGACGCCCTCGACGCGATCATCGCGCGGCGCCCGGCGGTCGGCCTGCAACCGATCATCCTGGACTGCTCCAGCCAGACGTGCACACGCCGGCTGCAGGGCCGCCACCGCCAAGACCCGCAGCGGTATCCACCAGCAGAAGAGTTCATGGGCCAGCGTCAGCTCGCGGGCGTCTGGGCACTGCTCGACGCACTCGACAGGCCCGACGTGGCGCGCGTCGACGCCGAACAACCCGCAAGGCGCGTGTACGAGCACGTCCGCACCTGCGTGACCGCTCACGCCGACCGAGAGCCCTGACCGCAAGACGCACGCCGAGCGGGCGCCCGTCAGCGGATCGAGGCTGAGTCGGCACTCTGCACAGTTGAGGGGAATCGTTCCACGGCGGACTCCGTCGGCGGTCGACTACGGTGCGGCGTGGGTGAACCGACGAGATGGGTGACGGCGCACGACGCCGGCCACTCCCAGTGGTATATCGAGCGTTTCCGCCGCATGGCGACCGAAGGGGCCGACCTCGCCGGCGAGGCTCGGCTGGTGGACGCCATGCTCGCGCGCCGATCCGGGTGCTGGACGCGGGATGCGGTCCTGGCCGGGTCGGCGCCGAGTTGGCCACCCGCGGGCACGACGTGGTCGGCGTGGACGCTGATCGGCAGCTCATCGAGGCGGCGCAGGCCGATCACCCGGGCCCGGTGTGGCTCGCCGCCGACCTGACCGACCTGGATCTGGTTGCCGCCGGCGAGCCGGAACCGTTCGACGCCGCAGTCGTCGCCGGCAACGTAATGCCGTTTCTGGCGCCGGGCACTGAGCAGGCGGTGCTCACCCGTCTGGCTGCGCACCTGCGCGAGGATGCGTTCCTCGTCGTGGGGTTCGGCCTCGATCGCGGCTACTCCCTGAGCGACTTCGACACCCACGCCGCGAGTGCAGGTCTGCGGCTCGAGCACCGCTTCGCCACCTGGGATCTGCGCCCGTGGCGCGATGATGCGCCGTTCGCCGTCACCGTGCTTCGGGTGCTCTAGCGCACCTGGACGACCAGCGGCGTGTCCTGGCCTCGTTTGCTCACTGTCCGCTGATGGCACCCTGGCCGCAAGCTCTGGGAGGGGCGGAGGCGGACCCAATCTGGCGTTCAACCGAGTGCCAGAAGCGAAGATGACGAAGAACCGGGTGCACTTCGACTTACGAGCGCCCGGACTCCTCGCGGACGAAGTTCGCCGCCTCATCGGGCTGGGTGCCGTCGGCCTATATGCGGACGACGAGATGGCGGTCCTGCAGGACCCCGAGGGCAACGAGTTCTGCGTCGAATAGCGATCGCTTGCGGCTCAGCGAGAACCTGTCCGTTGCGTCCAACTCGAAGCGTTTCGACGCGTCGGTCAGCGTTGGACTTACCGGGTTGTCCACGGGCAGAGAATGAGCTGGCCTAGCAGCATCTGCATCCCGTTCTTGCTTGGGCGCTTGGGATGACCAGATGCAAAAACAGACTGATCGGGGGATGCGCGCACGCGAGGCGGTTTGGGTCGTCGGTCACATGAGCAGGGTCAGCGGCCAGGGAAAGCTTCGGCGGCCAGGGCTGTTGCGCCCTGCCCCACCCCAGCCAAGCCTGACTCGCGCTTCTACGTTGCCGGGCCGGGACGCGCCCGACCAGCCGCTGCCGGTGGGGCCACCGGTCGCCTGCCGCGGGCGTGAAGAACCGGCCTCCCCACGTCATCCCTCTCGAGGCCGGGATTCGTCCACGTAGGCGCACGGGATTGTCGGTGCCCTGTCTGTCAAGTCTGATGAGACAACGGGGAGTCAGGCCAGATTGACGATCTCAACGGTGAACCATTTGCCGCCGGCCGTCGTCCCTACAGGGTGTGAAGTCATTTCGTTGCGCCCTGGTCCGGTCGCCTCCGTTACTGGCCGCGATCGCACTCACCCTCGCCGGCTGCAGCTCGGGGACAGCGGTCACGACCCCCGGCGGTACTGGGAGGGCGACGGCTTCCGCCGCCTCGTCGGCTGCGGGCACAGCTTCGGCTGCGACCACCTTCACCATCAAGGGCTACGCGTTTCCCGCGTTCACCGCCACAGCGGGTCAGAAGATCACCCTCGTCGACGCAGATGCCGAGCCCCACACGGTGACCGCCGACAACGGCAGCTTCGACTCCGGCAGCTTCGACAGCACTGCCCCCGGGACCCTGACCGTCCCGACCAAGCCAGGCACCTATACCGTGCACTGCACCGTGCACCCCACCATGCACGGCACCCTAACCGTCACGTAGTCCTTCCCCACCGCCGTCCAAGGATGCGCCGATCCCATCAGCACCACCACCACCAAGGAGCCACCATGAGTACTCTCCGCGCCGCCGTCACCGTCGCCTCCCTCGCCGCCGCCGCGGTCGGGCTCAGCGCCTGCGGCAGCAGCAGCACGCCACCGGCCGCGGCGCCGGCTTCCAGCTCCACCTCAGCGTCAG
>JAABUT010004847.1_pt1 | contig 10384 bp, 8 predicted proteins | sample 5559281 | NCBI WGS metagenome assembly JAABUT01 (sample SAMN10711880, study PRJNA513359) | rock metagenome | isolation source: Antarctica rocks | place: Antarctica: Victoria Land, Ricker Hills nord | collected 2016-01-04 | reverse complement strand
CATTGACGGCCGTACCTGCTGGAACTGGGTGTTCCAGAACGACGAGGTGGTGATCCATGTGATCCGCCGCAGCCGTGGTGCCGGCGTCGTCGCCGAGGTTGATGGCCGGTCATCGCCCGGCGATTTGAGTCTCCGATCTCTACAGCGCCCAGCGGGGCCACGCCGAGGTGTTCGATGGCGAGGGTCGGTTCGTCACCGCCGTGCTGCGCCTGGCCAAGCGGCCGAGTGGACGCGAGATCCGCGCTTTCCTGCGCCGCCTTGTGCGCCAGATCCGCGCCAACTGGCCCCGGGTCGAGATCCTGCTGCGGGCCGACAGCCACTACTGCGGTCCCGAGGTGCTGAGCTGGTGCCGGGCGAACAAGGTCGACTACCTGCTCGGTGTCGCGCCCACCAGCACGCTCCGGCGTCACGTCGAGAGCCTGGAGGCCAGCACCGCCGCGCGCTTTGCCGCCTCGGACGGCTCGGGCAAGCTCCGCCACTTCACCGAGTTCTACGACGGCGCCGCAAGCTGGGAACGCGTCGAGCGCGTCATCGCCCGCGTCGAGGCCGGGCCTGACGGGACGGACACGCGCTTCGTCGTCACCAGCCTGCCGGGCGGCGCGGCCCGCGCCCTCTACGAGCGGCGGTATTGCCAGAGGGGCCAGGCGGAAAACCACATAAAAAGCTGGAAGCGCCACCTCGCCGCCGACCGCACCTCGTGCACGAAGGCCACCGCCAACCAGTTCCGCCTGTTCCTGCACGCTGGCGCCTACTGGCTCATGTGGAGCTTGCGCACGCTCATGCCGCGCCGCTCGTCCTGGCGCACCGCGCAGTTCGACACACTGCGGCTGCACATGATCAAGCTCGCCGTGCGCGTCGTCGAAATGAAGACTCAGGTCAAGTTGCACCTGCCCAGCCGCGCACCGTGCCAATCCATTCTGGCCTTCGTCCTCGGCCGTGTGCCGCGTTTGATCAACTAAACCGTGGGGCAGCGTGCCCCACCGTCACCCATTTCCATCAACCCCTAACGCCGCCGTATCGAGCCGCCAGCATGTCACTCCCGAGGTGGCCGCGTATCCGCACGCCCGCACAACCATCACGCAAGAAACACCTGTCTCAGCAAGGCATCGCTCCGGACTGATGAATAATGGCGGCTAGCCACAATACCGTTCAGTTAGCGCCATTAGGCGTCCGGCGATGGCGGGAAACAGCTTGATAAGGGCTGCCCGACATTCCGGAAAACGGCCTAACTGAACGGTATTGCGGCTAGCCAGCATCCGCGGCCCTCGCCGGAGGGATACGGCGCAGGCGTCTTTCAGACCACGTTCAGCACCCTCGTGACCGCAGCGCTGCCCGAAGCGGTGCGGACAGTGGGCACACCGATCGAGATCTGGCACCAGGACGAAGCCCGTATCGTCCAGCAGGCAACGCTGACATATATCTGGGCCGACAAAGGATCGCGCCCGGCAGCACCCAAAGACCTCCGCTACGAGTGGGCCTACCTGTTCGGTGCCGTTTGCGCCGAGCGCGGCGTCGGAGCCGGCCTTGTCTTGCCCTACGCAAATGCTGAGATGATGAACCTGCAGTTGGCTGAGATCAGCCAACGTGTCGCCGCAGGCGCGCATCGCGTGTTGGTCGTGGACGGCGCAGGCTGGCACCAGAGCGCAGGACGACTACGTGTGCTAGACAACCTCAGCCTGCTGCATCTGCCACCCTACAGCCCAGAGCTCAACCCAGCGGAAAACGTCTGGCAGTATCTGCGCCAAAACCACCTGAGCAACCGCGTGTTCGCCTCCTATGACGCAGTCGTGGACGCTTGTTGCGACGCATGGATGACCCTGATGAACACACCAGAACACATCCGCTCCATCGCCATAAGATCATGGACACATGTCACGTAATCTGACCGTTGGTATTAGTTCTCCACCGGAATGGCCGACCCGCCGGGAATGAAAGTGCCTCGTGGCACAAGACGATTCGCAGGCTCTGAAGCACTTTCTGTTTAGCCGGGGCGAAAGGCGAACGGTCATACTGAGCCAAAAGGTCGGTCGGACGTTCGTTGATCGCGATGTACCGAGCTTCTCGAAGGCCGTCCTCGGAGAAGCCCCCGTAAAGGACGCCGATGTTACGCAGGCCGGCCTTTGCGGCAGCCTCGGCATCGTCGCGAGGGCGCTCGCGACCGTTCACCTTCTTGGCAGAAGACTTCTAGTTTGGAGTCTCCTTCGGGAGTGCGGAAAGCAGTACCGCAAAACTATTCTGCCGCGGTCTGGCGCGGAGCGGCCGATGCTGGGGCTGCACCGTGCGTCTGCTCGTCCTCGCTGATTGGCTTTACAGCTCCAGCTGGCATGACTTGAGCGCCTGCCTTCTCCAGCTGGCTGGTCACCGAAGCGATGAGTTCGTCCCAACTCTTGGCGAATGAGGCGAGGCCTTGCTCCTCCAGCCCATCGACAACGTCCTCGAAGTCGATGCCAACCCGCTGCAGATCGTCAAACGTATTGCGTGCCGCATCGTACGTGCCCGCGATCGTGTTGCCCCGAGGCCGCCCATGGTTGGCTACGGCGTCCAGCGTCGCCGCTGGCATTGTGTTCACAGTATCCGGGGCTGCCAGATCCACTACGTAGCGAGTGTCGTCGTAGGCCTTGTCCTTCACCCCGGTCGACGCCCAAAGCAGGCGCTGCATCCTGCCCCCCTTCGCCTGCAAGGCTTGCCACCGCGGCGAAGTCAGGGTGGCCTCATAAACTTCGTAGGCCAACTGCGCGTTTGCGATGGCCGCCTTGCCGCGCAGGCCGGCAGCTTCGGTTTTGCCGTTCTGCGTCATCGCATCCAGCCGACGGTCGACCTCGACATCGATCCGGCTTACGAAGAACGAAGCCACGCTCTCCAGACCTTCGAGCGATCCGCCGCCCGCAAGCCGTTGCTCCAGCCCGGAAAGGTAAGCGTCGAGCACGGCGCGATAGCGCTCGACCGAGAAGATGAGGGTCACGTTGACGGAGATGCCCGCAGCCAGCGTTTCGGTGATCGCGGGCAGGCCGGCAAGCGTCGCCGGGATCTTGATGAACAGGTTGGGCCGGTCGACCAGCCACCATAGCCCACGTGCCTCGGCCGCCGTGCGCGCGGCATCTTGAGCGATGCGCGGATCGACCTCGATCGACACCCGCCCATCCCGCCCATCCGTCCGGGTCGCTGTGGGATGCAGTATGTCGCAGGCGGCCCGGACATCCCAGGCGGTGAGCAGCCGCACAGTTTCGCCGACTGCAGTGCCCCGGAGCGCCAGATCGTGCACCTGTTCCTGGTATCCGGAACCTGATCCGATTGCCTTGGCGAAGATCGTCGGGTTGGTGGTGATCCCAACGACCCCACCGTGCTCGACCATCCTGGCTAGTTCGCCCGACTGGATCCGGGCGCGGCTAAGATCATCGAGCCAAACAGCGACGCCGGCATCGGAAAGCTGTTGCAAGGCGTTGGCCATGACGGCCTCCTTATATGGTTGATGGTCGGTGCGTTAGTGGCCTCCCAAGCCACTGGCTGACTACCCGTAGACGGCCTGGAGACTTTCCCGGGCAGCACACACGACTGCCTCGGTGTCAGGTTGCGAGACCTCCTTTGCGGCTTCAACGATGAGGCGTGCTTTAGTGATGTCGCAAGGGCCTGTGCGGCTGCGCGGCGTCGGATTGGCGAGTTCAGGTTTGGCTTTGAGGTGTTCGGCGACGATCTGGTTCGGTGTACTGGCGTCCAGCACGCGCTGACGGCGGGCGTTGTAGGCCTGGTTGAACCCGCGCAGCAGCTGTTCCAGGCCACGGTGCGAATAAATGTTGATGCCGAGCACCTCACTGGAAACGCGTCCATTGAACCGCTCGACCATTCCATTGGTCTGCGGCGTGCGGGGCTTGGTATGGCGATACTGCGCTCCGAGTTCGGCGCAGGCTTTGGCAAAGGCTGGCGTGAAGCAGCTGCCGTTGTCGGTCAGCACGTGGGTGAGCCGGAACGGGAACGCCGCGGCGGCTTCGCGTAGAAAAGCGATGGCGCTTTTCTCGGTTTCGTCGTCCTTGACTGCGAGGTGGACGCAGCGCGAACAACGGGCGATGGCGACGAACAGGTAGCGCTTGCGCCGTTCGCCGTCGCTGGTTTGCAGCTTGGGCAGGTGCTTGATGTCGATGTGGACGAAGCCGAGGTCGTAGTCTCGGAAGGTGCCCTGGCCCTTGGCGGGCTTGTCGGTCGTGAGCTTTGTTCTGCGGTTCAGACCCTCGGCTTTGAGAATGCGCCAGATGCTGTCGCAATTGAGGTGGGGCAGAAAGTGGCACACGACGAAGGTGAGGTCGTCGAGCGGAAAGTTGGTGGCCTGGCGCACGGCACACACAATGGCACGCTCCTCCGCGGTAGCCTTCCAGGGCAGTTGGTGCGGGCGAGCGGAGTGGTCGAGGCAGTCTGCTACGCCGCGCTTGCGCCACTTGCGCACGGTCTCAGCGCTGATGCCGTAGCGCTGAGCGATGGTGCCGCTGGGCTCGGTGGATCGTGCGATCTCGGCGCGGGTGGCGGGGGTGGTGCGGGCATTCGGGTGGATGTGCAGCATGGGTCACCCTCGTCCTGAAACGGCAGGCAAACGCTGGAACCGGTAAGCGTATTCCACAATAGCCAATCGGACCGGATCCCAACAATGCTCCGCAACCTGACAATTAACTCGCCCGCCATACTATCCAACCGGGCGGGACCACCTCACAGGCCCTGATATTGAAATATCCGAACGACATCGAAGCGTCGGCAGTGTCGTGCGCCGATGCCCTCCCGTAATCCCAGCATACATCTACTCAGGTTGCCGTCTAACTGCATTAGGACCTATTTTCGCATCCTGATCGCGGTGCGTATAGTTGATTGGGCACCGCTCCGGGCTGCTAACCACACCAGGATGTCACCATGGCCGGGCTGATCGAGGATTATGGCATTATTGGCAACTGCGAGACCACCGCGCTAGTCGGTCGGGACGGCTCGATGGATTGGCTGGGTCTGCCCCGTTTCGACTCGCCCGCCTGCTTTGCGGCTCTCCTTGGCGAGCCCGACAACGGCCGCTGGCAGATCGCCCCGTCATCCGCCGACTTCCACGTTGCCCGTCGCTACCGGGGAGGCAGCCTCATACTGGAGACGGAGTTCACCACCGCCGACGGCGCTGTTCTTCTCACCGATTGCATGGGCCGTCGGGATGGCGGCGCAGACGTGGTGCGGCTGGTTCGGGGTCTGCGCGGCCGAAGCCAGATGCGGATGGAGCTTATTATTCGTCCCGAGTACGGCTCCGTCGTCCCCTGGGTCAGGCGTTTGCCCGACGGCCGTCTTACTGCTGTAGCAGGGCCTGATCGGTTTACGCTCTCCACCCCTGTGGAGGTGTATGGCGAAGGAATGAAGACTGTAGCGGAATTCGTCGTCAGTGCGGGCGAGGAAGTGCCGTTCTCTCTAACCTGGTCACCGTCATTCCGGCCGATTCCTGAACCTGCGAACGCCAGCGCTGTCCTTGCGACAGTGGCAGGGTTCTGGAGCGACTGGTCCAACACTCACCTGGCTGAGGGCGGCGGCGAGTGGTCGGAAGCAGTCCTGCGCTCGGCCATCACCTTGAAGGCCTTGGCGCACTTCGAGACAGGCGGGATCATCGCGGCCGCGACAACCTCGCTGCCCGAGCAACTTGGTGGCGGGCGCAACTGGGACTACCGGTTCTGCTGGCTCCGCGACGCGACCATCACGCTGTACGCCCTGTTGAATTCCGGCTTCGTCAACGAGGCGGAAGCCTGGCGCGAGTGGCTTCTGCGTGCGGTGGCAGGGGATCCGGCCCAGATGCAGATCATGTATGGCATCGCCGGGGAACGGCGCCTGACCGAATACGAGGTAACCTGGCTCAAGGGCTACGAGAACGCCGGGCCGGTGCGCATCGGCAACGCCGCGTCCGACCAGCTTCAGCTCGACGTGTACGGCGAGGTGCTCGATGCCCTGTATCAGGCCCGGCGCATGGGGCTCGCTTCCAACGATGCGGCCTGGGCGCTGGAGCAGGCCCTGCTCGCACATCTTGCGACAATTTGGGATCAACCTGACGAAGGGGTGTGGGAGGTGCGCGGCGGCCGGCGCCACTTCACCCATTCCAAGGTCATGGCGTGGGTGGCCTTCGACCGGGCGGTCCGCTCGGTCGAGGAGTTCGGAATGAGCGGCCCTGTTGAGCAGTGGGGCGCCCTGCGGGATCGCATCCACGCCGAGGTCTGCCAGAACGGCTTCGACACCGGGCTGAACTCCTTCGTGCAGTCCTACGGAAGCAGGGAGCTGGACGCGAGCCTCCTGCTGCTGCCTCTGGTCGGCTTCCTGCCGGCACTTGACCCGCGGATGTTGGGGACGGTGTCGGCCATCGAGAAACATCTGCTCAAGGACGGCTTCGTGTCACGCTATGACACGACCACGTCGGTTGACGGCCTTGCCGGTGACGAGGGTGTCTTTCTCGCTTGCAGCTTCTGGCTGGCGGACAACTACATCCTCCAGGACCGCTACGACGACGCGCGAGCCTTGTTCCAGCGCCTGCTCGCGCTGCGCAACGACCTGGGCCTGTTGTCGGAGGAGTACGACCTGAAGGCCAGGCGCCTAGTCGGGAACTTCCCGCAGGCGTTCTCCCATGTCGCCCTGATCAACACCGCCCATAACCTCACCCGCGCCTTCGGCCCGGCGCAGCATCGCGCCGTGAGCGGGGAAACCCCTGCTGCGGATCAGGGAAGCGCCAGTGCATGACGCAGTCCGCGGCCGCCACGTCCACGCCCGCCATCGCCGGCCGTCCGGTGAATTCCGTCCTGCTGCTCGGCGCCCTTGGCGTGGTGTTCGGTGACATCGGGACAAGCCCGATCTACGCGTTCCGCGAGTCCCTTAAGGCAGCCGGGGGCACGCCGGGCGAGGCAACCGTGCTCGGCGTCCTTTCGCTGGTGTTCTGGGCCGTGGTGCTGGTCGTGGCATTGAAGTACGTCGTGTTCGTCATGCGCGCAGACAACCAGGGCGAGGGTGGCACAATGGCCCTGCTCTCCCTTGCGTTGCCGATTGCCGGACGGCTGCAGGATGTGATGTTCGTCGTCGGCCTAGCTGGGGCGTCGTTGTTCTTCGGCGACGCGATGATCACACCCGCCATTTCAGTGCTAAGCGCCATTGAGGGGCTGGAACTCGCCACCCCGGTGCTAAAGCCCTACGTGGTGCCTGTCGCGGCCGGTGTCCTGCTGGGCGTGTTTGCCATCCAGAGCCACGGCAGCGGCAAGGTGGGCGCGCTGTTCGGGCCGGTGATGGCGGCGTGGTTTGCCATCCTCGCGTTTGCGGGCCTTGCGCACGTGATCGGCCGGCCCGGGGTGCTCGCGGCGCTCGACCCGCGTTACGCGCTTGCCTACGTCGGGCATGCCAGTGGCTGGGTGGCCTTCACGGTGCTTGGCTCGGTATTCCTGGCTCTCACCGGAGGCGAGGCGCTGTACGCCGACATGGGGCATTTCGGCAGGCGCGCGATTCGAGTGGACTGGTTCGTGCTGGTGATGCCGGCGCTGGTGCTGAACTATCTTGGTCAGGGGGCGGTGGTGTTGGCCGATCCTGCTGCGGCAGCGAACCCCTTCTTCCTGCTGTTCCCGAACTGGTCGCTGATCCCACTTGTGCTGCTCACCACGGCAGCCACGGTCATCGCCAGCCAAGCCGTGATCTCGGGCGCCTTCGCCCTCGTGCAGCAGGCGATCCAGCTCGGTGCCCTGCCCCGCCTCGAGGTGCGACAGACCTCGGAGGAGTCGGCCGGCCAAGTCTACGTGCCGCAGGTCAACTGGCTGCTGGCTGCGGCGGTGATGGGCCTGGTGTTCGGCTTTCGCAGCTCGGACGCGCTGGCCAACGCCTACGGGATCGCGGTCGCAGGCGATATGCTGGTCACCACGCTGCTGGTTGCGACCGTGGCATGGGGCGTCTGGCGATGGCCCTTGCCGCTGGTCGTGCCCGTGGCATGCCTGTTCCTCCTGCTCGACCTCACCTTCGTCTCGGCCAACGTGCACAAAATTCCGGACGGCGGCTGGTTCCCGCTGCTTGTCGGCGCCGTGTCGCTGACGGCGATGCTGTCGTGGCGGCGAGGCCGTGCCGTGGCGTTCGCCAAGCGCGATGCCGATGCGCAGCCGCTTGCGGCCTTCATCGTCAGCCTTGGCGGCCCGGATACGCCGGTGCGCATGCCTGGCACGGCGATCTACCTCACCAAGCAATCGGAAAACGTGCCGGCGGCGCTCGCGCTCAACCTGAAGCACAACGGCGTGGTGCATGAACACGTGCTGCTGCTCAGGGTCATCACCGATCGCGCGCCGCGTGTGCCGGAAGCCGAGCGCGTCCGGATCGAGGAGCTGCCGGGTGGCTTCCGTCAGGTCGAGATGCACTTCGGTTTTGCCGAAAAGCCGGATGTGCCGGCATCGCTGGCCGCGCATCGCGAAGCGGTCGCCTGCGACCCGGCCACTGCGTCATTCTTTCTGGGACGCGAGGACCCCGTGCCGTCCCTACGTCCGGACCTGCCGCGCTGGCAAGAGCGCATCTATGCCTTCATGACGCGCAACGCCGTGCGCGCGCCGGACTATTTTCTGATCCCACCCCAGCGCGTGGTTGAACTCGGCACCAAAGTGGAAATGTGAATGGTACGCCGGCGAACCTCTGAGTGTCCATCCAAGATCATTTTCAGCCGTTGCAGAGGCGTCGTAACATCAGCCGCACTGACGCCCAGCGCAGGAATGCCAGCGCGTTTTGGTTGAGGCACTCCCAATCTTTGCTTAAACGCCGGCAACGGTTCAACCAGGCGATGGTGCGTTCCACGACCGGCTGTACGATCTTGCCAGACGGGTGACTGATCATCTGCGGGGTCGGGCCGAGGTGAGCTGGTGTCATTGGCAGGCGGAGGAACACGGAAGACCACTTCGATATGGTCGCGGTCGATCTCGATCCGCCGCACGATGGCCCGGATGACCTCGCGGGTGCCGGTCCAGTCGAGGGCATCGAGGCTATGCTGGACCCTGGTCGCGAAGTCTTCGAGCTGGCCCATGATCAGGGTCAGTTCGCGTTCGGCCTCCGTGGCTTCGGCGGCAGCGCGCCGTTGGTCTTGGAGCTGTGCCACGCGTGACCTGAGTCCGGCAATGCGCGGCTCGAACTCCGAGCGGTCGATCACGCCGGCGGCGTAGCTGTCGATCAGCCGACCGATCCCGCGCTGGAGAGCTGCCGTTTGCTGCCCGAGTTGGGCCAGCTCGTCCGATCGAACCGTGCTGTTGCTGGCCTCGTGCAAGCGGCGCCGGTATTCGGCAGCCACCTTGTCCGGTGCTTCCAGCAAGGTGCAGACCCGTTCCCATACCGCCTGCTCGAGATGGTCGGCCCGCACGGATCGGTTGCTGCACAGCGCGGTGCCTCCAAAGCGACGCCCGTCAGTGCCAATGCAGCGGTATTGGCGATACTCGCCTCTCGAGCGGTCCTTGCTCGATTTCGGAGGTAGCGTCCGCCAACGTGGTGGAAATTCTCAGGTTAATTCGTCACGTAACGGGTCTGCATAAGCGGGCGCCATGCGGCATCGCCGACACGAACCGCCGTTGATCGGCACTGGGGGGAAATCCGGTCAGGTGCGCCCTTATGTCCGGCCTGTCGCGCGGCAGGTGCCGCTGGCCATCATGGGTGTGCGCTTGCGTGCCAGGCACCAATCTGCGGGGCGTGCTCGAGGCACAACTTTGCGTTCGGTGTTGCCTGGACTGCCTGATCACAGCCTCTTCCATCACGCCGTTCAGCACGTCCTGCCGGATCAGCCGGGCTTGCGCCCGCTGCCTACGCGCGTCAGGCCGTCACGCCGCTGCGTCTGCTGCGGCAGCACGTCCCTTCGCATGGTAGACCTCGCTGCGCGTCATCACCGCCCAGGCGATGCGCGCCATTTTGTTGGCCAGCGCCACCGTCGCCAGCCTTGCCGGACGGCGTTCCAGGACCCCTCTGGTCCACGCCCCGGCCGTGCTGTTCCATCCTGCAGCCCGGCGGATCATCGACGTGGCTCCCAACACCAGCAACCGGCGTATCTCCCGGTTGCCCGCCTTGGTGATCCGGCCAAGCCGAGTTTCCCCGCCCGTCGAATGCTGCCGCGGCACCAGGCCGAGCCAGGCGGCGAAATGCCGCGCGCTTTGGAACACGCCGATGTCGGCGACCGTGGCCGCGATCAAGGATGCGGTGATCGGGCCGATGCCGGGGATCGTCGCCAGGCGGCGTGCGGTGTCGTCGTATCGGGCATGGGCCACGATCTTCGCCTCGAACGTCTTAGCATTACAGTTGCAATTTCAGTTTAAGATGTGAGCTTTTTGCCATGGCTTGGTGTGTTCGTCGCCAGAGCGACCATGCGATGACGTGGGCAGGCTGAATGCGGCGTTGAGCGAGG
>JAABUT010004846.1_pt1 | contig 10386 bp, 11 predicted proteins | sample 5559281 | NCBI WGS metagenome assembly JAABUT01 (sample SAMN10711880, study PRJNA513359) | rock metagenome | isolation source: Antarctica rocks | place: Antarctica: Victoria Land, Ricker Hills nord | collected 2016-01-04 | reverse complement strand
CATTCTCGGAGCGGAGCACCGCATTCTCCGCCTGCAATGCCGCCATGGCCGCTTCAATGCCAATCGCGGCCGATACGTCGTCTCCGGAGCCTGTGTCATCGGGCGGTGCCATTGATACGTTGACTCGTACTCAGCCGTGACCTGTCAATGCCCCCCTCCAACGAGATGACCTGGGCTGTTACTGGAAACTATTCAGCGCTGATTGACACCTGTTCTCAAACGGCATTTAGCCCGTTGATCCGGGTCAATGTTGGATACTGCGGTTGACCCCGCCGGAAATGCAATATCTCGTTTATTATCAGGCCCCAAGCGGTCACCGCGGGTAGGGTCAAGGTTGGAAGCCTGTCCACAGCCAAGAACCCTAATCTGCTTCGAAAAACACCCTTGATTGCGCATCGGATCGTCTATAATTGCGCGCCACTACAAGTATTGAGCAGGACGACGACGAGGACGGCGGGGACGTCACCCCAGCGAGTGCCCAACACTTGCCTGAGCACGTTCTTGATCGCGGCGAGCGGCCTCCTGCGCTGTCCTAACCTGGTCCTGGACACCGGATTGCACTGCCCCCTGCACACGCTGCCGGGCTGTGTCGCGTTGGGCCTGGCTGACCCCGGGCAAAGTTACCCCGTGCCCCTGTAGCGCGTCCCGTGCGTGTTTCCGCACCGCTTCCTTGGTATGCTGCGCCGCATAGTCGCTCCAATCCGTGCCAGAGTCCGCGGGCGTGAAGGCAGGCATCAGCACGACGCCGCCGACCGCCGCCGCTGCTGCCGTGGCCTTCGCCTCCCCGACGTTGGCCAGCGGCACGGCCCGCCGCGGAAGGTGATGGTCGTTGTCTGCCGCCATGATGATGAGCCGTGCCGGATCGGCGGCGCGCACCGCCCGCGCGACCTCCAGCAGGTTCCCGCTGTCGAACGCCGCAAGCACGGTCAACCCAGTCGCCTCACGCATCGTAGCCGCGGTCGCGAACCCCTCCGCGATGATGACCGGCTCACCGGGCCGCAGCGTGCCCATCGCCGCGAACGTCCCCTGGACCCGCCCGCCCGGCATGAACAGCTTGCCGCCGTCCGGCTTGATCGTCTGCACGCCCCACAACTTGCCCTCGATGTCGCGCATCGGGACGGCCAGATCCTTGCCGTCCCGCCGCGCGCCGTGTGCGCCGATCCTTTTGCGCTCGAGGTAGGGATGCGATGCCGGCGCTGGTGACGCGCGGTCCCACGCGATGACCGCCTTCGCCGCGGCTCCGGCCTGCTTTACGTTGCGCTCCGCGATCCGGGCCAGCGTCGCCTCGGTGACACGCGCCCGCTCCTGGTCGCGCTCGGCCGAAGTCTGCACACGCGGCGAGCTGGATGCGCGCCATGTCTCCTTATGCCCGGTCTTGCGGTTGTGGATGAAGCCGGCCGGCATCCCGTCCAAATGCCCGACATAGCTCCCGGACATCCTGCCCCGCTTGGCTCCGTCAACCTCGGTCCTGTGGAACTGCCCGTCCATGATCGGCGCACCCTTGGGCCGCAGACCGGCGCGGTGCAGTGCCTCGGCGAACTCGGCCTGGACCTCGGTAGCGGACAGCGCGGGCCGCTTGTGAATTTTCGCGGCCTCATTTGAGGCGGCAGAAGTTAGCACCGCGCGCGCCTGCTGCTTGGGTCGCTGGGAGGCCGCACGGGTTGACCGCCGCGCTGCCTGGACTGCCTGGCGCGTCTCGTTGCGGCCGGGCCCGGGGAGGCGTGGTGTGGCAGCCTCACCCGGGGGGCTGGCGGCCGTGGCGTTTGGGTGCGCTGTCCGTGGGTCCGCCTGCCGCTGCTCGCCCGGCTGGAAGGCCGTCGCGAGGGATCGCGCCGTGCCCGTCTGCGATCCGTCCGACCGCTCGATCAAGTCTGTCGCCAGCTCCTTTTCCGGTTGCCTGGACAGGTTGCGCGCGACGTTCGCCCATACGTCCACCTCGGTGATCGGCAGGGTGGTGCCCAGCGCCCGGCGGTCCGTGATCTCCCGGCGCTCCTGGCCGTCCGCCACCACGAGCCAGGTCGTTTCTCGCGATCTTGACTTGGCGACGTAGCTCTTGAAGCTGTTGACCGCCGCAGACCCGCTCGGCATCGCATCTATGTGCTCGGTGCTGGTGTTGCCCTGGATCGCGTCGATGGACAGCACGTCGCCATACGTCAGCCTGATCCGGTGGCTCTCCCGGTCCCGCAACGTGTCCCAGCGCACGAACCCTGAGTTGCCCTTGTGGTTGCGGAGCTGCAGCCCGGCGTCCTCGATGCGCTCGACCTCGACGACCGACCCGTTGTTTCCAAGGTTGCCACCCTTCCCCGCGAAGCTCGCTGAGGTGCTGGCGAACAGCCTGACCCGATCCCCTACCGCCAGCGGCAATTCATATTGTGCCCCGTTCTGGTCGGACGCGGCGAGCACGACCTTGTCCGGCCCGACCTGGCCCGCCTTCCGCCTCCGCTCCCGGATCGCGGCGCCGATCGCCCGCGCGTCCTCGTTGGTCGGCGCACTGACGGTCAGCGTATAGCCGTCCCGGCCGGCGTTGGCCGCGTGCCGCTTCTCCCAAAGGTCAGCCGTCGCCTCGACCGCCTGCCGCCTCCCGCCCTGGACGAGAACGGTGTGCCCGTCTTCGTTTAACCGGTCGATCCCTGCCGCCGCCTTGCCCTCGCGGAACAACAGCGACGTGGCCCGGTCCCGTTCGCGGAGCTGCCGCACGGTGCTGCCGAGTTCCGGCACCGCGTCAGCGCCCAACGCCATCTGCACGAGATGGATCGAACTGCCGGCGTCGATCGCCTGCCCCTGCCGATCGTCGCCGATCCCGACGATGGAAAAGCCGCGCTCCGCTTGCAGGCGCAGCAATCCCAATACCTGCTTCGTCCCGATCTGCCCCAGCTCGTCCACCACGACGACGCTGCGCTTGTCGAGGGCGATCCTCCCGTCCGCCGCACGCGCCAGAAGGGCCGCCATCGGCATCGTGTTGCGCGGTTCAATGCCGGCGTCTGCCAGCGCAACCGCCTGCCGGGTCGCCAGCGCCGTCCCGTATACCGTGCGCTCGTCGCCCTGGTGCTCGGTCGGCGCGGTCCACGCCTCGACCAACGGGCGCAGTAGCGTGGACTTTCCCGCGCCGGCAACGCCGATCGCGACGGCCAGCCGGCCGGATGTGCCGAGCGTGTCGATGATGGCGCGCTGCTGCAGGCCGTGCTCGCTGGTAAAGTCCAATCCGTCGCGCGCCGTCACATCGCGCACGGCACGGTCGATCTGTCCCGGCGCCAACGCCCCGCTCGTGTCGGCCGCAGCCTTGGCCGCGAGCCCCATCGCCTCGCGTTCCTGCTCAAGATGCAGCGTCGTCGTGATCTTGACCCGGTTGGTGCGTCCCGGCCCCGCGCCGTCCTCGTTCACCGTGGCGACGTTGGCCCATACCAGCGGCACGACCTGGCCGTCATGCTTGACCCCATGCTCGCGCATCGCCGCGGTGATCTGGTCGATGTCGGCCGCGCTCTCGACACCTGACGCGATCAGGCCGCGCGCCGCCGCCGTCCGCGCGACCGTGCCATACATCGTCGCTCGGCTGGTAAGCTGTCGCTCCAGGACCGGCAACGCCGCCTGATAGCCCTTCAATAGCCGCTCGGGCTCAGACAGCGAAGGCTGGCGCTTCATCGCCGGATCTATGACGCTGCGGTGCTCGTAGCCCGCGGCGCTGGCCTGCGCCCGCCATGCCGCCATGTCGGATACGCCGGTTTCCGTCCCGCCCGCCGCTTTGCTCTGCCGGACTGACTTCGTGCCCCGGGTCATGATGCCGGCCAGCTCCAGCGGGTGCAGCGCGTCCCAATTCAGGCCCATGCCGGCGACCATCTTGCGCGCCTCGACCTCGCCATCCCGCGACCGCTTGCTGAACAGGTCGGACATCGGCTCGGGAACGGCGGTCAGGCGCGCGGTCTCCGTCCTGTCATCGAGCACCACGTCGATGCCGTGCGCCCGGAGGTTCGTCGCAAGGTGCGCCTGGTAGTAGGCCCCAACCTCATGCACCCGGTCGTGCAGCGCCAGCATGTCCATGCTGCCCACGCTGCCGTCGTTGGCAAAGACGACGTTGGGCGTGGCGACGTGGGTATGGAGCTGCATGTCGGCCGCGACCTTCGGGGTGTGGACGGTCGTCAGCAGCGTCGTCTTCGTGCCGTCCGCCTCGGTGTGCGGGATCTCGATCGTCGGGCGCGCGGTGTAGTGGTCGAAGCTGATCCAGGCCAGCTTGCCGGGGACGCTGCCTTTAGACCCGCCGTCGCCTTTCCTGGCGTGCCCGATGATGCTTTCCAGGTGCGCCATCCCAGCCATCCAGGCGTCCCGGTGAGCGCCGACGATGATGTACCGCTCGGCATCGGTCGGAGCCAACGCCATCGCCACGCTGACCGACTTGGGAGCGGAGAAGGTGAAATCGACGTAGGAGATGCGATCCTTGCCCGCCTGTGCCTTGTAGTGCGGCTTGCCCTCGATCTCCGCGCCGTCCGCCCGCAAGCCGCGCAGCAGGTTCGTCACCTGGTCACGCGTCGCCGTCCGGTTCAGGTCCAGGCCTAACGCCTCGGCGATGTGGATCGGCATGTCCTGGCGCGGGATTGCGGCCGTCCCCTCGGCCTCCGACCGCTGGACCCCGCGGAGGTAGTAGTCGGCCATCTCCCGCATCTCGGCCGGCATCGCCTGCTCGGACAGGTAGGACGACATCGCAGCCGCCGCGCTGGTCGCCCCGGACGAACCCTTGCGGAAGCTCAGCATGGATTAGTGGGCGTCGTCCCGCGCCGGCTCCGACAGCGGCTTATCCTGGAGCTCGTTGAACGCCGCTTCGTTCTTGCCGTCTTCGTCCCACTCAGGGATCAGATCTTCCTCATAAATGCTCTCCAGGATTGCCACCGTCCGGTTCGAGTTGCTGACGATATCAGTGATCGCCGACGTGATAGCGTTGCCTCCGTTCTCGCCCCGGACCTCCGCAATGAGGCGCTCGAACTTCTCATTGTGGATTTCCAGGCATCCCAAAATCCGATGCGCGACGACCTCATACGCCGCCTGCCGCTTCTCTATCCTGTCGATCCCCGCCAGCATTTTCTGAACTGATGCGTCATTCATTGCCGTCCTCCTGATCCCGGTTTCGTTGTACGCCGCATGGGTTCACCCATGCAATGGTATATTGCACCTCGATACTAGTACAGACACCACTACATTAGTATTGCAAGCATTAGAGAAAAGTGACACGGTTCAGGGCTAAAACTGAAACGGAACCTCAACACAGTATGAGAACGAAGCCTATCTTCGCCAGGCTCGCGACCAAGGGCAGGATAAAGGGTAACCAGTCTGCGCTCTACCAGTGGTTCCTCCAGCACCACGACCAGTTTGCCGCGGTGCTGGCGAAGATTGCCCGGCCAGGTTGGCAGTCGATTGCGGACGAGCTATCGGCCGAGGGCCTGGCGATGAAAGACGGCAAACCGCTCACCGGAGCGTATGCCCGGGTAACGTGGTGGCGGGCGCACAAGTCCCACGAAGCCAAGCGGCCCGTTCGTGCGTCTCGCGCTCCCGTTTTCGCGCCACGAGGCCGCGAGATTGCCCTTGGCGTCCTTCCGGTGGCGGACAATGCGGGCGCATCGGATGAACAGCCCATCCATGACGAACCGACAGAAAGCCCACGGCCGAAGATCAAGCTCGACTTCAAGCCCGCGAAATTCCGAAACGTATCCGACAAGGAAAGCTGATTTATGGCCGCATCCCAGTCTTCACGCCGTGCCGTCGATGACCCTGATGCCTCGGTCGCCACCCTGTATAAGCCCAAGCTCGTCGTGGCCTATGGGCGTGGCGGGTCGGGAAAGAGCACCGGCATCCGCTACATTGTTGAGCGGGCGCAGACCGCCGGCCGCGAGCCAGTCATCGCCGACGCCGATCCGCGCGCAACCCTGGGCAACTACTTCACCGGGGTGCTGAAGCCGACGCATAGCGAGGAGGTCGTGGTGACGGACTGGCTTGATGCGTTGGTCAACGCACAAGCCGAGACGCCGACGACCGTGGTCCTGGATCGCAACGGAGGGGACCAGATTTTCGGCCGCTTCGCAGCATCCCTTGGCCTGACAGACCTGCTGGCCTCGCTTGCGATCATGCCGGTGGCGATGCATTTCCTGGGGACGGACCAGGACGATGTCGTGGACCTTCAGCGCGCGGAGGACAGCGGAGCCTTTTGCCCCGAGGCGACAGTGCTGATCCTGAACGCGGGCACGATCAAGGACGCTCGACCGGCCGAAGTGGCGTTTGCAGGGGTTCGGGAGCATCCGGCATATCGTGCGGCCATCGCCCGCGGCGCCAGGGAGATCATCTTTCCCAAGCTGCCCTGCATGGCTGCGGTCAATGCGCTGCGTGGTCCGTTCGCGTCTGCGGAGACGGATAAGCGCCTGGGGATCACGGATCGGCAGCGCGTGGCGATGTGGCGGCGGGCCGTCGAGGAAGCATTGGTCCCGGTCGCCGCATGGATGCCGTGAACCGCAGCTATCCGGGGATTGCGTTGGACGATCCGATAAAGCCGCTGCTGGACAGCATGGCCGAACGGGACGACGCGATGAACGCGAACGTTGCCGCGCTGGCCGATGCGATCAAGGGGGTCACGGTCCTACCATCGGATGGCGTCGCGAATCTGGGCCGGGCGGCGGCAACGGGAGCTGACCGCCGAGCGGCTGACCTGGCACGAGCGCATAACCTGCGGACGATGCTATTGGCGGGCGCGGGGCTTGCTGCTGCGTTCGTGCTGGGCGTCGTGCTGGACCAGGCTGTAATCTACGCCCGCGCCCCATCCTATCAAACGGTCACGCTGGCCGGCGACGCGCTGCTGTGCCGGGCTTCGGGTGCCGTGATCGACCCCAGCGGAGTCAGATACTATCCGGCGCTGCCGATGCAGCCCGCACCGGTCGCGCGTCGATAATGGAGAGGAAATACTGATGAACACGAAATCAATGTTTTTATTCGCCGCGCTGGCTGCTGCCACCGTCGCGAGCGCACAGGCCAAGGTGCACAACGACAACGGCGCGCTGGCGGCAGCGGGATTGCTCGGCGGGGCGCTGGGTTATCTGGGCGGGAGCAACGCAACGCAGGGCTATGGCTCGGGCTACGGGCAGCAGGGCTACTATCCGCAGCAGCAGCCCTATTACGAACGCCCTGCATACTATGCGCCGCCGCCGACCTATTACGCACCGCCACCACCACCGGTCTATTATGCGCCACCCCCGCCGGTTTACTACGCGCCGCCGGGCTATGTGCTGGTGCCGCCGCCCGGCTATTACGGGCCGCGCTATTGAGCTGACAGGCGTCTTGTGGCGGCGTTTGCAGATGGTCCTGATGCGGCGGCGGCATGGGTCGAGCTCATGGAGCAAAACGACATCAAACGGCGGTGTTGCGGAAATCGGTCGACGTGCTGCGGGGCGTTTGGCCTGACGCTCGGGGCGTGCATGTCCATCCCAAGGCCGGGCGGGCGTAGGGCTGCCCTGCCCTTCGCGCCGTTCCAATATGCTGGACGTATTGACGCTATACGTATTGATGCATGACGGTTTTAGCTCCCTTGGCGGCCCCTACGGCGCGGCTGGGGGCGGTCCTCTAGGTCGCGAGAGGCGACTGCCACTCCATGCTTGACCAAGGCGCTGGCGATAACCTGGCGCTGCGTCTTGCCCTGAGCCAGCGCGAAGCTCGCCAGGGCCTCAAGCGTGTCTTCCGTCATCCGCACCGACAGCATGGCCGACTTCTCGTTCGCGGGCGGCGCTGCAACTGCGGACGGCTGCAGGGGGGCTGCTACGCCGGCAACCCGCAGCATGTCCTCCGGTGCTAGGACGGGAGGCGTGCGCGTGCTTTTTAAGCCTTTCAACGCTCCGCTCCTTTCTGGCTGCTTGACGTATTGACGTCCTGTGTCTTGACGCTTGATGTCTTGCGGGGCAAAGCAGGGAGCCATCCAAGGTTGCGCAGCTCGGCCATGAGTGCGGCTATCTCGGCCCCTGCCTTACCGCCGGGCATGCGTCCTGAAAAACCCATCTCGCCATACGCGACCAAATCGGAAAGCGTAACCTTCAGCCTCGGCAATGAGGCAGCTTCGGCCAACGCGTGCTTCGAGAGCGCGGTCGAGGCGCGAACCCGGTTCAGGACGACGCGAGACGCTATTTCCCGCCGAGCAGCAGACGCCACGCCCGCGACCAGGTCGACCGTGCGCGCCGCTTCGGTCACGTCGCCCTCTCCCGGTAGCAGGGGCACCAGCACACCATCGGCGGCGGTCATCGCCACAGTAGCAGCCCGATTGCCGAAACCCGCTGTGTCAATCAGCACGACATCGGCCTCTTGCGTCGCCTGGTGCACCAGCTTGGCCAGGCGGACCTCGTCGGCTTCATGATGGCAGACGAACGCCGGACCCTCGTAAAGCCTGCTCGCCCAGCGTGAAAGGCCGCCGGTCGGATCGGCATCAAGCGCCACAACAGCCACGCCCTCACTGGCCAAGGTGCCGACAATGATCTGGGCAACGGTGGTCTTGCCTGGCCCGCCCTTGCTGCTGGCAACCGTGATGACCGTCATGGGCGCGCGCCTCCTTGTTGGACGCCTAGTAACGCACCCCGGAGCGTATGGCGTCAATACGTATTGTCGCTTGATGTCATACGTCATGCGTCATGAGGCACTACGTCATGCTATGCGGTGGGCGGTTCGCTAGGTTGGACAGCGTAAGTGGGGTTGGTTGAGGATACGCGCGAGAATCACCCACAAGCCGAAGCAGTGTCCCAGATCGATGGTGTCCGTAAAGGTTCGCCTTTCTGGACAGCAGAACCTCGCCCGTATCTCATTGGAAAGATGCCGTTCTCTCGGGTAATCGGCGGAACCATTTGTGGACAGCATAGTGAACCTGCTGGCAGCGGAGCTATCGCCGAGCCTTATTGGTCAACAGTTCCAAGTACCAACCCGTTGTTTTTACACATCCCTTCTTGGCTAAATCCTCTTGTGAGCGATTTTCGTCCATATCCTCAACCTACCCCTAAGTTGTCAGTCCCAGGTTTCGATCACATCCGGCGGCAACGCAGACGTCCGATCGCGGCGGGTCAGTTCGGTCGGCAGCATCGCGCGAAGCTCGGCCAACGTGTTCGCCACCAGTGCGCCGGGCAGCAGTTTGCCGCCGTGATGGTCAGCCTCATGAGCTCGAGCGACCATCTTGCCCGGGTGCTCGATGTCGCTGTCGGTCAGGGTCCAGATCAACCATTTTCCGCGGGTGGCGGCGGCGTCGTGCAGGGCTTGGGCGTCGGTGGGGTTCAAGCGGTTTTTCCAGGTCAGTGCGCCAAGTGCAGCGCGGTCACGCTGATGTCGTTTGCTGATGTGGTGCTGCGTGCTCATGCTGCCGCTATGTTCTGTGTTGACGAAGCAACAGCCGCATCCATCCGCCGCGCCTTTATGGACGACGGCGACCTGTCGGCCGTGGTCGAGTTCCGCCGCCACTTTCCGTTAATCACGGATCACGCCCGGGCGTTGGAGTGTGCGCGCATAATCGCCGGTTGGGGCGTCGAGCGGCCGGAGACCGAGGCACATGAGAACGTGGTGCCGATCAGAAAGAACGTCGTGCCGCTGAAGCCTCGGCTGCGGCCTAAGCTGTAAAATTAGCGCGCGGTCGATTGCCAGCGGCTGCAGCGCGTCATGGGTTTGCGGACGTCGAATCAGGCCGTCAGCCTGGTCCTTTACAGTTCCACAATCGTAGGCCAGCGTTGAAACTCATTGTTAACAAGTCAGAGCAATCAATGGGTTAATAATGAGATGTTCTATGCGGCGCGACTTGCGGGAATGAACCGCGTTTTCTTCTCGGATTGATAACGAAATGGTTAAACACGCGCCGAAGCTTGAATTAGGCCAGCCCCTGGCAGCAGTTCCACTCAATCAGTATTTGCCGCATAAGTGGTTTAGTCCGAATACCTGGAGCTGGCTCTACGCAATTAAGAAGCAGCCGCAAGTTGGCACTTGGGTATTTATACAGGAAGGGGACAATGTTCGGATTTTTGAAAGCGAAGCGGCGCGGGATGCTGAGATTGTTCATCTCCAACAACTCGAACAAGCCGCGGCCAATGCACGACACAAGGAGCAATCTCGCGAGGTATAAAGCGCGGGAATGCAAGGTCATCGCGCGGCGATGGGACGCACTGGCGTTGCAAGCCGAGACCGCGGACCAGCGCGAGCTGCACCAGCGTATTGCGAACGGATGGCGAGAGATGGCTGACGGCTAGTGGCGGCTTGGGGCGGGGGAGGGACTAGTACCCCGAGTCATTCATAACGTCGGGTAGAGTTGCTTCAGTTTGATGCGGGCGTCGGCGGTGGTGAACTGCCAGTCTGCCTTGGCGTGCTTCTTGTTGCGGTGTCTCTGCCAAGCGGCGACTTCCT
>JAABUT010004845.1_pt1 | contig 10386 bp, 9 predicted proteins | sample 5559281 | NCBI WGS metagenome assembly JAABUT01 (sample SAMN10711880, study PRJNA513359) | rock metagenome | isolation source: Antarctica rocks | place: Antarctica: Victoria Land, Ricker Hills nord | collected 2016-01-04 | reverse complement strand
AGTCGCCAACGCTCTCAACAACAGGCCACGCAAGACCCTCGGCTGGAAGACCCCAGCAGAGGCATTCAATGAACACCTACAGTCAGTGCAACAAGCCGGTGTTGCGACGACCGGTTGAGTCCGGGCAATTTCGCTCCCGAAAGTACGTCCTCGCGCTACAGCAGGCCGGCCTGGTCGGGTCGATGGGACGGGTCGCGGCCTGCGCCGACAACGCCGCCATGGAGAGCTTCTTCAGCCTGCTCCAGAAGAACGTGCTGAACCGCAAGCGCTGGGACACCCGTGAAGAACTCCGCCTCGCGATCGTGACCTGGATCGAGCGGACCTACCACCGACGCCGACGCCAGGAAGGGCTCGGACGGCTGACCCCGGTCGAGTTTGAGACGATCCACAACACCACCACTCAGACGGCGACCGCCGCCTGACCAAAAGTGTCAACCGAACCCTGGGCAGACCCTTTCCATCTGGGCAGCCTGCGTGATGCGCATGACTTGGCGCTTCGCCTCAGCGTTTTCCGCCTTGATCCGCGCGAGCCGCTGGGCTCGTCTCGAACCCGGCCCCCAGAGGTCGAGCACCACGCTGACCGACCACCACACGACGACCGACGCAGCGACGACCGCAACGATCATGAGGATGGTCGAGATCACGCTGTGCTCAGGCGCTGGAGAATGTTGCCCATGCTGACCACCGCGATCGTTTCGAGGTGGTCGAGCTTCCCGGCGTCTTCGGGTGCCATCGTTTCAAGCTGACGCTTCGTCATCGACATCGCGCCGGTACCCATCATCGCCGTCTGCGCGACGTCGACGATGCCGATGACCTTGGCCATCGCCACCTCGGTGTTCTTGCTGACGACCGCGATTTCGCGATCGCCTTGGCGCACGATCGGCGCGGTGCCGAGCACGCGTGCGAGTTCTCCTGCCACAACATTTCCTCCCGTTGGACGCTTCGAGCTGGCACGCTTGATCTCATGGATCGGGACCAAGACGAGGCTGGCTCGCCTTCCGACGCCGTCGACGTCCCCTTGAGTGGACGGGAGGCACCCGGACAAAACTCGGACGCTCGGTCTCCCTCCACTGACGGCCTCGATGACTTCGGCCATGAGCTGAACAGGCTCGCGAACTTTGGACTGACCGCGGCAGGTATCTCTGCGCACCGTGCCGAGCTGCGGATCTTGCTGCAACTGGTCGGCGGCGACGACGAGGACACCCGCGCCGGGAAGCTCATTGACCTCGTCATTGACGGTTGTCATCGTCTCCACGCGGCGAACGAACGTTATGGGGCCAGCGCCATCGAACTCTTCGGTACTCGAAAGGGTGGACAAGGCCGGCCGTACAGCCTGCGGCTGCAAGCCGCGGCTGACGCGTGGGAGATCGGAATGGAACCCGCCACATTCAACCGCCGGCACCGTCGAAAAGTGATCAAGGATCTTGAAGTCGCAGTTTTGGAGCTGCAGCGGGACGCGATCCGGGCGAGTTTCCGACGTTGGCTCGACCGTGACGCTGCCTTCCAGCCCTTACCAAGTTCAGCCAATCAGCCGAACCTTGCCTTTAAACGCCGTCACTTCAGGGCAGTTTCGCACATCGTTGGATCTGATCGGCGGCCGGCCTACACCGACTGGACTTACGACGACGTCGCGACACAAGGCGGCGAGCCGTTTTTCCGCATCTATACCAAGGAGGACGACGCCAGAGTCGAGATCCTTGCCGCATCCGACAACGTTGAGGTTGAACGTCCGCTCGGCGTCGATCCGTGGGGCAGCCAAGTCTGGCTCGTCCGTTTCAACGAGGTCCCACAACGAGGCCAGGAGGTGGAGTGGAGCGTCCGCAAAGTCTTCCACCGCTGGGACGACGAGATTCCTCCGCTGGGCCATCTGTCCCTCGCCGTAAGCCAGCCGCGGCCGATCGAGTCCGGGACCATTGAGGTGAACTTCGAGCACGCAGCGGAACACCCGGAGCGGTTTGTTCGGTTCATCACGCCCAAGCAGACCCTTCCGAACCTGCGTGGCGAGGAGTGGCCCGTGATCCCCGTCCGCGGTAGCGCCACCGCGCCGTTCGAAGCACTCGTCCCCGCGCACAGCCACGGGTTGATGTGGTTCTGGCGGACATGAGTGGAGCTACGACGGGAGCGTCCGGCCACGACGGCAGTCTTCAGGGAGTCGACCCTGCCCAAATCGTCCCAGTGATCCTGTCGCAGGTGAGGCCTAGAGTGCGGACAGGTTCTCCGGAGGCTTCCCCAAGGCGTGCAAATGCGTATAATTAGGACACTTATGCTAATTCGAACGACCACCCAATATTTGCGACCCGCCGACGTCCGTGACGGGCACGTCTCATGAGCAAGTCACTTCTCGACGCACTGCCGGGCATCGTCGCCGCAGGCAAGCGACAAGCTGCCCAAGTTCTGGAGCAGCTAGAAAGTCGGAATCGCGTCACGCTGCAGACGCGTGAGCTAGTGATTCCCTCCAAAGACTCCAACGCTATGGACCTGTTCCACGCAGACGGTCCCATGGAGACAGGCGATACCCCGAACCGCTTGATCTATGGCGACAACCTGCTGGCGATCGCAGCCTTGCTCGGCGGCGACGATGACGCTCCAAGCCTGCGCGGCAAGGTCAATCTCATCTACATCGACCCGCCTTACGATTCAAAGGCGGACTACCGGACCAGCGTCACGCTGCCGGGCACAACGATCGAGCAACGCCCGACCGTGATCGAGCAGTTCGCATACTCAGACACTTGGGCGGACGGCACAGCCTCGTACCTTGCGATGATTACACCGCGTCTCGTCCTGATGCGTGAGTTGCTCGCCGACACGGGCTCGATCTACGTCCACCTCGATTGGCACGTCGGGCACTACGTCAAGCTCGTCCTTGATGAGATCTTCGGCAAAGAGAACTTCCGAAACGAGATCGTTTGGCACTACTCCGACAAGATGCAGGGCAACATCAACGGTCTGCCGAAGAACCACGACGTCATCTTCTTCTACTCGAAGTCCAACGAGTATGTCTGGAACGGCGTCAAGATTGCCCTCGACAAGTCGCGCAAGATCAATCGGCGAGTCTGGAATCCCGAGACACAGAAACTCGATACCGCGTACGACGAAGCCGGTCGGGTCATCTACGACACCTACAACGAGAAGAACGCGGACGATGTCTGGTCCATACCCCAGGCTGAGGTAACGAAGAACCCCAACAAGACCGGATACAACACCGAGAAGCCAGCCACGATCCTACGCCGCATCATCCTGGCTTCGACGGAGCCTGGTGATCTTGTCGCAGACTTCTTCGTCGGTTCTGGCACAACCGCGGCCGTCGCGGAGCAACTCGACCGCCGCTGGATTGCGTCCGACCTGGGCAAGCCGGCGACGATGGTGACTCGCAAGCGATTGATTGATCAAGATGCGAAGCCGTTCCTCTATCAGGCCATTGGGGACTATCAGGTAGAACAAGCGCGGTCGACGCTTGGCCGGAAATTCCGCGTCGGTGACTTGGCGCAGGTTGTACTCAAGCTGTACGGTGCGTTGCCCCTGCCCCAAGAGGAGAGCGCGGGCGGCAGCCTCGGTCGCGTCCCGGGCACCAGGACGTTGGTCTTCGCTGACAGTCCGTCCAAGTTGACGACGGCCTCGACCCTGCGCCGTGCGCAGCAATATCGCGACTCCGTTCTCGGGGGTTTCGAAAAGGTCGTGGTGCTGGGCTGGAACTTCTCGGCCGGGATTGGTCAGGACATCTCAGCCTTGAACGACGCGCGCCTCGAAGTGCTCGTGATACCGCCAGATCTACTCGATCGGTTAAAGAAGAAGGGCAATCTCGAAAAGCTCGCAAGCGAAGTGCGCTTCTCTAGCCTCCAGTATCTGCAGGCCGCGGTCGCTTCGCGCCGGTCCACTCGCGACGGCGAGGAGCTGATAGTGACGCTGGAGAACTACGTGCTGCTCTCGCCCGACGCCATCAACCTCGACGAGAAAAATCGCGCCGCGCTGCAAAAAGTCATGAATGCCGAGCCGCTGGCCCTGATCGAGTACTGGGCCGTCGATCCGGACTACGACGGCGAACTGTTCCGCTCTGTGTGGCAGGACTATCGCGGCAACACCGAGAACGACGACGATCCACTTCGGGTCGTGACTCGGGCGGTCCTTTCGCTCCCAGCTCATGGAGAACAGCGCCGAGTATGCGTGCGGGCTGTCGACGTCTTCGGATTTGAGTCCGAGGTCGTGCTCGACGGCGTGGAGTTGAGCTGATGAGCGCGAAGCGAGACTTGTTCCCGCTCGCGACTGGCCTCACTCATCTTGTTGAGCCGCAAATTGCCGCGATTGTGAACGGGCAGTCCACAGAGCTGCTTGAACAGGTAACACCCGTCACCGCAGAACTTCTCAAGTTCTGGTTTCAGGCCGACTATTGCGAGCTCCGGCAGCTCAACTTCCATGAGGGTCAACGCGCGGCGATCTTGCACATCATCTACGCCCACGAGGTGCTCAATGTTCGGAGTCTTCGCGAGCTGTACGAAGCAGCAGCGCCGGAGGCGCTCCTAGAAGGCGGTGTGCTCGGTGAGGTGTCTAGGTCGTTCAATGACCACCCCAAATACGCTGCGAAGATGGCGACCGGAACTGGAAAGACGTGGGTCCTGAACGCGTTGCTGATCTGGCAATATCTCAACAAGATCGCTGCGCCGGCCGACGACCGCTTCACGAGCAACTTTCTGCTCGTTGCGCCCGGGCTCATCGTCTATGACCGCCTCCTTGACTCCTTCCTTGGGAAGGAACGGGATGGAGAGCGGCACTTCGCGACCTCTGACATCTTCGGAACCCAGGAACTATTTATCCCCGACAATCATCGCGAGGCACTGTTCGGCTTCTTGCAGGGAGCCGTCGTTACTAAGGCAGACATCGGTCGGAAGGTGACCGGCGGCGGAATGATCGCCATCACCAACTGGCACCTGCTGGCAGGCGTAGAGGACCCAGACTTTGTTACGGACACGGACGCACCAGGGGAGGACATCGACCCAGAAGAGGCTGTCAAGAGCTTCTTTCCAGTGACGCCCGGAACCAGCACCGGAAACACGCTCGACGTGTTGGACCGGGCATACCTCCGCGGCGGGCCACTCGAATCGCTCAAGGACCTTCCCGACTTGCTCGTCTTCAACGACGAGGCCCATCACATCCACGAGATCAGCAAGAGCGGTGAAGTCTCCGAGGTCGAGTGGCAGAAGAGCCTGATAGAGATCGCAGCCACCAAGGCTGGCCGATTTATCCAGGTCGACTTCTCGGCGACGCCCTACAACCAGGTCGGCAGTGGCAGGAACGCTGGCAAGCAGTACTTCCCTCACATCGTCGTCGACTTCGCTCTCAGGCGTGCGATGCGGCTCGGGCTGGTCAAGGCACTCGCCTTGGACAAGCGCAACGAGGTGGCCTCGTTGCCGCTGGACTTCAGGGCCGAACGGGATGAGCAAAAAAAGGTTGTCGGCCTGTCGAACGGTCAGCGCGTGATGCTGCGTGCAGGACTGACGAAGCTGGAACTCTTGGAGCAACGATTCTCAGACACGGACCCGACCAAGCACCCCAAGCTCTTGATCGTCTGCGAAGAGACGGCGGTTACGCCGCATGTCGTCGAGTTCCTCAAGTCAACCGGGCTGGCTGACGACGACATCATCGCGGTCGACTCGAACCGCAAAGGCGAGATGAGCAAGGCCGATTGGGCCGGCACGCGTGAGCGACTCTTCGACATCGACCGGCACAAGCAGCCCAAGGTCATCGTCAGCGTGCTCATGCTCCGGGAGGGCTTCGACGTCAACAATATTTGCGTTGTCGTTCCGTTGAGGTCGAGCCAGGCACAGATCCTCCTGGAGCAGACAATCGGCCGTGGTCTGCGTCTAATGTGGCGGGCAGACGAGCAGATCGACGAGCTAAAGCGTGAGACTCGTGATCGGATCGCTCGCCACGAGGAGCCGACCAACTCGTTCGACGTGCTGTTCATCGTCGAACATCCAGCGTTCGCTGACTTTTACGACGAGTTGCTGTCAGAGGGCCTTGCCGCTGAGGTTGGGGACGAGACTAATTCGAGCGACCCGACCGGGGACCTGGAGACGATCGAGCTGCGTGACGGCTACGAAGCTTACGACTTCAAGATCCCATTCATCATCCGTGAGGCCGAAGAGGAGCTACAGGCTCCAAGTCTTGACCCGCTAAGTCTGGCTGTCAGCAAGTTCCCGTACGAGATGCTCAAGAAGATGGTTGGCACGGGCGATCGATTCATGTCTCACGACGCGCAGACGGGTACACAATACGGCGACTACCGCGTTGATGGCGGCGTGATGACTGCAACCGGCTACAACGACTACCTATCGCGAATGACGACGCGGATTGCCGAAGCCCTTGGTGGCGGTATCACCAAAAGCGCCAAACAATACAGCGACATCAGCCGCTTCCCTCTGTTGCTCGCGTACCGCCCGAACCTCACGGGCTGGCTCGACACCTACATTCGCCGCCGCCTCTTTGGTCAGCCGTTCGATCCGCTCGCTGACGAGAACTGGCGTGTCCTGCTCATCGATGATGTGTCGCACGGGATCGCCGGAACCTTCGCGACGGCGCTCACTCAACTTGCAGCCAACGCACTTGTCTCGGGCGCTGATGTCACCTACCGCAAATTGTCCGAGGTCAAGGCGATCAACGTCCGTTCGTCGACCGCTGTTGAGGTCTCGAAGTGCATCTACCCCAAGCTCCCGGTCCCGGCGCGTGCCGGCGGCCTTGAGCGCCTGTTTATCGAGTGGGCAGACCTGGACAGTTCAGTGGTCGCTCTGGCGAAGATCCACGAATATCAGCACACATTCTTGCACCGGCCGTATTTGAAGGCGGATGGAATGCCGGGAAGCTATTCACCGGACTTTCTTGTTCGGACGAAAGATGACACGTATGTCGTTGAGACCAAGGCACAGACGGCACTGAGCGATGACAACGTGCAGCGAAAGCAGCGCGCTGCACTTGCTTGGGTAGAGCAGCTGAACGCACTGCCGAGCGAGCAACGCTTTGACGTCAACTGGCACTACGTCCTAATCGGCGAGGCGACAGTTAAGGAATGGCATTCCAAGCGAGCACAAGTATCGGGCTTGCTGGAATTTGCCAGGATTCGGCCTATTGGGACGTTCGACCAGCAGACGCTCTTGTGAGCGGCGTGCGATTCGTTGACGGGTTATAATCAGAAGTGAGGTTATGACCAAACCGAATTAAGAACGAAAGCTGGAGGCTGACGGTGCTAACCAAACCATACCTCGTTTCAACGAAGAATCTAAACGACATCATGAAGAAGATTGTCGACGGGGTTGAGCCTCCAAAGTTCACTATTGAGCATCTCAAGTCGATGGGCTTCGCTGGAAGCGGCGACCGATCGATTATGCCTTTGTTGAAGGACCTCGGCTTCCTTTCCCCTGATGGCGCACCCCTTCCTCGCTACCACGCCTATCGTGATCGATCCCGCACCAAGGCCGTGATGGGCAGAGGCCCTGCGAGGAGCGTACGAGGACGTCTTCCACATCCGAGAAATCCCGACTCCTGCAGATCGCAGCGCCGTGGAAGGCCTCTTCAAGTCGAAACACAATTCCACGGACAAGGTGGCTCAGCTTCAGGCGATGACGTTCTACGCATTGTTGCAACTGGCCGACATGAAAGCGGCCGCCACCTCCGGCACGACGCTTCCGGACGCCGCCAGGCGTGATGGTGAGGTTGAGGATGTGCCACCCGCTGCGGATCCGATCGTCACCCTTCCGCCGCGCCTAAATACCGAGCTGCACTATACAATCCAGATCCATTTGCCGGCTACGAAGGACATCGAGGTCTTCAACGCGATATTTCGATCGCTGCGCGAGAATCTCCTTTCGTGAACGAGGACGACGCTCTCAGGAGTTGGTTATTCCGGAGTCTGATGTTCGAGGCCGAATCTGAACTCTTCAGGCAGGCCGGCGTTCGTGTAGGTGTTGATGAGCGAAATGCCGAACAGAGTCTTCTAGAGGAATCGCTCGCGCCCTTCCCGTTGGCGGTACGCAACGAGGCACTAAGAATGGCGCGGTTATATGCGATCGTATATTGCTTCGAGAACTCAGTCCGAGATCTTATTCGCGCGCGGTTGTCGGAGGTGGATGCCGACTGGTGGAACAGCGCAGCGGTCGCGCGAAAGACCCGCGAGTCTGCGGAGTCCAGAACTCCTGACATAGCGGCTGGGTGAGATCCCGGATTTCCTTGTAGGGCGGCTCTTTTTCGGCGTGTTGATCTCCGGTCGACCATCCCGGGCATGAGATTCTCTTATGGGTTCAGGTACGCGCAGGATGGGGCGGGTGAGCCAGCCTGTCTTGCCGCTGCTGCCGGCTCAGGCGGTCTCGGTCGGTCCCTCGGCCGGTCTGTTGGAGGGTCCGGACGGTGGTGTGGTGTTCATCTTCGGGTTGGCCACGTTTGCCTACGCGGCCTCCGATGAGACGGGCCGCCGGTTGGCGGCGGTGCAGCTGGTGACGACCCGGATCGCCACCTCGGCTGAGGTGGCCTCGGCGTTCGGGGTCAGCGGGGTGACGCTGTGGACGTGGCGGCGGGACTACACCTCGGCTGGGGTCGCGGGGCTGGTGCGTGCGCGGACCGGCCCGAGGGGTCCGATCAAGCTCACCCCGGAGATGACGTCGCGGATCGTTGCCCTCGACGCCGCGGGACAGACGTTGCTGAAGATTGCCGCCGCGACCGGGGTGTCGACCGCGACCGTGCGGGTCGCGCTAGGCCGGACCAGCCCGCCCAAGGGGCAGCCCGCCGAGCCCGCCTCGGCCGACGATGTCGAGGTGCCCGCGACCGGTGAGCCTGAGGTCAGCTCGGGCGACGACACACGAGTCGAGGACGAAGACGCCGGGGAGAACGAGCACGCTGCGCTCGCCGAGCTGGTAGTGCTGGCTGCGCCAGTGGCTCGGACCGCGGACCGGGTGGCGGCTCGTTTCGGGGAGCTGGTCGAGGCCCCGGTGGTGATCACGCAGGGCGCCGGGTTGCCGTTGGCCGGGTTGCTGTTGGCGTTGCCGGGCTTGGAGATGACCGGGCTGCTCGACGTGGCCGCGGAGGTGTTTCCGCCGATGAACAAGGGGTTCTACGGGCTGCGGGCCACGTTGCTGATGGGGGTGTTCATGGCGTTGGTCCGCGAGCCCCGCGCGGAGGGGGCGACCCGGCTACGCCCAGCAGACCTCGGGCGGCTGCTGGGTCTGGACCGGGCCCCGGAAGTCAAGACGCTGCGCCGCAAACTCGCCGAGCTCGCCGCCCACGGCAAAGGCGCGGCGTTGCAGGCCGCGTTGGGTGCCCATCACGCGACCACCCGCCCGGAGGCGGTCGGGTTCCTCTACCTCGACGGGCACGTCCGGGTCTACTCCGGCACCCGAGAGTTGCCCAAGACCCACATCGCCCGGATGCGGATCGCCGGCCCGGCCACCGAGGAGACCTGGGTCGGTGACAGCGAGGGTGACCCGGTGATGGTCATCACCGCCGCACCCTCGCAGTCGTTGGCCGCGGAGCTGGCCCGGCTGCTGCCCGACCTGCGCGCCCTGATCGGCCCGGGACGGCGGTGCACGGTGGTCTTCGACCGCGGTGGCTACTCCCCGCAGGTCTTCGTCGAGATCATCGCCGCCGGGTTCGACCTGCTGACCTACTTCAAGGGCTCCTGGGCCCGCTCAGCCGACGCGACGTTCACCACGGCCGAGTTCACCGCCCCCGACGGCACAATCCAGCATTACGAACTTGCTGAACGCCCGATCGAGCTGCCCGTCCCCGCCCGGCCCGCGACTGCGGGGCAGCCGGCGGAAACGGCGAACACGTTGAGGTTGCGGCTGATCGTGCGCCGGGGCCCGAGCGGGCACCAGACCCCGATCCTGACCAACCGCACCGACCTGACCGCGCCCGAGTGTCGGCGCCTACCGGATGTCCGCCCGGTGGCGGCAGGAGAACTACTTCAAATACGCCCGCGAGCACTTCGCTCTCGACGCCCTGGACAGCTACGCCGACCAGCCCGACGACCCCGACCGGCTTGTCCCGAACCCCGGCAAAGCCCAGGCCCGCAACCAGGTTCGTGATGCCCGCGCCCAGCTGGCCGCCGCCCACGCCGAGGTCTCCGATGCGATCGAGGCGGCCACCACCGCGGCCCGCCAGCCCGGATCCGGCGGGAAGGCCACCGTGGACCCCACAGCCAACCAAGCTCTGACCACGGCCCAGGTCGACCTGCACGCCGCCGAGCTCACCTCCCGCGGCACCGTCAGCCACCTACCGATTGAAGCGCCCCGGCACTGGTAGAGGCTCTGAAGCCACGGGAGAGTGGTCCAGTGCCAGCACCCAGGAAGTACCCGAACGAGTTGCGTGAGCGGGCTGTCAGGCTCATCACGGAGGCGATGGCCGAGG
>JAABUT010000562.1_pt1 | contig 10386 bp, 10 predicted proteins | sample 5559281 | NCBI WGS metagenome assembly JAABUT01 (sample SAMN10711880, study PRJNA513359) | rock metagenome | isolation source: Antarctica rocks | place: Antarctica: Victoria Land, Ricker Hills nord | collected 2016-01-04 | reverse complement strand
TGTTGTTGCGCACGATGTCCCCCGACCCGAAAGGTGCTCCTGGGTGAGCACGCGTGGTCAACGTGCCGATCGATCATGACCAGCAGATGGCTCGGCCACTTCGGGAAGGTGGCCGACACGTGAACATCCCGAGACGCGGTGACGACCGGTGAGCAACGCCGCACCGGCACACTGCGGGGGCTCACGGCGGTGCTGGGATCGGTGAGGGTCGCAGGGCGAGCCACCCGGTTGCTGCTCGACGGGCCTGTTCGATGAGGCGCCGGTGTTCGGCCCCGGGCGGTGATCTCCCGCTTGAGGTAGTCCCGAAGCGGCCACACGTCGGCCGGCTCGCACCCGGGGGTGACGTTCAGGGTCGCGCGAGCTGGTGCGCGGTGAAGCCGAGGTCGGCCTGCACGTCGTCGAGGCTGAGCCCGAACGCGCGGTGGTTGGCGTGCAGCTCGTCGCTGGTCCGATGTTGTTCCCCGACGTTGAGCGACATGGTCTGGGGGTTCTCCTCAGCTGGGCGACGACACGGTCAAGGATGCCCGGAGCACGTCAAGCCCGGTGGCTACGCCCACCACCTCAGGGGAGGGACGTGCCTGTGGTGGCTGATGACAGTTATGCAGGAGAATCCGCCGAGGGCCCGGGATTCCGGGGTTTCCTCGGGGACTTGGCGGCTTACCTGCTGCACCCGGCGACGTCCGGGGGCGCTCCGGGCGGGCGGCCACGCTTGTGGTCGTCCGATGTTCGGGAAGCCATCTGGGGGGCAGGCCGCTTAGGCGGCAGGGCAGGGCAGGGTCGGTCGCTGCTGATCTGGGTGTCGTTTCCCCATGTTGGCGTGACCCGCGCTGCTGGGTGGGCTGGGTTTACCGCTGTCCTGGGCGGGTCATGGGGAAGGCGAGGGTCGCCCGGATGCTGGCTCCGGTGAGCATCATGACGAGCCGGTCGACGCCGAGGCCGAGGCCCCCCGTGGGCGGCATGGCGTACTCCAGCGCGGTGAGGAAGTCCTCGTCGAGGTCCATGGCCTCGGGGTCGCCGGCGGCGGCCTTGAGGGACTGCGCCGTGAGTCGTCGCCGCTGGTCGATGGGATCGACAAGTTCGGAGTACGCGGTGCCAAGTTCCGTGCCGAACGCGACAAGGTCCCACCGTTCGGCGAGGGCCGGGGTGGTGCGGTGCGTGCGGGTGAGGGGGGAGGTCTCGATCGGGAAGTCGGTGTAGAAGGTCGGGTACTGGGTGTGTCTTTCAACGAGCTGCTCGTAGAGGAGGACCACCAGCTCGCCGGCGGTCGCGTCGGTGGCGGAGCGCAGGCCGTGGTCTCGACAGATGGCACGGACGCTGTCGGCCGGGGTGTCCACGGTGACCGGGGTGCCGGCGGCCTGCGTAACCGCGTCGTGGACGGTCATGGTGGGCCAGGGTTCGGTCAGGTCGATGTTCACGAGGTCGCCGCGGGCGGTGCGGCGGCGGGCGGTCGGGGTGCCGTGCACGGCGGTCGCGACCTCGAGGACCAACTCGCGAGTGAGGTCGCGCATCACCATGTAGTCGGCGTAGGCCTGGTAGGCCTCGACGGAGGTGAACTCCGGGTTGTGGGTGGCGTCGGCGCCTTCGTTGCGGAAGTTCCGATTGAGCTCGAACACTTTGCCCATCCCGCTCACGCAGAGCCGTTTGAGGTGCAGCTCGGGAGCGATCCGCAGGTAGAGGTCCAGGTTGTAGGCGTTGATGTGGGTGGTGAAGGGACGGGCGTTGGCGCCGCCGTGGACGGTCTGCAGGACGGGGGTCTCGACCTCGGTGTAGCCGCGGCGCGTGAAACCCTCCCGCAGGGCCCGGGTTGCGGTGCTGCGCTGGGCGAGAAGACGGCGGCTGTCGTGGTCGACGATCAACTCGACGTAGCGGTGCCGCGCGCGGGCGTGGGGGTCGGTCAGTGTCCGCCTGGGATCCGGTAGCGGCCGTAGGCACTTGGCGGCCATCGTCCAGCTGGTGGCCTGAACGGACAGTTCACCGGTCTGGGAGGTGACGATCTCCCCGGTGACGCTGAGATGGTCACCGAGGTCGACCGCTCGCCGCCACAGCCGGTGCTGCGCGGCCCCTAGCTCGGCGATGCCGGCAAGAATCTGGATCCGGTCCTCACCGTCCTGCAGGACCGCGATCACGAGACCGCCGAAATCGCGCAACGCGCGAACCCGCCCACATACGGCGACCTGATCGCCGGTGTGCGCGTTAGGTCCCAGACTCGCGTACCGGGTTCGCAGCTGCCCGAGGTCCCGCGAGCGGGGCACCGTGACGGGGTAGGGATCCATTCCGGCCGCTCGCAGCACCGCGAGCTTGTCGCGGCGGACCCGCTGTTGCTCGCCGACGGCGGCCGCCGGGCGCGCGCGCAGCCGCAGCTCCGTCTCCTGCGCAGCGACCTGCGCGGCGAATGCCTGCGGGTCGCCGCGACCGGGAAGGGTGGCCGACTGCAAGGCCCGACCGAGGCGCCCGCCCGACCAGGGGACGAAGCCCTCGGCGACCCCTGCTGCGGCAGCGACCGAGGTGATTGCGAGTGAGTCGTCAAAGCACAGGTAGCGCGGTTCCCACCGGGGCAGGTAACGCTCGTTCGACCGGTACAAGCCTTTCAGTTGTCAGAAGCGCGACGCAATCGTGAGGGCGGCGTTGCCGAGTCGGACGATCGGACCGGCGCCGACCCGTTCGGCGGCGCTGAACACCGCTCGGAGGACGGCGAAGTTCAGCGAGACCCGATCCACGCCCAGGTCGGAGCCGGCAGCCATCAGCCCCGCGACGAGATACTCCGTGATCCCGTTCTCCGCCTCCGGGTCTCGCCGCATGAGATCCAGCGATAAACCATGGGCCCCCCAGGGGACAAGGGACAGCAGTGCCCGCAGGACGCCGGCAGCGTCGTAGGCCAGGACCGCGACGCACCGGCCGTCCGCAGGGTCACCGAGGCGCCCGAGGGCCATCGAGAACCCCCGCTCATCCTCGTCCCCACGGCCCCGCTCGGCGAGATCGGCAATCTCGGCGAACTCGGCCGCGGACAGGCTCCCGTGGCGGGCGACGCGGACGGTGTAGCCCGCGCGGACCACCCGGGCAACGGCCCGGCGGACCGGTTGCATCGTCGTCCCGGTCAGGGTGAAGGACTTCACGTCGACGACCGCTTCATCCCCCATCGGGAGAGCTTTCAGTCCTGCACGGACATAGGCCCGGGCGCCGTCCTCGCTCGCCGACACCGCGGCCGGGGACCAGCCATGGACCCGCATCCGGCTGATCCAGCCCGCGACGGCCTCGTCCCACGCATCAGCAGATCCCAGGGGATCCCCGCTGGCCAGCCCGACGGACCCGATGACCCGGTAGGTGACCGCTGCGTCCGCGCGTGCGCTGAACACCACAGCCTTGTCGCGCCGGGTCGCGAAATACCCCAGAGAATCCCTGTCCCCATGCGCCAGCAGCAGTCGACGAATTATCAGTTCTTCGTCTGCGGTGAGCAGTCGTTGGCGACGTCCGGCGCGGAGGAACACCAGGAGCGCCACGACCAGGACTCCGGCGGAGAACAGCCCGACGGTCTGGACGATCCAGTGGTTCCCGTGGTGGCCGGCGTACTCGGGGTCGGCGTTGTCAGGTGGCAGGCCGACGGCCGCGCGGATTGCCCACGCCAACCGCTGCCGGCCCTCGGACAGGGTGCCCGGGAAGGTCTCCGTGAGACCGACCGACAGGATCGAGGACAGAGCCAGGCCGACGGCGAGAGTAGCTCCCGCGCGAAGCCGCGACGCCGGAGCTACGCGCGCGGGGAAGGCCGGGCGGGCCCACCACAGCAACACGCTGAGCACCACGGCGCTGACCAGGCCGGCGATGACCAGCACAGCTGACAGCTCCCCGGGCCCCACCGCCCGGTCGGCGGGATCCGACTTCGGGGAGAGCAGGAGCGTGACCAGGGCATCGATGACCCCCAGGAGCTGAAACCCCAGCAGGACGAGCAGCGCGGCCCGCAGTCGCCGGCGCAGCGCGCCGCCGAGGACCAGCAGGAGCACGACCGCGAACACACTCGGAGCGACCGGAAGGTTGAGGACATCGAACACGTCACTGACCCAGTGGACCCAATCCAGGGGGTGCAGCAGCAGGGCCAGCATCGACCAGACCGCGGCCAGCCGAGTCGTGCGGATCGCCAGGACGGCGAACCGCTCACGGCCAGTTCTCGGCTTCCCCTCGCCAGAACCGGATCGGTGGCTGCCCTCCCGCACTGGGGAGGCTTGCGCCGACCGCGGTCGGCGCCCCCCACTCGTCGCGCCGGGGTCGCCGTCCGGGACGCCGCCGCGGACCCGGTTTCCCGGGGCCCGCACGGGCACCTCGGAACCCGTATCGGACACGAACGGGCGGCCCGCGCGCGTGCCGCCACCTGTCTGGCGGCCCGGGACCGTCACGGGGAACCGGTGGGGGGTCGGACGGTGTCCGGGGGGAGGTGGCCGTCGGTGAGCAGCCGATACAGCAGCGCCCCACCGTCCGGGTCGAGATCGACGACGAAGCTGACGAGGACGTTGGCCCGGTCACCGGCAGCGTCGAGCAGCCGGCGCATGCGCCGCGCAGTGCCCACCGCGCCTGACGTCCGCGGAGCCGCCGGGATGGCGCACGCGACGTCGGCCACGCTCCGTTCGAGGGTTCCCCGGGCTCGTCTGCCCACCGTCTGCTCGCTCCCCCCAGTCGCCGCCGAGCCGTCTACTATCCTTGCAATAGTAGGATGGGGCGTCTGTCTGGCGCGGCCGTCCTAGCGGGTGGCGCCGCCCGGGCAGTGGCTGCCTGTCCAGCGACCTCAGTCTCGGCCAGAGAACATCGTAAAAGGCGCTCCCGATCGTGCCAGCGTTGACCCATCTACGCGCTTTCGTCATCGCCGCTGAGCAGGTGGCCGAGCTGACCGCTGCCCGCACCACCCGGCGGAGCCGAGCGCCGGGCGGGGGTGTGGGGGAGGTGGTGCGACCGCGGCGGTTGGTGCCGACCCGAGGTCAACGGTTCCCGGCCGGCTGTGCCGGCGCAGGTGGCTCGGGTGGCGGTGTGGGACGAGGAGGACCTGGTCGGGGTGTACGCGCAGGAGAACACCGCACGCGCGGACGCTGCGGTACTACAGCGGGACGCGGTCCGGTCCGAGCGGCGGGCAGGGATCATCGACTGCCTCCCGCTGCAGGTGTTCACCGAGTCCCAGCACGGCAACCGGCCCCGGCCCGCGCCCGGGTGGCCGGGTCGGGGCGCCGAAGGCTTCGACCGTCGATGAGCGAGCCGGCTGAGCCGAGCGGATCGAGGCCGGGGGAGCTGACCGCGCAGGACCGGGTCGAGCTGGTCGCGCAGCTGCCCGAGGCCCGGCGGGTCAGGGACTGGACGCAGCTGGCCGGCTCGCTGGTGCGGGCCCGGAGCCGGGGTGTCCGGGTAGCCGTTCTGTCCAGGGTGCTGGGCGTGAACGCGGAGCGGGTCCGGGCGATCTGCCGCGACCGCGGCCCGGACCCGGCGGCCGTCGCCGATGCGCTCGCGGAGGCGGGTTGGGTGAACACCCCTGCTGCGGCCGCGGGGCTCGGGGCGCCCGTAGGGCGGTTGCTGGCCCACCGGAGCGACGGGGAACGGGACGGGGTCGCGGAGATGGCCGGCTGTGGCACGGCCCGTCCCTGTCCGAGTGGCGGGCCCAGCGCCGGATGGAGCTGCGCACCCCCCAGCAGGTCCTGGCCGCGCGCCGGCGCGCCCGGGTCCGGGCACTGGTCGCGGCCGGCACGACCGTTCCCGGCGCGGCCGACGAGGTCGGGATCAGCCCGTCGGTCGCGTACCGGTACCTGAAGGGCGGCAGCAGCAGCCGGTGGTGAACCTGACCCTGCGCAACCTGGGGGGGTGGACAACCCGAAGGGCCTGCGGGAGGGGGATGAGGACTGGTCACGGCCCGTCTGGTCGGGTCGGGCGAGCGGCCGGTGTGCTGCTGGCTTCGAGTTCGCTGGACCCCGCCGCCGGGTTCCCGCCGGCGCCGCGGTGTAGCGGCGCCTAAGCGTCGACTGACTGGCCTGGCTGGAAACGCCGCTACGGCCCCTGCCGGACAGCTGTTGGTAAGCGGGACAGCTCGTTGCGGATGTGCAACCTGACCGACCGCGAACAGGCCGTCCGCGGAGGCCCCGGTCGGTAGGCGCCGGATCCACCGCCCGGGCGACCACGCCGCGGTGTCCGATGCCGGGGATCGAGAAGTGGCCCCGGGGGGCGCCCGCGAGCAACCGGCTGCGATGCTGACGTCCGCTCCATCTCCGGCTCCATCTCCAGCGCTTGACCCGAGAGGTACTCGTAGTGAACCGAGGCACGTCAACCCTGACCCTGACCCTGACCCTGGCCGCGGCGGTGACCCTTACCGGCTGCGGTGCGAAGGCCCACACCCCGGCGACTCCTGCCGCCTCGGCGACCGCTGCCGCGCCCACGGCTGTCACCACCGGCCCGGCGGCCGCAGGCACCAGCGCTAGAGCCGGAGCCGGAGCCGGAGCCGGGAAAACCTGCTCGGCCGGGCACACCCGGGCCACGATCAACGGCGCCGTCAAGTGCCTCGCTCCCGGGCAGGAATGCTCCGCCAAGGCGACCACCCAGTACCCGCAGTACGGGTACATCTGCGGCACCGTCAACGGCCGCCTCGTCCTGCACCGCGCCTGACGACCCACCCGGGACGGCCCGAGCGGGCCGACCCGAGTGTGGGCCCCCGTGGTCGGGGACAGCCGCGGCAGCGTCCTCGCCATCGCTGAAGGCAAGCTCTCGCCAGAGCTGATCCCACAGGTAGGCGAGCTGTTAGCGCTGGCGATCGCTCGCGGCGACATAAACCCTGAGGCGTTGGCCTGCTAACCCTGGCGAGCGGCTGCTGTCTTCGCCGGCGAACCGGGGTACGGAGGAGGTCGGCCCGGGCGGCGGCCGGGCCCGAACACGGGCCAGCCGCCGAAGCTCACGGCCGCGCAGGTCTGGTCGCTGCGGGCTGATGGGGAGTCGATCGCTGAGCTGGTGGCGGGGTTCGGGGGTGTCTCGGGCGACGGTGTACCGGCGGAACGGCCACCCGATGAGCGCCACCGCGAGGGTCGCGGGGGAGCAGCTGGCGTTCGAGCTCCCCTTTCGGGCCGCCGTGCCCCCGGGACTGCCGAATGCTCGGGTCGTCGCCGAGCAGCGCCTTCGACAGCTCGATGCGTCGGAGCCAGGGCCCGTCGGTCACCGCCTCCGGCGATCCGGGCCGACCTGGTCACGCTCACGGTCTGTCACTCCTTGGTGGCTCGACGAGAGCGCTCGGATCACTCGGTGGTGGGGTCGCCGGACTCCTCACCGATCAACAGCCTCCACCTGCGTGGACGATCGTTCCAGTTCCGCGCCCCCAGCGCGGGACTGGAACGAACTGCCCCCGCCAGTCGTTAACCGCTCCGGATTGCGCTTCATGTCCCGGTTCGGCTCACCAAGCACAGCCGGTGGGAACGAGAAATCGGCAGTCGATTCATTGGGCAACGGAAGGGTTTGCTTATGTCGCTTCGCGACAAGGCCGCTGAGTTGACCGATAAGGCCCGACAGTACCGTGCGGAGCATCAGGACCAGATCAACGCCGGTCTTCAGAAGGCAGAGCACGTCGTCGACCAGAAGACCGACGGTCAGTACCGCGAACGCCTGGCGCAGGCCAGCAGCAAAGCCCAGACCTACTTGACTCAGACAGGGACTCACAGCATGAGCGAACCGTCCGTGAACGACCTCAGCCCCATCCTCGCGCCCGGCGTCGAGAACGAGCCGATGCTTTTGCTTGACACCACCGGCAGCATGAGCTACCCCATCGCTGAGGGAAGCAAGATCGAGCGGCGCCAAGTGGTTGGTGAGGCTATCGGACGCATCGTGGACGTGATGGGTGCGAAGGACTCGCAGGCAGCGAAGGAACAGGCCGCGGGTGAAGAAGCGGGTGGCCTGATGACCGTGACTTTCGCTGGTGGAACTTCCGAGTGCATCGACGACCTAAGCCCAACTAATTGGCGGCAGAAATGGAACGCCATCCGCTGGGGCGGTGGTACCCAGATCGTGCCTGGTTGGGAGACCCTCGTCGACACCTACATGACTGAGTTCGGCAACGTGCCGAAGCTGGACCGGCCGCACCTTCTAGCGCTGATCATCACGGACGGTGAAGCTAGCGACACGGCGCAGTTCGTTAAGTCCCTGGAACAGACCAAGGCTGGCACCTACGTCTGCATTGCCATCCTGGGCTTTGGTAGCGAGCACGACGCGGCTCTAGCCACCTATCAGCAGGTCGCCGCCGGAAACGACCATGTGCGAGTCGTGACATTCGGAAGCGAGACCGACCCAACCGTCATCGCGGATGGGATCCTATCCATGATCGGATCCTAATCCAGAGCTGAGGCATAGTCCCTCGGCCAGATGGCAAGGCGGCCGAGGGAGCGGGCCGTCGTAGGTGCAGGAGGCTGACTCCGGCATCACCGTCGTCGCCACCGGCGCAGCCCCGGTGGTGCCGCTGCTCCTGTGGCTGGCCACCGCACCCACTCCTCGGGCATCGAGTCACCGTCGCGGCGTAGGTTGATCCCAATCGCCGGCCGCGCCTGCTGTCGTGCTGGCACCGGTTGAGCGTCCCCGCCGGTGGGCTACGGGGTAGGCCTCGCCCTGCCCATCCCTCCAGTCGTGCCCGGCATCGTGCCGGGCATGGTGCTTTCAGTGCAGGATGTTGACCGCGCGGGCGATGACCAGGCTGACGGTGCTCAGGGCCACCGCTGACTGCACGAGCATGAGTGTCTTCGCCCAGCGGGACAGAGGCATCGTGTCGGTCGGGCTGAACGCGGTGGCGTTGGTGTACGACACGTAGAGGTAGTCCAGGAACGCTGGCTCCCATTCAGGGTGAGCGACGTCGGGCTGGGCCATCTGGGGGAACAGGAAGTCGGTGTGCTGGCGGGCCCCCTGGGCCCGGGCGAATGGGCCGCCGCGGTCGAACTCCCAATACCACAGACCGAAGGCGATGATGTTGGTTCCGTAAATCTCGGCACCGCTACCGATCAGCGAGCCGGCGGACTCCCCGGCCCGACCGGTGAGCAGCCGATCGATCAGCAGTCCGGCGCTGCCGACGTTCGCGACCGTCATGGCCGCGACCAGCGCAAGACCGGCCAGCCGCAGCGCGGAATGCGTACGGACCAACCGGACCGGGTTGGCGCCGATCAGCACAACGAGCAGGGCCAGTTCCAGGCCGGGCAGCAGCCAGCGCGGATGCAGGGTCAGCCGGTCGGGCAACGCCACCTGCAGCGCGACCGCGGCGACAACGGCCACGACGGTAGGCGCCCGATGCTCACCGCGGGTCGGGCGCCGCCACGCCGGGTCCCGATGAGCGACGGCCGCCGAGGTTGCCGGGGGCAGGGCCCCGGCGGCGGTTAGGTGATCGGTCACCGGCCCAGTATCGCGTTCGGTCGCCCAGCACCCGATGCGGTCAGCACGCTGGTCGATCAGCAGAGCGAGCCCGGCCGGCTTATGGCCCGGTCGCTCAGGTGAGCCACACGCACCACCGCTCCAGGCGTTGCCTGTGTCAGCGGTGACGTCATGGCGCCGTTCCCGTCGGCGGCGCGGGCAGCGATGTCCGTCTTGCCCGCTGGCGGGCGGTGCCTGCCCCTGTTGTCGTCGAGGTCCAGTGGTGCGCCCGTGGAAAGGGAACGGACGACATCGCGCAGGAGCCGCGCCGCTCCCGCGCCGATGATCACTGAGATGGCGACGGACAGCGCGGAGTCGAGCCAGAAGAACCGGTCGGTGAGGTAGATGACCAGGCCGCTGGCGGCAACGGCGGCGGACGCGACAGCGTCGGAGATCGTGTCGAGCAGGACCGAGCGCATGTGCAGGTCCTCCCGGCCCGCGCCGGTCCCGAGCACGAAGACATCCCCAACCATGACGGCGTGGCGAGGGCGCTGACCACGAGCACGGGTAGGCCGTGGACGTGCGGCGTGCCGTGGACGAGTCGCCGGATGCCTGCCGTGAGCACCTGAATCGAGACGGCCAGCAGGGCGGTGGCATTGACCCCGGCGACGACGGTCGGGGCCTTGGAGTGCTCCCCGACGCGGTCCCTGATCGTGACGGCGAGGATCCCGAGTCCGATGGCGGTGCTGTCCGCCACGTAGTCGCCCCCGGCTGCGAGTACGCCGAGCGAGTGGGCGCTGATGCCGACGAGGACCAGCCCGACGATCATCGCCAGGTTCAGGCTGAGCACGATCGTCAGCCGTCGGCGCTGGGACACGCGCGGACGCTAGTTGGGCATAGTGGCGTGCTGTTTCGGTTGGAGCGGGCGATGAGCCAGCCGGGCGCGGGCCCGGCAACCACCCGGTGAGGTCGTGCTGCGCGGCCACGTGTGCCGCGACCGCCCATGGCACGCCGGTCGGATCGGGGAGTAACGGTCCCGAGGAAGCGGGCGGCGCC
>JAABUT010004843.1_pt1 | contig 10388 bp, 8 predicted proteins | sample 5559281 | NCBI WGS metagenome assembly JAABUT01 (sample SAMN10711880, study PRJNA513359) | rock metagenome | isolation source: Antarctica rocks | place: Antarctica: Victoria Land, Ricker Hills nord | collected 2016-01-04 | reverse complement strand
GGGAACACGCCGTCGGGGTCGAAGACGTACGCCTCGCCGCCGGACATGCCAGCACCGAAGTTTCGGCCGGTGGCCCCGAGGATAACGATTTTGCCGCCGGTCATGTACTCACACCCGTGGTCGCCGACGCCTTCCACCACGGCGACCGCTCCGGAATTGCGCACCGCGAACCGTTCACCGACCAGCCCGCGGATCAACACCTCGCCGCTGGTCGCGCCGTAGAGCAGCACGTTGCCGGCGATGGTGTTGTCCTCGGCCACGAACTCCGGGGAGGCATTCAGGGGCGGGCGGACCACGATGCGACCTCCGGACAACCCCTTGCCCACGAAGTCGTTGGCGTCTCCGTGCAGGCGCAGGGTGATCCCGCGGGGCAGGAACGCACCCAGGCTGGGGCCCGCCGAGCCGGTCAGGGTGATGTCGATGGTGCCGTCGGGCAGTCCCTGTCCGCCGTGCAGCTTGGTCAACTCGTGGCCCAGCATCGTGCCGACTGTGCGGTTGACGTTGCGAATGTCGGTGGAGATCTGCACCGGGGTGCCCTTGTGCAGGGCCTCCTGGCTCTCCGCGATGAGCCGCTGGTCCAGTGCCTTGTCCAGGGCGTGGTCCTGAGTTCCGGTGCAGTGCAAGCTCTGATTCATGAACGCCGACTCCGGCTGGTGCAGGATCGGCGACAGGTCCAGCTTCGCGGCCTTGTAGTGGTTCACCGCCTGGGTGGTGTCCAGCAGCTCGGCGTGGCCTACCGCCTCCTCCAAGGTGCGGAAGCCAAGCTCGGCGAGCAGCTCGCGGACCTCCTCGGCGATGTAGGTGAAGAAGTTGACCACGAACTCTGGCTTGCCGTCGAACTTCTGGCGCAAAATCGGGTTCTGGGTCGCCACCCCCACCGGGCAGGTGTCCAGGTGGCACACCCGCATCATGATGCAGCCGGCCACCACCAGGGGGGCGGTGGCGAAGCCGAACTCTTCGGCGCCGAGCAGGGCGCCGACGATGACGTCGCGGCCGGTCTTCAGCTGCCCGTCCACCTGCACCACGATGCGGTCGCGCAGCCCGTTGAGCAGCAGCGTCTGCTGCGTCTCGGCCAGTCCCAGCTCCCACGGGGCGCCGGCATGCTTGAGCGAAGTCAGCGGGGTGGCGCCGGTGCCGCCATCGTGGCCGGAGATGAGCACCACGTCGGCGTGCGCCTTGGAAACTCCAGCGGCGACCGTGCCGACGCCGATCTCCGAGACCAGCTTCACGTGCACCCGGGCGTCCGGGTTGGCGTTCTTCAGGTCGTGGATCAGCTGGGCCAAGTCCTCGATGGAGTAGATGTCGTGGTGCGGCGGCGGGCTGATCAGGCCGACCCCGGGGGTGGAGTGCCGCGTCTTGGCGATCCAGGGATACACCTTGTGCGCAGGCAGTTGCCCACCCTCACCCGGCTTGGCGCCCTGGGCCATCTTGATCTGGATGTCGTCGGCGTTGGTCAGGTACTCTGCGGTGACCCCGAAGCGCCCCGAGGCTACCTGCTTGATGGCCGAGCGTCGCAGGTCACCGTTGGCGTCGGCGGTGAAGCGGGCGACGTCCTCGCCGCCCTCGCCGGTGTTGGACTTGCCACCCAGGCGGTTCATCGCGATGGCCAACGTCTCGTGGGCTTCGGCCGAGATCGAGCCGTAGCTCATCGCGCCGGTGGAGAAGCGCTTGACGATCTCACTCGCCGGCTCCACCTCGTCCAACGGCACAGCCGGGCGGGCGTCGGTGCGGAGGGTGAACAGCCCGCGCAGCGAGGCCAGTTGTGCGGACTGGTCGTCGACCAGCTTGGTGTACTCCTTGAACACCTCGTAGCGACCGGCCCGCGTGGCGTGCTGCAGCTTGAACACGGTGTCCGGGTTGAACAGGTGGTACTCGCCCTCGCGGCGCCACTGGTACTCCCCACCGACAGCCAGCTCGCGGTGCGCGCGCTCCTCGGGCCGCTCTGGGTAGGCGTTGGTGTGCCGGGTGGCCACGTCGGCGGCGATCTCCTCAAGGCCGATCCCGCCGAGACGGCTGGTGAGGCCGGTGAAGTACTCGTCGACCAGCTCCTCCGACAGCCCGATGGCCTCGAAGACCTGGGCGCCGGTGTAGGACGCCAGCGTGGAGATGCCCATTTTGGACATCACCTTGAGCACGCCCTTGCCCGCGGCCTTGACGTAGTTCTGGATCAGCTCGGCCAGCGTCGCATTGCTTTGTGGCAGCTGCCCGCGGTCGAGCATGTCCTCCAACGTCTCGAAGGCCATGTACGGGTTGATCACCGCGGCGCCGAAGCCGATGAGCAGCGCCATGTGGTGCACCTCGCGGGCGTCCCCCACCTCAACGATGAGCCCTACCTGGGTGCGCAGGCGCTCGCGGACGAGGTGAAAGTGCACCGCGGCGGTGAGCAGCAGCGACGGGATGGGCGCCAGCTCCGCCGTGGAGTCCCGGTCGCTGAGCACGATGAGCGCCGCGCCGCCAGCGATCGCCTCGGTCACCTGAGTGCGGATGTCATCCAACGCCGCGGCCAGGCCCGCTCCGTCTTCGGCCACCGGGTACAGCCCAGAGATCACCACTGAGCGGAAACCGGGCAGGTCACCGTCGTCGTTGGCGTGCACCAGCTTGGCCAGATCGTCGTTGTCCACGATGGGCTGGGGCAGCACGATGTGCCGACACGACGCCGGTTGGGGGTCGAGCAGGTCGCCCTCCGGCCCGATGGTGTTGGCCAGGCTGGTGACGAGCTCCTCGCGGATGGCGTCCAGCGGTGGATTGGTGACCTGGGCGAACAGTTCAGCGAAGTAGTCGAACAGCAGACGCGGCCGTTTCGAGAGCACCGCGATGGGGGTGTCGGTGCCCATGGAGCCGATGGCTTCCGCGCCCGCGGTGGCCATCGGGGCGAGCAGCAGGCTCAGCTCTTCGCTGGTGTAGCCGAACATCTGCTGGCGCCGCAGTACCGACTCGTGGGAGTTGCGTACGTGCGGGCGGGCGGGCAAGTCACCCAGCTTGACCTGCCCGGCGTCCAGCCACTCCTGGTACGGCTCGGCGTTGGCCAGCTCGCTCTTGAGCTCCTTGTCGCTGACGATGCGACCCTGGGCGGTGTCGACCAGCAGCATGCGGCCGGGCTTGAGGCGGATCTTGCGCGTCACGGTGGACGGGTCGATGTCCAGCACCCCGACCTCCGAAGCCATGATGACCAGCCCGTCCTCGGTCACCCACACCCGCGAGGGGCGCAGGCCGTTGCGGTCGAGCACCGCACCCATGACGGTGCCGTCGGTGAAGGCCACCGAGGCTGGGCCGTCCCAGGGCTCCATCAGCGAGGCGTGGTAGGCGTAGAACGCCCGCTTGGCGGGGTCCATGGTGGCGTGGCGCTCCCACGCCTCGGGGATCATCATCAGCATCGCGTGCGGCAGGCTGCGGCCGCCGAGATGCAGCAGCTCCAGCACCTCATCAAAACGTGCAGTATCGCTTCCATCCGGGGTGCAGATGGGAAAGATGCGCTCCAGGTCGCCGAACTTGTCGGTCTTGATCCACGCTTCGCGGGCGCGCATCCAGTTCTCGTTGCCGTTGACGGTGTTGATCTCGCCGTTGTGGGCGATCAACCGGTATGGGTGCGCCAGGGGCCATGACGGGAAGGTGTTGGTGGAGAAGCGCGAGTGCACCAGGGCCAGCGCGCTTTCCATCCGCTCGTCCTGCAGGTCCAGGTAAAACTCCCGAAGCTGCGGCGTGGTGAGCATGCCCTTGTAGACGAAGGTTCGTGCGGAAAGGCTGGGAAAATATGCCGTCTCGCTGCCCGCGCCGCGGCCGGCCCCTTCCTCGCCGAGCTCGCGCTCCGCCCGCTTGCGGATGATGAAGGCGCGCCGCTCCAGGTCCATTCCGGTAACGGAATGATCAGCGGAAGCGATGAACAGTTGACGCAGCGTCGGCATGGCATCGCGAGCGAGCGCGCCCAAGGAGGAGTCATCAACCGGAACGGCACGCCAGCCGAGCACGGTGAGTCCTTCGTCGGCCACGATCGCTTCGATGGTCTTTGCGGCCTCGTCAGACTTGACGGCAGCTTGAGGCAGGAACACGATTCCGGTGGCGTAGACGCCGGGCTGGGGCAGCTCGAACTCGCACACCGCCCGGAAGAACGTGTCCGGAACCTGGATGAGAATGCCCGCGCCGTCGCCACTGTTCTGCTCGGCGCCTGCCGCCCCGCGATGGTCCAGGTTGACCAACGCGGCGATGCCCTTGTCCACGATGTCCCGACTGCGACGACCGTGCATATCCACGACAAATGCGACACCGCAGCCGTCGTGCTCGTGGGCGGGGTCGTAGAGGCCTTGCCGGCCAGGCAGTTTGGTCATGAGTCGCTTTCAGCAGCGGGAACATAAGGAGACGCACCACTCGGGACGACACTGGCCCGATGGATCACAATACCTGATGCTGCACAGTCTGGGGCGACCCTTCGCTGGCCGCCAGTCGATTACCGATGGGTAACGGTAAGGCATCGGCGGGGGTTCGCGCCAAGTCCGGGGTGCGGCGCGACCGATCTCACTCTTCTCGCAGGCTGCCCGCGTCCATCACCCAGCGCCGAGTGCTGCGCACCGCGTCCAGCATCCGGCGGTCGTGGGTGACCAGCAACAGGGTGCCGGTGTAGGAGTCCATCGCCTGCTCGAGCTGCTCGATGGCGGGCAGGTCCAGGTGGTTGGTCGGCTCGTCCAGCACCAACAGGTTGACGCCCTTGGCCTGCAGCAATGCCAACGCGGCGCGGGTCCGTTCGCCCGGTGACAACGATGCCGCCGGGCGACCGACGTGGGCGCCCCGCAGCCCGAACTTCGCCAGCAGGGTGCGCACCTCGGCATCCGGCCAGTCCGGGACCGCGTCGCCGAACGCGCTCGCCAGCGCCTCCGCGCCCAGGAACAACCCGCGAGCCTGGTCCACCTCGCCAACTTCCACCCCGCTGCCCAGCGTCGCACGGCCGGAATCGGGCGACAGCCGCCCCAGCAGCACCGCGAGCAGAGTGGACTTGCCCGATCCGTTGGCGCCGGTGATCACGATGCGATCACCGACGTCGATCTGGGCGCTCACTGGACCGAACTCGCGCTTTGCGACCGTCGCTCGGTCCAGCGCGGCCACCACCGAGCCGCCGCGGGAGGCGGGCGCGATAGCCATCCGCAACTCCCACTCCTTGCGCGGCTCCTCCACCACGTCGAGCCGCTCGATACGGCGCTCGGTCTGCCGCGCCTTGGCGGCCTGCTTCTCGCTGGCGTCCTGGCGGAACTTGCGGGTGACCTTGTCCGGGTCGTTGGCGCTCTTGCGGGACTTGCTGACGCCGGCCTTCATCCACCCACGTTGCATCCGCGCCCGATCCTGCAGGCCCGAACGGGTCTCGGCGAAGTCGTCGTAGGCCTGCCGGGCGTGCTGCCGCGCGATTTCCCGCTCGGCGAGGTACGCCTCGTAGCCGCCGCTGTAGGTGCTCACCTGCTGCTGCGCGAGGTCCAGCTCGAGGATGCGGGTCACGGTGCGGGCGAGGAACTCGCGGTCGTGGCTGACGATCACCACCGGCGTCTGCAACTGCCCCACGAAGCGCTCCAGCCGGGCCAGCCCGTCGAGGTCCAGGTCGTTGGTGGGTTCGTCGAGCAGCAAGATGTCATACCGGGACAACAGCAGCGACGCCAGACCCGCCCGGCTGGCCTGGCCGCCGGAGAGTGTGGTCATCTCCGCGTCGAGGGTGATGCCCAGGCCGACGTCGGCGGCGACCAGCTCGGCACGCTCGTCCAGGTCCGCGCCACCAAGGGCCAGCCAGCGCTCCAGCAGTGCAGAGTAATCCGCGCCTCCGCCGTCGGCCATCGCATCGGCCGCGGCGTCCATCTGGCGCTGCGCGTCAGTAATGCCAGTGCGGCGACCCAGAAACTCCAGCACGGTTTCCCCTGTGCGGCGCTCCGCCTCTTGCGGCAAGTAGCCAACGGTGGCGTCCGGGGGACTGAGGGTGACTGTGCCCTCCTCGGGGCCCGCCAGGCCGGCGAGTAGGCGCAGCAAGGTGGACTTGCCCGCGCCGTTGGCACCGACCAAGCCGATGACGTCGCCGGAGGCCACGATGAGGTCCAGCTCGGTGAACAAGGTGCGCTCGCCGTGCCCGGCGGCCAGTCCGCTCGCCTGCAAGGTGGTCATGGTGGTGGCGAGGCTACTGGTGTGTGCATCGCACATCGCGGCCCGTTGGCCCGGGCGAGCCGCGCGTCCATGGTGACCAGCGGCGCATCCAAAGCCTCCGCGAGGGCAACATAGGTCCCGTCGTACACGGTGACGGCGTGGCGGAGCTCCCAGGCCCGGTCGGCCAGGACGTTGTACGGCCACAGCTGCACACTGAGGTCCAGCAGATCGTGATGGGCCATCCCCGCGGCCGTGCGGTCCAGCAGTCCACCGCGTTCCAGTCGGCGCAGTGCGTTGCCCACCTCGAACGGCAAAACATCCGGAGCGGCAAGCGTGGCACCCGAACATCGCTCGGCGACCCAGCCACCTGTGTGAGCGTCGGCCGTCAGTAGGGCGACCACTGCAGACGCGTCGACGACGATCAGCTTGCGTGGGCCATTCACCGACGGTCAGCGTCGCGAGCGGCCAAGATCTCGGCGACGCCGATGTGCGAACCCCTCGACCTGGTGCGGGCCCTGGCAATGACGTCGTCAACCGTCGGACGAGACACCGCCGTGCTCAGCTCGCCGAGGAGGAACTCCTGCAACGACTTGCCGGAGCGGGCCGCGCGGGCTGCGAGCTCGTCCCGCACGGTCTCGGGAACATTGCGGATGGTGATTGCCACGGCCATGACTGCATTCTAGCAGCATTCGCTGCAGTCTAACGTCATGCGTCAGGCAGAACGATGCTGTTCGTGCACCTACGTTCTGCTAGCTTCTCCTACTGGTTCGCAGGCGCGCGTATCGGTGTCCCCCTGCTCGAACATCGGGCAGGATGCGAGGCATGGCCGACACCCCCCGTCAGATCGCCGATCGCTACCTCGATTCGCTGGCGCGGTTGAGTCCGCTGCTGGCCACCGAGCTGGGCCTGCCCTACGGCGCCGATGAGCTGGACGACTTCTCCCCGACGGGCCTCGCCGCTCAGGAGCAATTGGCCCGCACCGCCCTCGCCGAGCTGGCTACCGCACCCGTGGCCGACGCCGCCGAGCAGCGCTGCGCGACCCTGCTGCGGGAACGACTCACCTCCGAGCTGACCCAGCTGGAGCACGGTGAGGAGCTGCGCGCCATCCGGAACCTGTTCTCCCCCATGCACTCCGTGCGCGCGGGATTCGCCCAGATGCCCACCGACACCGACCAGGATTGGGCCAACTTGCGCGGCCGTCTGGCCGCCGTTTCTGCCGCTTACTCCGGTTATGCCGCGACCCTTCGAGAGGGGCTGCGGCAAGGCCTTTACGCCGGGCCGCGGCAGGTCAGCACGGCCATCGGGCAGCTCACCGCGTGGCTGGACAACGATTACTTTCCCGGGCTGGTGGCCGAGGGGCCGGGGAACCTGCGCGCCGAGCTCGACGCGGCGGCGGCAGATGCCGTGGCGGCCTGTTTTGCCCTGCGCGCTTTTTTGCAACAGGTGTACGCACCGGCCGCAGCTGGGGAGCCGGACACCGTCGGCCGAGAGCGCTACGCCCGCTGCGCCAGGCAGTGGACAGGGTCCGAGGTAGACCTCGACGCCGCCTACGCCTGGGCCTGGGAGGAGTTCGCGCGCATCGACGCCGACATCCGCACCGAGGCCGAGAACGTCAAGCCCGGCGTGACGCCGGCCGAGGCCATGGCCCTGCTCAACGCCGAGGGTGCGGCGGTGCAGGGTGTCGCGGAAATTCGGCAACGGCTGCAGTCCATGATGGACACCGCCATCGCCGAGCTGGACGGTACCCACTTCGACCTGGCTGAGGAGGTCAAGCAGGTGCAGGCGATGATCGCCCCCGAAGGTAGTGCCGCCGCCCCGTACTACTCTCCGCCGGCCCTGGATTTCTCCCGCCCGGGACGCACCTGGTTGCCGACCATGGGCCTGGACCGTTTCCCGCTGTGGGACCTGGTGAGCACCTGGTACCACGAGGGCGTGCCCGGCCACCACCTGCAGCTGGCGCAGTGGATCTTGGTGGCTCCCCAGCTCAGCAAGTACCAGAGCAGCATCGGCATGATCAGCGCCAACGTCGAGGGCTGGGCACTGTACGCCGAACGCCTGATGGACGAGCTGGGCTACCTGCGCACCCCAGGGGAGCGGATCGGCTACCTCGATGCCCAGCAGATGCGCGTCATCCGGGTGATCATCGACATCGGAATGCACTGTGCGATGACCATTCCCGCGTCCGCAGACTTCCACCCGGGGCAAAGCTGGACGCCGGAGCTGGGCCGGGAGTTTTTCGGACTCCACTGTGGACGTTCGGCGGAGTTCGCCGACTCCGAGCTGATTCGCTATCTGGGCATGCCCGGGCAAGCCATCAGCTACAAGCTCGGCGAGCGAGCATGGCTGCAGGGCCGCGAGCGTGCCCGCAAGGCTCAGGGTGCTGACTTCGACCTCAAGCGGTGGCACATGGCGGCGTTGTCGATGGGTTCCCTCGGGCTCGACGACCTGGTGGACGCCCTGGCGACGGCGGGTGCGGCATGAGCGAGCCACTCGAACCCGCCGCCATTCTCATGCACGCCGCCGAGCAGCTCCGCGCCGACGGCCGGGTTGCCTATGCCGAGGCAGTCGCCGAGGTCGCCACCTACCTGCGCGAGCTGGAGCTCAACCACGTCAAGATGACCCGCGCCGTCGACGAGCTGCTGGCCAAAGCCCCGCCCTTACCTCCCGAGTAATGGACGGACCGCCGCCGCGGGGTGATCATCAATATATGGACGAGTTCGCGCAGCTGGTGGCGCTGATGCCCCTATGCCACTGCGTCGGCAAGACCACCCAGAGCCAGGCAATTCACACCCCCTGAGGAGAAGTCAATGTGCAACATCGGTATGGAGCTGCGGGAAGTCGAGTTCGAACCCTTGGCCGCGTCGACCCAAGCACTCGAACCCGAACCGCAACCAGCCCGAGAAGGCAGTGATGAGCGCGCCGCGCAGCGGGTTTGACGGCGATACCGCGCTGGTCCCTGGTGCGCTGCGCGGCTACCGCCAGTTCCGTTTGGCCCCCGACGGACTGTATCCACTGGTCCAGGGGGCGCTCGGACCGTGGAGCGCGCAGCTGCAGCACGCGATATGCGCGATCGGGGGCAGCCATGCCGCGCCCGATCGCGGCTGCAGCTGCGGGGTGTACGGCTGGTACCACCCCGACAGCGACACCGGGTTCGTCGACCAGGTCAGCGCCGTGATCACTGCGCACGGGCGCACCGTGCTCGGCGAGCGTGGGTTCCGCGCCGCACAGGCGCACATCGACGCGGTGGCGCTGCCCTGGTCGCTGTGGCTGCGTCCGGCTGCGGCAGGTCGGGCTCGGCAGATGTTGCGCCAGGAGTATCCGCACACCGCCGTGTACCGCTCGCGGCGCCGGATGGTGGCTGAGCGACCCGGCCCGGACCTCACTGCCCTGGGCATCACGGTCAAGCCCGACCGGACGCGGCGACGAACTCAGCTCGCGATGGGATTGTGGGTTGTGGTGGTCGCGGCGTTCTACTGCCTGGTGCTGCTGGCGCCCCAGCGGCAACCGCCGCAGTGGATCTGGCTGGGCGTGGTGCTCGGTATCCTTGCCGCTCAGGTCGCGGCCGTGCCGCTGCTGGCACGCCTGAGCGCGCGCGCAGCTACTTGTACAAAGTCGACCGGAATGTAAAGTGATGGGAGTCACGCACGAACGACGAGGGAGTGCACCATGACCACCATCGAGTCGACCGCCAACACCAGCGCCGCCGAGCGCGCTGCGCGACCTTACGACGAGGCCGATCTCTCGTCGATGGAGTTTTGGGAGCACCCTGCGGCCGAGCGCGAGCAGACCTTCGCCGTACTGCGCGCCGAGCGGCCGATCAGCTGGCACCGCCCCGCCGCCGAACCCCTGATCGAGGACCCCAACGACCAGGGGTTCTGGGCAGTGGTGCGGCACGCCGACCTCGTCGAGGTGACCAAGCGGCACACCGACTTTCTCTCCGGTGAGGGCATCGTGTTCGACTCCATGCCCCAGGAGCTGCTGGACTCGGCACAGGGCTTCATCGCCATGGACCCCCCGCGGCACACCAAGGTCCGCAGGCTGCTCACCGCGGCGTTCACCCCCAAACAGATCCGTCGCATCGACGACCAGATCAAGGCCAACGCCAAGCGGGTCGTGGACGATATCGCGACCAAGGGCGAGGTCGACTTCGTCGAGGAATGTGCATCCCTGCTGCCGATGCACAACATTTGCGACATGCTCGGCGTTGCCGAGGAGGACCGGCCCCGCATCGTGGCGCAATCGAAGTATGCGGGAGGTGTGCACGACGCCGAGGTGATGGG
>JAABUT010004840.1_pt1 | contig 10394 bp, 8 predicted proteins | sample 5559281 | NCBI WGS metagenome assembly JAABUT01 (sample SAMN10711880, study PRJNA513359) | rock metagenome | isolation source: Antarctica rocks | place: Antarctica: Victoria Land, Ricker Hills nord | collected 2016-01-04 | reverse complement strand
CGGGATCATGCTGATGGCCTACGGCACCCCGGAGACCCCGGATCAGGTCGAGGCGTATTTCACGCATATCCGTGGCGGGCGGGTTCCCTCGCCGGAATCGGTCGCGCACTTGCAGCACCGCTACGAGTTGGTCGGCGGGCGCACGCCGCTGACGGCGATCACCAACCAGACCTGCGCGGCCCTGGAAGAGGCGCTGAACGCCGACAATCCGGGACGCTACCGCGTCTACGCCGGGATGAAGCACTGGCACCCCTATATCGGCGATGTGCTGAAGACGATGGCGGACGACGGCATCGAGCGGATCATCGCCATCGCGCTCGCGCCGCACTACTCGCGGATCAGCATCGGCGGCTACAAGCGGGCGCTCGAAGAGGGCGCGCTGGCGCTCGGTAACCCGTTCACGCTGACGATGGTGGAGGACTGGCACCTCCAGCCGGAATATCTCGATCTGATCGCCGATAACATCCGGGCGGCGCGCGAGAAGTTCGCGCCAGAGGAGCGCGGCACGATCCTGACCGTCTTCAGCGCGCACAGCCTGCCGGAGCGGATTCGGACCTGGCAGGACCCATACGAGTCGCAACTGCTGGCGAGCAGTGCGGCGGTCGCGGCCCGTCTCGGGTTGTCCGACTGGCGCTTCGCCTGGCAGAGCGCCGGGAGCACCGGCGAGCCGTGGATCGGCCCGGACATCCTCGACTACCTGGAGACGCTGCACGCCGAGGGGATCACGACGGTCCTTCAGGTGGCGATCGGGTTCGTCGCCGAGCACCTCGAGATCCTCTTCGACATCGATTACGAGGCGAAGCAGAAGGCGCAGGAACTCGGGATGCACCTGGAACGGACCGACATGCCGAACGCGACCGCGCCATTCATCGGCAACCTCGCGGCGATCGTGGCACAGTACGACACGGCGGATGCGCCGCTGATCGGGGCGGCGGCGCGATGACGACGGCGCTGGCGGGGCGGACGATCACGATCGGCACCCGGGGGAGCGCCCTCGCGCTCGTGCAGACCGAGATCGTCCGCGCGGCCATCCTCGCCGCCAGCCCCGACCTGACGATCGCGGTGCGGCGGATCACCACGCGCGGCGACGCGATTCTCGATCGCTCGCTGGCCGACGCGGCGGTGAACGATAAGGGGCTGTTCGTGGAGGAGATCGAGGCGGCGCTGCGCGACGGGCGGATCGATCTGGCGGTCCATAGCGCCAAGGACCTCCCCTCGCTCCTCCCCGCCGGCATGACGATCGCCGCCTTCACCGAGCGGGCCGACCCGCGCGACGTGCTGGTCTCGGCGCACGGCACGCTGGCCGCGCTGCCCGAGGGCGCGCGCGTAGGGACGGGCAGCCCGCGCCGCGCCTGCCAGTTGCGCGCCGCGCGCCCCGATCTGACGGTCCTGGACATTCGCGGCAACGTCGATACGCGCCTCCGTAAGCTCGCGGAGGGGCGGTACGACGCGATCGTGCTGGCGGCGGCGGGGCTGCTGCGCCTGGGCCGCGAGGCGGAGATCACCGAGTGGTTCACGCCCGCGCGGATGCTCCCCGCCGTGGGACAGGGGGCGCTGGCGATCGAGACGCGCGCGGACGATCCCGCGATAGCGGCGCTCCTCGCGCCCCTCGCGCACGGGGCGACGACCGCCGCGCTGGAGGCCGAGCGCGCCTTCCTCGCGGCGGTCTCCGGCGGCTGCTCCGCCGTGGTCGCAGCCTATGCCGAGGTACAGTCGGGGGCGATGGGGGGCGAACTGCGCCTGACCGGCCTGATCGGCGGGATCGATGGGGCGCAGGTGCGTGACTGGCGCGCGGGACACCCTTCCGAGGCCACGCGCCTGGGGACCGAGCTGGCCGCCGCGCTGCTGGCGCAGGGCGGTGCCTGGCTGCTCGCCGGGGGCGATGATGAATGAGATCGTCCCCGCGCCACTCGCCGGACGTCGGATCGCGGTGACGCGCGCTCAAGATGCCGCGAGCGCACTCGCCGCGTACCTGGACGCGCTCGGTGCCGCCACGATCTCCTGCCCGACGATCGCGATCGCGCCGCCCGCCGATTGGGGGCCGCTCGATGCGGCGTTGGCGCGACTGGCCGATTACGACTGGGTGGTCTTCACCAGCGCGAACGGGGTGCGTGCGTTCAGCGATCGCCTCGGCGTGGCCGATGCGACGTGCGCCCTGCCCGCCACGCTAAGGGTGGCGGCGGTCGGGCGGGCGACGGCGGGCGCGGCGCGTTCGCGCCTACGACTCCCCGATCTTGTGCCGCTGGACGCGCGTGCGGCTGGGCTCGTCGCCGCGCTCGGCGCGACCTGCGGGCAGCGTTACCTTTTGCCCCAGTCCGCGATCGCGCAGCCCGAGCTGGCCGAAGGCTTGCGGGCGGCGGGCGCGCTGGTCGATGTGGCGACGGCGTACCGGACGCTGCCGGTCGCGCCGGGGGCGCTCGGCACGGTCGCGACGGCGATCCGCAACGGGATGCTCGATGCAGTCACCTTCACCAGCCCCTCCACCGTCGCGGGCTTTCTCGATGGACTGGCCGGGAACGGCCTCGCGCCCGGCCAACTGGCGCGGCTGCCGCATCGTCCGGCGCTCTGCTGCATCGGTCCGACGACCGCGACGGCGATCCGCGACTACGGGCTGTCGGTCGATGCGATCGCCGACGAACCGAACGATGCAGGGCTGGTCACGGCCCTGGTGAGATGCCTCGCCGGTCGCCCGCTGGCCGACCACGAGGGGGAGAGAATCGTATGCTGACACAGACCGAATCGTCGTTGCCCACGCCGGGGATGCGCCCGCGTCGTCTGCGGCGCACACCCGCCCTGCGGCGGATGACGCGCGAGACGCAGTTGCACCCCGCCGACCTGATCGCGCCCCTCTTCGTGACCACCGGGATCGACATCGCCCGCCCGATCGGCTCGATGCCGGGGCAGTCGCAACTCTCGGTCGATCGGCTGGTGGCGGAGACCGATGCGCTGCTGGCGCTCGGTGTCCCGGCGGTCCTCCTCTTCGGCCTGCCGGAGACGAAGGACGCGGTCGGCAGCGCGGGGTGGGCCTCCGACGGCCCGGTGCCGCGCGCCATCGCCGCGTTGAAGGCGCACACGCCGGAACTGGTCGTGATCGCCGATGTCTGCCTCTGCGAGTACACCGATCACGGGCATTGCGGTGTCCTCCACGCGGAGACCGGCGAGGTGCTGAACGACGAGACGCTGCCGCTGCTGGCGCGCACGGCGGCCGCCTACGCCGACGCGGGGGCCGACATCGTCGCCCCGAGCGCGATGATGGACGGTCAGGTCGCGGCGATCCGCGCGGCGCTCGACGCGGCGGGACATCAGGATGTGCCGGTGATCGCCTACGCCGCCAAATTTGCCTCGGCCTTCTACGGCCCCTTCCGCGAGGCCGCCGATTCCACGCCGGCCTTCGGCGACCGTCGCGCCTACCAGATGGACCCGGCCAACGGGCGCGAGGCGTTGCGCGAGGTAGCGCTCGACGCCGCCGAGGGCGCGGACATGCTGATGGTGAAGCCGGCGGGGCTCTATCTCGACATCATCCGGCAGGTGCGGGACCGCTACGAGGTGCCGATCGTGGCCTATCAGGTCAGCGGCGAGTACGCGGCGCAGCAGGCGGCGGTCGAGCGCGGCTGGCTCGACGAGCGCCGCGCGGCGTTGGAGAGCCTGCTGGCGATCAAGCGCGCCGGGGCCGATCTGATCATCACCTATTACGCCAAGGCCGCCGCTGGCTGGCTGGCGGAGGGCGAATACTAGGGCGTCCTCTTCCGCGCGATCGATCGTCTCGCGGCGGGGACGGCGGCTGGGAGCGACCCGGTCCCATGAGGAGTTTGGAATGGATCTCTCGAACGAGCAAATAGCCGAAGCCTTCTCGCGGCACCGTTTCGACCGCACCTACGACTATCTCGCCGACACCATTCAGTGGGATGTTATCGGCGGTGAACGCATCGATGGCAAAGAACAGGTCGTCGCCGCGTGCCGCCAATCGGTCGCGTACCTGGCCGATGTGGTGACCACATTCGGCAAGTTTCGCCAGGTCGTCGGGGAAGGATGCGTCGTGATCGATAGCGAGGCCGAGTATCGTGGGAAGGATGGGGACGTATCGAAGGTGGCCTCGTGCGACCTCTACGACTTCAGCGCGGGGAAGCTCACCAAGATCACCTCGTATACCGTCGAGTTGCCATGATCGACACGGTTAATCTGCTTTATTCTCTGTCGGCGATGACTATGAAGTCCCGAACAGCCTGTTCCTGAATTGCTAGCGCGGATCGATACGTAGAGGAGACGCCAGGTGAGCGACAAGCCGGAAAAGAAGAGTGAACTGGACGAGGGGCTACAGGTGCGGCTGGGCCACCTGCCGCGCGAGCCGCGCCAGGTGGTGAAGTATACCTTCTTCACCCTCGATCCGGCGTGGCGGCGTCTGCCGATCGAGGAGCGCGAGGCGGCGAAAGCCGAGTTCGCCCAGACGATCGGCGAGAGCGTGCGAGACTTCTTCGTCCTTCGTACGTACAACCTGATCGGGATGCACAGCAACGCCGACTTCATGCTCTGGGCGGTGAGCGATACCTTGGAACGCCAGAGCGCGCTCCTCTCGAAGATCTACGCGACCGCGTTCGGCGCGTGGCTGACGATCACCCACTCCTACCTGGCGATGACCAAGCACTCGCAGTACGTGCGCGATCACGTCCACGAGGACCAGGAGGGGACGCGCCTGACGATCCTGCCGGATGGCAAGAAGTACCTCTTCGTCTACCCGCTCGACAAGAAGCGCGAGCCGTTCGAGACGCGCAACACGGTGATGCGCGAGCACATCCGCATCGGCCACCGCTACCCGACCGTGAAGATTAACACGACCTACTCATTCGGCCTGGACGATCAAGAGTTCGTGGTCGCGTTCGAGTCCGACTACGCCGAGGACTTCCTCGATTGCGTCGAGGAATTGCGCGGCTCGATCTCCAGCGCCTTCACCGCGCGCGACGTGCCGATCTTCACCTGCATCGCGACCGACATCCGCGACATCCTCGATGCGCTCGGTGGCGTGCCCGCGAGCGCGACGGTGCCATCCGGGCGCTGGTAGGGCGTGAGCGCCGCGCCACGATCGCTCCCCATGATGCGCGCGGGTGGCTGCCGATGCCACCTGCGCGCGGCGTCTAGTGTTGCTCCGGTGTAGGGAGCGGCGCTGTCTCTGTCTCATATGCACGGTCGGCGAGGTGGGCGATGGTGCCGAGGATGCCACCGCCGACGAGTCCGAGCACCGCGAAGAGGAGCGCCGCTTGTAGCGGCTCACCGGGCGGGGCGGGCAGGAAGTCCGGGCGCGGCAAGGCCCCGGCGCTGAGCAGCCACCCCGCGATGCCGCCGACGAGCGCGCCTAGGAAGGCGAGTGGCCCGGCGTGCGCGACCGCTGTGATCGGGACGGGATGTGCCGCTTCTGGCGCGGTCTCCGCGCGAGGTACAGTCATCATCGCCCTCCCCATGGTGAACCGCCGCGCCTCCGATGGCGTAGAATGTAGCGTATCAGTGTGTCGTTGTGCCCGGCTGGGGGCCAGACAATATGTGCATCGGTCGGCATACAGCTGGGTGAGGGAGCGGATGGGGATCGATACCACACGGCGGTTCGGCGCGTCTTGGACACGGGTGAGGTCGGAGACGGGGGTGTATCGCTGGCGTGGGCTCGTTGCCTTCCTGCTGGCCTTGCTCCTGCTGGGGAACCTGCCGCTGGAGATTCCGCGCGCGCGCGCCGCCAACGCTCCCGCGCGCGCCGAAGAGCTGGTGGTGGTGCCCCGGGCGGTCGCCGGGGCGAGTTCGCTGGCGCAGAGCCTGGAGGCGCGTAATGGCGGTCAGATTCAGACCACCGCGATCGGCCTGTCCGGTCGCGTGCTGTTGATGCACGTCCCCGCCGGGCGTGAGGACGAGTTTCGTGCCCGCCTCGCCGCCGATCCGGGCGTGGCGGCGGTCTCGCGCAACTACGAAGTCCACCTCGACGCCACGCCGACCATCCCCAATGATCCGAGCTACCCGCAGCAATGGAATCTCCCCGCCGTCCGTGCGCCGGAAGCATGGGGCGACGGCGCGCGCGCGACCGGCGTGACGGTGGCGGTGGTCGATTCCGGGGCCGATTATGGTCACCCCGATCTCGCCGCCTCCCTGATTCCCGGCTGTACGTTCGTGAGCGTCCCGGCCTCCTGCGGGCCGACCGCCGCCAACGACGACAACGGGCACGGCACGCACGTCGCCGGGACGATCGCGGCGGCCACTAACAACGACATCGGGGTCGCGGGACTGGCCTGGGGGGCGTCGGTCCTGCCGCTGAAGGCGCTCGACTCGACCGGGACCGGCAGTTGGTACGCGATCGCGGACGCCATCGGCTACGCCACGAACCAGCCCGGCGTGCGGGTGATCAACATGAGCCTCGGCAGCGATCCGGGCTTCCCGCCCGACGCGAGCGAGCAGGCCCTCCTCCAGCAGATGATCGATGGCGCGCGCGCCAAGGGGATCGTGGTCGTCGTGGCGTCCGGCAACAGCGGCGTCAACCTCGACACGACGCCGATCTACCCCGCGTCCCTCCCAGGGGTCGTGGCGGTGACGGCGGTCGATCAGAATGGTGCGCGCCCATCCTGGGCGAACTATGGCACCGCCGTGGCCGTGGCCGCACCAGGGGTCGGTATCCTCTCCACCCTCTGCGCTTACAACGCGCAGGCGCAGAGTTGTACGCACACCTACGGCGTGAAAAGCGGCACGTCGATGGCCGCGCCTCATGTCGCCGCACTCGCCGCGCTGATCCTGGCGCGCAGCCCTGGCCTGACGCCCGACGGGGTCGCGGCGGTCCTCAAGGCGACCGCGACGAAATTCTCCGATAGTTCGACCGGCGCGGGTCGGATTGATGCCGCCGCCGCGCTGGTCGGGCGGACGCTGACCCTGAGCGCGATCGGCTCGGGGAGTGTCAGCGCCAATCCTCCTCCCGGGGCGATCTCGCCGGGCAGCATCGTGACCCTCACGGCAACGCCCCAAAAGGGCGCGGTTTTCGCCGGATGGACGGTCGATGGTACCTTCCGTGGTTGGGCCTCGCCCTTCACACTGCGGATGGACACCAGCCATAGCGTCGTCGGTACTTTCGTGCCGCGCGTCAACTTCACCGAGCCGTCGGGGAATGCCGCGATCGACGAGGCGATCGCGCAGCTCGCCGCGCGCGGCATCGCGCGCGGCTATGGTGACGGTCGCTATGGTGCCGCCGATCTTGCTTTGCGTGCCCAGGTGGCGGCCCTGATCGTCCGCGCTATGGGCTGGCAGGGGGAAAGTTATGCCACGTCCTTCAGCGATCAAGGGGTCGTGGATAACGACCTCTGGGCGGCGGTAGGGACGCTGAACTTCTATCGGGTAGCGCGCGGCTACGGAGACAGCACCTTCCACCCGACCGACGATCTGCTGCACGCTCAGGCGGTCAGCATCGTCACGCGCGCGATGGTGGCGCGCGGCTACTGGACTGCGGCGACGACCGACAATGGCACCATCTACCCGAACGTGCCGAATGCCTCCGGGCACCGCCTCGATCTCGTGACCTTCGTCGGCAACGCCGGGGCGATCCCCGCCCGTCCGACCGCGAATGGCGCGGCCTGGGATGACTGGAACACGCCGGCCAGCCGGGGGTGGTTCGCGCTCGTCCTCTGGCAGGCGCTCAACGCGACCTTCGGCGTCAATACGGGGCCGTAATAACCAATACGGATAGCCTGATACGTGGGAAGGGGACGGCCAATTTGGCCGCCCACTTTTGATCGCGCTGCCTTCAGCGGGCGAGCGGCCAGGGGTAGTAATCGTAGACGCTGACCTCGCGGAAGCCACAGGAGGTGTAGAGCCCGAGCGCGTTGTGGTTGTCGGTGACAACATCGAGCGAGAAGTGCCGGTGCCCTTCCGCACGCAGCCGCGCGATCGTGCCGAGGAGGAGTGCGCGCCCGATCCCGCGCCCGCGATAGTCTGCCAGCACGCTGAAGGCGCGCAGATAGCCCTCGTTCTCCGAGACGAGTGCGCTGATCCGTCCGACCGGTACTCCCTCGACCTCGGCAAAGTAGGCGCGTGCCCCGGCGCGGGTCAGATCGGCCTCCGCGATCTGCCGCGCCTCCTCCGTCGTGTTGTCCAGCGCGAATCCGTCTTGCATCATCGCGATCAGGAGAGGCAGATCGTCCGCTGTGCCCCCTCGTATGGTGATCGCCGTCGTCGGCTGTGGCAAGGGCGCGTCCGCGTCCAATTCGAGGTGGTATTCGGCGTTGCCGAAGCGGAGACCGCGCGCGGCGGCGAAAGCGCCGCCGCTCGCGGATGCGCGCTCGACGACGAGCAGGAGTTCGTGTACGCCGCGTCGCCGCGCTTCCGCCACGGCGGCATCCGCGAGCGCGCCGCCGATCCCCTGGTGGCGGTGCTCCGGCGCGACCAGGATCGTCAGTTCGGCATCTTGCCCGAACGGATCGAGCGGGGCGTAGCCGACAATCGCACCGTTGGCGTACCAGCAGAAGTCGTGCGTCGGGCCGGGCGTGCGCCGACCGATCATCTCCCAGTTGAGCTTGACGCCGTGTCCATCGTGGGCGGCGCAACGCCCCGCCAGGGCGTGCAGTGCCGCGAGTTCGTCCGTGCTCAATTGCTCGCGTCCAAGCAAGCCGTTCGCGGTCATCGTGCCTCCTCTCGGACTGTGGCGATAGGATGTGGCCGTCGACGCGGCGCGGCGAGTCGCCAAACGAGCAGGCCGAGGAGCAGCAGGCTCATCGCGGTCGTCAGGATCAGCCCGACCGTGAACGATTGCGGGGCGTAGACGAAGCGGACCTCGTGCCGACCCGGCGGGATGGCGACGCCGCGTGCCAAGAAATTCGTGCGGAGGATCGGCGCGGGCTGCCCATCGATCGTCGCGGTCCAGCCGGGTGCCCAGGACTGATTGACGACCAAAAGTCCGGCGCAGGCGCTCTCGGCGCGGATCGTCAGGGTATTGGCGGTTTGCGCCTCCACACGCTGTGCGGCGCGGCCCTGACCGGCGCAACTCCCTCTGGCTGGTAAGGCGGGCGGCGCAGCCGTATCCTCGCGCGCGAGGAAATCGCCCGCCTGGGGGTCGGGGGTACGCGCGGTTGTCGCCGCGAGCGCGGCCCGCTCGTCGGCGACCAGCTCTACCCGGTAGCTGACGTAGGCGACGCCGCGCGAGTCGGGGAGACGGTAGATCCAGCCGTCCGGTCCCCGGTAGATCGGCTCGACCCGCAGCCCCGGCCAGTTGGTATTTAGCCACTCCGGCGTCACATCGGGCACGGCGGCGAGCAGGGTGATGCCGATCTGCGGCAGGAGATCGTAGCGGACGCGGCGCGGGTAGAAGTTCAGGACGACGGCGTCCTCGACCGGGTTGGCGGCGACAGAGGCCGGATCCTCCCCTTTCACGATCCGCCAGAAATCGGCCTGACGTGCGGGGAGCAGGCTCTCGTAGCCGCCCGCCGTCCGCAGGCCGAGGCTCTGGGGGATCGACCCCTGGAACATCGGTGGTGCCCACTGCTCCGGGCCGTTGATCGTTCGCAGCGCCGCGATCCGCGCCTCCGGCCCCGCCGCCAGCAGGCGCTCGACGAGCGGGGTGGGGGGGTAGAGCGCGGCGATGGTGCGCGGCTGGAAGGGCGGGTTGATCGCGCGCCCGTAGTCGAGCAGCGGCGCGGCGGTGCCGAACAGCAGGATCGCCCCGAGGAGCGGGGTCCAGCGTCGTGCGGCGGGGAGGCGCGCGGGGAGCCAGCGGAGGAGCCAGTCGGTGCCGATCGCCGCGACGATCGCCCACAGGAGTGCCCAGACGAAGAGCATCCGTCCGAGGGGCCGGAAGTAGACGAGGCCGGGGAGCAGTTGTGTGCCGAGCCACGTCAGCGGCGTGCCGAGGACGTAGAGGGCCAGCGCCGCCGCCGCCACGAGCGCGCCGCGCCCGTCGCGGCGGGTCAGCGCGACGGGCGCGAGCAGCAGCGGCACCCAACCGACGAACCAGAGCGCGTTGTTGAGGGTGCGGTCGGTGGCGGGGAGTTCGGGGCGGAGGATCGCGCCGAGGGCGGCCAATGGCACCCGCCAAGAGGCGACATAACGAGCGTGGTCGACGTTGGCGCGCGCCATCTGCCCCGCGAGTTCGAGCGTCGGCAGGAGTTGCACCGCGCCGAGTCCGAGGCCGACGAGCGCGGTGAGGATCGGCAGGACCAGCAGGGGAGCGAGGGCGCGAAGTCGGGTGCGCGATGGCGGAGCCAGCCGCCAGCCGCGCACGAGCGCGCCGAGGAGGAGCGCGCCGTAGTAGCAGCCGACCGCCAGCCAGGCGACGAGGGTCATCAGGATGTTGCTGCCGAGGAGCATCAGGCCGAGCGCCGCGCCGGTCCAGGCGGCGGCGCGCGCCGAACGTCGCTCGACCGTCTCGCGCGCACCGAGGAGCGCCA
>JAABUT010004838.1_pt1 | contig 10396 bp, 17 predicted proteins | sample 5559281 | NCBI WGS metagenome assembly JAABUT01 (sample SAMN10711880, study PRJNA513359) | rock metagenome | isolation source: Antarctica rocks | place: Antarctica: Victoria Land, Ricker Hills nord | collected 2016-01-04 | reverse complement strand
CGAGATCTTCAACGCCGACATCTGGGCCGCCGACGGGGCGGCAGTCCTAGAGACCATCCGCCGCCGGTTTATCGAACATGTCAGTTGAACGGGCACAAAGGCTGCGCCTACGCCGAAATGGGGAAGGCCGGCGCTCGGCCGGCTAAGCTAAGAAGGCCACCAACTCGCCACCGCCCATAGCGCGGCCCCCGCGTGGGCCGCCACGCTGAATGAGGATGTCGGCGTCATCGTGGGTGCGGCTGACCGGGGATGGCGAAGGCCCCGTCCTGGGGATCGGGGCGGGGGCAGGGTGGTCGTGTTGACGGTCTGGAGCTTGAGCTGTCGCTAGGTCTTGCGGAGGTCTGAACCCTGATCCACCGATTGGTGGGTGTGTATGGCGGGTCGTGACACGCGAATGCTCCTGTGGGACGGGAGGATTGGACTCATCTAGGGTCTGATCCGAAACGTCCGAAGGGGCATCCGACAAGTGCAAGCATCGCATAAGGTATCCGCGGTATTCGATGGCCCGAACCTGATCGGTTCGGCGGGTCTGGTGCCGGTGATGCGGCTGGCGGAACGCGCCGTCCTGCACGTCCTGGCCGCGCAGCAGTTGAGCGTGCCCTCGGCGAACGCGAGCGTGAAAGCGGCCGCGGTGATCGCGGGAATGCTGGCCGGCGCCGACTCGATTGACGACCTCGACGTGCTGCGCCACGGCGGGATGGGCAGGGTCTTCACCGGCGTCCCGGCCCCGTCGACGTTGGGCACGTTCCTGCGCTCGTTCACGTTCGGGCACGTCCGTGTGCGCCGTGAGGCGCTGATTACTGGAGTGGAGGTGAGAGACCTTCGCCGCCGTCTTGTCGCAGCAGGACCCGTGGTCAACCATGGAGTCGCTCAACAGTTGGCATGGGGACTGACGCTCCTATGCGCTGTCGAGCGGCGTCGAGCCAGGTTCGGTAGGCGGCGGCGAAATTGTCGTCGCGTCGTCGGGCGAACTGGAGTTCACCGATTCGTGCGGGCCACACATTCAAGGCCGGGTGGAGCCGGCGGCGGGCCTGCCGCCGGCTGGACCTGCCCGAGCGGCGCGCCAACCGGTGGCTGTGTCGTCGGGAGGCCGGCCGGCTCGTCGACGCGAAGCCGGGCGGGTCCCCGCTGCACGGCATCCTGGCCGAGGAGGCCGAGGCGATCCTGGCCGTGTTCGAGGCGTGGGGTCAAGTGGACCGCTCGCACCGGAAGCTGGCCCATCGCGGCTCCTACCTGGGCCGGTTCTGGTGCTCACCCTCGACCGTGCGCCGGGTGCTTCTCTTGGGACAAGCACTTTCGGCCCTCGCCGCGCCCGGGCAAGTCGGCCCGATCCCCGTTCCCGGACTGGGCCGCGCTACAGCCCAACTCGATCTGGATCTACGACTCGACGCACTTCACCGCGTGCGGGATGACCGTGTTGATCATCGAGGACCTCGTCTCCCGCAAGTGGCTCACCCACCTGGTCTCGGTCGAGGAGACCCACACCCAGGTGCAGAACGCGTTCACCGCCGCGTTGGAGGCCGAGGGCCTGCTCGAGGCCGCGCTGGAGCGGGCCGGGACCGGGCGGGTCGACCCCGCGGCCGACGACGGGCTGAGCCCGATCCTGCTGGCCGTCTCGGACAACGGATCGCAGATGATCTCCCGGAACACCCGCACCTTCATGACACCCTGCTGGCCATCGCCCAGCACTTCGGCCGCCCGTCCACCCCCACCGACCAGGCCTGGATCGAATCGCTGAACGGCACCATCAAGGGCGAGTGGCCGCACCTGCTCGCGGTCAAAGACCCGGCCATCCTGCGCGCCGAGCTCGACACCATCCGGGTCGAGTACAACTCGGTCAGGCTCCACCAGGGAATCGGCTACGTCACCCCGGACGACGAACACGAAGGCCGCGGCGAGGCAATCCGCCAAGCCCGCCGCGACGGCATGGACCACGCCCGGCTACGCCGCCTTGCCCGACACCGCGCCGAGCGAGAGAATCAACCCACCCTAGGACCCCACGATGTTGGGTAATGGATCGCGAAAGTCGGACATTAACTCAGACACACCTCAGTGCCCTCGACACGCTCCCGAACCAGAGAGGCCACGACCTCGGCCTCCTGCTCCTCAACCGCGGTGTACGTCGTTCGCCCGAGCACGCGTCGAACAACCGTGGGGTCCAAACTCGGCAGCAACTGGGTGAGGACCTTGCCGTCGATGACCTCAGTGGGTCGGTGATGGCACAGCAGGTGTCCCAGCTCGTGGAGGATGATGTGCTCGCGATGCAGCTGGCTCGTGTCGGACTCGTAGAAGATGTAGTCGCCTTCGGGCAGCGCCAGCCAGACCCCGCAGGGTCCGAGTCTGGTCAACTTCGGCAGAAGGTGCAGCGGGCGGTGTCGCCTTCGGCTGATCTCCTGGCAGAACTCCTCGATGACGAAGGGAGCGGGCACCTCGATGTGTCGAAGCGCGCTCTCGCAGCGTTTGCGGATTGATCTGAGACTCACATCAGCTCCCTTCGGATGACCCTTCCTCTTCGTCCCCTTCGGCTGGCGGATCAGCCAGTCCCTCTAGCTGCCTGACCCTTTCGATCATCTCCACAATGGCCCCGATGCTCTCCGCTGACAACCCGGAAGTGCGTAGGGCGACCTGTCGCACGCGTGCGTCCCGCAAGGAGGCGAGAAGCGTGAGCTCGGCATCGATCCGCGCGGACAGCTCATCGTCGAAGAAGTAGGCCGGGGGAACGCCGAAGAAGTCCGACAGTGCCTCGAGGTGGCGCATGGTGGGGTTGTCCCGAAGACCCTTGCGCAGCTGCCAGAGGTACGTCGAGGAGACCGTCGGCCCACCGGCCGCCCGGATCGCCGTGGCCACCTCCTCGTGGGTGTACTCCCCATCCGCAGGATGCACAGCCTTGAAGAGCCGGTCGACCTTCTCGGCCAGCGTTCGGCGACGGTCCGCCATCAACTCCCCTCTCGAACCAACCGGCATGCCCCTGGCGGACACGATGCGACAAGACCTTGACAGCCGGACATATCAGTTGTCATGATCGTCACAGCGATCAACTGAAATGGATGACGCTCATGACACATCAAGTATGCCGTCGAAGTCCCGACGGCCGCGGCGATGCTCGGCATCGGCCGGACCGCGGCGTACGAGCTCATCCGGTTGGGCAAGTGGCCAACGCCAGTTCTCCGTCTCGGCAAGCTGATCCGGATCCCCAGCGGCCCGCTCCTCGAGCTTATCCAGGTCCAGCGGTGAAGCACGGCTCCGTCTCCCAGCGCCACACCCGCGCCTGCCCCCGCGGCGGCGATGGCTCCTTCCTGCCGCATCGGCGCAAGGGATCCTGGCAGTGGGTCCTCGAGTACGGCCGTGACAGCAGCGGCGGGCGCCTGCAAACCAGCAAGGCGGGTTTCCCCACCAAGGCCGCCGCTCAGACGGCTCTCCAACAGGCTGTTCACACACTGATGGTCGACGTGAACGTCACTGACCTGAACGTCGGCGACTACCTCGACACCTGGTTGACCGGCAAGCACGCCCTCAAGCCGAAGACGGTCGCGCTGTATGCCGACGTGTCCAAGAACTACCTGATCCCCCACCTCGGGGACGTACGACTCCTTGAACTGCGCGCTCACCACCTCGACCGCATGTATGCCGCGATCACGATGGGCAAGCGGGGCCGTCCTCTGAGCCCGAGCACGATCCGCAGGGTCCATGCCGTTCTCCGGTCGGCGCTCAACACCGCGGTCAAACGCCGCCTGCTTCCCTACAGCCCGGCGGAGCACATCGAGCTCGCACCTGAGAACCCCAAGCGGCCCAGGCCCTGGACGCCTGAGCAGTGTCACACCTTCCTGCAGCATGTCGCCGACGACCGCCTCGCCAACCTCTATCAGCTGATGCTCGTCACCGGCATGCGCCGCGGCGAAGCCATCGGCCTGCGCTGGGAGGATGTCGATTTCGAAGGGCAATGCCTGTTTGTCGTGCAGCAGATCACCGAAGTCCGCGGAAGGTCCGTCGTCGGCACCCCGAAGACCAAGCGAGGCACAAGGCTGGTGCCGGTCGACGACGAGACAGTCGCGATGCTCCGCCGTCACCGAGAAGGACAGACCGTCGAACGCCTCGCTTGGGGACCAGCGTGGAACGACGCCGCACTCGTCTTTACCCGCGAGAACGGGCTCCCCCTACGTCCCGAGTACGCCACGCGGCACTTCCAGTCCCTCGCCGAGGCGGCTGGACTCCCAGCCATCCGCCTACACGACCTACGGCACACGAACGCCAGCTTGGCACTTCTCGCAGGCGTCGACATGAAGGTCGTCTCCGAACGCCTCGGGCACTCCCAGATGTCGGTCACGGCTGATCTCTATACGCACGTCAACCGAGGCCTCGGCAGGGATGCAGCGGACCGGATCGCCGCGGTCCTCAGCTCCCCGAGCGAAACAGTTCCTAGCGCATCCCTCTAGCGCGCACCCTAGAAGACATCCCGATGACGGAGGATGACGCCGATGCCCACCCCTGAACGAGCAAGGCCCCCGCCGGCGTTTCCGCTGGTCAGGGGCCCCATCGTCGGTCTCGACACAGAGCGCGCCCGGAGGGATTCGAACCCCCAACCTTCTGATCCGTAGAACCGTTCGAGGCGGTCAGGCTGCACCATGTGCTCGCCGGGAACGTGCACAGTGCCGCATGCGAAGCCGTTTCGTCCCATGTTGACGATGCCGGACGAGGCTGGCGTTAGCACGAGCGTTAGCAAGATCTTGGTCCCTAGCGCTGGGTCCCTCGTCGAGGGTAGGACGTCCGAACACTCCAGTGCCGAGGAGTGTGGGCTCACGGCGAGACCAGTGAGTAGGGGTCCGGGGTGGGGGTTAGTTGTAGAACGCTTGGACGCCGCCGTGGTGCGAGCAGCCTTGGCGGTGGGCTGGGTAAGAGGAGGTCCCGTCGTTGCATAGCGCGGTTGCGCCGACCTGCTCACCGACAAGCAGCACCAGCGTCTGCAAGCCCTGTTCAAGGTCGACGCGCACGTCGAGGTCGAAGCGACCTGGGGCACCTACCAGCGGATGATCACCGCCTACCGCGAACCCGACCAGACCCGAGGCCGGGAACTGATGAGCACGCTGATCGAGTCGGTCAGCCACGGCGTCCCCGCAGCCCTGAGCGAGCTGCGCCGGCTCGGACGGACCCTGAAGCAGCGCGCCGCCGACGTGCTGGCCTACTTCGACCGGCCCGGCACCAGCAACGGACCCACCGAGGCCATCAACGGACGCCTCGAACACCTCCGCGGCTCCGCCCTCGGCTTCCGCAACCTCACCAACTACATCGCCAGGTCCCTGCTGGAGACCGGCGGCTTCAGACCCCGACTACACCCTGAATTGTGAAGAGCCCGTTTACACCAAGAAGGACATCGACGCGCTCCCGATCACCCGCCACGACTTCCACGGCGACTGGAACTACACGCTGAAACCGCAGCTCGACACGCCGTAACACGCCCCACATTATTTCTCCGCGGGCCCTAAGCGGACAACGTGGAAGGGGTCCATCACCGCGACCGCGTCGGGCAGCTCCTCAGCGGCGGCGGTCTTGAAGCCGGTGAACCCGTCCATCGCGACGACCTAGACACGGTCACGCCAGGTCTGCGGGCGGTCGGCGAGCCACTGCTTGAACGCCTGTTTCGAGCGGCCCTCGAGCATGTCCAGCAGCCTGGCTGGCCCTGTGCCGGAGCGGACCGGGGTGAGGTCGATGATGACGGTGACGTACTTGTCGCCGCGCCGGGTGTGGCGTCAGACGTGCTCGTCGACCCCGATCGCGGTGACGCCGTCGAAGCGCCCAGGGTCGTCGATCAGGACCGGCTTGCCCTCGGCAAGGACCGCGTCGTTGGCGGTGTTCCACGACACCGCGAGGCCTTCGGCGACTCGGGCGACGGTCAGCCCGGCTCAACCTGTCGGTCCCACTCCCACTCAGCGCGGGGGACCGCGCGATCCTTCGCGATCCGGGCGCCCAACGGATCCTCGCCGGCGTGTTGATCCTGGACAGCGATCCTCCCGCCCTGCGTCGTCGCGGAGAGGCGCATCGCCGAGGTGAAGAGCTGGCAGGGGCGACGGGAGAGATCGACCTCATCACAGAGATTACGCGGCGCGGCGCGGTGACACGACGAACCGCCTTGGCACTGGGGCTTCCCATGGACCGGGCGCGGGCGATACCCCCGGGGGCGACTCCCGGCTGTCGATCAGCGACTGGTTCGTTTCCCCGGAGGCGTTGACGCGGTGGGCAAACGAGCTGAAGGCCGCGGTCCTGGCGAAGGCGGCGGATGCCCCCTCGGATCCGTCGTTGTCGATGCGATGAAGATCGCAGGGATACCCGCCCGGTCGCTCGTTCGTGCAGTCGCGGACCGGTGCGGACTTGAGGTCCGCAGCGGGCGGATCTGGCTCGATGGTGTCGCCACGTCGTTAGGTGACGTTGAGGCTGCCGTCCGAGCGTTGGAAACCAGGCTTGTGTCGCGACCGTTTGCGGCACCCTCGAGCCTGGAACTAGACGCCGAAGGGTTAGGTTCTCGACACGTGGCTGCGGCCGTACGCGCAGGGCGACTGATGCGTCTTCCGGACGGCGTGGTCCTCCTGCTGGCCCCGACGAGGCTTTACGGCTGCTGAGAGCGCTACCTCAACCCTTCACCGTCAGCCAAGCGCGCCAGGGACTCGACACCACGCGCAGAGTCGTGATTCCCTTGCTGAACTACTTGGACTCCCTCGGGTGGACCCGCCGACTCGACTCCGTCAACCGCGAGGTAACTCGGTAATCCGCTTGTTTTGGGCAAGGGACAGTCCCAGACGCACCGAAGGAGCCCCACACGTTCGCGCTGGCATCAACTCGGCGCCTTGGGCCACTGAAGCATGCGATTCATAGTTCTCTAACCTGTTGAAGCTGTCCGCGCCGTACTCGTTCCCTTCCATCACGCCGGCGGCCAAGTCACGCTGATGAGTGGAGTCGACAGCGGTTGAGTCCCCAACACCTTCACCTTTACTCCTTGTTCGGGAGTTCCGTCGACTACTCCAGAGAGCTGGCCCGGACAACTGGGCATTTCCTCTTCGCCGCCCCGGGTGTTCGGAACGCTTAACACGGCCTGTGGGGCACATTCTTCTTCAATAACCACGGAAAGCGCGCCTCTGGCTCCATCTCGCCCCAGGACCGGCGTCGCGCCTGGAGGTGCGTCGATTAGTCGGTACGCAGCGAAGTCGTCTTGCGGCCGGTAGGTGATTCTCAAACTGCTGACAGTCAAAGCCGGGTTGCCAGTGACCACCACGCCAACGTGAGCGTTCGGAGGAGTAGGTAGGTCAAGCGTGTAGCCCGCGGACCCCCGAAGGCAATCAATCGCCAGCCAGCCAGTGCTCCATGACGACGATGAGTCGCCTGCGACGGGGAGGCCCAGCGCGTCGCTTGGGCAGACGCGAAATGCGCCTGAACCCACTACCGATAGTGGTACTAGTCCACCTAAAGGATGGAAGAGAAGCGTCACTCCGGCCCCTCGCATAAGGCTCACGCCTCGTATGCTGACGTTCAACTCGGCTGGAAGTGGGCGCGTCGAACTACTTGCGGCGGTGTCCGGAGACTGTGCCGATGTAGTGGAAGACCTCTGCCCACCAGTCGATGTCTTAGATTGAGGCGTGGCCGTCTGCGGAGGCGTCCGTGAACCCTCGTCGCAAGCGGACGCAAGAAGAGTCCCGACAACCACCGCCAATGCGATAGCGCGATTATCCACGAGATGTCACCGTCCCAAAGACTAACATGAGCGCGCTGAACACAACAAGAATAGCGCCCTGAGTCAGATTCACCGTTCTCCGCAAGTTGAAGTCCAAGTTGCAGGAACGTTTGCCGGACGAAGTCCGCGGGAGCTGGGCGATCATCTCGCGGCGGCCCCGTTCCCGCAAGGCAGAATTGCGGCGAGCCTGCGAGCTTCGTCGGGCAACTCCTCGCGGAGTCACCTGCGGATCATGCCTTGGCAGTGTTCGATGAATCGGAGAGCAAGCGGCTGCCGATTTTCGATCGAGGTGAGGATCGCACGATAGGGATCGGCAAGAGCCCCTTGCTCGTTGAGCTGCAGGCTAATGGTGGTGCCGCAGGGGACGGTGTCCGGATAGGCCGGCCGGAGGTGTGTCCGGTGATGGGACGTCACGCGGCGATGCCATGCGTCTCACTTCCTTGGTATTGAGACGGCCTTGGTGCGACGTCTGGCGGCGCAAGCACTCAAGCGTGCCTCGGGTCCCACAAGTAGGTGCGAAACGCGGTGGCCGAGAAGGTGGTCTCGTGACCGGCCGCGAGGTCGAGCTGCCGCCCGGCTACCCCGAGCTGCTCGATGACCTCAAGAGGGCAGTGGGCGAAGCCCGCTGGCGTGCCCAGCGCGCCCTCCTCCTAGCCCGCGCCATGCCAGCCTGGGTCGTCAACACCGAGCTGCTGGCCCTGTACTGGCGCATCGGACACACGATCCTGGGCCGCCAGGACGCCGAGGGCTGGGGTGCCCGGGTCATCGACCGGCTGTCGGCCGACCTACGGGCGGCGTACCCGGACATGCGCGGGCTGTCGAGGAGCAACTTGTTCTACATTCGCTCGTTCGCGGCCTCCTGGCCGCAGGAGCCAATCGTCCAACAGGCTGTTGGACGATTGCCGTGGGGGCACGTCACCGTGCTACTCGACAAGCTCCACGACCAGCCCCAGCGGGACTGGTATGCCGCGGCCGCGGCCGAGAACGGGTGGTCCCGCAACGTCCTGCTCAACCAGATCATGAACCGCCTGCACGAGCGGACCGGCGCCGCACCGTCGAACTTCGCGGCGCAGCTACCCGCCAAGGATTCCGAGTTGGCACAGCAGCTGACCCGCGACCCGTACGTCTTGGACTTCTTAGAGCTCACCGGGCCGGCCGCCGAACGAGACTTGGAAGCCGCCCTGGTTAAGAGGCTGCAGGCCTTCCTGCTCGAGCTCGGCCACGGGTTCGCGTTCGTTGGCCGGCAGTACCACTTCACCGTCGATGGCGATGACTTCTACATCGATCTGCTGTTCTTCAACTGGTCTCAGTCCCGCTTCGTCGTCGTCGAACTCAAGATCGGCCGGTTCGCACCGGAGCACGCCGGCCAGCTCGGCTTCTACGTCGCCTGGGTTGACGCCAACCTGCGCGTCGCCGACCGGCACGCACCCACCATCGGGATTCTGTTGTGCGCGGGACGCAACGACAGTGTCGTGCGCTATTCCCTGGCCGGCAGCACCGCGCCGCTGGCCGTCGCCGACTACACCTACGACGCCCTGCCGCTTGCCGCCCGCGCTGCAATCCCCACCGAGACGGAGCTGACGGAGGCGGCAGACGCCGCCCTGGATCAGTTCATAGCCAATGCCGTACTTCCCGTCGGCAACAACGACGGTCCGGAGCACTGATCGGCTCGGTTGAGAGCTTCGCGCGACATCAGGCAGCACCAACGTGATCCCACCGGCCGCCGGCCCAGCTTGACCACCCCTATAGACCTCTCGACGCTGCATTCGATTCAGGGGCCGCACCAAGACCTTCGTGAGTTGCTCATCGGGTACAGGGACGGTGGAGAGGCGGCGGCGGCAGGCTTTGACCTCAACGTCGGCGACCAAGCGGGGCCCGGCGCGTACCCGATCCGGGCCGAGTTCGGCACGCTTTTGACGGACCAGCGACGCCCGAGAGCGCGAGCACCTCGGCTAGCGGGTCCTCTCGCGGTCCTGCCCGTAGTTCTGCCCGCGACCGTTCGTGCACAAGGTGAAGGTGACGCCGGAGCAGGAGGAGCGGTTGATCCTGCGAGCGGCCGAGCGGAGGATTACGGTTGCGCGGCTGCTGGTGGAGTCGGCTCTGGCGGGTGGTGCTGATGCGGCCAAGGCCAAGTCGGAGCTGGCTGGGGAGTTGTTCCGGATCTCGCGGTTGCTCGGGAAGATCGGGGTCAATGTTAACCAGATCGCGCGGGCAACGAATGCGACGCTGGAGGCGCAGCCGCAGATGGCCGGCGCGCTCCAGGCGGTGGGCCGGGTCTGCGCGCGGATCGAGTCGCTGCTCGATGATGTGGAGGGGTCGCGATGATCCCGAACGTGCAGAAGGGCGGCAACATGCTCGGTCTGGTCCGGTACCTTCAGGGGCCGGGCAAGGAGAACGAGCACGAGAACCCGCACGTCGTCGGCGGTGACCCGTTCCTCGTGGCGTGGCATGGCAGCGAGTCGCTGGACCGGGCCGGCGCGGACGAGATCTCGGCGTACCTGGACGAGCCCCGGAAGGTGTTCGGGACGGAGATCAAGTCCCAGGTGACGGCGCGGGATCCGGAGACGGGCGAGAAGGTCGTGATGGGCTACCGGGATCAGCATGTGTGGCACTGCTCCCTCAGCCTGTCGGCGGAGGAGGGGGTGCTGAGCAACGAGAAGTGGGACGAGGTGGCCCGTG
>JAABUT010004835.1_pt1 | contig 10399 bp, 6 predicted proteins | sample 5559281 | NCBI WGS metagenome assembly JAABUT01 (sample SAMN10711880, study PRJNA513359) | rock metagenome | isolation source: Antarctica rocks | place: Antarctica: Victoria Land, Ricker Hills nord | collected 2016-01-04 | reverse complement strand
AAATAGTCTACAACACTCAATGCGAACTGAACGTTCTAGACGTCGCTTTCATCAATGCATCAGCTCAAAATCTAGAAGACATCAAAGTCAAGCTATCTTCGAAATATCAGAATTTTCTCGACGTGTTTGATCGAGCTCAAGTCGATAAGCTATCACCTCATCGTTCATATGATCATAAGATAGAGCTCACTAACGATGTCACTTCTTCTAGATGTCGAGCTTATTGAATGTCACTCTACAAGCTTCAGAAGGTCAAAGAATATCTGAACGAAAATCTGTCAAAGAATTTTATTACTTCTAGCAAGATCTCATATTTCTCACTCGTTCTATTTGCTCTGAAGATCAATGATGATCTTCACTTCTGCATCGACTATCGAAAGCTCAATGTCATTATCAAAAGAAATCGCTACTCTCTATCGCTCATAGATGAGATGATTGACAAAATCTTTGACTGCAAGCATCTGATTCAACTGAATATAATTTTCGCTTTCAACAAACTTCGTATGCATCTCAATAGTAAGAACTATACAATCTTCATTATCGCTCTAGAAGAGTACAAATCAAAGATTCTATCATTTGAATTAACAAATGATTCGATCTCGTTGCAGCAATATATGAACGATGTTCTATGAGACTTTCTAAATGACTTCTGCCAAGCTTATTTAGACGACATTCTCATATACAGCAAGACTCAAAAGAAGCATAGACAACATGTCAAGATGATACTAGATCGTCTACAAGACGCTGATCTGCAGATAGATATTCAAAAGTGCGAATTCGACGTAGAAGAAACAGTCTTCTTAGAAGTCATAGTATCAGAACAAGATCTTTGCATGAATTCTATCAAAGTAAAAGCTATAGTCAATTGAACTACATTTATTAATCTAAAAGAGGTACAAGATTTCGTTGACTTCGTCAATTTCTATCGACGCTTCATCAAGAACTTTTTGAAACTAGTCAAGTCATTCACTCAGCTGACTCGAAAAGACACGTCTTTTGTTTGAAACGAAGTCTGCATCGAAGTCTTTGATAATCTAAAGAAGCAGATCAGCTCAACTTCAGTTCTACGTCATTTTGATGTCAAACGTCAAGCTATTTTGAAAATCGATGCATTCGACTATGTAAAAGACGACATACTATCTCAGTACGATGACGAGAATGTGCTTCATTCGATAGTCTTCTATAGCAAGAGCATGGTTTCAGCTGAATGCAATTATCACATCTATGACAAGAAATTGCTAGCTATCATTCAATGCTTCGAACACTGACGACTTGAACTAGAAAATACTGAGTTATCTATTCAGATGTTTACTGATCATCAAACTTTGAAGATCTTTATGAAAAACAAACAGCTGACTCGACGACAAGCGAACTATCTGAATATTCTATCGAAGTTTAACTTTCAGATTATCTTTTAATCAGGCAAAACAAACTTTAAAGTCGATGCTTTAACTAAAATGTCGATGATCGATAGTTCTGAATCAGCTAAAGACATAGATGATCATTTTCAGACTATACTGATCTCAAATTGAATAGACATTCTATCAATTGAGTTCGAAATCAAATCTGAATATGAGATTAATCTCTATCAACGCGTACGTCTAGTCAATCAGAAGAATGAACTATGCAATGAGTATCAACAAGCTATGAACAAAGATGAACTGAAGCTTCATGACATGAAGCTAAAGAACTGTCAAATCATTGACAACGTTCTATTCAAAAAGAGTCTACTATGAGTGTTGAAACAAATGCATACGAAATTGCTTCAAGAGATTCACGATTAATCATCAATCTTGCACTCTAACATTAAACAAATGATTGATCTAGTTCAACGCTTCTACTATTGATCAGATCATTGAGCAACTATTCAACAATACATTCGAAACTGTCATGTCTGTCAGCGAAGCAAAGCATCTTGAAATGATACAAATGATTTGCTTCAGTCTTTATCGATTTCTCAGCAGCGTTGACAAGATATAGCTATGAACTTCATCACTGAGCTATCTCTATTGAAAAACTATAACATCATTTGCACGATCATATGTCATCTCTTCAAAGAACGTCACTATGTTTTCTGTCATTGAGAAGATGATGACATCTCAATCGAAGAAACAGTATGAATCATGCTATAAAACGTTTATTGACTTCATAATCTACTCAGTTCTATCGTTTTGAATAGAGACTTTCAGTTCATATCGATCATGTGACAAAGTCTTTGTAAACAACTGAAGATCAAAGTCAATCTATCAACAGTCTATCATTCAGAGATCGATGATCAGTCGAAACAAGCTAATCAAGATGTTGAACGCGAACTTCGAATCTACTGCAATTACATGCAGAATGACTGAGCTAAATGACTTTCAATGATGAAATTCAGTGATAATTTCAATACATTCTCGACTATCTTGATGATCTCTTTCTACTTCAATAAAGACTTTCACTCTTGAATGAGTTTCGATTCAGATACGACTGATTACAAAACGATTCATCAACGTATTGAGACTAGAAAGATCGATGACATTGTCATTCAAATGAGCGAACTTCTTATCTTCAATCATTAACAATTGAAAAAGATCAAGCAGATCATTGAAGCTCAGATGAACAAGCATAGACGAGACGTCATTTATGAAGTAGATGATCAAGTTTGATTAGTCTTTGAAAACATCAAAATCACTAAATCATGCAAAGATTTGAAAGACAAGCAGCTTGATCTCTATTCAATCACAGTCAAAGTTGAGATCTTCTATCGTCTTCAGCTATCTAGAAGCATGAAGCATATACATTCAGTGTTCAGCTCGAAGTATCTACGAACTTCATCAAATGATCTTCTATCAGAACAACACTCTGAGTTCTCTAGATTGATGATCATTGAAGAGAATGAAGAGCACTGAAAAGTAGACGATATATTGAACTTCAGACGATATAAAGAAAGACTACAATACAAGATCAAATGAATCGAGGTAGATCATGACGACGAATGATACTATGTCGATAAAGAAGAATTCGATGACTCGAAGAAAGTTCTGAACGAATTTCACAAGCTATACTTGAATAAGTTGCACTAAATTGAAAACATGATGAATTTTTTTGCTTTTATTTCTTTTCTATTCATGCAAACATGAATGTTTGAAGAAGAGAGTAATGTTATGAACATGTCTGAATCGATCAAAGTTCAGATCTAACTCTAATCAATTTGATTAAAGCAAGTCATGATGCTATGTCTAGTTTAAACCTAGCGCATCTCTTCGAGTCATTCTCAACACTTCTTCTCGTTGTTCAGCACTTTCTTCATTCATTTCTTTCATCATTCTTTTAGACAAACACATCTGATCTATTACATCACATCTGTATCAAGTCTAGCGCAGTCTCAAGCCATTATTTATAGAAGAGCTTGCACTCTTTCTCTTCTGTATTCTTAATGTCTTGTTATAGCTATCTTTAAAGAACAATACATACATATCAGTTCTGAGTCTCTTTGATTGAATGATCTAGGCACGATTTCAACACTAAATGAATAAATGAGATCTATAAGAGTGATATGACAATGTAATATTCTAAGCAGACATAGAATGAATATATATTATGATAAAGTTAATTATTAAGAAGCTCTTGATAACTTAAGAAAATTAATCAACTATAGAGAGTTTATCAAGCATTGTCAAGTTAAGCATGACATAATTCATGATATATTAAGTCGAAAATATGACGTAGTTTAAATGATGTCTTGACAGAGTCATAAAGTTTCAGAGCTAACTCAGATCTGATCTTCAACTCAGTCTTTGATCTTAACTTCTATGTATTAATTCATCATGACAGATAAAGTTAATATTTTATCTGTTGAATTAAAAGCAAATCTTTATTAATAAGTAGGTATAATCAATCAAACTGATGAGTTTTGCTGCGAATATAAACAAGTTATAAATGAAAACAAGTTTAAATTTTATATTACTAAATTGAAAGACTGCAAGATTATTGACAACATTTTATTTAAAAAAAGTCTTTTATGAATTTTGTTACGAGTGTATCAAGATCAATAAGACTGAACAAGACTGAAGTTCTAATCAATTCGCAGTGCACGCTAGCGAGTATTCTGCGTAATGATTAGAGCTAGTCAATGATCTGATCGAGATCTGATTCAGGTTTGACTCAGATATGACTCAACATCTTTTTTCTTTCCCAACATTCTTTTCTTTCATCAACATCTTTTTTCTTTCTCAACACTCTTTTCTTTTATCAACATCTTGTTCATCTACATCATCTTCTTTTCGTGTCACAAACACATTTCTTTCAAGTCTAGCGCAGTCTCTGAATATTACATAAATAGAAGCTTTTGTATCAATCTTCTTCTGTATTCTTAATATTCAGTTATAGCTATCTTTAAAGATCAAGCACTATCAATTCTGACCTTCATTGATTGTATCATCTAGACACGATTCTGACATTATATTAAGAATTCGTTAATTACACGATACTGATCTCATTATTCATTTAACATACTCGTATAGACAGAACGAGTCTAAAGAAATTCATTTATCTGATGATTGATGCAATTGAAAGACTGAACAACATTAGAAAGTTTGATAGAATCAACGACAAGACTGTTTAAATCGCTAGACAACTTATTGCTCACTAAGTACGCACAGTTCAAATCGATCAAGAGAATCAACTCATTCTTGTGAAACAGACGAGTGAAAATAAGCTGTTCAACTCGATTAAGAGAATTGACAATAAAGAATCTTCGTGAATTGCTCAAGAATCAAATCAATCAACAAACAAATCTCATCTTCTTTGTTGAAGATTAAACATCATTCTATACGTCTTTCTTCTTCAATTGTTGAGCATCATCATTCATTCAATTCTTCTTTCAAACAAATCTCATCATGTCTAGTCATTCATCTACTGAAGAGCGTTCTGAGAAATTTCAAAATCGTTTCTCTCAAATCTCTGATGCTGATTCATTGAAATCACGAACGAAATCATCAAGTGCTGCATCATTCATTCATGAAGATGACGAATCATTCGCTGAAATGATAATAATTCTTGTGTTCTACGAAATCTGAAAAGCTTGAAGTCTAGTTCTTGATAAAGAAACAGATCAACTCTACGAGTTAGATAAACAACAAGAAGATGAAATCAAAAAGTTGAAAACAAGACTTCAAACTAAAGAAAACACTTCTTCTGATTTCATTTACTCTGAGCGTTCTAAATCTCAAAAAATACCTGATTCTTCGCTGTTTACTGATGAAAAGAACTCTACTTGAAAGAACTGATACGAAAAATTTCAGAATAAACAAGAGATCAACGTCGATCTCTTTTCTAATGAATGAGTCAAATTGAGCTATGTACATTCTAGATTATTTGATGATGCAGCAGAGATCACTCAAGTCAGATGTGAACGTGATTGTGTCAATCTTTATAGAATCGTCGAAGATCTTTTGAAAGAGCTAGCTCAGTTGTTTAATGATTCGAATAAGAAAGTCAACTTTTGTAGAGAATACTACAACTTGATTCAAGAATTCAAGAAATTCAGTGAATTCTATACTCAGTTTCAACGTCTATCTTTCTATCTAAACTATCATGAAAAGCAACTGATCGTTGATCTGAAAGATAAAATCAATTCTCGTCTTTGATTCATTTAAGTAGATCAACTAGTTCAATCTGATTCTCTAAAAGAAATTCATTTCTATCTGATTCATTTGAATAATGATCAGCGAGTCATTCAAGAGATCAAGAACAAGCTCAAATGTATCAACGACGTTTCAAAAACTATCTTTCATAAAGCGACTATTGTCATTCAATCAGTTGATCACTTGAAGTCTGATCATCTAAAGTCGCATGATGCGATTTTAACTAACGTCAAAGAAGCAGACATTCTAGTTGAAAGCTGTTTCATATGTCATAAATCAGATCATAGCTTTAAGAAGTGTCTCGATCGATCTACTAGAATCAATGCAGTGAACAATGAATATGATTGCTTTGATTTCAATTCGAATTTCGATTCAAAAAACTAGTCATCTCTTCAAAAGTCATTAAAGAAATAGAGATTATATCTTTGTGCAAACTAGATGAAATTCTATCGAAAGAAAATTACTTTGAAAAGTCGTTTCTAATTGATGCTCATCTCATTTATCAGAATCAATCTTTCAGTCTTCGTTTTCTAATTGACAGTGATTCAGTCATTTACACAATCATACATTTCAATCTAGTCAATAAAGTATGCGAGAAACTGAAAATTCAATCTATATTACTGGCAAAAGAGAAGCTAATAAGAGATTATGATGAAAAGATATTTAAGAAGACAATCACTCATAAAATTCTACTCAATCTCATCATCGAAAGTTATAAGAAATTGACTGTATCAATGTTGATAGCTGATATCAATCATCATGAAGTCATATTAAGTAAGCTTTGAATGAATAAAAACGAAATATTACTGAATATGCAAAACGACGTCATTGTTTTTTTGAATCAATTGAATACTTCTATTTTGATTTTTTCAATCTCGCTTCATTCAAAGCACTCAAGTTGATTGCGATCAACTTCGCTCTCTTCAATCACTCAGACTAAAATCTCTACAATGCTCAAACGACTCGTTTCAAACACTGCTCAGAAAGAGTTATTCTCAATTCAAAGCATAAACGTTGCTTCGTTCAAAACACTATTGAATCATTCAAAGAAGAATAAGATTAAAGTCTTTGCTCTATTCATGATGAACATCAATAGAAAAATCGCGTACAATACTCAGTGCGATTTGAACGTTCTAAATGTCTTTTCAATCAATGAAACGACTCAGAATTTAAAAGACATTAAAGCGAAGCTACTTTCAAAATATCACAAGTTTCTAGATGTTTTTGATCGAGCTCAATTGAATAAACTACTTTCTTATCGCTTCTATGATTATAAAATAGAGCTCACTAGTGATTCAACGCTCTCTCACTGTCAAGCATATCAAATGTTCTCTGTCAAACTTCTGAAAGTAAAGAAGTATTTGAACGAGAATCTGTCAAAGAAATTCATCACTCTCAGTCAGACTCTTTATTTCTCTTCGATTTTATTCACTTTCAAAGCAAATGAAGATTTTTGATTTTGCGTGAACTATCAAAAGCTAAATGTCATTTTCAAAAGAAATAAATATTCTCTATCGCTGATAAACGAGATCATTGATAAAATAGTGAATTGCAAGCATCTGACTAGATTGAACATCATATCAGCGTTCAACAAACTTCAAATGCATTTCAATAATGAGAATTACATCACTTTTATCATTGCTTTAGAAGCATATAAATACAAGATGCTATCATTCAAACTAACTAATGAATTGATCTTCTTTCAGCAATATATGAATGACATTTTATGAGACTTTCTGAACAACTTTTGTCAAGTCTATCTAGATGATATTCTTATTTATAGTAAAATGAGAAAGAAACATAGAAATCACGTCAAACTAGTATTGAGTCGACTACGTGAAGCTGAACTACAGATGAATATTCGAAAGTGCAAATTCAATGTAGAAGAGACTGTCTTTCTAAAAGTCATCGTATCAGAACTAGATCTTCATATGAATTTCAGCAAAGTGACAGTCATAGTCAGCTGAATCATCTCGATCAATCTAAAGAAAATTCAGAACTTCATAAGATTTGTTAATTTCTATCGTCATTTCATTAAGAACTTTTCGAAGCTAGTCAAATCATTCACTCAGCTGACTAGAAAGAATATATCTTTTGTTTGAAATGAGATTTGTGTTCAAGCTTTTAACAATTTAAAGAAACAAGTCAGCTCAGTCTCAGTACTTCATCACTTCAATCTCAAACGACAAGCTATTCTGAAAATCAATGTTTTGAACTATGTAAAAGATGAAATACTATCTCAGTACAATGATGAGAAAGTTCTTCATTCAATGACTTTTTACAGCAAAAGCATGATTCTCGCTGAAATCAATTATCACATTTATGACAAGAAACTGCTAGTTATTATTCAATGCTTCGAACACTGATGATTCAAGCTGAAATGCATTGAACTACTCATTCAGATGTTCATCGATCATCAGACTTTGAAGATCTTCATGAAAAACAAACAGTTGAGTTGATGACAAGTCAACTATCTGAACATTCTCTCAGAGTTCAACTTTCAAATCATCTTTAGATCAGGCAAAATAAACACTAAAGCTGATGCTTTAATCAGAATGTCTCTAGCAAACGTCTCTGAATCAGCTCAGCGTCTTGAAGATCATTTTCAGACTATTCTGATCTCTGATAGAGTCGATGTTCTATCTGTTGAGTACATATGATCAATCAAACAGATGAGTTCTGCAGCGAATATAGACAAGCTATGAACGACAATAAGCTCAAATTTCATATCACTAAACTGAAGAACTGTGAAATCATTGACGACGTTCTATTTAGAAAACATCTACTGTGAGTCTCTGAGAACAGGCACATGAAATTACTACAAGAAGTGCATGATCAATCTTCAATCTTTCATCTCAACAATAAATGAATCATTGATTTAGTTCAGCGTTTCTATTATTGATCAGATCATCAAGCTACTATTCAATGATACATTTGAAACTGTCATGCTTATCAGCGAAGCAAAGCTTCTAGAAATAACATCAATGAACTTTATCATTCTCTTTCAATTTTGTTAGAAATCGATCTAGAGTGAGTCATAGAGATGTCATTTAACTAATAGATAAATGCTAAGAAAGAAAAGTATCTACAGAAAAGAACTCGATTCTTATATGTGTGTTTCTCAGCTCTGTGCTAGACTCGATTGAGTTGACGTCTTACACATATGATGCAGAGTCTCAATCATATCATCTTTAGATCAGATTCTCGCTAGACTCGATTAGAATGAAATCAGACAAAGACTAAACGAAGAATAAATGAAAACTAGAATCGTAACATTATCTTCTTTTCTTGACTATTCATGTTCGCATGAATGTTGTTTCTTAGTGCGCTTTTCTTGAATATTTGATATGAAAGTCGTCAATTATCTCTTGAGCGTTCATAAATTCGTCGTCGTCAGCGTTATATCAGTTGAGATCGTTGTCATAACTCTTTCATTTGACTCGATATTGAAGTCGTCTTTCATAGCATCGAAAGTTCAGTATATCATCGATTTTTCATTCGTCTTCATCGTTTATCACTATTGATTTCGAAGATTCATTCTTTTGATCAGACAGAGAATCATCAATGACAGAACGAAGAAGTTCTGAATGAAATACGTCATGTATACACATAGTCTCTGATAGTTTCAACTTATAGAATGAGTCAACAGACTCAGTGATCTGAAATGAGTTGAGCATCTTGTCATTCAATTTTTTGAAAGATCTCGCTGTAATGATGTTTCGTTCGTTCAGAAACATTTTTGATTCGATCTTGTAATTGATCTTCTTTCTATGCTTATTAGCTTGATTCATCATTTGTTCTCGTGTTTTGATCAGAGCTTCACGAGCGAAGATCAAAGTCTTGTTCATTTATTCAGATATATTCTTGACTCAATTGATCTGCAAGCATTCGCGAATGCTTTCATACTCGATGATGTCAGAATCGAAGCTCATACAAGAATAAAAGCTCTTGTTCATGAAGAAGAGAGTCAAGAAGATGACTGATGACAAGACGTTATTGTCGACAAACTCAATCATGAGTAGTCACTTAGATCAGTTGTTCTGCATATATGAACAGAAGAATTGAAGATATCGCTTGACATTCTGATTGACTCGTTCGCTTTGATCATCGATCTGAGAATGATAGACGATGAACAATCAAAGAAAAATGTTCAGTCGTTTGCAAAGAAACTTTCATAGTATAGAGATGAATTGCGAACCTCGATCAGATACTATGAAGCTTGATAAATCATGAGTTCAATACACTCATTGAATCAGCATTTCAGCTGTCTTTTCAGCTGTGATATCTTCATCATCAGTGATGCAAGAAATATAATGTCTTTCTTTTGACAATCTGCAGATGACAGTCAGAATAGTGTTGTAATCGTACGAATCAAATAGATTGATAATGAAGTTCATTGCTATGTCTTGTCATCGCTGTTCAGATATAGATAGAGATTGAAGCAAGTCGTTTGATTTATTTCTTGATGTCTTTGAACGTTGATATACATAGCAGTTTTGAATATATCGATCTATCGTTTTTCGCATAGAAGATCAATAGTAATTTCGCTTTATGATCTTCACTGTTCTAAAAATTTCAGAATGATTAATCAACGATTGATCATGTATCTCACGAATTAGATTCATTTGTAGAAGTTCGTTGAACGAGACTCATAACTGACTATCATGATACAAGATTTCATTCTGAGTTCAACAATTCTTCAATTTGATATCTTCATATTGTGTCTCGTCTCTTGCTATTGCTTCGCGAAGTAGCGTACAATTCTCGTCGAT
>JAABUT010004832.1_pt1 | contig 10404 bp, 8 predicted proteins | sample 5559281 | NCBI WGS metagenome assembly JAABUT01 (sample SAMN10711880, study PRJNA513359) | rock metagenome | isolation source: Antarctica rocks | place: Antarctica: Victoria Land, Ricker Hills nord | collected 2016-01-04 | reverse complement strand
CCGTCGTCATCGGATGGGGTCTGGCTGCGTGCATCATGTACGGGCCGGAAGGCGCGCTCTTTGCCGAGGTCTTCCCGACCCGCGTCCGTTACAGCGGGATGTCGATCGTCTACCAGATCGGCGTGCTCCCCACGGGTGCGATAGCACCCCTTGTCGCCACCTCGCTCGTTGTTCACTACTCGGGCAAGTCGTGGCCGGTGGCCGTCTACGTCGTCGCCATGGCGCTGATCACCATCGTCTCCCTGGTCTTCCTGCCGGAGACGAAGGACCGTGACATCGATGAGCTGGATGAGCTCGCGGAAGGCTCCGGCCCCACCATCGCCACCCAGACCTCCTGAGGAAAGCCATGAGCACCTCCCGGCCCGACATCGTCCTCGTCCTTGCGGACGACATGGGCTTTTCCGACATCGGCTGCTTCGGGGGCGAGATCGAGACGCCCCACCTGGACCGTCTCGGCCGGTCGGGCGTGCGATTCACCCAGTTCTACAACTCCCCGCGGTGCAGTCCCTCCCGCGCATCGCTGCTGACCGGGCTTCACCCCCATCAGGTCGGGCTCGGGATCCTCAACTTCGACGACACTCCGGACGGGTATCCGGGCAACCTCACCGAAGAGTGCGCCACCGTCGCCGAGTGCCTGCGCGCGGTCGGGTACCGCACCTACCTGAGCGGGAAGTGGCACCTCGCTTCGGACATGGAGACGCCGAATGGCGCCTGGCCGACGCGACGCGGCTTCGACCGGTTCTACGGCACCCTCGAAGGCGCGGGCAGTTTCTACCACCCCCGCACCCTGGTGCGTGACGAGGAAGACATCGCCCACGAGGCCGCAGCGCCAGGGTTCTACTACACCGACGCCATCAGTGACGCCGCGCTCGAGTTCGTGACGGAGCACCACAGGGCCGCACCGGACGACCCGTTCTTCCTCTACCTCGCCTACACGGCGCCCCACTGGCCTCTCCACGCGCCCGAGGCGGAGATCACCAAGCACAAGGGCCGCTTCGACGAGGGCTGGGACACTTTGCGCGCCGAGCGCCTGGAGCGGCTCGTCGGCGAAGACATCCTGGACGAGTCATGGCGGCTCAGCCCGCGCGACGAGCGGGTCGCCGCGTGGGATGCGGTGGAGGACAAGGAGTGGGAGGCCCGGCGAATGGAGGTGTATGCCGCCCAGCTGAGCCGAATGGACGACGGAATCGGCCGGCTGCTTGACCGGCTGACGGAACTTGCGCGGCTGGACAACACCATCGTCATCTTCCTGTCCGACAACGGCGGCTGCGCTGAGGAGCTGGACCGACAGTTCGTCGAGGCCTTCGTCCCGCTCGGGGACACGACGAAGGAGGGGGAGCCGGTCGTTGCCGGCAACGTGCCAGGCGTGGTGCCCGGACCGGAGAGCACGTATGGGTCATACGGACGGGCATGGGCCAACCTGTCCAACACTCCATTCCGCGAGTACAAGCACTGGGTGCATGAGGGCGGCATCTCCACCCCCCTGCTCTGGCACTGGCCCGACGGGACGGTGGGCCCCGGCCGGCTGGAGCGGACGCCCTTCCAGCTCGTCGACGTCCTACCCAGCCTCCTCGAGGCGGCCGGCGCTGACTATCCTAGCCACCGCTGCGGAGTCCCGGTGCCACCGATGGAAGGCCGGAGCATGCTGCCGACAGTCCGGGGCGAGGTGGTGCAGGAGCGACCATTGTTCTGGGAGCACGAAGGCAACCAAGGTGTTCGCCACGGACGATGGAAGCTGGTGCGCAAGCATGGCCAAGAGTGGGAGCTGTACGACATGGTCACGGATCGCACGGAGCTCACCGACCTCAGCGACCCGGAGGGCGCCCGTGTCGGCGAGATGTCCGCGGCCTACGACACGTGGGCGAAGCGGTGCGGCGTCATCCCGCGTGAGCGCGTCCTGGAGCTCTACGCCGCTCGTGGCAAGGGACTCCCACCGGAGTGACCACCGGACCCGGTTGGCGCTTCATCACCTGACGGAGCCTTGAGCAGGACGCACCCGCCCTCAGACGATCGGATCAGCCCGGGCGCGTGATGACCAGGTCGGCCCGGCACCGGGAGCCCGCGACGAGAGCGGCGTCTGGACGACACCGGAGGCATCGAGGCCGCATTGAGCGCGCGGGAGCCATCTGGCGGGCCGCCGTCGCAAACTGACGGCGCCATGTCCACCACCCCCCCACGCTGAAGCCTCACCCGACAGACAGCGCCCTCGACGTGGTCAAGCCGATCGAGGCGGAGTCAGGCGCGCACGACGCGCCCGGCGATGGCGCCATCCTCTTCTCGTATCGCTCGAGTCGTGACCTCCGGGCACGGGAGGGTGGCAGCCAGTAGGAGCGGCGCGCCGATCTTGCAAGACGGTGCCTGCCCCGGCGAACCGAGGTAGGGGTTCAGTTCCAGCCGCAGCCACGCCTCGCCCTGGTTGCGTGCGTGGTGGGGAGCGTCGGCTGGTTCGGCGTCAGCGTCGGGCGGCCGGGTTGAGATCCGGCCGCTACCAGGGCTGCAGCCGAGGTGCCCAACGGTCCTCCAGCGACATTGAGACGTCGGCGAGGCGGCCCAGCATCTCTGCCCGGGTAGCCAGGTGTGCGGGGTCGTCCCAGAGGTTGACGAGCTCGTCCGGGTCGACGGCCATGTCGTACAGCTCGCCAGCGCGTTCCCGGTCGGTCGCTGGACTGCCGTGCCATACGACGAGCTTGTGGGTTGGGGTCCGCAGCATCGTCGTGTGAACCTCGGGCGTGTTCGGGTAGCCGGCGTCGCGGTACTGGGAGAGCGCCCAGTCGCGAGCCTGTGCTTCACCGCGCGCGACGGCGACGAGGTCCAGCCCCTGGTCCGCGGGCGACGGCGGGAGGCCGGTGGCCGACCGCACGGTCCGGGCGACGTCGTGGACGCCGACAAGCCCACCGACTCGAGCACCGGCGGGGACCTGAGCGGGCCAGCGCACGATGAGCGGCACGCGGACCGCGGTGTCGTACATCATCGGACCCTTGAGCAGCATGGCATGGTCGCCGAGCATCTCGCCGTGGTCGCTGGTGAACAGCACCAGGGTGTTGTCAGCCCTCCCCCGACGGTCGAGCTCGTTGAGCACCCGGCCGACGCAGTCGTCCACCAGGCTGACCATCGCATAGTACGTTCGGCGGATCTCGTTGATCCCGTCCGCGTCGAAGTCGACGAAGGACGGTCCGTGCCCCACGTAGCTGGAGTCGGACGACTCCAGCTGGAACGGCGGCTTCGTCGCGAGCTCGTCCCGACTGCCCACCGGTCCGGGCACCGAGCCAGTCGGATACTTCTCGAGGTACTCCGGCGGCGCGACGAACGGGTGGTGCGGGTCGAAGTAGTTGAGGACAAGGAAGAACGGCTGGTCCTCTGGCTGGCTGTCGAGGAACTCCGTCGCCTCATGGGTGACCCACGTCGAATAGTGCGCCTCCGTGGGCATCCCGTCGAAGGAGGTGTCCGCGTGCACGAAGTCAGTCTTGTCCGGGGTGACGACGTCGGCCACGGCCCGATGCCAGTGCTCGGGGAACCGCTTCTGGAGCCACTGGTGGTAGGCGTTCTCCGGTGAGCCGTGGAACGGGTCGTGGGCCCAGCGGAACACCTCGAACCCATCGTCAACCCGCTCCTCGGTCTTTCCCTGGTATGCCGCCGAAAGGTGCAGCTTGCCGATCAGGCCGGTGCGATAACCGGCGTCGGCGAGCTCCCGGGAGACGAGGTCGCCGCGGTCGGGCAGGGTAACCCCGTTGGCCCAGAGCCCGTGCGCGCTCGGGAACCGTCCGGTGAGCATCGAGGCGCGAGTCGGCGCGCACACCGGGCTCGGCGCGTAGCAGGTCTCGAACACCGTTCCGGCGCCGGCGAGGCGCTGCAGGTGCGGCGTGTCGGCCACACTGCCGGGATACGTGGAAATGACGTCGTACCGGTGCTGGTCGGTGCAGATGAGCAGGACGTTGGGGCGGTTCGGCACGTCGATGAACCTCTTAGCTTCGTGGGGACTCACTTGACGCTGCCCGCCGACAGTCCACCGATCATGTACCGGCCGAAAGCGATCGCGAGCAGGATCAGAGGGAACGAGAGCACGACGACCCCCGCCATGACCTGGTTCCACTGCAGGCTGTAGCTGCCGATGAACTGCTGCAGCGCCAGCGGGACGGTGCCCGCGCGGCTGCCCGTCAGCACCAGCGGGAAGAGAAAGTTGTTCCACGCGAAGAGGAACGTCATGATCGCGACGGACGCGATCCCCGGGCTGGCCACGGGCAGGATGACGGACCACAGCGTCCGCAGGGGACCGGCGCCGTCAATCGCGGCCGCCTCGTCGATCTCCTGAGGCACGCCATCGAGGAACACCTTGAGCAGGATCGTCGCGAGCGCCACGTTGTAGGGCAGGTAGACGACGAGGAGCGCCACGATGGAGTCAGTCAGCCGCAACTGGTTGAAGATCGCGTATGCCGGGATGCCGAGACCGATGGCCGGGAGGGCTCGCGCCGCGAGCAGCCAAAACCCCATGACTCCTGCGGAGGAGGCCCGCGACCGGCTGAGGGCATACGCGGCAGGTGTGGCGATGAGGAGGGCGAGCAGCGCCGAACCGACGCTCGACTGAAGGCTGTTCAGGAGCGGACCGATGAACGAGTACTGCCCGAAGAGGGAGTGGAACGCCTCGAAGGTCGGCGTGAACACCCACTGCGGGGTGGGGCTGTTGCTGACGAGCGCGGGCTGGAAGGCGGTGAGGACGGCGTACAGGATGGGTACAAGGAAGAACGAGAGCAGCAGCAACAGGACGGCCCACCCCAGCACGGCGGGCAGGCCGCGAGGACGCAGGCCCGTCGCGGACCGGCTACCGGCACGCGAGCGCCGGCCACCGGCTGGCGGCTGGTCGGCGCTCCTGCTAGTCGTCGCCGTCACAGCGCCCGCTCCAGCCGGCGTTGGAGGGTCAGCAGCCCGATGACGCAGACCATGGTGAAGACGACGACGAAGACCGCGATCGCGGCGCCGAGGCCGAAGCGCAGCTCGCCGAAGAAGGTCTGGTAGTCGAAGTAGGTGAGCAGCTGGGTGCTCGTCCCGGGACCACCGCGGGTGAGAACGTAGATCGTGGGGAACACCTGGATCGCGTCGATGAACCGCAACAGCGTGATCGCCGCGATGGCCGGCGCGATGACCGGCAGGACGACGTAGCGGATGACATCGCCCGTGCCCGCACCGTCGATGACCGCCGCCTCTCGCAGCTCGACCGGAAAACCGGTGAGCGCGGCCAGGGCGAGCAGGATGACGAGGGGGGTGTACTGCCAGACGTCGATGCCGACGATGACTGCCATGGCCGAACCCGGTTCCGTCAGCCACGCCTGGTTGATCCCGACCTTCGACAGGTAGAACGACAAGAAGCCGATGTCGCCCTGCAGCAGGTACTTGAAGACCAGCGCGACGGCGATTGGGGGTAGGACCGCCGGCCACAGCAGAAGCATCCGGACGAGCGAGTTGCCCGGCGCGAGGCGGTCGAGCAGCAGGGCGGCGCCCACCCCGACGACGATCTCGATCAGGAGCGCTGCGACGAGGAAGATCACCGCTAGCCCCACCGAGCGCCAGAGCGCCGAGCTCGCGAGAGCCTCGGCGAAGGTTCCCAGGCCATGCACGTCGCCGATGGTGAGGCTGCCCTCCGCGTCACCCAGGGCCAGCAGGACCATGTAGACGACCGGAAGGATCGTCGTGGCGACCAGGACGACCACGAGCGGGGTGAGGAAGGCCCGCCGCCAGGGCAGGACCGGACTCAAGTGGCCATGGCCGCGGCGGCCGACTTGACCGCGGCGGCCGCAGAGACCTGGCCCGTGACCGTCTTGCTCAGTTCCTCGCAGACCCGTTGCCCCACGGTGTTCCAGTCGGGTCGCCGCGGCAGGTAGCTGGCGTCCCGGAACGGGGTGAAGCCCCCCTTGTCGGCCGTCGCGATGGTCTTCTTGACGGTGGGGACGAAGTCGTCAAAGCCGTACTTCTGCTGGTACTTTACGGTGTCGTAGACGGCAGACAACGGTGGGGTGGAGAACGCCACAGATCCGGTCGTCGCGGCGGTCAGCGTCTCCTTGAGCGTGGCCCACTGAGCGAACAGCCACGCCGCGTCCTGCGCCTTGCTGTTGGCCGCGATCGACCATCCGTGCGCGTTGTAGGGCACGAACTGGCCAGCCGGCCCGGCCGGGATCACGAAGGTCCCCACCTTGCCCGCGGCCTGGGAGGTGCTGCCGTTGTAGGTGCCGCCGAAGACCGCGCCCTCCTGCACCATGGCGACCTGTCCGGTCGTGAACGCGCGCGAGACGTCCTCGACGCTCCAGTTGGTCGCGCCGCTCGGGGCGTAGTTACGCAGCAGGTCCACGAACAGCTCGAGCGCTTTGACACTCTCGGGGCTGTTGAGCGCCACCCCGGAGTAGCCGCCGTTCGCGTAGGAGCTGTAGTACTTGCCTCCGTAGGCGTAAAGCCAGGCCGACCAGACGAACATCATCTGCGAGGGGCTCGGCGCGCTCCGCAGCGCGATCGCCGACGTGCCGCCGCCATGGATCGCCTTGCAGACGTCGCGCAGCTCGTCGAGCGTCGTGGGCGGCGTGACGCCTTTGGCCTGGAAGATATCGGTTCGGTAGTAGAAGATCTGGGTCCCGATGAACGAGGGCGCGGCGTAGAGCTTGTCGCCGACGCTGAGTAGCGCGTTCATCCCCGTGCCATATGCCGCGGGGTCCCAACTCGGGATGGTGGCCTTGGAGGAGCCGCGCAGGCCGGTGAGGTCGGCAAGCCAGTTGCGGGAGACGTAGGTGGGGACGAGCGCGGAGGTCGACTGGACGATGTCGTAGCCACCGCTCGAGGACCCGAGGGCGACCGAGGCCCGGTTCACCGCGGACTGCTCGTCCAGCGAGGTCCAGTTCACCGAGATGCCGGTCAGGTCGGTGAACTGGCCGATGACCGCCTTGATCGCGTCACCCTGGGGCGCGGCATACGCGAGGACGCTGATGCTGGGCACGCCCAGCTTCTTGCCGGTATCGCCCAGGAAGGTGTTGGTGTCGCCGGCCAAGCTAGGCGCCCCGGTGCTGGGCGGCCCCGCTCCTCCCGCTGCACAGCCGGACAGCGTCCAGAGACCGCCGAGGGCGGCACCAGCGGTGAGCACCCTGCGACGCGTGACCTGAGACGGTTCGGGCATGGTTCCTCCTTGAGCCATCGAGCGTCTGACCGTGCTCGGATGAGCGACGTACCTGCATACGCCATACTCGTATTGAAGTCATAGGTGGAGGGACTGCGTCAAGAATTTCGCCATAATCGCTCATCGGAGCATTTGGGATCAACGAAAGGCGCGCCACCCATGCGAACCCGTCAAGCGCCGTCGACCAGCGAGGCCGTGCTGATGGCTAACATTGGTCGCCGCTTCTACCTGCACGGTCAGACGAAGAACGAGATCGCCGCCGTTTTGGGAGTAAGCCGGTTCCGCGTCGCCCGCCTGCTGGAGCGGGCGCGCGAGGAGAGCATCGTGCGGATCGAGGTCGGCCTGCCCGGCCAACAGGACGCCGGCCTCAGTCTCGAGCTCGCGCAGCGCTACGGCCTCGGGCACGTCGTCGTCCTGGATCTGCCCGATGACTCCGGCCGTGAGCTGTTGCGGCGCCTCGGCCGGGCCGCGGTCGAGCTCCTGGGGGGTCTGGTCACCGCGGACGACGTCGTCGGCCTGGCGTCGGCCCGGCCGCTGCTCGGCATCCGGGACGACGTCGACGCCTTCCCTGCCTGCACCGTGGTCCAGCTCACTGGAGCGGTCTCGCGTCCCGACGCGCTTGACATCATCCAGAGCATCCGCGAGGTGACCCGAGTTGGTGGCGGCGAGGCGTACGTCTACTACGCCCCAATCGTGGGCGTGGCGACGGCGGCGGACCTGCGACGCAACCCCGATGTCGCTCGAGCGTTCGCATTGGTCCCGCGGCTCACCGCCGCGGTCCTCGGCGTCGGCGCGTGGGCCCCCGGGCTGTCGACGATCTACGACACCATCCCCGAAAAGGACCGGCAGGAGGCCACCGCGGTGGGGGTGCACGCCGAGGTAGCCGGCATCTATCTCGACGTGGACGGGCGGCCGCTGCAGCCGGCCATCGCGCAGCAGACGCTGGCCCCTGCGTTCGAGGAGCTGGTCCGTGTCCCAACCCGCATCGGCATCAGCTTTGGGTCCGGAAAGGCCACGGCGGTGCGCGCCGGCCTCGTGGGCGGGCTGCTGAACGGGCTCATTACCCATCGCAGCGCCGCCGAGGAGCTGCTGGCCCTGCCCGACCCCGTCGACCTTTGACAGCAATCCGCGCGGTGGGCAGTGCAAGCCGTCGCATCCGCGCCACTCCGGCCCTGTCATCGCCTACAACGCGGCGCCCTATGCCTTGCGTACCACGACGGAGAACTCCGCCCACGACGGACAACTCCGGCCCCGTCGCCGACGCCACGGCGGAGACCATCTCCGCGCCTTGGCAGATGATGCCGCCGCGCCTACCGCCGAGCCGATGATGAACCCGGGCACGTCGGCGAGGTAGAGCGCTGGATCGAGGACGCTTCCAACCTGATGGATATCGGCCGGGTCCCGGCCTGGGAGACGAAAATCGCCGGCGTTCCCGTCGCCGGCGCGAGCCCGGTCCGAACCGCTCACGTAACCGCTGATAGCGGCCAGCGCCTCAACCCGGATCCACCGCCCGGGTTTCTGTGTAGGTGTTGAGCTTGGTCGGGTGGGTGATCTGCGGCCGGGGGTGAGGTGACCGTCGGTCTGTCCGGCTCTTCCACTGGGGCCGTTCGCTCGCGCCCGGTTCGGGCTCGGTGGTCAGGTGGTAACAGCTGTGGGTGGTCCGCAGTGTTGGCGAACAGGGCTTCCCAGCCGTCCTGCCGGGGCCAGTCCCGGGGCAGGCGCAGGGTCAGCTTCCGGGCTGAGGAGGCGATCCGGGCTGGGGCGGCGATCAGGTGTGCGGATGGTGGCGGTGGTGGCCCTGGCGTGGAACACGGACGCGATCGCGCCGGCGGTCCGGGTGAGGTTGAACCGCCCCGGCTTTGGTAGACGGTGGGTTCTCCCGGTGGTTGCCGGTGAGGTCATGATGGTGGCGCGGCGAGGAGCTGGTCAGTGGAGACGGGCTCGTCGCAGTACGGGCAGTTGCCGCCGTAGCCCAGACGCAGGCGCGGACGTTGGCAGTCGGGGCATTGGTAGACGCTCACGTCGCGTCGGCCCGGCGCGATGGCGTGGGGATGAGCCTGTGGAGGTCGCTGGTGGTCCTGCGCTCGCGGTAGGCCTTCTGCCGGCATGCGGGCATGCAGTAGGCCGGGCGCCCGGAGGGGCTGAACAGCGCCGAGCAGGTGGGGCAGCGACGGCGCAGCGTGGCGGCCAGATCGGTGGGTGCATCGTCACGCTCATCGTCACGCGGCGGGCTCTCGGGCGTCATGCGGCCGCCTGCCCGTCGCCGGTGACGGACGGGTCGGTCGGACTCTGTGGTGTTGCCTCGAACTCGACCGGCGTGATCCGTCCGATCGAGCCGTGCAGCCGCTCGGTGTTGAACCAGTGCACCCAGATCGCGGTCGCGAGCTCCACGTCGTTCGCGCCCCTCCACGGTGTCCACCAAAGCCGGGGCGGTTCAGTTCTGGAAAGACGACAACGCGCGCCTTCGTCGCACGCACGACACGAGCGTGCGCCTCGGCGTTCCCGGCAACGTCTCGCGCACGGCAGGCCGGTTGAGCCGCAGCGACCGTCAGCGAGGGTGCACGCACCCCGACATCATCCACTGCCCGCACCTGTGTGGCGGTGAACGCCGTCCCGCAAGTCAGTGAGGATGAGTGCGGCACCACCTGGTGGGTCTGACTCTCCGTAAGCCTGACGCGATTCTGCTGTCTTTCGTTCGATTTGCCGGCCTGTTGGGTGGTGCCGTTTCGTACGCACGCACGCGCGCGGTCGGGTGGCGTGACCTCATAGGAGCCTGCGCAAAGGCGCCCATCACTGGCTTGTCCGCCTGCCCAACCGCCGCGTGCCGACCTATCCGGACAAACGGAAGAAGGACGGCAATGACCAGCATGACCACCACAACGGCGGATGTCACCGGCGGTGTCGACACCCACGGCCAAACCCACCACGCAGCGGCGCTCGACCCCGTGGGTCGCCAGCTCGGCGATCGAGAGTTTCCTACGACCCCGGCCGGCTACCGAGCATTGGTGGACTGGCTGCGAACGTATGGCCATCTTGAGCGGGTCGGCGTGGAGGGGACCGGGACCTACGGGGCGGGCCTGGCTCGGCAGCTTCGCGCCGCAGGGGTCACCGTGGTGGAGGTGGACCGGCCCGACCGTAAGGCTCGCCGAGCCCAGGGAAAGTCCGACCCGCTGGACGCCTATTCGGCAGCGCGCGCCGCGTTGGCCCGCAAAGCCACCGGCGTCCCGAAGACCCAAGACGGCCGTGTCGAGGCA
>JAABUT010004831.1_pt1 | contig 10405 bp, 6 predicted proteins | sample 5559281 | NCBI WGS metagenome assembly JAABUT01 (sample SAMN10711880, study PRJNA513359) | rock metagenome | isolation source: Antarctica rocks | place: Antarctica: Victoria Land, Ricker Hills nord | collected 2016-01-04 | reverse complement strand
CTGCAAGTGGTATGGTAATAGTCGCTTCGATTCTCAAAAAGAATCAATAAATTCAATATATTGATATTATTTTTATAAACACTCTGTGGAAAACCAACAACTTGAAATAAACCTGAGTAGTTACAATTTTTGATAAATTTCTATGACTCAGTGTTAATCGGTAATTGCTGCTGATTCTATTACAAAAAACTGAAGTTCTGCTTTTTTGTATCCATTTATAATAACTTTAAAAAAAAATAATTAAATGCCCGTCATTAATAAATTTATAGAAGCAGTTAAAGCAGGGTATACATTTAAAGGTGAAAATGTAAAAATCGGAACGGCAATGCTTGATGGTGAAGTTGTGCCGGGAGCAGATGTTTTTCTTCCGTTAAAAACGATGAACCGCCACGGCTTGATCTCCGGCGCTACCGGTACAGGTAAAACGAAGACATTGCAAATGATAAGCGAAGCGCTAAGCGATGCAAGTGTACCTGTTTTGCTAATGGACATAAAAGGTGACTTGAGCGGAATCGCAATGCCCGGAACCGCAAGTGAGAGTATAGCCGAACGTTGTAAAAAGATTGGGATTGATTACGCTCCCGCAAAATTTCCTGTCGAATTTCTTACTTTAAGTAATGAGAAAGGTGTCAGGCTGCGGGCAACGGTAACCGAATTTGGCCCGGTGTTACTTTCAAAAATATTAGGGCTCAATGACACGCAGTCGGGGTTGTTAGCAATAATTTTTAAGTATTGCGATGATAACAAACTTCCGCTGCTCGATTTGAAAGATTTTATAAAGGTTCTTCAATTTACGGGAAACGAAGGCAAGGCCGAGATTGAAAAAAACTATGGTAAAATAACTGCTGCAACTGCTGGCACCATTTTGAGAAAAGTTGTGGAGCTGCAGCAACAAGGCGCGGATATTCTTTTCGGCGAAAAAAGTTTTGAAGCAGAAGACCTGATGAGAGTAAGTGACGATGGCAGAGGAATAGTGAATGTTTTGCGTGTGACTGATTTGCAGAACAGGCCAAAGCTATTTTCTACATTTATGCTGCAAATGCTTGCTGAGTTATATGCTATTAGCCCTGAAGAAGGTGATCTGGATAAACCAAAACTCGTATTATTTATAGACGAAGCTCACCTGGTCTTCCGGGAGGCAAGCGCTGCACTGATGCAACAAATTGAAACCGTTATAAAGTTGATAAGATCAAAAGGTATTGGAATTTTCTTCGTAACACAAAACCCTATGGATGTGCCGCCAAGCGTGCTAAGCCAGTTAGGTATGAAGGTGCAGCATGCATTAAGGGCATTTACTGCTGCCGACAGAAAGGTTATAAAGCAAACAGCAGAAAATTACCCTGAAACTGAATTTTATAAAACTGATCAGCTCATTACGCAAATGGGCATTGGTGAAGCAATGGTAACTATGCTTAACGAAAAAGGAATTCCGACGCCCCTGGTACATGTAATGCTTGCTCCTCCCCGCAGCCGCATGGATATTTTGAATGACTCAGAAATTAATTCTATTGTTACCACAAGTAAACTGGTGCCCAAATATAATAATGTTGTTGACAGTAAAAGTGCATATGAAATCCTGAATGCAAAACTTGCAGAAGCTGCCGAAAAAACAAATGAACAGGCTCAAGAAAAAAAAGTTGCAAAGGCAGGTAAGGGAAATACAAAAAAAGAAGAAGAAAGCTTTTTTGATAACCCAATAGTCAAAAGCGCAGGCAGAACTGCAGCAAATATGATAACACGAAGTTTGCTTGGTGCACTTGGCCTTGGTGGCAGAAGCAGAAAGAGTAAAAGCTGGTTTTAGAGCGCTTTCTCTGCCTTTGTTAGGTGTGTCACGAATGAAGAGAATGAATAATTCTTTACCATAAGTATCATTTCTTATCAGTTATAACAACTACCACATAAACAGATACGGCAATCCATAATTTCAAATAGTTTCGATATAATAAGAATGTCTTTTATAAATTGATATGACGATATTCGCTTTATTATTTTTAATGAAGCTAAATTCCTTGCTATGAGATATAAAAAAACTATCTATTTTTGTTTAGTTTGCTTTTTTTCTATTTGTTTTATTGCAGCGACAAATAAACTTACTGATCCTGGCCGTCGTCTCGAAATTTTGTTTTTGGGGCACAAGAGTAAACACCACGACTCGCAAATGCTTGCAGACATTTTAAATAAAGAATATTTTAAAGACGGGATCAATATTACTTATTCAAATGATCCGAACGACATGAATGAGTCAAACCTTGCAAATTTTGATGGCCTGGTTCTATATGCTAACTATGACACGATAACTAAAACCCAGGAAAAAGCACTATTAAATTTTGTAAAGGGAGGAAAGGGATTTATACCGCTGCATTGTGGCTCGTATTGCTTCCGTAATTCAGATGAGGTAGTAGAAATGATTGGCGGGCAATTTTCCAGTCATAAAATAGACTCTTTTCCCGCGGTGATAATAAAACCTGCACATCCTGTAATGAAAGGTATCAATGCTTTTACTACAAAAGATGAAACCTATGTACATACTAAAATCAGTAAAAATATAGAAGTACTTTCTGAAAGAGTAGAAGGCGACCATCATGAGCCGTATACATGGGTAAGACCTTATGGTGATGGAAGAGTTTTCTACACTGCATACGGTCATGATGAAATTACTTTTAATAATCCCGGTTTTTTAAATCTTGTAAGAAATGGAATACTTTGGGCAGTAGGTGATAAGGCAAAGGCAAGTCTTGCTGCCTATCACCTTGCTCAGCCAACTTATACTGACGCTGTCATTCCAAATTATGAAAACCGTAATCCTCCTCCTAAATTCCAGGCTCCTTTAAGTCCGTCAGAATCTATGTCTCTGATGCAGGTACCTCCTGGTTTTGAACTTCAATTATTTGCATCTGAACCGGATGTCATTAATCCGATTTTTATGAATTGGGATGAAAAAGGGAGATTGTGGGTTATTGAAACAGTAGACTATCCAAACGAAGTAAAAGACGGTGACATAGGAGACGATCGTATCAAAATACTGGAAGATACTAATGGTGATGGCAAAGCAGATAAATCAACTGTTTTTGCTGATAAGCTGAATATTCCCACCAGTTTTACTTTTGCAAACGGTGGTATTATTGTAAGCAGTGCACCTTCTTTTTTATTTTTGAAAGATACCGATGGAGATGACAAAGCGGATGTAAGACAAACTATTCTCACAGGTTGGGGTAAGGAAGATACGCATGCACAGGCTTCTAACCTCCGCTATGGTCTTGACAATAAAATTTGGGGAGTTGTTGGTTATTCAGGGTTTAATGGAAAAGTTGGTGACACCACGATGAAGTTTGGTTCGGGTCTATACCGCTTTACGCCGGATGGAAAAAAACTGGAGTATCTCTCAACTACCAGTAACAATACGTGGGGCCTTGGTTTCTCAGAAGACTTTGATGTGTTTGTTTCAACGGCAAATAATACACATACGGCTTTTTATGGTATTAACAGTAAGTATCTCAGCATGGGTAACATTGACGAGTCTGGTGTGAAAAAACTGGACGACCATTATGAAATGCATGTTGCTACTAAAAACCTGAGACAGGTGGATGTTCATGGAGGTTTTACAGCGGCGGCAGGCCACAGTTTGTACACCGCAAGAAATTTTCCTAAAGAGTATTGGAATAGAATTGCTTTTGTAAACGAGCCTACCGGTCGTATCATTCACAGGACGATTTTGAAGCAAGATGGATCAGGCTTTAAAGAAGACGGAGATGGCTGGAATATGCTAACCAGCGCTGATGAATGGGCTGCTCCTATACAGGCGGAAGTTGGTCCCGATGGAGCATTATGGGTAGTTGACTGGTACGATTTCATTATTCAGCACAATCCAACTCCTTCACCTGACCGGGGAGGATACCAGGCACAAACCGGAAAAGGAAACGCTTATATAAATCCACTAAGAGATCATGAACGGGGCCGTATATATCGCATTGCTTACAAAAATAATAATCAGCGTAACCTACTTACATTAAGTAAAGATGACCCTAAAGGACTTATAAATGCGTTATCAAATAACAACATGTTTTGGCGTACCACTTCTCAAAGATTGCTTGTTGAAAATGGTAATAAGAGTGTGCTGCCGGAATTATATAAACTGGTTAGAAATGAAAAAGCAGACGAGGCCGGAATTAATGCACCAGCTATTCATGCACTCTGGACTATACACGGCTTAAAAGCCTTTGATGGCGCTAATAAAGAAGCCCTTGATGTTGCTTATAAAGCTTTGTCTCACCCGGTAGCGGGTGTACGTCGTGCTGCAATACAGGTTTTGCCAAAAACACCTGCTACATTCCAGGCGATACAAAAGGCAAAGGTTTTAGATGATCCTGATGGAAGAGTTAAATTGGCAGCAATTCTCGCGTTAGCAGATATGAAACCATCTGCAGAAATCGGCGAAGCCCTTGTAAATGTGGCTCTTAAACCTGAAAATGAAAAAGATAATTGGCTATTGTACGCTATAACAGCAGCCGCTGCTAAAAATAAAACCGCCTTTGCCACGGCTTTTAATAAAAAAGGGGTTGTTGCTACCTCAACCAACATTGGTGAAGCGTCTTTGGCACAACGTCTTGCCATGCTTAACAGAATATCTTCTGTTCCTTTAAGGGTTGGCAGGAACCGGGACGCTCCTCCCCTCGAAGTGCCGGATGTAATAAATAAGGAAATAAGTATTTCCGGTAATTTGCAAAAGGCAGGTGATCTTTCTTACGAGGGTTTAATAGTAGCGCATGGAGATATTGCAAATGGATATGGTTTATTTCTTAAAGAAAATAAATTGTATTTCCAGGTAAATCAGGACGGTAAATCATACTCTTTGCATAGCGAACTGTTGCCAATAACAGGTAAGGTATTTTTTCGGGCTGCTTTGCTCAATAATGGTGCTATGGCTCTTTCAATAAATAATAAGCAAATTGCAAACACAATAGCATCAGGGTTGTTTACAAAACCGTTAAAAACAGACCTTCGGGTTGGTGTTGAAGATAAGCAGGGAAGAGACAAGATAGGGAATTATCCTGACACTTTCAAACTTCGCGCTGCGTTGACAAGTGCCAAATTAGAAGTATTTACACCCGGATCTCCAAAAAGTTTAGCATCGAGTGGTAAACCAACAGTTGCCAAATTAATTGTTGTAAGTGTGGTAAAAGACGTTATGAAATTTGATAAACCTTTAATTACCGCTAAAGCCGGTACTGTTGTTCAAATTGTTTTTAAGAATCCTGATCATATGCAGCACAATTTTGTATTAATAAAACCAAAAACGCTGGAGAAAGTCGGCGCAGCAGCAGATAAATTAGCAATGGATCCAAACGGTACAAAACTTAACTATGTTCCCAGGATGCCGGAGGTATTGCAAGCTACCCCGCTCGTTAACCCGGGCGGTAATTTTACCCTCACTTTCACAGTACCGAAAACACCTGGCGATTACCCTTTTGTTTGTACTTTTCCTGGTCATTGGCGCATAATGCAAGGTGTCATGAGAGTCACAAACCCAAATTTTTAAAAGGCAGTTACTTCTGATAAATCAAAAACCATGTCTTTACAAATTACATTTGGTGTTACAACCTGGCTGTGGACCTCTCCTTTTACGACAAAATCAATTCCTGAATTATTTTCAAAAATTTCAGAAATGGGATTTGATGCAGTGGAAATTGCAGTCGAAGACCCGGAGCTTATTGGTGCAAACGCAGTTAAAAAAGGATTAAAACAATATGGTTTGCAAGCTGTTGTTTGCGGCGCTTTTGGCCCGACACGCGATCTTACAAATGAGGATACTGCCATTCATGAAAATTGTTTTGGCTACATCAGGTCGTGCTTTGACCTATGTAATATTCTGGAAACCTCTTTCCTTGCCGGCCCAATGTACTCGGCAGTAGGTAAAGCAAGAATGGTTCCTCCCGAACAAAGAAAAAGAGAATGGGACTTGGCAGTAAAAAATCTGCGCATTGTATGCGAAATGGCTGAGGCCAGAAACCTTGAAATAGCATTGGAACCCTTAAACAGGTTTGAGTCCGATTTGGTAAACACAGCAGCGGATGTCATTCGCCTGATTGACGATATTTCTCATCCTGCCGCTAAAATAATGCTCGATAGTTTTCACATGAATATTGAAGAACCGGATATTGAAAATGCAATTATCAGTGCCGGTGATAAACTCATTCATTTCCAGGTGTCTGAAAATTATAGAGGAACCCCGGGAACAGGTCAGACTCGCTGGGATGCTTGTAAAAGAGGACTTGAAGCTATAAACTACAATAGCGTTGTATCTATAGAAAGCTTTACTCCTGAAAATAAAGAACTGGCAGGGGCTGTTTGTTTTTGGCACCCTATGGCAAAAAGCCAGGATAAATTTGCTTCAGAAGGATTGCATTTTTTAAAGGATTTGTTTGCCTCCTGATTCAATAGAACCACTAAGGCACGAAGAACACAAAGTTGCACTAAGCTTTAGTGAGAGTTAGAGTCTTAGTGACTTAGTGGTTCAAAATTAAAATCTTAAAGAATTTGTTTCTAAAAATAATATTATGGAAAATAACAAAATTAATGTTGCGATTGTGGGATTAGGTTTTGGAGCAGAATTTATTCCTATATATCAGCATCATCCCTTCTCCAACATGTATGCTATCTGCCAACGAAACACAGAAAAGCTTAACGAGGTAGGTGATGCTTTTAAAATAGAAAAAAGATATAACGACTATAATGATTTGCTGAAAGACTCTCAGGTGGATGTTATTCACATCAATACGCCCATACAAAGTCATGCAGAACAATCTATTGCAGCATTAAGAGCCGGCAAGCATGTAGCCTGTACAGTACCTATGGCAACCACAGTGGAAGAGTGTCGTCAGATAGTAGAAGCAGTTAAGGAAACAGGACTTACCTATATGATGATGGAAACAGTGGTGTATAGCCGTGAGTTTCTGTTTGTAAAAGAAATGTATAAAAAAGGTGAGATGGGCAAACTTCAATTTCTTCGCGCTTCGCACCAGCAGGAGATGGCAGGTTGGCCGGGCTACTGGGAAGGGTTGCCACCAATGCATTATGCCACACATTGCGTAGGTCCTGTAGTTGCTCTGGCAGAAGCGGATGCTGAACATGTATCATGCTACGGTTCAGGCCGGATTGATGAAACCCTCATCAATAAATACGGATCGCCTTTCGCCATTGAAAGCTGCCATATTAAATTTAAAGATTCAGATCTTGCTGCTGAAGTAACCCGTTCATTATTCAACACTGCCCGCCAATACCGTGAAAGTTTTGACGTGTATGGCTCTAACAAAACTTTTGAATGGACTTTAGTAGAACATGAAGACCCGGTTATACATACAGGTGAAAAACCGGAAAAGGTAAAAATCCCGGACTATGCACATTTGTTGCCTGACGAAATACAATGTTTTACAACAGGTGGAGTATATGATGCAGACAGTAAACAGCATTTGTCCTTCATCCAGGGTTCGGGGCATGGAGGTTCTCATCCTCACCTGGTTCATGAATTTCTTACCGCTCTTAAAGACAAGCGCCAGCCTTTTCCTAATGCACGACAATCTGCCAACATCACCTGTGTGGGCATTCTTGCTCATGAGTCAGCGATGATGGAAGGAAAACAACTTTTATTACCGGAATTCACGTTATCAAATAAGTAATATTTTTTAACATAAGGTCGGTTGAATGTTTTCTACGAAATTTTAAAGTACTCCTTAAGAAGATAAGTTTGAATTATTTTAAATTTTTAAAAGCTAATTGTTACATTTGTTTAGTTAAGTCAAGCGTTGTAAAAGTGAGTAAGATAAGGGGCTACACTAGCATTTTAATCGAGTAAAAAATCGAGTAAAAATTAAAGGTCATTGATAATCAAAGAATTAATGGGGTTTAAGTAATCCAATCCGGATCACAAAATAAGGATTACAACTCTTGTAATCCTTATTTTATTTACTCAACTTTACGATTAAGCTTTTGGTTTTTGATAAATTGTAACACTCGTACCTCTTTTCTTCAATAAAAGTTCATTGGGTATAAAGCACTGCCGGGAGGTGCACTTATAGGAAGTGAAGACTTCATATACCATAAATTATTCATGAAAAAAAAGTTGGAAATAACTAATCGGCGAATTATATTTGATGGGTATACTAGATTTCGTTAAAATCAAAACCAACTGTTAAATGAAACGCTTGTTACAAAAAACAAACATTTTAAAAAATGTTTTATTGCCTCTTACCTTCGGTGCCTTTGTTTTGTTGACCGGCTGCAGAAAAGAGCACGATTTTCCAACGCTTAAAATTACTACTGTTTCGCAGGGATTAGAAAACCCTATGGGTGTTGAGACGGACAATGATGGAAATGCCTGGATAGCGGAAAGTGGCAACGAAAAGATACCGGGTAAAGTAGTAGTGGTAACAAAAGATGGTGAAGTACACGATGCCATTACCAATTTTGAAACTATTATTACTAACGGTGACACCGAAGGTCCTTCACACCTCCTTTTTAAAGATGGCTTACTATATATTTTAGGTGCGCGGGGTAAAATGTATATAGCGGATGTGTCAGGATTTAAACCCGGAAACACACCTATGGATGCTTCGAGCCTTACAGTAGAAGATATTGGAAGTTTTGTGCTTGCTTATCCGTTTGTTAACAAAACAAATGAAACACATCCTTATAACCTTACAAAAGGCCCTGATGGAGATATTTATATTGCGGATGCCGCTGCCAATGCTATCATTCACCGTAAAGATGCCGGTAACTATAGTGTTCTTGCTGAAGTGCCCGGAATAGCCAATCCTACCTCTGTGGGGCCACCCCAAATACAGAGTGTACCTACTGGTATCATTTATGACAAGAGCAATTTTTTTGTAAGTACTTTATTAGGTTTTCCGTTTCCACCAGGACAATCTATCGTTTACAAAATTACACCGTCAGGTGATGTCTCTGTTTACCAGCAGGGATTTACCAGCCTGGTAGATATTGCTAAGGGAAATTATATGGGTCACCTTGTGCTTGAGTATGGAACATTTGGCGCAACAGGCTTTACCCCTAATACAGGACGGCTTGTTTGGTCAAACGGAGCTTCGATAAATCAACTGGCAGGAGGGCTGAATTTACCTACCGGACTTAAACAAGTAAATGAACATACCTGGTATGTGACCAGCATGGGAGATGGAACGCTATTAAAAGTAACGAACTATTAATTTAAGTAGCTATGGTGTGGACCCGTTTGTGAGCAAAAAGCTAAATAACAATAACATAGGGCTGTTTTTTCAGCCCTTATTTATGCCCATGTATGGGCTGTAGCTTCGAAGAACGTAAGTCCGGGAACAGGACAGCTAACGCTAACCAATAGTGAAAAGCAAGGGTGTTTCAGGCAATGCAAATCTTAAGGAAGCGTAGGACGAAGATGTGAGTTGACGAACAGAAACAGCTTTTAAGGCTTACTTAATGGGCAAGTTGGAATTGGAAATTTTCCCGATGATATAACTACAATCTTTGCAGTTATATGTCAAAAGTTTTCTTCCGATGAGAAGTGTGTTATTTGAAGCAACAAGAGCAATCCGTTTACTCTGCCACAACAGGAAAGTTATCCAGGTTCTATTCGAATACTCAGATTTATACCTGGTATTGGTGAAATCAATGCAGCAGTAATTCTATTTGAAACTATGGGAAAGTTTATTTTTTTACGATACAGAGGAATAGTCGGCTATTACGTCTTATGAAGTTTTAGTGTTCCCGAAAATAGTTTTATTTTTGTTATACCTTGATACAAGTTGGTTAATCAGAATCAAATAATTTTATGTTATGAAGAAATCTTTAAGGAAACCCAATAGAAAGGCATCAGGAGCAGTGCAATTAAGTGAATTAAGAGGTGTAAATCATAGAGCAATTGTAGTAAAAAATGGTCAAACAGGTCAAATGATTGCCAAAAAGGTAGACGGAAAGGAAATGCTTTCTAAAGTTAAAAAATATGAACCTGTAGTTATTAAGGGATACAAGTATGCTTTTTAGATAAGCATTTATCAATGTTGAAAGCACCTTCCGATAAAGAGGTGCTTTTTGTTTTCTATTAACTTTAAGCTTAAATTGGCTTCTCCCTTTAGCACCGGCCGCTTTTAATCCCGAAATACGGTAACCGCCGGGTTAAAAATAGCAAGGTTATTAATGTATATGCCGCTTTTATTTTTAACCCGGCAACTCATCAGTAAAAATGCAAAAGTAAAAATCATAATTCTTTATGTACTTAGCTGAAGTCTTGCTTCCGATTTCTATGATAAAAACAAAACTTTTTAAGCTGCTTTTTTCACATATTCTTTATCGTTATTAACAACAGAAACCACTCTTGCTAACAGTTTACATTTTACTGCATTCAGTACACTCATCTTATGTT
>JAABUT010004830.1_pt1 | contig 10410 bp, 14 predicted proteins | sample 5559281 | NCBI WGS metagenome assembly JAABUT01 (sample SAMN10711880, study PRJNA513359) | rock metagenome | isolation source: Antarctica rocks | place: Antarctica: Victoria Land, Ricker Hills nord | collected 2016-01-04 | reverse complement strand
CCGGACAACATGTCCCCGATCATTGCCGACGCCGACCCGGTGAACCCGACGTTCACCGTGGGCTGGCTGGACTACGCCCAGGCACGCGGGTTCGGTACCGACCCCGCTCGGGTCCGGTCACCGAAGGACAAACCTCGGGTGGAGCGGGTGGTGCAGTACGTGCGTGGCAACTTCTTCGCCGGCGAGGACTTCGTTGATCTGGCCGACGCGCAGCGCCGAGCCGATCAGTGGTGCGCCACGACGGCCGGGCTGCGGGTGCACGGCAGCACCGCGCAACGGCCGGTCGAGCAGTTCGCCGCCGAGGAGCAGCAGCTGCTGCTGCCGGCCCCGGCCGGTGGCTATGACGTGCCGATCTTCGCGGCACCCAAGGTCGCCCGGGATCTGCACATCGAACTCGCCCGCGGGCTGTACTCGGTGCCCGCCGAGCTGGTCGGGCAACGCGTGCAGGTCCGCGCCGATTCGCGGCTGGTGAAGGTGTTCAGCCGCGGGCAACTGGTCAAGACCCACCCTCGGGGCAAGCCCGGTTCCCGCTCGACCGACCCGGGTGACTACCCGGTCGGGCGGGCCGAGTACGCGCTGCGGGACGTGGCCACGCTGAGGGCGAAAGCGGCCGTCGCCGGTCCGGCCGTCGGGGTCTACGCCGGCCGGCTGTTGGATACGCCGCTGCCCTGGACCCGGATGCGGACCGTCTACCGGCTGCTCGGACTCGTCCGCAGCTACGGGGCCGGCCCGGTCGAGGCGGCGTGTGCTCGAGCGTTGGAGCTCGACGTCGTCGACGTCACCAAGATCGCCCGGATGCTCGAGCAAGCCGTCGAACGCGATCCAATGACCGCACCGGCGAAGGTGGTCGGTGGTCCGGCCCGCTTCGCCCGCGATCCCGGCGAGTTCGCCGCCGGCTCGAGCACCACCGGCCGGTGACCCGATGAGCCCGCACGCCCCGGCAGTACCCGCGCCCGGTGTCGACGCGGAGCTGAAAGCCCTGCTACACAAGGTGAAACTCGGTCGCTGTCTGGACACCCTGCCCGAACGTCTCGCGCTGGCCCGCACCCAATCGCTGCCCCACGCGGACTTCCTGTCGCTGCTGTTGTCCGACGAGGTCGAACGCCGCGACCGGTCCTCGGCCGAGCTTCGGGCCCGGGCCGCGAAGCTCGACCCGAGCCTGCGGATCGATACCTTCACCCACGACACCGACGCCGTGTTCGACCGGCAGCTGTGGAACGAGCTGTGCTCGCTGCGCTTTTGTCGACGACGCCCGCGGCGCCCTCATCCTAGGACCGGTCGGTGTCGGCAAGACGCACCTGGCGACCGCGCTCGGACACGTCGGCATCAGGCGCCGCCGCAGTGTGTTGTTCACCCGCGCCGATCAGCTGTTCCGGCACCTGAAAGCCGCCCGGCTGGACAACAGCGTCGAAGCCGAGATGCGTCGCCTGACCCGCATCCAGCTGCTGATCATCGACGACTTCGCGCTCAAAGCGATGGACCAGATGGAGACCGCCGACTTCTACGAGCTGGTCGTCGAGCGGCACCACAAGACGGCCACCATCCTCACCTCCAACCGCGACGCCAGCGAGTGGATCGCCCTAATGAGCGACCCGCTGCTGGCCCAATCCGCCGTGGACCGGCTCACCGCCACCAGCTACGAACTCGTCATCGAAGGACAGTCCTACCGCCGCCGGCAACGACCCCAACCCGGAACCGGTGAGCGGCCATGATTGAGCACCCGTCGCGAGACGACAACGAGACGACAACCCCCACCCGGTCCTGCCCGGTCTGCGCGACCGAGTTCACCCGCGTCCGCCGCCAGGCCTACTGCTCGCCACGATGCCGCAACACCGCCTGGCGCCGCCGCCGCGCCGTGACACCCCCGCCCGCGCCACCCCGGCCGGAGGCCGGCGCGCCAACACCGTCTACGCCTGCCCGGAGTGCGACACCCGCTACCTCGGCCAGCAGTGGTGCCACGACTGCAACCAGCCCTGCGTCCGCATCGACCGAGGAGGCCTCTGCCCACACTGCGATGAACCAGTCACCCTCAACGAGCTGCTCAACACCACGCCGCTCGTCCAACCAGCGCGTCGCGCTTGACCAGAACGGGAGAACAGATGACCATCATCATGCCGCTCCGGTGGTCCCTAGCTCGTGGCAACCCGATGGTCCCATCATGCTGGCAAGCGACAGCGGCTCGTCGCGCAGCGTCGAATCTACGGTTGACATTGCGGGGCTCGATGCGAGTTCCCAGTTGCGTGGTGAACACCAGGCCGGAGTCTTGCCATGCCGACCCGAGCGCGAGTCGCTCCGTCGCTTGGCCGGCGCGATGGTTCTGAAGCGCACGCACCGCGAACGCTGGAATCGGTACCGATCGAGCGGATCGATGGGTCTTCGGCGCAACGAAGCGTAGTGCGCCGGCTGACCGCTGAAGTGTCTGACGGACAAAGAGAACCCGCTCGTCGAGATCAACGTCCGCCCAGCGGAGGCCGAGCACCTCGCCACGTCGAAGGCCGGTGGCAATGGCGAGCACAAAGACAGCCTCGAGGCGATCACCCGTCAGCTCTGCCAACAGCGCAGTCGCCTCCGCCGGTGTCAACGCACGCCGCTCGGATCTGGGCAAGGATCCGGAGCGCACAGCCTTCGCGACGTTCCTACCGATCAGGTCCATCCGCTCCGCATCGCCGAGTGCGTTGCGCAGTACTCCGTGGACCTTGATCACGGTAGCTGGCGCCAATTCGGAACGCAGACGCGTCATCAGGACCTGAACGTGCCGGGGTGTCAGCGCACTCAGTCTGATCGATCCGAGTGACGGAACCAGGTGCACACGGGCGATCTGCTCGTACCGAGCCAGCGTCGAGAGGGAAGTACCTTCGCCAGGCTTGCTGTCCCCCAACCACTCCGCGAGCCATTCGGCGACAGTTCGCGGCGCCGCTGCTACGTTGACACCCCGCGTCTGCTGGTTTCGTAGCGCATCACGCTTGTCGAGAACTTCCCGTTCCGTCGCACCGTAGACGGTCTTGCGTCGACGCTTTCCGTCGATCCAGCCCAGGTCGATGGCGGCGACCCACCGACCGTCGCTGCGTCTATAGACGCTGCCTTCACCATGGCCGCGTCGCGTCTTCTTCGCCATGGCTGATCAGCTCCTCAATGAACTCGTCGAGGGCGGCCAGCGGGACGCGGCGGGACCTTCCGATGCGGACAGGACGGAGGGTTCCACCCGCCATCAGTTCGTAGACCTTCGTGCGTGAGACTCCGAGCCGTTCTGCCACCTCGCACGTGTTCAGGAGCATGCGGGCGGGCGGGTTGAGCGCTGTCGTCATGGGGTGTCCTTTCTGGGTGCTAGCTCGCGTCGAGGCGGGCCAGGGTTCTTGATTCGATGGCGTCGAGTCGAGCTATCTCGTCGAGGAAGCGATCTCCGGAAGATCGGTAGCCAAGTCCGTCGAAACCCAATGGGCAGAAGGGCCGTCAGCGGCACCGCCGGGCTGCCCTCTGGCCGCGCGCCAATGTCGGTGTGCATCACGAAGGGCTGTCAGGGTGGTGGAGAAGCTCCTTGACTTAGTGGTGAAGTGACCACGAGAACCGAGCATGTGTGCCCAGCCCCCAACACCGTTGAACGCTTCGATCCCTTGCAGCGCCTCACATGTCGCGATCATCTTGACGACATGCGGACGCAGACCGGAGTGTTCGGCAGCGCGCGACGTCCGGATTCTGGAGTCGAGCCCGAAGTCCTCCGCAGCCTTGGTGGCGTACTTCGCGATGTAGGCGGCAACGGCGTCCGAGCCAACTGCGCCGGCGTCGGTTCGAGCTCGAATCTCGCGGATATCCACCTGCTGTCCAAATCGGACGCACACCTGACCGCTCGGTCCACCTGCAAGAGTCAGACCGACGTCGTGGGCCGCACGACGCAAGGCGTCTCGAACCTGGCCAGGCAACGCGACTGGTCGGCCGCCATCGTCAACCACGTCGATGCGGACGATGGCGTGAAAGTGAACCAAACCACGAGCCTGGAATTCGGCGACCTTGGCATACGAGACTCTGGCAACACGGCGTAGTGCGGACTCGGTCAGGCCAACAGATGTGGCAAGGTCGCGACGGAACGCGATGGTGAACCGGCGCCAGAGCTCCGGCGCCATCCAATTGAATGCCACCGCCCCGACGTAGTCGTAGCAATCGCTGCACAGGGGGTCGCCCCGCAGTGGGTCGTCGGGGGCGTGCCGAGTCGGACAGGATGAAGTTGCTCCATGGACGCATCGCCGGCCGACCCGTCGCTGGCCGCACGTCTCTCCGTGCACGGCTCCGAATCCTGGGCCGGTCAGGGTCAGGAACCATTTCGGTGCGTCGCCGACGGTGCTGGGCACGCCCTGGTCACCACCGACGGTGCCGACCCGCAGCAGGTACCAGACGTCGCCCTTGTATTCGGCGGAGCATGCGGGACACACGGTTGCCCGCCGATTCCCGCACCGGACAAGGAGCGGCGCAGCCGGCTCGCTGTTCGACGAATAGATGACGGCCCGTGTTCGGATCGGTCACAGTGCCTCGAATTCGCACCGGACATCGGCAGAAGCCCGCCCGGCGAACCAGTTCTGTCCAGCGCGGATATTCCGCGGACAGAACTCGACGCACGGCCTCCCGAGCCGGGGGGACATCCAAGGCGCGATTGACAGCTGCCAGGTGCGCGGCTGCTGGAACTACGACAGCCGCGGTGCCATTAGGTGGTCTCATGCCGCAGCCTCCTCGACGTCGGGCCGGCTCGTCGATGGAGCGGGCGGGGCGGCAAACTGCTCGCTCATCGTGATGACCGAATCGTCGTCAACCCAAGACGCTCGGACGCGCATCGGCTCTCGGATTCCGTCGACCGAGACGTAGCCGACCCCGGGAGTGGACGCAGATATGCGATCGCACCGAGCGCCCATCCCATGCATGCCTTCGCCTAGCACCATGTCCACCTGAATGCCCGAGCCCAGGCGCAGGGCGACCTTGGTGGGGAACAGGGAGCGGAAGCTCACGATCTCCTTGCGGGGATCCTGAGCGGCCGCGACCACGGATACGCCCGCCGCCCGACCCTTCGTCAGCAATTTGGAGAGCGGGGCCGTGGCCCGATCGCGGAGCTTCCGATCCTGCTCGTACGCTGTGAGTGAGGCGAGTTCGTCGACGAGTACAAGGATCAACGGTTCAGTGGTGCTCGGTTGATGCACTCGGAAGCGGCCGGCGAGTTTGGCACAGCGAGCGTCCATGACGTCGACTGCATCCTCGAGTAGCTCGCACATCTCGTCGCTGCTGGTCGCTGCGAATCGGGTGAACAGGCCACGGGCGAGTCCGAGTTCCATTCCGCCCTTCGGATCGACCGCCCACACCTGCGCCGTGCCGTCGTGGATCGGGCCGGCCAGTCCACGCAGCATCGACCAAATCACCGAACCCTTGCCTGATCCGGTTGCCCCGGCGATGAAGCAGTGGCTGCCCAGAACCGGCAGGGCCCACACGCATCCGGCCGCACGTACTCCTATCGGCACTTGGTCGAAGTTGGGCGCCATCGCGATCGGTAGCGGTGGGATCACTTCGGCGAGTGCGTCGCCATGAGCCAGCTCGAGCCACACCGTGTTGGGACCATCGACGAATACACGAGCGCTTTGCGCTCCGAATCCCGCAGCGAGCCGATCGCTGGCGCCTTCGATGTCTGTGGTCGACTGCCCAACCATCAGGCCGATGAGGAGCCGATCCACCAGCGGGCCGAGCTGCACGCGGAGCAGCGAGGCTGTCGTCGCAACGCCGTTCCGCTGCCGTGAAAGCCCGCATGCGTCCATGACCGTGAAGTAGTGACCGGCGTACCAGCGGGTCAGCTTCCGTCGACGATGCGGATCAACGAAGGCTCGTCGGAACGAGCGCGGATGAACCAACCACCACGCAAGGAGCAGGTTCAACAGACCCGCGACTACAGCAGCTGCTGGAAGCAGGTCTAGCCGGGTCAGGAAGCCCCAGTTGATCTTAGGCAGGTGCGGCCGAGTGGTCGCCGCCAACGCAACCAACTGACTGACTGACTGACAGCAGCAGAACCGCGAGCCGGTCATGACTGCGAATCCATCGGAAGGCGTGTCCCCGCAGCACGTCAGGCCGCCACTTCGGACGCGCGGGACGCGGGAGCCGGCTCGATCGACGTCGCGCGGAAGGAGAGGCCGTGCCTGTCACCCATCTCCCAGGTCCGGGCGAACAGGCCCCGTCTCGGACCTGGCTACCGATCCCGATTCCGGACGGTTGGCCGGGCACTCGCACCGACATCTGCTCGGGCTTCTCGCCGGCGGCAATGGCCATCAGGTGCACGATGAACAGAGGTCTGCCGGTTTCCTTGTCGAGGACGACAGCGCCGGAATCCCGGTCCGTCACGCCCTCGATGCCACCGACGATCAGCACAACGCCCTCAGTGTCAATCTTGAATCGCATGATTCCTCCTCATGGGCTATAGCCGAATGCTCTAGGCCATAAAACGATGCTTGCCCATCAGGCAACTTAGATGTCAAGGGGGTGGAGCGAAGTTGTTTATGGCCTATGATGGCGGGGTGAGCGTGACCGACGAGGTGGCCGAGAGCGTCGAGCGCCTGCGCGCCATAGCCCGCGAGATCGCGGCCGCGCAGAAGACGGTCAACACCCTCACGGTGCAGCGGCAGCAGCTGATCGAGCAGTTGAAGGATGCCGGAATCTCGATCACAGAGATCGCCCGCGAGGCAGGCCTGACGGCTGGCCGGGTCCATCAACTGCTCAACGCGAAACGGCCGGCAACGGCACGATTACTGGCGCGCGAAGCTGATGCAGTGGGGATCATCTACGCCGGTGACGGCTCTGCACCGGGCGAACTGATTCTCCGAGATGCTGCCGACTTGGTCGCGGAGACAGCTCGTGGCGTCAAGCTTGACGCGACCGTTCGCTCGGATCTGCCGACCCCGACGACTGCGCAGACGCAAACGCAGATGATTTCGTGGCAGATGCACTCGGGTATGTGCGCCTGTTGAAGGACCGCAAGGTCGGGGGAGAGCCGAGACTGTTCGGCTCTAGCCCGAGCGACCGGATTCTCAGTGAACCCGGACGATCGCGGTTCTACCGGTCCGGACTCGACGACGGTGACCCGACCTTCGACATCGGCTACATCGGTCCCTTGACCACCGAAGACTCTTCGCTATGCGTCGCTGGGATCAATCCCGCTGGCGCACTCGGATCGGCTGGCTACCTGCGGGACAACCTGACCAAGCTGTACAAGGACAACCGCACCCAGCGGTCTGGACTCATCCTCCGCATCGAGCTTGACTCCGCCGGCCGGCCCGTGGGCGCCTCCCCTCTCGATCAGATCGCTTGACTGCCGTGAGGACTTTCTCTACTCATTCAAGTCACCCGCCCCCCGCGCCCACGCCCTCCGCTGGCGCTCCGGGCGCCGCATGGGGCGGCCGAACGCGCTCACCGATCACTGATGGACGCATTGCCGCCGTCCTTGTCTCAGCTATCACCAGCCGTCGACAAAGTTCGGCCGAACTAAAAAGCTCGCTCTGTTTTGAGCAACTTCAGCGAACGGAGGTGTGCAGATGAGTATCACGTCCCAGGACAGAATACTTCTCTACATTAGCAAGGCACGTAATGCAACACTTGATAACCTTCAGCAAGGCACCGGGATCGTATCAACCACGGGCCGGACGATAAGCGATCTTCAATCCCAGGCTGCTGCCGACAGAATCGACCTTGCGGAACAATTCTTAGCGGTGGCTGACAGGTTGGTACGTGCACGCCCACCGATGTTTCGCGTAGCGGTGGGCCGCTACTACTACGCGATGTACCACAGTATGCGCGCAGTTGTATTTTACGTTGAATCTGGTGATGATCATGAAGATCACAGTAGGCTTCCCACCAAGACGCCGCAGGACTTCATTCAACATGCCTATTGGCAGAACGAACTGAAAGACGCTAGGCTGCGGAGAAATGAAGCGGACTACGATCCGTATCCAGCCCAAGACTTTGACTTCAAAGCCCAAGCACTTCATGTAAGGAAACAATCGCACCTATTGATCGTTCAAGCTCGGCAGTATCTGAGGACGAAGGGCTGTGTCTACCTGTGAGTACAAATCGAGCTACTGAGGCCGCAATCCAGTCGGCGTTCGCCAACCGCCAAGTAGACGTCGTCGATATCGAATCGAGAAGTTTTCCTCAAGAGGTACACCACATTGTCTATGTGCGCTCAGAGAATCTAGATGCCGCCTTGGCAATTGGCAATTCAATTGACCTTGAGTCCGAGGGCGGAGTTAATGAATTCGTGATCGTCAGGGAAGCGCCAGAAGCGATTCCGGGCGGCGACGTTGCAGACCGGTCGAAGCCGATCAGAAGCGTTCACGATGATCGTTGCAATCAACTGGTCAAGTTGGTTAGTGCTCGTTCTCGAGTGTCTGCCTCGCAGCCAAGTCTCGCGTATGTGCCGGACGCAATGGCAAACGTTGCAGCCGTGACGGCAGCGAGGCACAATCTCATCTTCGGACGTCGTGGAGCTGGCAAGACTGCACTCCTGGTAGAGGCCAGGCGTCAGCTTGAAGACACCGGCAATTTCACCGCTTGGACGAACATCCAAACCTTAAGAAGGGAGTCGGCCCAGAGAGTAATACTTTATGTGTTAGATGAGGTTATGTCGTCTTTAACTGTCAGGCACGCAGTAGATGAACGGTCGAACTTGTCCGTCGAAGTCGCTGCACTCTCACTTAAGATCAAGGATCTTTTGGATGCCGAGCAAACCAATAAAGGTCAGGTCGAGTCACTGGTTCCCAGGGTTCACCGAACGCTGAGAGACTATCTTTCAGTAGTGGATGTTCCACTCTACATCTTTCTCGACGACTTCTACTATCTCCCAAGGCAAACGCAGCCTGAGATCCTTGACCTTCTCCATGGTTGCGTCCGGGATGTCAACGCTTGGCTTAAGATAGCGTCAATTCGACACCTCACGAGATGGTGGCAAGCTTCGCCCCCAGTAGGCCTACAGTCGGGCCAAGATGCTGATCTTATCGACCTAGATCTTACCCTCCAGCAGCCATCGTTAGCGCAAGGTTTTCTAGAGGGTGTCCTGCAGGAGTTTGCACGAACAATAGGGATTCCGGCACTCACCCGAGTATTCAGGCAGAATGCGCTGGATCGGTTGGTCATCGCCTCCGGAGCTGTGCCGAGAGATTACTTAGTGCTTGCAACCAGTGCAATTTCTCGAGCACAGCGGCGACCAAAGGCGAGGTTCGTCGGCGTGCAAGAGGTGAATCAGGCGGCCGGAGATGCTGCCGCTTCGAAAATTCAGGAGCTTGAAGAGGATATGGCGTCGAATGCCGGCGCAGCGGATGTAACGATCAACACCCTCAAGGAAGTTCGGGACTTCTGCCTTGAAAAGGAGTCTTTCACCTACTTTCTAGTAGGCTTCCGTGATCGCGAAAATAATCCCGGTAGCTATAACCTGCTAACGGCCCTGATGGATGTTCGACTAATCCACCTTGTCGACGCTGGCGTGTCGGAGGCGCACGCCGCTGGACAACGCTCGGAAGCGTTCATGCTCGATCTGAGCCAGTACTCTGGTGCGCGGCTAAAGCAAAAGATTCGAGTACTGGACTTTTCCGCTGGCCATTTTGTTTCTCGAGAGACTCGGTCGGCACATCCTCCTCGGGTTGCGCGAACCCCCAGAGAACTTGTGGCAATGCTGCGTAGTGCACCGACGCTCGACCTTCGCTCGCTTGACGGAGGCGAATCAGCGGCTGTGGACTAAAGGCTTCAGCATCCAATCCACGTCGCCGCCAGCCAAAGTGACGTTGTAGCCAAGTCTGTAGCCTAGACACCGTCTGACTGAGTTCTCCGGAGAACGTTGCCGTACGAAGTGCGCAGGTCAGGCCATTCCACGGACGTTAGGAAACTGAGTCGCCAGACTTTGCAAGGCGGGGTTGGGAGTTCGATTCTCCTCGTCTCCACCAACGCGTCGGGCAACGTGGACTGGAACGGTGAGGTGAGCGATGCCCCGCCCGAAGCCCACACGGGTATACCACTTCACGCATGTTGATCACCTGCGAACCATCGTCACCTACGGCCTGCTCTGACATGAGAGACAGGCAAACGACCCGTACGGTCACTGACGTTGGAAACCAGGGCATCAAAGCTCGCCGCAGTCGTCGAGCTGTTCCTGTCGGACCGGGCGGTGTCGTCGCCGACTACGCTCCGTTCTACTTCGCCCCGCGGAGTCCGATGATGTTTGCGATCGAGCACGGCAACGTTCCGACCTACTCGTCAGGATGCGATGAGCTCATCTACCTAGTGTCGTGTGAATGAGGTTTCTTTACGTCGGGTGGCGTGCGGGATGATTTCGTCTGCGGTCTTGGTCCAGGTGAACGGTTGACAGTCGGTGTTCCAGTTGTCGATGAATCTGGTGATCGCGCC
>JAABUT010004829.1_pt1 | contig 10411 bp, 8 predicted proteins | sample 5559281 | NCBI WGS metagenome assembly JAABUT01 (sample SAMN10711880, study PRJNA513359) | rock metagenome | isolation source: Antarctica rocks | place: Antarctica: Victoria Land, Ricker Hills nord | collected 2016-01-04 | reverse complement strand
CACCGACACCGGGTCGACCACCCCGACAGCGTGGGTGCCGCTGGCCAGCTCCGTCACCAACGGCAGCGCCCTCCCCTCGTCGACCGGCGTCGTTCCGTTCGTCCTGACCTACCGCGACGGCGGGGTCGCATTCGAGCGGCTCACGGTCCAGCTCGTGGCGACCACCGGGAACCCGGCCGTCACCTCCCGGTCGGCGGTCACCTTCACCGCGCTGAACAGTCCCGACGCCGCTGCGCTCGCCCGCGCCAGCAGCACCGCACCCACGACCGTGTGCCCGGGTCGGCGCCCGTGAGCCCGCGCGGGACAACCGCTCTCCGGGCGGCGGTGCTGCGCTGCCGGGCACGGGCGCGGCGGGACGACCGAGGATCGCTGCCGTTGGTGATGCTCGTCATGATGGTCGGGCTGGCGATGACCGCCGTGATCGTGCCCATCCTGATCACGCAGGACCGCTCGACCGTCTTCGTCGCCAGTCGGGAGCAGTCGCTGGCCGCGGCCCAGACCGGCCTCGACGTCGTCGTCGGCAGGATCCGGGCGGCGAATGTGTCCGGCAGCGGCGACACGCGACTGATCCCGTGCGCGCCCGCGGACAACCCGGTCACCGGAGCGGTCGGCACACCGAACTCGGGCAGTACCGCCACCTACCGGGCGACGGTGACCTACTACGTCGCCGACCCGGTGGCGAACCCGGGCACCCCGCCGATGATCTGCATCCCCAACGGCGGCACGTACGACCCGACGACCGCGACCGGCACGGGATCGGGCACGTTCGTTCCCGGCTATGCCCTGATCAGCTCCACCGGTGTCGACGGGACGCCAGGCGCCGGCGGCCGGTCCACGGGCCGGACGCTGGGCACCACCTACGTCTTCCGGACCACGAACCGGAACGTCGCCGGAGGGCAGGTCCGCATCTACCCACCGGCCGGCGGCACGAGCTCGAGCATGTGTCTGGACGCCGGTCCGGCGCCGACGCGCGGAACCCCGCTGACGTTGAAGGTGTGCAGCTCCTCGCTCCCGCCGGCCCGTCAGCAGGTGTTCGCCTACCGGGCGGACCTCACCCTGCAGCTCGCCCCGTCCGCCACCCCGTCGTCCTACCCGAACGGGCTGTGCCTGGACACCGACACCAGCACCGGTGCTCCGGTGTCGGGCAACCCGGTCACGTTGTCCGCGTGCACCGCTCTGGGCAGCGCCCCCCCGTTCAGCCAGCAGTGGAGCTTCAACGACAACGGGGAGTTCGAGGCGGCACTCGCCGCGAGCCGGACGAACGGCGCACTGGCCAACCTGTGCCTGACCGTCGCGGACCAGACCTCGGGACGGCCCGTCACGCTGGCCGGCTGCAACGTCGACGGCCGCGGCACCACCAGCCCGATGCAGGCCTGGTTGCCCTCGCCGAATGTCGGCAACGGTGCGGCCGCCGCCCCCCAGCTGGTGAACTTCGAGCAGTTCGGCCGATGCCTCGACGTCACCGGCCAGAACGTCGCCGCCGACCACCTGATCGCCTACCCGTGCAAGCAGAACCCGCTCGCCAGCGCGGTCACCTGGAACCAGAAGTTCACCTTCGATCCGACTTCCGGGTGGCTGTCCACGACGACCGGCGGCGTCAGGTACTGCCTTTCCAGCCCGCGGACCGAAGGGGGCTACGTGCGGATCACCGACTGCACGAAGCCGGCATCCATCGGCGCCACCGCCGCCCAGTTGGTGTGGCGGTCGCCCGGCGGATCGGCGTCGCTGCCGTACTCCCAGCGCTACACCTTCGTCGACTCCAGCACCGGTGCGACCCGGTGCCTGTCGGTCGCCGACCCGCCGGCGTCGATCACCGACCCGTGGTCGTGGATCGCGGTCGCGTCCTGCACCGGTGGCTCGGCACAGAAGTGGAACGCCGACCCGAGCATCGGCGGCGCCAATCCCTTCCAGAACACGATCGAGAAGTGACCGGACCGAGATCGGAGCGAACTGTGTCGATGAACCGGATCATCTACTGCAGCAGGGCGACCTGGGACGTCGGTCCCGACGAACTGGTGGAGCTGCTGCGCGTCGCGCGCCGCAACAACGAGGCCGCCGGGCTGAGCGGAATGTTGCTCTACACCAGCCAGAGCTTCCTGCAGGTGCTCGAGGGCGAACCCGGAGCACTGCACACCACCTACGAGCGCATCCTGGTCGACCCGCGGCACTGCGAACTGCGGCTGCTGCTGGACGCCGAGGTCATCAGTCCGCTGTTCCCCCAGTGGACGATGGGGTTCGACCACGTCGACGACGAGGAGCTGGCCGACAGCGTGCCCGGCTTCGTGCCGGCGACGACCTACCCGCTGGTCAACCCCGACCTGGTCACCAACGCCGGTGTCGCCCAGACGCTGCTCAGCCTCTACGCGAAGAACGCGGCCGCATGAGCGACCCGCCCGTTGCGGCAGGCGCCGGTCCGGGCTCGCTGCCGGGCTTCCGGACCGACATCGAGCTGTTCTCGGTGGCCGGGCACGACGGGATCATCCGCGAGGTGAACGGCAGGTTCGAGCGGATGCTCGGACTCGACGCGCACGCGGCCGAAGGCCGTTCGCTGCTGGAGTTCGTGCACCCGGAGGACATCACCCGGGTCGTCGCCGGCCTGTCCGCCCTGGAATCCGGCACCGACGAGGTACTGGTCGAGAACCGGTTCCTGGCCGGCGACGGGTCGGTCGTGCACCTGGAGTGGGTGGCCCGCACCGCTGCCGGGACCGACCTGTGGTGGGCCGCGGCGCGGGACGTCACCGCCTTCCACACCGCGGTCGCGGCCGGCACGGACCTGCGGACCCGACTTCACCTGGCGATCGGCACCGCGCTGGCGGCGATGTGGGACCTGGACGTGCGCACCGGCACCCTGCACTGGGAAGAAGAGGCCGCCGAGCTGCTGGGCGTCGACCCCGAGGACGTCCCCGGCACGGTCCTGGCGCTGACCGCACTGGCCCGCCCGGACGAGCAGGGGACACTGCACGCGGCGTTCAGCCTGCTGCCAACGGGGGCCGACGGGCTGGACATCGAGTTCGCCATCGGCGCCGAGCAGTCGACCCGCTTCGTCCGGCTGCGCGGCAAGGTCGTCGAGCGGGACCGCCGCGGCCGCGGCACGCGGGCCATCGGCCTGGTCGTCGACATGTCGGCGGAGAAGGCGATGCAGGAACAGATGCTTGTGCTGCTGATGAGCGACCCGCTCACCGGCGTGGCCAACCGCCGCGCGTTCGACCAGACGCTGCGTGCCCAGTGGCGTCGGTGCACCCGGGCAGGGCTGCCCATCTCCATGGCGATGGTCGACCTGGACGACTTCAAGAGGCTGAACGACACCTACGGACACCTGGTGGGCGACGACGTCCTCTGTGCGGTGGGCCGGGCGCTCGGGGCGCACACCCGGCCCGACATCGACCTGCTCGGCCGGTTCGGGGGCGAGGAGTTCGCGATCGTGCTGCCCGAGGCGGACGCCGGAGTCGCCGCCGAGGTCGCGACCAGGCTGGTCGACGCCGTGCGCGGCCTACGACTCCGCCAGCTGCCCGACCGCCGGATCACCGCGTCGATCGGCACCGCGACCTGGCTGCCCGGCGATCCCGCGATCAAGTCCGCGGAGCTCGTCCGGCGTGCCGACGAGGCGCTCTACGCGGCGAAGGCCGCCGGCAAGGACCGCGCCCGGCACTACCTCGCCCGGCCGGCAGCCGGCTACGCGACTGCCGCAGACCCGGCGGACAGTGGAAAGGCCGGCCGGCCGTAGAACCAACCCTGCGCGAGGTCGACGCCGAGCCGGACGACCTGATCGGCCTCCCGTCCGGTCTCGATGCCCTCGGCGAGCACCAGTCCGCCGTAGGAGTGGGTGATGTCGACGACCGCCCCGATCACGGCGCGACTCGCCGCCGGGTCCAGGTCCTGGACCAGCGCCCGGTCCAGCTTGACCACGTCCGGCTGCAGCCGCGCGAGGACCGTCAACGAGGACCACCCCGAGCCGAGGTCGTCCAGGGCCACCCGGGCGCCCTTCTCGCGGTAGTAGGCGAAGACCTGCTCGAGGTGAGCGATGTCGATGACCCGCTCGGACTCGGTCACCTCGAACACGATCTGCCCCAGTTCCACACCGGCCCGGTCGGCCGCGCGCTCCGTCGTGGCCAGGCACACCCGGGGGTCGTAGATCGAGGTGGGGACGAAGTTGACGAACAGCTGCCGCTGGCCGAGCCACCCGGCGGCGCCGGACACGGCAGCCGTCCGGGCGATCCGGTCCAGCCGCGGGCCCCATCCCGCGCGCTGCGCCTGGTCGAACAGGGGCCCCGGCGGATACTCCACGCCGGCCTGGTCCCGCGCGCGCAGCAGTGCCTCGAACCCGACCACGGACCGGTCGGCGACCTCGACGATCGGCTGGTAGGCGCTCCGGAACGACGCGGACTCGTCGGCGAACATCGACCACAGGTCGCCGGAGTCCAGCTGTGCTCCCGCCTCCGCCAGCGTCGGGGCCAGCATCGATGCCACCAGCACCGAGCGGTCGTCCGCTGTCCCGTCGTCGACCAGTACCCGGATCCCGAGCGCCTCGACAGGCGAGACCGTGTCCCGAAGGGCGGTCACGGCCTCGATCACCCGGTCCCCGGTCAGCTGCCACAGGGACGTCCCGAGCAACTCCGTGCCCAGTCCGTGCGCCCTGCCGACGGCGCAGACGACGCGAGCCAGGTGCCCGACGGGCACGCCGACCAGTGCGCGTCCGGGCCGGGCCCCGGTGCTGGTGCCGCGTTCGACAGAGGGCGCCTCGCCGGGGCGGAGCTCGCCACAGACGCATCCCGCGCACGGACCCACGGCTAACCTCCCTCTCCTGGCTCGATCAGCCTGGCTCGATCAGCCACTCGCGAGCTGCCAGGAGTTCCATCGGCACCGGGGCCGGCCGACGTGAGCTGTTCCCCGTCCCGGGCGGGTCGGAACTGGCCGGGTCGCCCCTACGTTGAGTCCTAGAGCAATATGTACGGCGTAAGCCTCTCCTGTACCGCGCGGCCTCTCCGGTTCCTGGGTCCGTTTGGTTGCCGAGAGCGGTTGATCAGGTCGCGGGCGCCGCGGCCTCGCACCGCGGCCCCGGTGGGCCGCCCAGACGCGACAGGACCCCCTTGACGACAACGACCCAGCAGTCGGTCCGAGACCACGACCGACCGCGAGCACCGAGGGCAGCCCGCGCGGTGAGCACCTACGCGACACTCTCTCGCCAGGTGCAGGAGGCGGGTCTGCTCAAGCGGCGCCGCGGGTTCTACTGGCCGCGGATCATCCTCGGCTTCCTCGCCCTGGGGGCCATCGGCACCGGGTTCGGCTTGCTGGGGGACTCCTGGTTCCAGCTGCTGCTGGCCGCCGCTCTCGCCGTGGTGCTGCACCAGTTCGCCTATCTCGGCCACGACGGGGCCCACCAGCAGATCTTCGCCTCGCGCCGGTGGAACGAGTGGTCGGGCCGGGTCTTCGCCGGGCTGGTCGCCGGGCTCGGGTACAGCTGGTGGATGGGCAAGCACACCCGCCACCACGGCGCGCCGAACCAGGTCGGCAAGGACGGCGACATCGATTCCAAGGTGCTCGCCTTCCACGAGGAGGCAGCGCACTCCCGCCGCGGTCTCGTCGCGCAGTTCACCCGCCGCCAGGGCTGGTTCTTCTTCCCGCTGCTGACGCTGGAAGGCCTGAACCTGCACGTGGACAGCTTCCGCCGGCTGCTGGACAAGGCCCCTGTCAAGCGCCGGTGGGTCGACCTGTCCTTCGTCACGGTGCGGCTGGTCGGGTACGTCGCCGTCCTGCTGGTGTTCCTGTCGCCGGGTAAGGCGGCCGCGTTCCTCGGGCTGCAGCTGGCCGTGTTCGGGGTCCTGATGGGCGGGTCGTTCGCCCCCAACCACACCGGCATGCCGATCGTCCCGGCCACCACGAAGATCGACTTCCTCAGCCGCCAGGTGCTCATGTCCCGCAACATCACCGGCGGTTGGTGGGTGGACTTCGCGATGGGCGGGCTGAACCACCAGGTCGAGCACCACCTGTTCCCGAGCATGCCGCGGCCGAACCTGCGCCGCGCGCGGCCGATGGTCCGCCAGTACTGCCTCGACCACGGCATCGACTACACCGAGACCAGCCTGGGCCGCTCCTACCAGGAGATCGTCACCTACCTGAACGCGGTCGGCCTGCACGCCCGGGAGACCTTCACCTGCCCGCTGGTGGCCAGCTACCGCTGAGCTGCGCACCGGAGGCGGGTGGTGAGCACCCGTCTCCGGTCGGTCGGCCCCGCGGGCGACTCAGCGGTCGCGATCGGTGACGAAGCAGGCCAGTTCCCACAACGCCGTCGTGGCACCCCGCGGAGCGCCCCGCGCGTCGAGCGCGTCCAGCCGTGAACGCGCGGCCGCCAGTTGAGCGGCGGCCTCTGCTTCGGCGCGACTACGGCCGCCGGCGGCGTCGACGAGCTCGGCGAGCCCGGGCAGCGCGGTGTCGGCGAACGGTTCCGGCGACGCGAACGCTGCCCGGAGCCGGTCCGCGGCCGCGCCCGGCGCCTCCAGCGCGGCGACGATCGGCACCGACTTCTTCCGGACACGCAGGTCGGCCAGCGCCGGCTTTCCGGTCTGCTCCGGGCTGCCCCACAGGCCCAGCAGGTCGTCGACGGCCTGGAACGCCATCCCGACGTGCTCCCCGAACGCGGCGAGGTCGGCAGCGGTGTCGGGCGGGGTGTCCGCCGCCACCGCGGCGATCGAACTCGCGCACTGCATGAGCGCCGCCGTCTTGCCGGACTGCATCGTCAGGCACTCGGCGAGGCTGACCCGCTCCCGACGTTCGAAGGCGACGTCGGCCATCTGCCCGTCGACCAGCCGTTGGACGGCGGTGATGAGACAGGCGGTGATCCGGTCCCCGGCCGCCGGATCCGGGGCCGAACGTCGCAGCACGTCCACCGCCAGCGCGAGCATCGCATCGCCCGCCAGGATCGCCGCGGGCACCCCGAACACCGTCCATGCGGTCGGCCGGTGCCGTCGGGAGGTGTCGCCGTCCATCACGTCGTCGTGCAGCAGCGAGAAGTCGTGGACCAGCTCTACCGCGACCGCCAATCCGGGTACCGACCCGGCCGCGGCACCGGCGAGCTGGGCAGCCTCGGCGCCGAGGACGACCAGCGCCGGGCGGACCGCCTTGCCGCTGGGGGCAGAGCGTGCCCGTCCCTGCTCGTCGCGCCAGCCGAGGTGGTACTCCACGACGGCCCGTACGTCCGGACCCAGCCGGGAGACGGCCTGGCGCAGCCCCGCATCGACCAGATCCCGGGCGGCGCTGACCTGGGGCGGGAGGGTGGCAGTCATCGGGCCGGCATGCTATCCCGACCGGCTTCGACCGCGGCAGAGCCGCTCAGCAACTGCCCCGCGGCCCGGTGCCCGGACACGACGGCGCCCTCCATGGTGTCCGGCAGACCGGTGGCGGTCCACGCACCGGCCAGCACCAGCCCGGGGACCGCCGTCCCCGTCCCGGGCCGGAGAGCAGCGCTCCCCGGCTCGGCGACGAACGTGGCCCGCCGCTCGCGGCTGACGAACGCGTCGAGCACGCTGGCCCCGGACGCGGCCGGCAGCAGGCTCGACAGCTCCCCGCTGAACCGGGTGACGAGCTCGCCGGCCGGGACGTCGATCCACCGCACCGCCGCGGACAGGGACACCGCCAGGTATTGGGCGTGCGGGTGGGTCGCCCGCAGACCGGACGGGACCGTGCGGTCGAACACCCACTGCGCGTCGCCCCCGACGGTCGCGACGAACGGGTCGGACATCACCGGTCGGTCGTAGACGATGTGCAAGTTGACGATGGGCGCGTACCGCAACCCGTCCGGCAGCTCGACCCGCTCCGGAAGCAGCGCTCTCGCCTCATGGGCGGGTACCGCGCACACGACGCCCGCCGCAGCGATGTCGCCGTCGTCGGTCCGGACCCGCAGGCCGTCGACGTCGGCGAGCACCACTCGCGCCGAGGTGCGGCGCAGTACCCGTGCCCCAGCCGCCCGGAGGGCGGCGACCGCCGGGTCGACATGCAGGGCGACCAGGGGCGCCGACGGGACCGCGATGTCCGCGGCGTCGGCGGAGGTGAGCAGTGCCCGCTGCAGCACGCCGGCCGCGAGCGCGAGCGACACCTCGTCGGCCGGGGCGTTGCAGGCGGCCACCGTGAACAGGTCCCACACGCCTGCGGTCGTCGGTGCGTCCTGGCCGTGGGCCCGGAGCCAGGCACCGAACGACACGCGGTCGTTGCCGCCGGCGGCCGGGTCGACACGGCGCAGCGCCAGGGCGCCCCGGAGAGCGGCTGCCCGGCGCGCCGGTGTCAGGAGGTGGTAACCGCTGAGCGCCCGCAGCAGGTGCAGCGGGGCGGGGAGCCGGTCCCGCCGCAGCACGGCGCGCCGCGTTCCCCCGCCACCGCGGTACAGCACGGGAATCGTCAATCCCGGTTGGACATCGAGCAGCGACTCGGTCCCCAGACGCCGCAGCAGCCGACGCCACGCGTCATAGCAGCGCAGCGCCACGTGCTGTCCGGTGTCGACGAGCAGGCCCGGCCTGGTCGGTGTCGCGGCACGGGCGAAGGTCGACGTCGCGCCGCCGAACCTGGCCCGCGCCTCGAGCAGGACGACGGGGACACCCGCGTCGATCAGGTCGACCGCGGCGGTCAGCCCGGCCAGCCCGGACCCGAGGACGACGACCGGCCGGCGCTGCCGCGCCACGCTCACCGCCAGTCCACCGGTGCCAGCGCCGGCCGGCGTGCCCCCGTCAGCGACCGGGCCATCACCGCGGCCTTGCGTGGGCCCGGCACGCTGACCCGACCGGCGAGCACCGCTTCCGGACGCCGCACGATCCGGGTCAGCAACTCGCGGTACACCCCCGCCATCGCCGCACAGCACGCGCGGCTGCGCCGGTCGAGCAGCGGCAGCAACCGGAGCCCGACGTCGAACCACTCCGCCGCGCGGGCCGCCTCGTACTCGACGAGGCCGACCAGGCTCAGGGTGTCGTCGGCCAGCTCGCCGTGTTCGTCCAGGCGCATCGTGCACCCGAACCGGGCCAGGTCCTCCGCGGGCAAATAGACCCGGCCCGCACGGGCGTCCTCCCGGACGTCGCGCAGGATGTTGGTCAGCTGCAGGGCGGTGCCGAGCGCGTCGGCCAGCGGGTCGATTGGGCCCCCCCGGCCGCTCTCATCCGTTGGGCCGGTCTGATCCGTTGGGCCGATCGCCCCCGGTGGACTCACCGGACTCGCCGGACCCGCCGGACCGGCACGGAAGACCGCGACCGACAGCCGGCCGATCGACCCGGCGACCTGCCGGCAGTACCCGTTCAACTGCGCGAACGTCGCGTACCGGGTTCCGCGGACGTCGGCCAGGCATCCGTCGACGAGGACGCCGAACTCCGCCAGCGGCAGGCCACTGGTCACGGCCGCGTCGGCGACGGCCAGCAGCACCGGGTCGTGGACGGGCCAGCCACGGCGGTCCGCGCCGGTCGCCGCCACCGCCGCGACCTGGTCGCGGACGGCCCGCAGGTCCGCCTCGCGCCCGGCCGCCGGGGCGTCGCTGTCGCCGATGTCGTCGATCCGCCGGGCGAGCGCGTACACGGCGGACAGGGCCCGGCGCCGGGACCCGGGCAGCAGCCGGATGCCCCAGGCAAAGTTGCGGGCCTGCGTGCCGGTGATCTGCTCGCACACGGCGTACGCCCGCGCGATCGCGGCGGCGTCGACGGTCACCGCCGCGGTCCCGCAGTACCCCGGGCCACCAGCGACGCGGTCAACGCCATCGTCCGTGACCGGCGGGGCCGGACCTGCTCGACCAGGACGTCCCAACCCGCCCCGGCCAGCGCGTCGAGGGCCGCCAGGCCACCGGCGACGAAACCGGCGACCGCCAGCCGCGGTGCGCCACGCAGTGAGCTGACCAGCATCGAGCCGGACTCCAGCAGGTCCCGGGCACGCGCACCCTCGAAGGCCAGCAGGCCCCGCAGCTCACGCCGGGAGGTCGGTGCGGTGAGGTCGGCGGTCGCCACCCCGAACCGGGTGAGGTCGTCGGCGGGCAGGTAGACCCGCCCCGCCCGGGCGTCCTCGCCGACGTCCTGCAGGTGCTCGACCACCTGCAGGCCGGTGCAGATCCGGTCCGCGGCGGCGACCCGGTCCGCGGTCGCCGCGCCGACGACCCCCAGCACGAGCCGTCCCACCGGCTCCGCGGACAGCCGGCAGTAGTCCCGCAGCTCAGCCCAGCTCGCGTAGGAGCTGACGTGTTGGTCCTGGCGGTTGGCGGCGACCAGGTCGGCGAACGGCTCCCGCGGCAGCCGGTGGGCGGCAACCGTCCCCGCGAGTCCGGCGACGAAGCCCAGCCGGGGGTGCTCGCCGGCGAACAACCGGTCCAGGTCCGCGTCGACCGCGGCGAGCGCGGCGAGCCGGTCGGGAGCGGCCAGCGACCCCTCGTCCCCGATGTCGTCCACCGATCGCG
>JAABUT010004823.1_pt1 | contig 10424 bp, 13 predicted proteins | sample 5559281 | NCBI WGS metagenome assembly JAABUT01 (sample SAMN10711880, study PRJNA513359) | rock metagenome | isolation source: Antarctica rocks | place: Antarctica: Victoria Land, Ricker Hills nord | collected 2016-01-04 | reverse complement strand
CGTTCGTCTCCTTGAAACGCACCTGACGGAATGACTTCCGCCTTTTCCCACAACGCTCACCACCAGGGCTCTTTACCCTCGCAGCTTGTGGCGGTTTGAAGCCTGCCCCTGAAGGCCGGCTTCGGGGGGCCGTCCCCCATCTCCGATAAAGCCCCGCTCGCGTCTCACGCTGAGACCAGGCGTTCACAGCACACAACCTCCTCGTATTTCACCGAACGCCAGAGCCGCTCGACGAACACGTTGTCGCGCCAAGCGCCGCGGCCATCCATGCTGATCGCAATGTCACGCCCAAGCAGCAGGCCGGTGAAGGCGGCGCTGGTGAACTGGCTTCCTTGATCGGTGTTGAAAATCTCCGGCCGGCCATGCCTGGCAAGCGCCTCTTCGACCGCATCGAGGCAGAACTCAACCTCCAACGTGATCGAGAGGTGCCAGGACAGCACCCGTCGGCTGAACCAGTCCAGCACGGCGGCCAGGTAGACGAAGCCGTGTGCCATTGGAATGTACGTGATGTCCATCCCCTCCGCTGGCCTTCCATCCGGCTACGCCGGACGGAGCTTTTCGGCCAGCTCCGCCCACACCTGGTTCGGCCGTGCGACATCGAGGCCACGTAGCAGATACGGGTAGATCTTGTGCCCAAGCGCGGGCTTGGACGTGTTGGGCCGGCGATACAGCGCCTCAATGCCCATTGGCCGCATCATCGTCACGACCCGCTCTCGCCCGATCGCGATGCCTTCGCCGCGCAACAAGTCACGCATCATCCAGCTGCCCGCGAACGGATAGTCGAGGTGCAACTCGTCGACCCGCCGCATGATCGCCAGGTCAGCCACCGGCACAGGGCGCGGTTCGTAATAGAGCCTGCTGCGGCTGAGCTGCAGCGCCTCCGCTTGCCGCCGCAGCGGCAAGCCGTGATCGCGGTCGATCATCGCTTTGCGCTCAACAAGCCGGCTTTGCCGAGCGCACCGGACAAAAAATCGTTCTCCAGCGTCAACTCGCCGATCTTCGCATGCAGCGTCTTGACGTCGATCGCCGGCGCCGCCTCCGTCGCCACGGAGCCCGACCCGAACACCTCAGCGGCACCCTCAAGCAGATGCGCCTTCCATGCCGTGATCTGGTTGGGGTGAACGTCATACAGATGCGCCAGCTCAGCCAGCGTCTTCTCGCCCTTGATGGCCGCCAACGCCACCTTCGCTTTGGAAGCCGGATTGTGGTTCCGGCGTGTACGCTTTGTCATTCTTGCTCCTGATCCGCGGCATCCTCGCCGCGCTCAGGCAGAAAATCCACTTAACGACCTGTCCGAATTCTCCCAGCCACCTCTGGACGCGCTTTACCCCAGAAATGGACAAAGGGTTCAGCCATCAGACCCGCATTTTGGCTCGCGCCCAGGTCGCTACAAACAGCACCAGAGCAAGGGCAACTGCCAATTCGGCCCAGAAGAACATCAGCAGATCCGCGCGCACTCCGAGCGGTGGTGACCCGGGAAGGGCATACCTCAAGACAGGGAGCGCAAAGATCATGCCGGTGAGCGCGCCCATCAGGGTCGACTCCGCAGGCCTGGTGCCAAGGAAGGTCACGCCGCCAATGGTCAGGGCCGCAAGGCCGATCAGAACCATCTCGCCGTAGATGGCCAGGACGAGCAATTGCAATGCCGCGCTGCGCCGCACACCAAGGCGGAGTTGCACTTCGCCCGCAACGTCGCCCGGGGTTTGCGCGACGTCCAGGGTCCAGCCGACTACCCCCTCCCACACCGTGACTTGCAGCGGAACGGGCGCACCGGTCGCATCGTATGCGGCGACATGCAGCCTGGCACGAAAGCGGTCGAGCGGGTAGAAGGCGACCGTGCCGTCGTCCAAGTTGGCGTCGAGGCTCGCCGCCGGCATGGCCTCCTGGGCGCGGAACATCAGCTCTTGCACGTGCTCGCCGTCACCGAGCTGCACCCTGAGATCCTGGTCGGCAACGCCCGGACGCCTCCCCTGAAGAGCAGGGCTGGGTGCAAAGCTGACCCGGAGCCGCAGGTTTTCGTTGACCGCGTCAATGGCAAGTATCTCGAAATAGATGCGTGCTTGCCGCGCATCGCTTCGACGCACTTCGCCAAAGTGCCGTTCAATGACGGCCGTGTCCGCATCGATGCGGAGCGCCAGGGCGATGTAGCCCAACCCCGCGCAGAACAAAAGCACGCTGAGAAGTGCGCCTTTCCGCTTATGCACAAGCAAGATCCTATTCCAAGGCTTAGGCAGAGAATACCGGTCAAACATTCCCACCCGTGATCAGCTAAGTAGGTTTAGGGCGCAAGGTCGCATAAGAGCAGTTCGTCTCGTCGGGAACTGCTCGGACTGCGAGCAGAGTTGATGAACGGATACTGATGCGGCCCTCTGAGATACGCTAGTCCAAATGAAACCCAAATACCTGCCCCTCCGCGGGCATCTCGTCCTCGCGGGACCCAACGCCCTGCCGGTCGACGCGAACGGCGCGGCCGGCCTCGTAGTCCAGCTCGGCCTGAGCCGGGGTGCCGAGCACGACGCCCTCAATCGATTGCCGGTCGAACACGAATGGCAGCCCGACCGCGTTGAGCACCGAGGGGCGGTCCATGACTTGGAAATGCAGGTGCGGCGCCGTGGTGGAGCCAGTATTGCCGACTTCTCCAAGCTGCTGGCCGGCGCGGAGCGTTTCGCCGTTGCGAACGATGACAGTGCCGGGCCGCAGGTGGGCATGGAGAACCCAGCATCCGCCGCCAATATCCTCAATCACGTGTTGGCCGCCCGCGGTATCGATGGTAGTGCCCTGGGGCGGGCCTGGAAGCTGGTCAGACTGGTTATCGACCGCCTCGACGGCCGTTCCCGCCGCGGCGAGGACCGGCGCACGGTAGAACAGCCAGGACCGCAATTCGTGGAAAGGCCCGTTGCAGCATCTGCCGCCTGGTGAAATCTGCACGAAATCGATCGCGAACTGCTCGGGCAGGCGCAGACCGCCGTTCACTGGCAGTGTCGCCGACCAGTGTGCGTTTACCGTTTGTCAGCAGCTGTTGCCGTTCCACCAGCCATGCCCGCTGAGCGGCGGGCTGAGGCGAACGGGGGCATCGCAACCGACGCGCACCGGGTTGGTCGGCGCTGCAGCCGCGTCCGGCGCCGGTCGCCGTTGCTGACGTGCGGCGCTTCATCGAGATCTACACCATCCCAGAAAACGGCTCCGAAGTGACCGAGCAGCTTTTCGAGCTGCTGCTTCTCGCACCGACCGGCGGCAAGCAGGCGCGCGACGCCAATCTGGCCGCCACCATGCTGGCGCATGGCGTGAGCCGGCTACTGACCTTCAACCCGGCCGACTTCCGCCGCTTCGACAGTGTGATCGAGGTGGTCGTCCCATGATGTCGCTGCACGACTAGGCAGGCGGGCGCAAGTACCTCACCTGCGAGGAGCATGCGCGCCTCCTCCATGCCGCTGACCAGGCGCCGCGCGACATGCCGGCCGCAGTTCACACCTGATCAAGACCCGACGTCAGGAGGGTTGCTCGGCAGAAAGCCATGCAACCACGTCGCTGGCGCTCTGGTCCGGCGGAAACACCGGATAGAACACATGCGTCACCTTGCCGTCATTGATGACGAGGGTGAACCGTTTCACGAGCGTCATGCCGTCGGCTTCAAAGGTGGGCAGGTTTGACGTCCGGGTGAGGTCAAGATGTTCGTCGGATAGAAGTGGGAACGGCAGGTGGAAGCGCTCGGCCGCCTCGCTCTGGTAGGCGGTGTCTTGCGTCGAGAGGCCATAAAGGTGACCAACTCCAAGTTGGCGGAGTGCTGCGAAGTGGTCACGAAAAGAGCAGGACTGCGGCGAGCACCCGCGCGCCCCAGGGATCATGTCCCAACCCGCGGGGTTCTCGACGCCAGGCTGGCCTGTCCGCGGATACGCATAAACAACGGTGCGGCCCGGCAGAGCCGCCAGGCTGACCATAGTCCCGTTCGTCGCCTGCAAGGGGATGGAGGGGAGAGTTATGCCGAGCAGGTGCCGGGTCGCGCCGTCGTCGTGAGGCGCCGGTATCCCGGACCAGTCGGGGGCATCAACGCTGTTTTTAACCATTACCGACCTCGATGGAGCTGCGTGAGAGCGTCTACGGCTACATGCGGCGCACTACGTAACCATAACTCCGGTTCTCATTTGATAGTCGCCGCGCCAGCCTTCGCCGAAACCTCGTCCTGTGACCCGGCGCCACCTGATGCACCGACGGCGCCGATCAGCTTGCCGTCCTCGACCAGCGGAATGCCGCCGCGCGAGCCGATCACCCCGTCGAGCGAGAGCTGATACACCAAGCCCGACTGCATGCCGGCCTCGTAGGCCTTGGTTTCGCGGCGGAAGGTTGCCGCCGCCCGTGCCTTGTGCTCCGAGATCGGGATGGAAGCGAGCTGCGCCCCATCCATGCGGCTGAACGCGACGAGGTTGCCGCCGGAGTCCACGACGGCGACGTTCATCTTCCAGTCATGCTTCTTGGCCTCCGCCACCGCCGCGGCGATGACGGACTGCGCGCGGTCGAGCGAGATCGGCGCGCCATACGGCACGTCGAACGGCATCTTATCCGGGACAACGTCCAGCGGGTTGGGGGCCGCCTGCTGGGCATAGGCCTGCCCGGCCACGACCGTGGCGGCCCCGAGAACGGCGAGCGTGAAAAACTGCGGCTTCATCGTGTCATCTCCCTTGGAACGATCAGGTTCGTCGCGTCCGCCTCGGTCTGGGCATGGGCGATGACGGGCAGCAGCATGATGGCCAGGCAAAAAAGCTGTGCCAGGATACGCCTGCGGAACAGCATGTTGGTTTTCCTCCCTGGCCGGTCTTCGCCCGCCACGGGCAAGTATAAGCGGTTCGGTTCCCTGCGCCATGCAGAACCTAGCGGACCGGAACCTTTTGCAAGGTGGCAAGCGCGTCCTTGGCGGTGCGCTGCGTATCCGGGTTGACCCCCGGCCGCATCACCTGCATGAGCCACCGCGTTGCCGAGGCCGCATCACCACGCGCCGCCGCGCTTTCGCCAGCCTGCAAATAGAGGTTGGCAGCCTCCTGCGGCGAGCCGGCACGCTGCATCGCCTTGGCGGCAAGCGCCGTCGTATCGGCCATGGCGCGGTAGTCCAGCTGCGCACGGTGGAGATCAGCCGCATGCTGCGCACGGATTGCCGCCTGCCGGTATCGCCCATGCAGCATGTCCAGCCGGGCGACCAGCTCGTCGCGATCCGCTTCCCAGTCAGTAGCAGGGGTTTCCGGCTGACCGAACCCGGCCAGGGCGGCGACGATCCCTGCCGCATCGCCCCGCGTGTCCGCGATCAGGCCGCGCACATAGCTCGCCCTGGCTGACGTCACGGGGCTGCCGGCCGTGGCTTGCGCCCGTGCGGCCAGTGCGTCGGCCTCCGCATCGCGGCCAAGCCGGTACAGGGCTGCCGACTGTATCAGGTCGAGCTCAGCAAAACCGGGCGCCGCACGCGCGGCCAAGGCGAGGCGCGTCCGCTGCGCCGTGCGCAGCGCCCCGGCCGCGTCGTTGTCGGCAAGCTGGGCCACGGCAAGGTTGTAGCCGCAGTCGCCGATCGCCTGCGCATCGTCGCGTGCCATGGCCAGCGTATAGGCTTGCTGGTACTGGCCCACCGCCTGCTTCAACCGCCTGAATTCCAGGGATTGCCGGCCCGAGGCCGTGGCCTGGGCCAGCCCGCTATCCTGTAGCGCGTCCGGCGCCGGGCGGCCGCCGCAACCCGCCAAAAGCAGCAGCGCGGCCAAACCAAACGGCCAAGTCACGGCCGCACCTCTCGCGGCGGCAATCTCTGCGCATTGGGCTTCGGCGCGCCGTCGCCACCCAGCAGGAATGAGCCCCGCAACTGCACGAGCAGCCTACCCAGCTCAGCCGTCGTCGCCTGCACTTGGGTGAGGAGCGCCGGAAGGTTGCTCGTGCTCTCAGTCACGTTGCGCGCCAGGGCGGGGAACTGCGAGGCCGACCGCGCCGTATCGCGGGAGATCGTCTGCACGTTCGCCAGCACGCCGCGGGACTGATCCAGCAGGCCCGGCACCGGCGCCAGGATCGGGCCAAGCTGGGCGATCTCCGCCCTGAGCGTCGCCACCGTGTCCTCCGCCTGGCGGATCAGGGTGTCGTCGGTCAGCAGCCGCCCGGCCGAACCCTGCCCGGCCTTGATGCCGCTGGCGACATCGTCCACCGCCGCCATGGCATGGAGCGCATGCTCCAGCGTCGGCAGCAGGTCCGCCGTGACCTTGTTGAGCGTCGCGGTGATGGTGTCGGCGGGATTGGGTTCGACGGTCGCGGTCAGCACGGCATAATCCCAGTTCATCGGCGCCCCAGTACCTCGGGTGACGGCGACATAGGCGGCTCCAGCGACGCCGTAGCGCAGCCGGATCGTGGCCGTGCTGTCGCGCAGGATGAATGCGTCGGTTTGCCGGTCGATGGTCGCAAGCGCATAGATCTCGCCGTTGGGGTTCAGCACGATCCGCTTCACGTTGCCGGCATGGGTGCCGAGCACGTCGATGTCGGCACCCACCACCAAGCCGCCAAACCCGGTTTGCGGCAAGACGATGCGCAACTCCAGGTCGGGCCGCAGCCAGCGTCTGAGCACGCCGGCCTCGAAAATCGCGCCGAAGAACAACGCCAACGCCAGGACCACCAGCAAGCCAACCCACTCGTCGGTATGACGCAGGCGCAGCAACTGCGGCGGATCGTCAGGGCGGCGTTTCTGCAGCATCACACGGCCGCCATCGGTTTCAGCCCGTCATCCCGGAGCTGCATGCGGTGGTCAAGGGAAAATGCTGCGCCTGCCAGAATGGCGCGTCGCGGGTGAAGCAGACCGCCGCCGCCCCGCGGTGGAGCGCACGCGACAACAGGTCGAGCAACGGGGCGGTCAGCTCCGCGCGGTCGGGAGTGATCGTGCTCTCCAGCAGCAGAAGCTGCGGCTCGCCCAAGAATGCGCGCACGCAGCCCGCGCGCAGCAGGTCGCCCTCCGAAAGCCGGTCGGGCTTCACCAACGGCAGGCCCGGCAGCCCGAACTGCCGCGCCAGCTCGATGGCGGATTGGGCGATGGCTGGTTCCGGCTCGCGCGTATGGTGCAGCTGCGCCAGCATGATGTTGACGTGGGTGCCGAACATGCTGATCCAGGCGCCCTTCTGGTGGATGCGGCCGATCCGTCCGCGCAACGCCGCCGCCCGCTCGCTGTCGAGGCTGGCCCAGTCATATCCCATGAACCGGATTTCGCCCTGGCGCAGTGCCATCATGCCGCTGCAAAGGTCGGCGAGCGCCGTGGTGCGTGCCGGGTCAAACGTCTCGATCAGCGCGCAATCGCCCGGCATCAGCTCCAGGTCGAGCGGAACGTTCGGCAGCGCGCCGGCCTCGAACAGGGGCAGAGCGGACAGCAGCCGCAGGACCGGCTCGGCCTGGGGCACCGGCTATGCGGTCATGGTGAAAAGGATGCTGGTGACCATGATCACCAGGATGCCGCGCACGAAGCCGCGCGGTATCAGGCTCGCCAAATCGTCGTCATCCCTGGCGCCCAGGCCTGTCAGGCAGGAGCTCAATCCGACCAGGAGGCCGATCACCAGCAGCTTCATCGGCACCACCATGTAGTCGCGCACGGTCATCGCCTGGAGGACCCGGTCGAGGAAGGTCCACAAGCTGTCCTGCACGCTGCCGATCGCGCCGCTGACGATGAAGCCGAACACCAGGGCCGTGGCTGCGAAGATGACGCCCAAGGTGAAGCCGCTGAGTGCGAAGGCGAGGGTGCGCGGCAGCACCAGCAGCAGGAACGGGTCGATCCCCTGGGCCTGCATCGCGCGTATCTGGCCGCCTGCCTGCAGCATGCCGAGCTCGGTGACGGTGAGCATGCCGCTGCGCCCGAGCAGGATGAGCCCGACCAGCAGCGGCGTCAGCTCCCGCACCAGCACCGTCACCAGGATGGACCCGGTCAGTTGCGCCTGCCCGGCGACGCCGAGCCAATACAGCGCCTCGTAGACCATGGCGGCGCCGGCGAGCGAGGCGGTCACCATGGCGGTCGCGAGCCCGCCGCCGGTGGCCTGGCGCATGGCGAGCTTGAACTCGTGGCGCACCGTGCGCCGCCACGAGACCGGCCGCACGGCCTCGCGCAGCACGCCCCACGACGCAGCGGCGAGCATCAGCGGAAAGCCGGCGCGGGCGCGGGCGAAATGCCCGACCGCCGCCAGCGCCGGCATGATGGGACCGAACTGGCTCAACGGCGGCCAGCCAGGATGAAGGTGCGGGCCGTGCCGACGCGCGGCAGGTAGAACACCCCGCGCGCCCGGAACAGGAACTGCTGGCGCAACTGCCCATAGGCGCGTTCGCTGACTTGGATCGAGCCCGTGCCGGTCGCGCTTTGCGCCATCAGCTCCGCCGTCCGGATCACGTCGCCCCACAGGTTGAACAAGCGCGGCTCCTGTCCCAGGGCACAGCCGAGCGCCACGCCGAAATCGACGCCGATATGGAAAGCCGGCTCCAATCCAGACTGCGTCAGCAACGCAAGGCAGGCTTCTCGCGCGGCCACGGCGGCATCGGCCAGGCGCGTCGTGGCGAGCGGATCGGGCGTCGCGGTGCATCCGGCCGCGGCAATGAGACTATTGCCCGTTAGCTTCATGTAGGGAAGGGCGTATCGGGTCGCGATCGCCTGCATGGCCTTGGCGATCTCGTCCGCCAGCGCCGTGACGCCCGCCTGGTCGGGCCGCGCCAGGGAAAGCGCGTCGTCGAAGCGGACGTTCATTGCGGTGACCGATGGGAAATACGTCGCCGCGAGCCCGGAGGGGTCAACCTGGTCTGGGGTCAGCACCGAGCTGAACGCACGCATCTCGTCGGCTACGGTCGTCGTCGGGTATGACCCACCCTCCGCCGAATCGGGCGGCATGGCCGCATCGTTCTCCTGCTCATGCCGGGCCATGCGCATCGCGGCGATGCTCGACACGGCCTGCGCGAAGCTGCGTGCCCGCTCCGGTTCCGCCGCGTCCTCGAGCAGCATCGCGCCGGATACGCCGGCCGGGCCGCGCACCGGCAGCACGGACAAGGTGCGGCTGCCGAACGGACGCATCAGCAGGCGGTGCAGCTCGGCCGTGCGCGCATCCGCCGCCGCATCGACCCCGTCGATCGCCTCGCCTTGATCCAGCAAGCGGAAGAACTGCGGCAGTTCCGAGCGCGACAGTTCCAGCCCGTCGATATGGCCGCCCTGCTGCTCGAACAGGTCCTCGCAACGCAGGATCCGCCCCTCGCCGGCGAGGCGCCAGATGCTGGCGCGGCGGGCGGCGCTCATCTCGGCCAGCCCCTCGGTCAAGCCCGGCGCCGGACGCTGCGGGTCGAACAGGCCAGGCTGCGCCGCCAACGCCGACAGCGCGCGGGTTTCGCGTGCGCCGGTCTCCCGCTGCTGGGCCAGCAGCCGGGTCATGCGGTCGGCACGACGGTTCTGCCGCACCAGCAGCAGCCCAAGCATCGCGGCGAGACCGATCGTGATGAACGATAGCAGGAAGTTCTTGCGGCTGTTATCCTCGGCGAAACCGGTGAAGTCGGATTGCGGCGCTGCGATCAGCAGCACCCAATCCTGGCCGGCGGCCGGCAGGCGCGACGCGAGAACCACGAAGCGCGTGTCGCCGACGTCGATGGTACGGCTGCCATAGCCCTCGACGCGGAAGCGGTCATAGGCGCCGGTGAGGGCGGGGGAGTTCAACGCATCGGTGGCCGTCGGCACTATCTGTCGCCCATCCGTGCCGACCGGACGCACCAACCCGGGCGCCGCGATCACGTGGCCGGCGCTGTCGACGATGGCGGCGCGCCCAGTCCGGCCGATCTGTAGGGAAGCCAGGAAGCCGGACAGCGCCTCGAGCGTGATGTCCACGCCGAACACGCGGTCCACGCTGCCGGACTGCGTGAAGCGGATCGCAGCCGTGATGCCCGGCGCCTGGGTGGTGAAGAAGATGTAGGGGGATGACCAGTATACCCCGTCGGTCCTCAAGGCGCCCTGATACCAGACGCGCTCGCGTGGATCGAAATCGTCTTTCGGGTCGGTCACGCTGTCCACCATCTGGCCGGCCGCATCCAGGTGCACGGACGAGACATGGCGCGCGCCGGGGAGGTTGATGATCAGCTTTGTGTCGGTGCCGCCCGCCGGATCGCGCCGTACCATGGTGAAATCGCCATCGCCGTTGGCGACATAGAAACCCTCCAGGTTGGGCACTTGGCTGAGCATGCTGGCGGCAAAACCCTCGATCGCGGTTTGACCGTTGGCGACGGCATTGCGGGACACCATGTCGCGCGCGATCAGCGCCGCCTGGGTCGCCGGATCGAGATAGCCGCCATTATTCAGTGCGCCCCGATGGCGCGTAACACCTGTGGAGGTAGGTTCCACCCAGATAGTTGTCGATAGGTCTGGTAGCTGACGAGCGGCTTGGCAGGGTAACCGGTCGGGCCGAAGC
>JAABUT010004822.1_pt1 | contig 10425 bp, 8 predicted proteins | sample 5559281 | NCBI WGS metagenome assembly JAABUT01 (sample SAMN10711880, study PRJNA513359) | rock metagenome | isolation source: Antarctica rocks | place: Antarctica: Victoria Land, Ricker Hills nord | collected 2016-01-04 | reverse complement strand
CTGCCAGAGAGAGGCAGGCTAAAGCCCGCCACCACCGGGGAAATCGCCCCACCCGCATAAGTTTACCCAGCATTGCTCGGCAAGAACCGTAACATCTTTGCGTTGCTACGAAAATAAAATCGTCCCCTTCCCAGCATGGGAAGGGGACATTGCTTCGGGAAGTCGCCGCTAATCGGCCTCGGCGTACTCCAGGATGCGCGCGTCCTCGGTGGCGTCGACGGGTTCCGGCGCGGGGGTTGCCGCGCGCGCATCGCGGATGAGAAAGAGCGAGACGATGCTGCACACGATGATGACGCCGCTGGAGACGACAATCGCGCGGTCCATGCCGCTAATAAAGGCGTGGCCGCTCACGTCGCGCAGTTGCGCGGCGAGGCCGACATCGAGGCCAGGGAAGCGCTTCGGGTCCTCGATCACGCGCCCCGCAAAGCTCATGCCGGAGCCGATCAGGTCAACGACCGGGCGGAGCGGCCCGAGCGAGGGGTTAGCGCGCGTCTGCACGATCGTCTCGGCACTGTTGAACCGCCCCTGATAGGACCGGTTCATGATCGTGCCGAGGAGCGCGATACCGAACGCGCTGCCGATCTCCCGGATCGCGCCGTTGACGGCGGAGGCGACGCCCGCCTTGTTGCTCTCGACGCTGTTCATCACCGCCGTCGTCATCGGCGCGAAGATCAGCGACATGCCGAAGCCCATCACGACGAACGCGGGCACAATCGTGATGTAGCGCGCGTCCACCCCACCCCGTAGGAAGAGCAGGGTGCCAATCCCCGCGATGAGCATCCCGAGCGAGATGAGCAGCCGCGAGCCGATACGCCCGACGAGTTGCCCGGAGATCGGCGAGAAGATCATCATCGCGATCACCATCGGCAGCATCGCCAGACCAGCGCGCACCGGGGAGAAGCCGTGGATGTTCTGCTGGTAGAGCGTCATATAGAATGCGACACCGGCGATCAGGAACGAGACGGCGAAGGCGTCAATATTCGCGCCCGTGAACGTCGATGAGCGGAAGAAGCGGAGCGGCACCATCGGCTTCTCGCTGTGCGCCTCCACCCAGATGAAGGCGGTGAGGAAGACGGCAGCGGCGGCGAACGCACTGAGGATCAGCATGTCGCCCCAGCCGCGATCCCCTGCCTCGATCAGGCCCCACGTCAGGGAGGCAATCGCGCCAGTGATGAGGATCGTGCCGGGGATGTCCGTCGCCACCGTGCCAGAGGTGTCGCGCGATTCCTGCACGACCGCCGAGGCGACGAAGAAGGCGACGATGCCAATGGGAATGTTGATGATGAAGACCCAGTGCCAGTTCGCGTACTGCACGAGCGCGCCGCCGACAATCGGGCCGAACGCCAGGCCGGAGACCGAAATCGCGGACCAGATGCCGAGCGCCTTGCCGCGCTCCTCCGGGGGGAAGGCGACGGAGATGAGCGAGAGCGAGAGCGGCATGATGAAGGCCGCGCCAAGCCCTTGGATCGCCCGCGCCGCAATCAGCATCGTGATGTTCTGGGAGAGCGCGCCGAGCAGCGATGCACCCGTGAACAGGCCAAGCCCGAAGAGGAACCACCGCTTGCGCCCAAGCCGGTCGCCCAGCCCGCCCGCCGTGATCTGGAGCGAGGCGAAGACGAGCGTGTAGGCCGAGACGATCCACTGCAACTGCGTCGTCGTCGCCTTCAACTCGCGGGAGATCGTCGGCAGCGCAACATTGACGACGAGGTTATCGAGAATCGCCATGAACAGCGCGAAACACGCCGCCACCAATGTGTACCATTTCAGTCGCCCTGCCTGCATGTGCCCCCCTTTTCGAGATCATTGCGTCTCGTTGTGCATTTTATCACAAACTTCCCTGTGGTCGCGAACGCGGGCGCCAGCGGAATCTTTCCTGAGCGTTGACTGCGCCAATTTGCCCGCGCGCAACCCTCACCTATTCTCGTCGCTGCGGTCGTTTCCCGCTTCCACCAAAGGGAGGTATTGCACCCAGTTCTTTCGGACAGGTCATACCCCGTCGTCATGCCCGCATCTGCTGATGCACGACGCGGTTTCGGAATGATGGGGCGGATAATCGTAGAGCGAATTGCAATGGCAATGAGCCTGGGGAGTATCGATGGCGTGGGAGTGCACGCACGTTACGCTTGTGGAATGTTACGGCTGAGGAGCGACGGCGCTCGTCACGACATCGTCGCGCAGCATGGCGGGTCGCTCCGCGCGGCCCGTGCCGTGGGCCTCGTACAGCCGCATCAGCGCCATCGCGAGTTTCTCCGGGTCGTGCCGCAGCGGATTCGCGACATTGACGACATCCGCCTCGATGATCTCGACACCGAGCGAGCGCGCCTCGGCCTGCAACTGCGCGGCGTCCACGGGATCGACCGCCCACTCGGGCTTGATCTTATCGACCGAGGCGAAGTTCGTGTTCACCAGCACGTAGTCGAAGAGCCGCTTGCCCACTTGCTCCTGCAACGCGCGGACGTGCGCGAGGGCGTCAAAGTGGTCGGTTTCGCCCGGCTGCGTCGCGACGTTACAGATGTAGACCTTGAGCGCGGCGGGGTTGTTCTTGATCGCCTGCTTGATGTCGCCGACCAGCAAGGGCGGGACGACGCTCGTGTAGAGCGACCCGGGGCCGAAAACGATCATGTCCGCGTCCCAGACGGCCTGCACCGCCGGACGGTACCCCTGCGGATCTTCCGGTTGGAGGAAGACCTTGCGGATGCGCCCATGCGCCTGGCCAATCTCGGACTCGCCCTCGAGCGGCGCGCCATCCTCCGCGACACCGCGCAACTGGACATTCTCCAGCGTGGAGGGGAAGACCCTGCCTCGCACTGCGAGGATGCGGCTCGATTCCAGCACGGCGCGCTCGAAATTCCCCGTGACATCGACCATCGCTGTGATGAAGAGGTTGCCGAACGAATGGCCGTGCAGGCCGGAGCCATCCTTCTCGAAGCGATACTGGAAGAGTTCCTGCATCAGCGGTTCGGCGTCGGAGAGAGCGGCGATGCAGTTACGGAAATCACCCGGTGGGAGGATGCCGAACTCCTTGCGCAGCCGCCCGGTGCTGCCGCCATCATCGGCCATCGTAACAATTCCCGTCAGGTTGCCGGTGCGCTCCTTGAGACCACGCAGGAGGGTCGGCAGGCCCGTACCGCCGCCAATCGCCACGATCTTCGGGCCGCTCCGCCCAAACCGGTACTTGTACACCTGATCGACGATGCTATCCGTCCGGCCCGCGATCAGCGGCATGAAGAGCGAGCGGCTGAGGTAGACGATACTGACGCCGATCACCAAGAAGCCGAACATGGCAACCGTCAGCTCACGCCACGGATGCGGGATGAACTGCAACGTGATCGCGCGGACGACATCCGTGCTGTAGCCGGGGAAAGCGACATTCCGATAGAGGGTCGCGAGCGCCATGGCGATGGCCAGACTCGTGAATGTGATACCGAGCGCGAGCGCGAGCAGGTAACGCTTCACCCGCATCCCGACGCGGAGCCATTTCCGCACCTGTCTCCCTCCTCAACCGTACGTACGCTGTACGTCAGCGTTCGTATCTTAACACTCGCAGCACAAGGAATCAATCAGCCGCGCCATGCTCCCGAAATGCGTGACCATTTTGTCATCGACAGATGGGTAGCGTGTTCTCGCGAGCGCTTGCCATTCACACCCGAAAGACTCGATACTACGCGGCGTGTGGGGTGGGAATCATCCGGTGGTGCGCATTTCAGCGTAGGAGTGTGTGACGGCACACATTCCGTAATTTTAGCAAGGAGACACCATGAACCGGAAAGCAATGATCGGCGCAGCCATCGGCATCCCGTTACTCATCATCGCCGGCTTCGGCATCTGGCTGCTTGGGAAGGGCGACAAGCTCCCCGGCCAGTCGCAACCGACGCGCATCCCGACGGTCGCCGCCTTCGCCAGCCCCGTCGGCACAAGCGTCGCGGCGGGCGCGACGCTTGCCCCCACCACGGCGGCATCAACGACGGCAGCGCCGACGACAGCGGCAACGGCCACAGCGGCCACCGGTTCAGCGGCGACGACGAGCGCGGCGTCCCCGGCGCGCCCGACCACGGCGGCGAGCAGCGTCACGAGTGGCACCGCACCGGCGGCGAGCGTCGCCGGTAGCACCGCGCCGAGTGGTTCAAGCGTCGCCGCTGGTGGCCCAATCGGCACGGTCCCGGCGGGCGCGAATGCCTATGTCGTGACGGACAAGTCGCAGGCAAAGACGACCGTGAACGAGAAACTCGCCAGTCTCCCGACGAACAGCGACGCAGTTCACACAACGAACGCCTTTCGGGGCCAACTGGTGCTCGGGCAGGACGGCAAGCCGACCACCGGCTCCAGTTTCGAGGTGGACCTGCGCACGATGAAGAGCGACGCGGCGCGCCGCGACAACTATATCCAGATGAACACGCTGGAAACCGCGAAGTTCCCGCTCGCCACCTTCAACATCACCGGCGTCGATGGCTGGAACGGGCCGCTCAAGGACGGGCAGCAGGCGACCTTCAAATTGCTCGGCATGATGACCATCCATGGCGTCACGAAGCCCGTGACCTTCGACACGACCGCGACGATGCAGGGCGACACGATCAATGGCACGGCCGTCACCTCCTTCATGTTCGCAGACTTCGACATGAAGGCCCCAACCATCGCGAACTTCGTCAGCGCCTCCGACACGATCAAGCTTGAACTGACCATCGCCACGAAGAAGGCGGCATAGGGAAGTAGCGAGTAACGAGTAACGAGACGCCGAGGGAATTCCTCTTGCTACTTGTTACTTTCAACTCGCTACTCGCTACTAACTACTGACCACTACCGGGCCACTCGGTTGGGGGCTGCCGCGCACCGGTTCGAGCGTCACCTCCAGCGCATCCGGCGGGGTCGCGGTTTCCGGGCTTTCGATGATGAGCAGGGCGCTCCCCGTACCGTCTGGTGTGATGGCACCGAGCGATGTCCATTGCCCGCCGTGCCGCGCCCAGGCGTAATAGGTCTGACCGGCGGGGGCGGGGGCGAAATCCTCGAAGGTCATCACGGCGGTTCGATTGCCGGGCAGGCCGCGATAGACGGCGTGCGTCTGCGTCGGCACACCAGGCGCGGCAGTCAGCCGGATCGGTATCACCTCGCTCGACGTGACGACGTGCAGGGCGCGCAATTGCTGCTGCGCCAGCGATTGCTGCCCACGCTCGCGGACACCGAGCGCGGCGAGCAGGCCCGCCAGCAGGGTGAGCACAACGATCAGCATCGGGGCGAGATAGACGCGCAACTTCTGCAGACCGGCGCGGATGCGCGTCTTCGCCGTGCCGAGGGGTAGGTCCAGGAACGCCGCAATCTGCTCGTGAGTCAGATCGTCGAAGAAGGCGAGGCTGAGCGCTTGTCGCTGCGGCGGCGGGAGATTGGCGACCGCAGCCTGCACCACCGAACGGCGGTATTCCTGCCATGCCGCCTCGTCCGGCGCGGCGCTGTCGTCCGGGAGCGCCATGAAGCGCAGCCCTTCGGGGTCCGGCGCGACGGTCGGGCGGCGACCCCGGCGGCGCAGTTCGTTAATCACGCGCAGGTGCGCGATCCGGAGCACCCACGGGCGGAACGCGCCGCGCAACGGGTCGAAGGTGTCTGCCTTGCGCCAAACGACGAGAAAGACATCCTGCACGATCTCCTCCGCCGCCGCGCGGTCCAGCGTCTGCGCGGCGAGGTTGAAGATGAGCGCGGCGTAGCGGCTGTGGAGCGGCCTAAGCGCCTCCTGCTTCCCGGCGGCAAGCGCGCGCATCAACTCCTCGTCGCTCAGATCGTCGTTGGGCTGTACAAGGCGAACGGTGCTCATGGGGAAACCTCGCCCCTGGCCCCTCTCCTTTGCTTGGGGCAAAGGAGAGGGGTGCCTCGCGCAAAATGCCGTGGCTTACCGCAAACTGTGTATCTTCCCATCATTGCTCCCCCTCTCCATTGCTGTACAAACCTCGCTGTTCCGTAGCCTATGGGCAATGGAGAGGGGGCCGGGGGGTGAGGTTGAATCATCATCATCCCCCGCCTGTCAATCATCACGCCTTCACGACCACCGTGCCGGTCATGAAGGGATGGATCGAGCAGTGGTACGTGAAGGTGCCGGGTTGATCGAACTTCTGCTGGAAGGTCGCGCCGGGCGCGAGGTTTTTGGAATCCCACGCGCTTTTGTCCTCCGTGACGGTGTGTGCGGCGCTATCCTTGTTCGTCCATGCGACCATCTGGCCGGGTGCGATGGTGATCGACGGCGGCGCGAAGGCGAAGTTAGCGATCGTGACGGCATTCGCGCCCGCTGCTGCCGGGGCGGGCGCTCCGGCAGCGGATGAGGCGGACGGCGCGGCGGTCGCGCCCGTCGCAGGCGATGCTGCTGCCTGCATAATCATACCCGGTTGCAGCACGATCTTGCGCGGCGCGTTGCCAACCGGGACCGTCGCGATCACTTTCTGCGTCTCGACATTGACGACCGTGAGATCGTTGGAGGCTTCGTTTGTCACGTAGGCGGTGTCGCCATCGCTGCTGGCGGCGATCCAGTGTGGCATCGTGCCAACCTTCACCGTGCCGGTGATCTTGTTGGCGTCCGGCGCCCAGATCGCGAGTTCCCCCGGCCCCTGGCTGACGACGAGGCCGTACTCGCCCGTCGCCGTGACGAGCGGATGGTGCGGTGACGCGCCGACGGGGATCTGCCCCGTCACCTTGTTCGTCGCCACGTCAAGCACCTGCACGGCGTCCACACCGGCGAGCGTGAAGTAGAGCTGCTTGCCCTTCATGTCGAAGTTCAGGGCGCGCGGTGTCTTCTCCAGCAGGACACTGCCCGTCTGCTTCTTCTCCGCGATGCTCAGGATCGCGAGCGCGGTCGCGCCCTGCATCTGGGAGGCGACCCAGGCGGCTTTGCCGTCCGGCGTGATGGCGATGTTGTGCGGCTGCGGGACGGCGACCTGCCCGCTGACCTTGTTCGTCGCGACATCGATCACCGCCACCTGATTCGTGCCGAAACCGGCGACGAGCACCGTCTTGCCGTCCGGCGTGATCGCCAGCCCGTGCGGCGCCTGCCCGACCTCGATGCTCGCCGTCACCTTGTCCGTCGCGGTGTCGATCGCGCTGACGACCGTCGCGCCATCGCTGCTGACGTAGACTGTCTTCCCATCCGGCGTGACGACCATTCCATGCGGCCCGGTGGGGATCGGGATCGTCGTGAGGACTTTGTTCGTCATCGTATCGAAGACGGCGACGGTGTTGTCCTTGAACACGCCGATGTACGCCTTCGGCATTTTCATCGACGCCTGCGCGGTCACGGGGCTGGCGCTCCCCGCAGCGGTCGTTGCCCCCACGGGCGCGGTCGCTCGCGTGGCGCCCGCCGTGACACTGCTGCTTGCCGTCGTCGCGTTCGCGACCGGCAGTGCCGGTGCGCTGCTCGCCGCTGTCGTTCCCACCGCAGTCGCCGGAGCGACGGCGGGAGCAGTTGTCGGTGCGGCTGTTGGGGCCTTCGTCGGCGCGGGCGCATCAGTCGCCTTACTGCTCCCGCCGCACGCGGCAAGCAGCGCCGCCACCGCGCTCATCGTGGCCCCGGCGAGGAATCGTCTCCGGGAGAGGTGCCCGTTCACACCCGTGTTGAAGGATTGCGCGTGATCGTTCATGATTCCGTCCTCTTTCTCGCCCATTTCGCTCGATCTCTTCGCTACGACCCCGGCGATGCACCATCTGAGCATCGGGTGTGTTGTCACCAATACACCGGGTTGCGCGCTTTAGATTGGTATGAGGCGGATCATGTGGGGAGAAGGTGCGGAAGGCGGGCGCGCTAGACCGCGTGCAGCATCAGGCCAATGAGCACCCCGGCAACTGTCCCAGCGGTAACGACGCCGAGCAATTCGAGGCCACTGCGCACCGGCCCCTTGTGCGTATATCGCGCTTTCACCATGCCGAGGAGCATGACCGTGATCGCCGTCGCCCCGTACGCCCAGACCTGGGGCACAGGCGCCCGTGCCAGAAACGGCACGATCGGGACGAACGCACCGACCATGAATGAGATCGCCACGAGGATGCCCCGCAACCACGGCCGGTCACGTGTGTCGTCCACGACGCCCAACTCGTCGCGCACCATCGCGCGCAGCCAGCGATCCTCGTCCGCCGTGAGGTCACTGACGACGCCATCCAGCAGCGCGCCGCGCAGACCTTTGCCGTAATAGATGGCGCGCAACTCGGCGCGTTCCTCGTCCGGTTCCTCGGCGATTTCCAGCCGCTCCGTGGCGATGCGATTCGCCAGTACCTCCTGTGCAGTGCGCGCCGACACATAGCCGCCAAGCCCCATGGAGACGCCACCGGCGAGCAACTCGCTCAACGCCACCGTCACGAGCCGCGAGCGGTCGAGGGCGCTGATCGCAATGACGAAGACGAGCGTCGTGACCAATCTATCGTTCAGCCCGAAGACGATGTCGCGCAGCCAGTCGCCGCGATGCGGATGAAATTTCTCAATCGGCTGTGTCATCACAGTTTGGGGACCCTCACCCCCTGCCCCTCTCCTTTGCCTGGGGCAAAGGAGAGGGGTGACTCATGTGCAGTTTCGTGGCTTACCGAAAACGATGGACCTTCCCTGCATTTGCTCCCCCTCTCCTTTGCTTGTCAGCAAAGGAGAGGGGGCTGGGGGGTGAGGGTCCCTATCCGTCGCCGAGGCGGCGGACGAAGGAAGCCTCACCGCCACCGCCGGTCCGCGGCGGCGCGCTCGGTACATTGGGAGCGCTCGGTGCGGCGGTGCAACTGACCACCGAGCCGCCCGGCGTCCGATAGATCACGCCGGTCGGATCAATGGCGCCCGCCCCTGGGTAGTTAATCTCTTTCCCGCTCGTGCCGTCAATAATCCCCTTCTGCTTGAGGACGGCGTAGAACGCGGCGACCGTCGTGTAGAGCGCCGGCGCGAAGGCATGGTCGTTCGCCGGGCGGGAGCCGAGCGCACGGTTCGCCAGCAGCCGGTGCTCCGATTCCTCGGTCGCGAACTGCATGTTCCCCTTGAGGAGGTCGATGCGTCCTTCCCGCGCGAAGGTCCGCAGCGAGGCGATCACCGCCGCGACCGCTGCGTCCTCCAGCTCCACGAGGTCCATGAAGAGGGTAGTGGGATCCGTCAGGAGCTTGGGGTCGGCCAGGTGAAAGGTCCGCGTCCGCAGCTTCCCGCCAGCGGCCAGCAGGAAGTCGAGGTGGAACTGCTCCTGTGCCCGCACACCCGTGAGGTTCTTCAGCACCGGGGCGGGGATGGCCGGGCTGTAGGCGCCGTTCTTCGCGCTGTCGAGGATTGTGCCGACAAGCGTCACCCCGAAGGCCTCGTTGGTCGCCAAGATGTCCAGGATGTCTTGGACTTGCTCCGTGTCCGCCGCCGCGACGCTCGCGCCGGTGTCCGGTAGGAAGTCGAGTTGGCTCAGCGCCACCCCCGCGCCCAGCGCGCCGACGCCCTTGAAGAGGGTGCGCCGCTGCAACCGCGTGTGGGTGATCATGTCGAGTTTGTTCACGGTGAAGTCTCCTTACTACGTTTCGTCGTGGCCGAGGGCGCGTTACGGCGTCAGTTGTTTGACGTTGGTGGTGTCGATCGCGCCGGGGCCGGGGTAGGTGATCTGCGGGCCGGTGCCGCCGATGAAGCCCAATTTCTGGAGCGCCGCCGCCGCCTCGCCGACGCTGGTATAGAACGCCTGCTGGAAGGCGATGTCGTTCGGCAGGCCCGTAATCACGCCGCCCTCGACCGCGAAGGCGCGGACCAACACCCGGTGCTCAGATTCGACGGCGGCGATGGCCATAGCGACCTGGGCCAACTCCGGCTTGCCGAGGATGGCGAACTCCTGCGCCGCCGCGATGTAGGCGGCGATGAAGATCTCTTCCAGCGTGATCAGTGTCTTCAGGAAGGTCGGCACATCGGTGACGATCTTCGGATCGGGCACGGTGAACGTCGTCGTCAGTGGCTTCGCGCCCGCACCGATGAGGTACGCATAGTGCGCCTGTTCCTCGGCGCGCGACGCCTTGATCGCCTGGACCTGCTCGGCGTTGAGCGCCAGTGTGCCGTTGGCGGCATTCGCCAGCGCCCCGCCGAGGGCAGTCACCGCCAAAGCCTCGGCAGTCACCGCGATGTTGATGATCTCCTGAACGCTTTCGCACGCTCCCGCCGCAAAGAGGCGGATGTCGGACGACATGGTTGCTGTCATACCTGTCTGTTCCTTTCCTGTGCTGAGTACCTGAACGCATATCAGTACCACTCTTGAATCACTCCCCGCATTTGCTCCCCCTCTCCTTTGCTTGTCAGCAAAGGAGAGATGGATGTACTCCTCATGCTATGTGTTCGACTCTTCAACGCGAGCGTGTCAATCCATCCCCGCGTGTTCTGCCGTCAGGCATGGCGGGGTTCGAGCCTCCTTTCGACTGACATCCGTGCAACTGAGCACAAACATGAGAAAACAGGGTGGTGGCGGGGCTTTT
>JAABUT010004819.1_pt1 | contig 10436 bp, 8 predicted proteins | sample 5559281 | NCBI WGS metagenome assembly JAABUT01 (sample SAMN10711880, study PRJNA513359) | rock metagenome | isolation source: Antarctica rocks | place: Antarctica: Victoria Land, Ricker Hills nord | collected 2016-01-04 | reverse complement strand
ACGACGCCGTCGAAGACCACGACCTCCACGACGCCGTCGGAGACCACGACCTCCACGAGTCCGTCGGTCACGACCTCCCCGACGCCGTCGGCCAGCACGACGCCGTCGTCGACAACCGCAGACACGTCAGCTACCACGAACGCGACGACGCCGTCGTCGACAACCACGACCACCACGTCGGCGCCGTTGCTACCCGTCACCGGCGGGACGACGACGGAAGCACCGCTGTTGCCCATCACCGGCGGTGGCCCTGGTGAGGGCGCCACCGGGACCTTGCCGAATACCGGTACCAACCTCGTCGGTCCGGTTGTCGGTGGGCTTGGAGCGATGCTGCTCGGCGGCTGGATGCTCCTGGCAGCGCGGCCGACCCGGGCGCCTGGACGCCACCGCTACTGACGGCTCGGCCAGCCGGCTGTTGTCCCTTCCCTCCACGACGGGAGGGGACAACGCCGGTCTGCGCTCAGATTCGGTCGGCGTACTCAGATGCGGTCGGCGTAGGTGAAGGACGTGCCGGGCCCCTTGCACGTCTGCAGCGTCAGGGCGTTGTGGATCAGTCCGGCCGAGGAGATGCCCTGCTGGGCAACATAGCCGTGGCCGACGACCCGGTACCGGAAGACCGCCGCACCGTTGGCGATCGTGAGGGTGCTGCCGACCGGCAGGTCGGCCCAGAACTGGAACCCGCAGTTGTTGTGCCCGTTCAACCAGGCGCTGCCGCCGGCGTCCGGGAACGAGCTGGAGTAGAGAACCGCTGGTCCGCACGAGTCAATGGCGCTCTGTGACCCGGCCACGATGGGCCGCGCCCACCCACCGATGGTGATCCGCCACCCGTCGGGGACCGGGTTCGCCACAGGGCTGGAGCCCGGTTGGCGGCCCGACTCCGGTGCACTCACCGGGGCTGGCGCCGGCCCTGCTGCGCCGACTGGGGCCGGTGCCGGTTTCGCTGGGCTCACTGGGCTGATGGTGGCTTCGGTGCGCCTCACCGGGCTTGGTGCTGGCCTCGGTGCGCTCACCGGTGTGGGTGCCGGCTGTGCTGCGCTCCCCGGGGCGGGGGCCGGCTGTGCTGCGCTCACCGGGGCGGGGGCCGGCTGTGCTGCGCTCACCGGGGCTGGTGCCGGCTGTGCTGCGCTCCCCGGGGCGGGGGCCGGCTGTGCTGCGCTCACCGGGGCGGTGACCCGCTGGGCGGCTGCCGTCGCGCGCGTGGGGAGAGGGACGCTCGCGCGTGCCGTGGGTGCTGCTGGGACGGCCCGAGGCGCCGGCGCGGCGGCGGCAGCAGGTGGCGGGGTCGCCGCTGCCGCAACGGATCTCGGTGTGGTCTTCGGGATGTCGTCGGCGCCCACCTCACGAGGTGGGGCGGCGGCAACCGTCGCGGCGACCTGGGCAGCCGACGTCTGGCCCCGGATGCCGGAGGATCTCGCGAGGTGCTCGGCTGAGCAGCTGGCAAGTCCCAGGGCCGCGGTCAGGGCTGCGGCGGTCATCGCAACTGGGGTGATTCTCATGTGGATCTCCTCTGTGAAGGACGCGTGCAGTGACGCGGATGAGCGGTTTGAGGCATGGCGGATCTGCACGCCGGCTCGCTCGATGAGCGCGCCGTGGTGCGGTGATGCGATGACGGCCCTTGATCGGCCTGAGGCAAGCTGCCGGGCAGGCTGGGATCGCCGTCACACGAGCCGAGGCTCAGGCGACGACAACGAAGCCGTCTACCGCAGGCGGCTCACGTGCCCGAGAGGCTCCGAGACGCCCTCCTTCGGACGGGCGGCTCGCAGGACAGCCGGGCTGCGGAGCCCGTCGACGTGTTCATTTCCCCCATTCCCCAAGCTCAATGCCAGTTGTCCACCCCGGTAGTAAAGGAACGGGATGCCCTTGGTAAAGAAATAGTAAAGGCACGGTGCTCTTTTGTCCACGTTTGCGCGAAATTGCCGACGGTTGAGCGTGAAGGCACGGCGGAGCGTCACTTCTGTGCCGTCGGGCCCGTGACCGCCCAGACCGCCAGGACCAAGTTGCGGATGGCTTGGGAGTCCGGAGCCGATCGAGAACGGCACTCTGCTGGGACGACGTTGTGAAGGGGAACGGCACTCTGCTGGGACGACGTTGTGAAGGTGGCGGACGTCCGGCTGGCCGAGATCGCAGCGAGGGAGATGATCCTCTGGACCAGGGCGGTGCCGTCGTCGTTGCCGCGGCGAGCGGCTGTGGTCGGAGCGCCCGAGGTCTCAACCTCGGTCAGGGCCCACGGAGGGCGAGGACGAAACCTGCTGGCCCGGTCTGGGCCGTGATCGTCGCCGCCACGGCTCTGGCCTCCTCTCCGGTGAGCGCCAGGACGATGTGGCCGGTCCCGTCTGCGCCTGGTCCGAGGACACCCTCGGCCGGCCGTTCGACGGACAGCACCGGCGCACGTGAGGCGACGGTCTGGCCGGTCCCGGCGGCGAGCACCTCGACGAGGTCGGCCGGGCGGACTGCGGGGAGCAGGCCCGACTCGACGAGGGGCACGCTGACCGCAACCCTTCCGGAGCCCAGCCCCGCCAGCTGTGCCTGGCCCTGGAAGCGGGCACCCGTGAGGACCTCGCCCTCGGACAGGGGCCCGGCCGCAACCCGGCCGATGGCGGCTTCCGCCCGATCGAGGGCGTGGGTCGGTCGTTGATCGAGGGGGCGGCGCTCGACCCTCACGTCATCGGCCGAGAGAGTGCTCCCGATGGCGAGATCGCGGGCGAGGACCACGACCGGCGCGCCGGTCTGCGCCTCGTGGGGGAGCAGGGGTGACCCGACGAGCCACACTGCGGTCGCCCCGAGAAGGGCACACCCCAGTCGCAGCGCCTTGGCGCGTCTCCATCGGGCCCGGCGCGACGACGAGGTGAGCACCGTCGGAAGAGCAGATCGGGCGCTCCTGCGCGTCACCTCCACTCTGCCTCGGCCTCGCAAGGCCAGGTCAGCAGGGCGCGGAAAGGTCATGTCGGGAGGGCGAAGGGCAGGCTCACCCCGTCGAGGGCGCGGCGGCAGGCACAGGTCGCTGTCTCGTCCGGCTCATCGGGAGGCATGGCCGCGATGGCGTCGGACAGCAGCAGCTTGACGCTCTCGATGTTCCGCGCGAAGACCTCGAGCACCTCTTGGTGGGTCACGCCTGCGTCGCCCTCGACTCCTGCGTCGTGGTCGGTGACCAGGGCGATCGTCGTGAAGCACAGGGCGAGCTCACGCGCGATCGACGCCTCGGGCATCCCCGTCATCCCGACGACGGACCAGCCCGCCGCCTGGTGCCACCGGCTCTCGGCACGGGTGGAGAAGCGCGGCCCGTTGATGACGATGAGCGTGCCCGACCCCACCAGCGTCAGGCCCGCCGAGCGCACCGCTGAGCTGACCACCTCGCGCCCGCGCGGGCAGTAGGGATCGGCGAAGCCGACGTGGACGACCGGCCCGGCGTCGCCGTAGACCGTGTGTTCCCGACCCCAGGTGCGGTCGACGACCTGGTCGGGCACGACGACGGTGCCGGGCCCGATCTCGCGTCGCAGCGAACCGACGGCACAGGGTGCGAGGACCTGACGGACACCGACCGAACGCAGCGCCCAAAGGTTTGCCCGGTAGTTCACCCGGTGTGGCGGGAACCGATGCTCCCGACCGTGCCGCGCGACGAACGCCACCCGGCGCCCATGGACCTCGCCGACCACGAGGTCGTCACTCGGCTCACCGAACGGCGTGGCGACGCTCAGCCGCTGCGCGTCCGTCAGGAACTCATAGAAGCCCGAGCCACCGATGACGCCGATGTCGGCGCGGGGCCCGGTTGCCGTCGAGGGAGTGGTCATTCGCCGAGACTATGCGGCCCGGCGGGTGCTCGGTATGCCGTCCCCACGCCTTGTGGACGACGGGGTCCGGAGCAGGGGGGGTGGGGACAACCCGCTGCACGATCAGGACGCGGCAGCCGTGGGCTTGCCGCTCGAGCCGCTCGCCTGGCTGGACCCGGATCGGCCGGACGACGAGCCGGACCCCGAGCCCGACCTGCGGGGTGAGGACGCCGCGCGTGCCTTCTCGGACGAGCCGGAGCGGTCTGACCCGGACTTCCCTGACCCGGAGTTGTCCGAACCGGATCCGCCGGACCCCGATCCCGACTTGCCGGGCCCGGACCCGCCCGAGCCGGACCCCGATCCGGACCCCGATCCCGACCCGCCGGACCCGGACCCGTCGGACCCGGGCTTCTCTGATCCCGACTTGTCGGCGCCCGTCTTCTCGGACCCGGACCTGTCCGCTCCGGAGCTGTCCGACTCCGACTTCTCGGACGAACCAGCGCCCTCGGACGAGCCGGAGCCGTTCACGGCGACCCGCGAGTCGTTGCGGTAGAAGCCGGAGCCCTTGAAGCTCACGCCGATCGAGGTGTAGACCTTGCGCAGGCGCCCCTCGCACTGCGGGCAGGTCGTCAGGGCGTCGTCGCTGAACTTCTGGACCATGTCGAACGCGTGGTCGCACTCGCGGCAGGCGTAGGCATACGTCGGCACAGCTGCCCTCCCGGTGATGTTTGTCGAAACCGTGGGAAGTCTACGTCGCCGCGCGGCCCGCCCCGAACCCCGCAGCGACCGTGGTCAGGCCCACCCGGCCAGGCGCCCGCCCTGGTCGACGGCGCGAACGCGTGCCTCGGCCGCCCTGCGGACCTCGGCGGTCGTGACGATGAGCAGCTGGTCGCCGTGCTTGAGCTTCGTCTGCGCCTGGGGCACGGTGCCCCTGCCGTCGCGGACGAGGAGGGTGACGTTGGCGCCCGGGGGCAGCCGCAGCTCGAAGACCTCCACGCCGTGGAGCCGGGAGGTGTCGCCGATCGTCACCTCGATGACGTCGGCGCCCATCCGCTCCAGCGGCGTCGACTCGACGCTGAGCTCCACCTGCCGGACGGACTCGGTGAGACCGAGCCGGCGGGCGACCCACGGCAGCGTCGGCGCCTGGAGGAGGGTGAAGATGACGACGAGGACGAAGACGAGGTCGAAGATCCACTCCGTGCCGGCCGAGCCGACGGTGGCGGGCACTGTGGCGAGCACGACGGGGACCGCGCCGCGCAGGCCGGCCCACGACAGGAAGACCTGGTCGCGCCACGGGATCCGGAAGGGGGTCAGGGAGATGAGCACCGAGAGCGGCCGGGCGACGAGCAGGAGCACGAGCCCGACGACGAGCGCCACCCAGACCTGCCCGGCGAGCCGGTAGGGGGCAGCGAGCAGGCCGAGGAGGACGAAGAGACCGATCTGGGCGAGGGAGCCCAGGGCCGAGGAGAAGCCGTGCACGGCGGCACGGTGCGGCAGACCCATGTTGCCGAGGACGAGCGCCGCCAGGTAGCACGCGAGAAAGCCGGACGTGTGGACGGTGGAGGCCACGGCATACGCCAGGACGGTCAGCGCGATGACCCCGATGGAGAACAGGCCGGACGAGGCCCCGGCGACGCGGCGCAGCGCCAGGCCGCCGAGCCGGCCGAGGACGAGCCCGACGAGTGCTCCGCCGACGAGCTCGAGGAGCGCCTCGAGGAGCAGCACCCACCACGGGTGGCTCGTCGCTCCCGGGACCGACTGGGCCGCGAGGGAGACGACGAGGATGACGACGGGGGCGTCGTTGAACCCGGACTCCGCCTCGAGCATCCCGCTCAGCCGGCGGGGCAGCGGCACGGCGCGCAGGACGGAGAACACCGCGGCGGCGTCGGTGGAGGTGAGGATCGCCCCCACGAGCAGGGCCACCGTCCAGGACAGGTTGAGGACGAAGCGTGCCGCGACCGCGACGACGAGGACGGAGACGACGACCCCGACGGTGGAGAGCACGGCTGCCGGCGCGACGGACTGCCGAATGCCGGACCACCTCGTCGTCAGGCCGCCCTCGGCGAGGATGAGGATGAGCGCGGCGTAGCCGAGGACCTGCGTCAGCGAGGCGGAGTCGAAGCGGATGCCGAGCCCCGCCTCGCCGATCCCCAGGCCGATCGCGAGGAAGAGCAGGAGGGACGGCACGCCGGAGCGGGCCGAGATCCGCACGGCCGCGACGGCGACGAGCAGGACTGCCGACCCGATCAGCAGCGAGGTGGTCAGGTCGCCCAGGGAGAACTGTCCGGCGACGGCCGCTCCTTCACGGGTCACGTCCAGGCCTCCTCGTGGGGCCGTGGTGGCCCATGGCCTCGGCGCGCTTGGGGTGACCTAGTCTCGCAGGGTGCAGCGCGCGAAGGTCGGCCGACGTGTCGGGCTGGGGATCCTCATCCTCCTGGTCCTCGTCGTGGGAGTCCTCGGCGTGGCGGGGACGGGCGTCCTGCGCCAGTCCTGGCCGCAGGTCTCCGGTGAGATCGAGCTCAACGGCCTCGGTGCGAAGGTCACGGTGATCCGGGACGCACAGGGAGTGCCCCAGATCTACGCGGACTCCGCCGACGACCTCTTCCGCGCCCAGGGCTTCGTCGCCGCGCAGGACCGGTTCTTCGAGATGGACTTCCGACGGCACGTCACCGCTGGTCGGCTCTCCGAGCTCGTCGGAGCGGGCGGCGTACAGACGGACAAGGTCATCCGGACCCTCGGCTGGCGCAAGGTGGCGGAGCAGGAGCTGCCCCTGCTCGCGCCGGCGACCCGCCAGTACCTCGACGCCTACGCAGTCGGCGTCAACGACTACATCACCCGGTCGGGCGAGCCGTCGAACATGGCGCTGGAGTATGCCGTGCTGGGCCAGCAGGTGGGCGGCTACCGGGTCGAGAAGTGGTCGGCCCTCGACTCGCTGTCCTGGCTCAAGGCGATGGCGTGGGACCTGCGCGGTGACTACGACGACGAGCTGGCGCGTGCCCGGCTCGGCACCTCCTACTCCCCGGAGCAGCTCAAGGTCATCTTCCCGGACTTCGCGACGGCCGGGCACCAGCCGATCCTCTCGCCCGAGGACTGGATGCCGGCCACCCAGCCGCAGCTGTCCGGTGTGCCCTCAGGGCTCGCCGCGCCGGCCCGATCTGCAGGGCCCACCCCCCAGACGTCGGGGCCTTCCGCGACCTCCCCACCCGCCGCTCGGTCCGCCTCGGTGGACGCGCTGCTGGGCAGCGTCAAGGCCGCGCTCGACGCCGTCCCCGTGACGATGGGCCGCGGCGACGGCATCGGCTCGAACTCCTGGGTCGTGGCCGGCTCGCGCACGACGACGGGCAAGCCACTTCTGGCGAACGACCCGCACCTCGGCACCTCGATCCCCGGCATCTGGTACCAGACGGGTCTGCACTGTCGCACCGTGAACGCCGCCTGCCCCTTCGACGTCGCCGGCTTCTCCTTCTCCGGCCTTCCGGGCATCGTCATCGGCCACAACGCGAAGGTGTCCTGGGGGTTCACCAACCTCGGCCCCGACGTCTCCGACTTCTACCTCGAGAAGGTCACCGGCTCGACCTACCTGCGGGACGGCAAGGACGTGCCTCTGACAGTCTCGACCGAGACTATCAAGGTCGCCGGTGGCAACGACGTCACGCTCCCGGTGCTGGCGACGGTGCACGGCCCGATCCTGTCCGGCGTCGTCGACTCGATCGGTGCGGTCGGCCGCAACGCCCTCGTCCGGTTGACCCCCCAGCAGGACACGTATGCCGTGTCGCTGGCCTGGACGGGGTTGGTGCCCAGCACCACCGCCGACGCCGTCTTCGAGCTCGACGCCGCACAGGACTTCACCCAGTTCCGCGCTGCCGCAAAGAAGTTCGCGGTCCCGGCGCAGAACCTGGTCTATGCCGACACCGAGGGGCACATCGGCTACCAGGCTCCCGGACTGATCCCCGTCCGGGCGACGTCGGTGCCCAACGCCCCGGCCGGCTACTGGCCGGCTCCGGGGTGGGACAGCCAGTACGACTGGAAGGGCTACGTCCCGTTCGACGCACTCCCGTGGACCGAGGACCCCAACAAGGGGTTCATCGTCACCGCCAACCAGCAGGTCACGGCCGCGCCGTCGGCCCCCTTCCTCACGTCGGAGTGGGACTACGGCTACCGCAGCGACCGCATCCGGGAGATGATCCAGGCGACGCCGAAGATCTCGCCCGAGCAGATGGGCACCATGCAGCTCGACACCCGCAACGGCTTTGCGCCGGTGCTCGTGCGGGCCCTGCTCGGAGTCAACCTGGCCGGTGACCCGGCGGACGGCATCGGTCTGGACGAGTTCACCCAGCAGGCGCAGTCCCTGCTCGGCGACTGGGACTTCACCCAGCCGGCCGACAAGAGCAAGGCGTCGGTCCGGGCCGCCTTCTTCAACGCGGTCTACCTGAGGCTGCTCGAGTACACCTTCAACGACGAGCTGCCGAACGACGTCCAGGCCAACGGGGGCGCCCGGTGGATGGTCGCCATGACCCAGCTGCTCAAGGAACCGAAGAACGCCTGGTGGGACGACCGGAGGACGCCCGGCGTCATCGAGTCGCGCGACGAGATCCTCCGCAAGGCGCTCGTCCGGGCCCGTCTGGACCTGGCCGAGCACCTGGGCAAGGAACCGGTGACGTGGAGCTGGGGCAAGCTGCACACGGTCACCTTCACGCACCCCGTGCTCGGCGGAAAGAGCGTCCCGGGCATCGTCTCGTCGATCTTCAACCGGGGGCCGATCGGGCTGCCCGGGGGTCCGTCCATCGTCAACGCCAACGGCTGGGACGCCTCGAAGGGCAACTTCGACGTCCGCACGGCGCCCTCGATGCGGATGGTGGTCGACCTCGCCGACCTGGACGCCTCGAGATGGGTCAACCAGACGGGCAACAGCGGGCACCCCTACGAGCCGCACTACATCGACCAGGCCGACGCCTGGGCCGGTGGGGAGAGCTATCCCTGGCCGTCGACGCGCGCCGCCGTCGAGAAGGCGAAGTCGGAGGAGCTGGTCCTCACCCCGAGGGCCGGCAGCTGACGCAGCCGCCCCCGACCGTCAGGACGGCGTCGACCGGCCGGTCGTGCGGCTCGGAGGGGAGCGGGTCCGGCGACATCTCCCCGTCGTGCAGCAGGGTGACGACGAGGGCGTTCCGGCGACGCAGGGTGAGCGCCCGGTCGTAGGAGCCGCCGCCCTGCCCGATCCGGTTGCCCCACCGGTCGACGGCCAGACCGGGTGTCAGGACGAGCTCCGCGGTGCCGATCGCCTCGGGTCCGAGAAGTGGGCCGTTCACGCCGTCCCCGCGGGGACTGCTCCCGCCGGCGTGCAGCGTCCAGTCGAGGGAGCCGTCCGGGAGCAGGACGGGCAGGATCACCTGCGCTCCGTTCTCCTCCAGCGCCTCGATGAGGCGGTGCGTCGGCGGCTCGGTGGGCCGGGCGACGTAGGCGGCCACCCGGCATACGGTGCCCTGCTCGCGACGGAGCGCGACGAGCCGCAGGACGTGCTCGGCGAGCTGCGCCGCGTCGGCTTCGCGGTCCCGGGCGGCACTGAGCTCCCGGCGCCGCGAGCGCAGCCCGGACCGCAGGGCGGCCTTGGGATCCGCGGTCATGGGGCTCATCGTAGGGTGGGCCAATGAGCGCCGAGGGCTTGCAGCAGGCGATCGACAAGATGCACGAGCGCGGGGTCGACGAGCGCGCGATCTCCGTCTTTCGCCACTACTACGGGCAGCTCGAGCACGGGGCCGGCGGCACCATCGCGGAGGACACGATCGAGCCGCTGCGCGACGTGCCGGCGCTGGAGGACTTCCACGCTTCGGACGAGGCGCGGCGCGCGGCGCTGGCGGCCACCGTCGTCCTCAAGCTGAACGGCGGTCTCGGCACGGGCATGGGGCTGGCCGGCCCGAAGACCGCGCTGCCGGTCCGCGACGGCCTGACCTTCCTCGACGTCATCGCCCGGCAGGTGCTCGCGCTGCGCCGACGTCACGACGTCGAGCTCCCGCTGGTGTTGATGCACTCGTTCCGCACCCGCGAGCAGTCCCTGGCGGTCCTCGCCAAGTATCCGGACCTGGCCGTCGATGGCCTGCCGCTGGACTTTCTCCAGAACGCCGAGCCCAAGCTGCGCGCCGACGACCTGACTCCGGTCTCCTGGCCGGTCGACCCGGCGCTGGAGTGGTGCCCCCCCGGGCACGGCGACCTCTTCGTCGCGCTCCTGGCCTCCGGTGTGTTGAAGACCTTGCGGGACAAGGGGTTTCGCTATGCCTTCGTCTCGAACTCGGACAACCTCGGCGCCACCTGCGACCCGGATGTCGCCGCCTGGATGAAGGAGCAGGGCGCCCCCTACGTCGCCGAGGTGTGCCAGCGGACGGTCAACGACCGCAAGGGTGGTCACCTCGCCGTGCGCAAGGAGGACGGCCAGCTCATCCTGCGAGACTCGGCCATGGTCGCGCCGGGGGAGGAGGCCCTCTTCGCCGACAACACCCGCCACTCGAGCTTCCACGCCAACAACCTGTGGTTCGACCTCGACGTCCTCGACGCGCTGCTCACCGAACGGGAAGGGGTCCTTGGCCTACCGATCATCGTCAACCGCAAGACCGTCGACCCGGCCGACTCCTCCTCGACGAAGGTCATCCAGGTCGAGTCGGCGATGGGGACGGCCGT
>JAABUT010004818.1_pt1 | contig 10437 bp, 7 predicted proteins | sample 5559281 | NCBI WGS metagenome assembly JAABUT01 (sample SAMN10711880, study PRJNA513359) | rock metagenome | isolation source: Antarctica rocks | place: Antarctica: Victoria Land, Ricker Hills nord | collected 2016-01-04 | reverse complement strand
ACACGCTAGCGATCTAGCGTGCCTTCGTGAGTAAAACTCACGACGTGTTGCATCTTCTTTCTTCTTCAGCTTTGAACTTCTAGTTAGAATACACTCATATGATTCGCTCTATGCAGACTCATAACATTAGTTCAAAGCTCATTAATCTTGCTATTGATGTGTAAATGATATAAAAACAAGTTACATCACTCAAACTTGAATCAGAATCAAAATCAGAAAATTGAGTTCAGAAGATTCATTAAAAATCAAGAAATTTCTAGAACAGAACAGAAGAACATGAACATGTTGCTTTAAATTAACTTTTTACTGAGCTTGTCATCAGAACAGAAGAACAGAAGAACATGAACATGTTGTTTTAGAACTGAAATCAGAAATTTCAGTTGAATTTCAATCAGCAATTTTCTACTCACACAATGATTAGAAGCACAGAATTAAAATTAGAATCAGTGAACATAACTTGTTATAAACTTCAAAATGCTGAAAGAGAATCACTTCTATCACAGAATTGAACAGCATCAGAAGAAGAAAACATGAATGCATCATTGAATATTAAAGAAAAGAACATGAACATATTGCTTTTTAATCACAAAATGATCAAGATCAGCATCAGCACTGAATTGAATGCTTGAATAAACACTTATGAAGCAGATGATCTCATTGCATTTGTTACGATTCTAGCTACGCATCTTCGTTGATGACTATGTTGATGACTATGTTGATGACTATTCTGAGAACTATCGTCGATCGCTCGTCGCTAAAGCATAGACTTGTTTCGAAGTCAACTCTATTCAGAGTTAGCTTATGTTCTTCTGAGTCATATAAATAGTCAACTCTTCTCTTCTAGATACTTTTCTTTCTTAGCATTTATATACTCATTATCTTACATTCATATGACTCGCTTTATGCTGATCTCTAACAGCATTTATCAAGTACATATGTTAACAGCATGACATCAAAATCAAGATTCACAATGACATGATTTAAATGTTGAATGACATCAACAAAATCAACATTGAATTGAAAGCTATCAACATTAAGTTGAAAGTTACACAGATAATGTTGAATGTTGTTCAAATGCATTTACAGAAAGAGATAAAAAAAAAGAACGTGATTATATGTCATTTAAAAGTGATATCAAGTCAATTAAGCACTTCAATTTTGAAAGATCAATTCTTGAAGTCAATCAAGCTATTTGACTCATCTTTGTTTGAAGATTCAAAACAGAATGTAAATAATTGATTATTTTAAATGTGAAATAAGTTGAAGATAAACAAGAATCATTTTTCTATCAAAGAAATGAAGATTGCATATGTGAAAAGTTGAGTCAGTGAAACGATGATCAAACACATAGCACTCAGAATGAGAAACATGATCATAAACTCATTTCTTGAAGCAGAAAAGATACTGTTAATCATAAATAAGATATATGATGATTTCAATCAACATCACATAACTTAACAACAGTTTTTAAAGCTGTATTAAAACAAGATCTTCTTTCATGAATTTTAAATAAAATTTCAGAGACTTAATGTGAAACTAAAGTACAATAACAAAATTCTACTAGATGATTTTCAGCATAAAATTAGCTCAAATTTTCAGCAAGTTACAATCAATGAATGAACTATGAATTTGAACAAATTCATCAACATTTGCATGCAAGTCAATGTTTGATTGACAAAATTGAATGCTTAATCAACTTTCAAAACATCAATGACTTAAGTCATTCATTTTATTATTAACATCTTGATGATGATCACTACTGCAATCTCAGCTTCAATCTTTGTATGAAAGAAACTCAGAATATTGAATGTTGATTCTGCTAGAAAGAAGTTGTTTAAAAAAGAACTTTGCTTCAAATGCAAGAAGTTAAAACATAAAGCATGTAATTGTCTTAAATCAGCTCAAATGCATGAAATTGCAATGAATTTGAAAAACAACTTACTTTCATCAAAGTAGTGATTGAGAGCAATATACTCATATTTTGCTTCATCAGCATGTCTGATGATTTATTTGATTTCAAGTCATTCACTGTTGATGTCATTTTGAGTAATCTAGAAAAGATATTCAGATTCTTTGCTCTGATAAATATTGAAGTCATTAACATGACTTTCATTGATGAATCTTTGATGTCAAAACTATGTGAATGCTTTGATATTCAGTTAATATTGTTGTCAAAATCAAAGTTGATTTAATTATATGATGAAACTTCTGATTGAAAGTCAATTACATATGCTCTGTATACATCAATCATGATATAAGAACACAAGAATGAAATGATGTTTTTATTAATAACTTGTCTAGATTAATACAAGATAATCATTGAAAATCTTTAATTGAAAAGAAATCAAATGTTAATAAATTCTACAAACAATTGATTAATATCATCATTGAAGATTTAAACATCAAAATCTGTTGTTTTAAAAGCAAGTAGTTAATCAATATTTTACAAATTTGAATTAAATGAGATTTGCAAAATGAAATAAAAGAACTTGAACTCAATTGTTACATTAATGATCATTTTGAAGAAACTCATGAATCAGAAATCAGTGAATAGATTCATTGAATTTGCTTGATTCATTGAATTTGTTATAATTTTAGCCTTCGTCTATTCTTCAACTAGTCTTCGTCTGATTTCATTCTAATTGAGTCTAGCGAAAATCTGATTTAAAAATGATGTCATTGAGTCTCTGCATCATATATGTAAGACGTCAACTCAATTGAGTCTAGCACAGAGTTGAGAAACATACATATAAGAATCGAGTTCTTTTCTGTAGATACTTTTCTTTCTTAGCATTTATTTATTAGTTAAATGACATTCATATGACTCGCTTTATGCTGATTTCTAACAGTAAATAAATGCTAATCAACTACTTTGCTATTGACATGTAGATAATACAAAATAATCTACTTCGTTCATTCAGAAAATTTGCAAGAAATTCTTCAAATTACTTTCATCAAAACACATCTTCAAATTTACTCAAATTTACTCAAAATTATCAAATCAATCACTCAATCTTATCACAATCTATTTATCTTCAATCTTTCACAATGACACATGACTCTGAATCAGTTGAGTTATGAACAGCTCATCTGCTTAAAAGCATTGCTAGTAGATGAGTTTTTCTTATTTCTGTCAATGCTTCAGCGAAATCTCAGAATGTCGCTATCTTATGAAACATCAACATGAATCAACAACTTCGTCAATGAGCTATTGATCAGTCAGACGAGATTATCAAGATGCTGATCGAGCTAAAAGATCAACGAGACATGACTTTGAAACTCAATGAGCAATGAATTGATATTCAAGTCGATCACATCAAGAGACTTGATGAGCTAGAGATCAATCAAATGACAATAAACACTCAAGAAGAAACTATCATTAAACTATGAGAAAAAGTCTTGAGTTTAAAAAAGAGACAGCATTCAGCGAATCAGTCTCGATCTCAACAGTCTATGAAATCTCAAGCTTCTATTGAGAACTATACTCGACGAAAGTCATCTACTTTATTCAACAACGATCATCACAAGTTCTTTAAGTTTTCAAATTCATTTATATTCATTGATGAAGATGAATCAACATGAGACAGCTGAAGAATCAAGATAGATGACAAACTTCAGACAAATGTTGATCACTTTGATAATGAGAATATCTGTATTGTCTATGTGATATCTAGACTAGAAAATGATGCTGCTGAGCACATCTTTGCTTGACATCAACATGATGCTTCGCATTCATACATTTTGATCAACGAGCTATTTGAGCATCTGAAAGAAATATACGATGAACTGAATAGAAATCGAAAGTGTTGTTGCAAGTACAACACTCTAAGACAAGCAGAAAAGTCTTTCAATGTCTTCTACTTCAACTTTATGAAGCTATTCAGCTATCTTGAATACGATGATCATACTCTGATGAACAATCTTCAGAATAAAATCAATAATCGCTTGCAGAACACTCTATCAGTCTGTTCAGAGAATTTTACTTCGCTCACTCGCTTAAGAATCTTTCTTCAAGATGTGAATAATAAACAGTGAGTCAACTATCAGTTACGCAGTCAGCTTTGCACTGTCATCATCAAAGTCACTGTCGTACCTGATAAATGTGCTGCTACTTCATCATCAATAATGACTTTGATAATCAATTATGTTAAGTTTACTCTCTCTTTTACTTCTGAGTCAGCAAGATCATCTATCATCTGCTATACTTGCAAGATCTCAAGTCATTTGTTCAAGAATTGCTCTCAGAACAAAATCAATACTTCTGCATTTTGTGCATTCATTCTTCGTTTACATGAGATCATCATTTCAAAGAACAAGAAGAATGAGAAAATGTCTTCTTTTGAAGATAGTGAGACAAAAAACTAGTGACTTTCATCAAAGACGTGATGAAAAAGATGTTAATTTCTTCAACGATGAGCATGTCAGATGATTCTTTTGCTTCTGAATCTTTGACTACTGAATGTGTACTTTCTAGCAATGAAATTAGTTACTCATTAAAGTCATTGATTGACATCGAAGCTGCTGATTATTTATTCATTGATGAAGTGATTGCGCAGATTGTTTGTAATCAGTTGCAAATTGAGTTTCTGACTTTGATCAAAGCGAAGTTAATTCGAGAATTTGATGATCATTATGCTAAAAAACTTATTACTCATGTCATTTATTTGAATCTGACTGTTCAAGATCATACGATTGACACAGCTTCTATGTTGATCACTTAATTAGATCAACATTAAATGATTCTTGAAAAAACATGAATGAACAAAATCAATCTAGTAATTGATATGCAAATTGAATTTCTTCGATTTTCGAATTTCACTCTCAATTCAAAATCAATTGTTGAACTCACAAGCTACAAGATAATCATGAAGCAAAAGAGTTTGACTTCTACTCATATATTGAAGAAATCTTTCACTATCTTTCAACTCAGTCTGAAATCACTCTCTTTCAGTCAGTTCAATGAGAAGTCAGTTAAACTAATTGAACAGTTAAAATCGCGTGACGCGACTTTAACTAGCGTTAAAAATTCTAAACTGACGTTCAATCTGAATTCATTCTCTTTCAGTTTAATGAACATAGCAATGATAGAGACAACGACATATAGAATGTTAGTCAAATGATCAGACATCAAGATCTTTGCTGTTATCATCTTGAAAATTGATTGACTCATAACTACAGTTGAAAACAAGTCTGAAGAAGTGAATCTGCATGAGCTTTTTCACGCTGAAGCTCTCAAGCAAGTCAAAGTCAAGCTTTTCTCTGAATATCACAACTATTTAGATGTCTTCAATCGAGCAATGATTGATCAGCTATCATTGCATCGTTTCTATGATCACAAAATTGAGTTGATCGATGAAGAAATGCTTTCTCGAAGCAGACTATATCAGATGTTCAATCACAAGCTTCAGAAGATAAAGAAGTATTTAATTGAACATCTGAACAAAGAATTTATTTTCTTCAGCTTTGCATCATACATCTTGCTCATCTTGTTCATTGAAAAGAAAGACGATAGTCTGCGTTTCTGCGTCAATTACAGAAAGCTCAATGCTTTGATCAAACGAGATCACTATTCTTTGTCATTGATAGACGAGACTTTCGCTCGTATACAAGAAAGCAAATATCTGACTCGATTGAACATCATTGTCGCGTTCAATAAACTACGCATGCACTTAAATAGCGAAGATTTGACTATCTTTATTACCTTCTTTGACTCATACAAATATCATGTAATGCTCTTTGAATTAATCAATGAATCAACGTTCTATCAACACTATATAAACGACATGTTGTTTGAATATTTACATCAGTTTTGTCAGATTTATCTAAATGACATTATCATCTACAGCAAGATCTTGAAGAAACACAAGCAACATGTACGATTGATCTTGAATAAACTACAAGAAGCTGATCTATAAATAAACATCAATAAATGCAAGTTTCATGTTCAGAAAATCATCTTTTTAGAACTTTTGATGTCAATTGAGAAACTTAAGATGAATTTATGAAAGATGCAAGCAGTCGTTGATTGATTTACACTCAATAATCTCATTCAGATGCAGTTTTTCATTGACTTCTGCAATTTCTATTGATGCTTTATCAAGAACTTTTCAAAGATTGTTTGTTCAATGATTCAACTCACTCAAAAGAAGATCATATTTGAATGAAACAAAGTCTGTCAAACTGCATTCAATCACATGAAGAGATGTATGACTGAGACTTTTATACTTCGTCACTTTGATCAGACTTGCGATTTCATTCTTGAAATCAACTCATTCAACTACGTCAATGATGAAGTTCTGTCTCAATATGATGACGAAGAAGTACTACATTCGATTGCTTTCTATAGCAAGAACATGTTTTCTGCTGAGTGCAACTACAAGATATATGATAAGAAACTGCTGATCATAATTTGAGTTTTTGAACACTGATGACTCAAACTGAAGCTGATCAACATTTCTATCAAGATGTTCATTGATCATCAAGCACTCATCTCATTGATGAAAGATAAAGAGCTGAGCAGATATCAGATGCACTGAGTTCAGAAGCTAGCTGACTTCAACTTCAAGATAATGTATCAATCTGACAAACAGAACATTAAGATCAATGCATTAACTTGTCAAGCTGACTTCGTGCTCAGAGATTTCAATGATGAATGCATTTGCTATCAATGAATCACTATTCTGACGTTGAATTGAATGAAGATTGCTGATCTAAAGAAGAACGTCAGCGAGTCAATTTATAAACAAGTTCTTGACGTGAATGAAATTGATGAGAATTGTACTCTACTTCGTGAAGCAAAGATCAGAAACAAAGCACAATGCAAAGACATCAAGCTGAAGAATTGTCGAGTTCAGAATGAAATTTTATACAAAGATAGTCAGCTATAAGTCTCGTTCAATGAACTTCTGCAAATGAATCTGATTTGTGAGATGCACAATCAACTCTCAATAAATCATCTCAATATTCTTAGAATGATGAAAATCATCAAACGAAACTACTATTGATCATTCATGTGAAAGACAGTAGATCAATATATTTAAAACTGCTATGTTTATCAATGATCAAAAACATCTAGAGATAAATCAAATGACTTGCTTCAATCTCTATTGATATCTGAACAGCGATGATAAAACATAGTCATAAACTTCATTATTGATCTATTTGATTTGTACGACTATAACGCTATTCTGACTGTCATCTGCAGATTATTAAAAGATGTTAAGATTGTGTCTAGATCATTCAATCAAAGAGACTCAAGACTGATATGTATGTATTGTTCTTTAGAGATAGTTATAACAAGACATTAAGAATACAGAAGAGAAAAAGTGCAAGCTCTTCTATAAATAATGACTTGAGACTGCGCTAGACTCGATACAGATGTGATGTAATATGTCAGATGTGTTTGTTTAAAAGAATGATGAAAGAGATGAATGAAGAAAGTGCTGAACAATGAAAAGAAGTGCTGAGAATGATTCAAAAAGATGCGCTAGATTCAAATTAGACATAGCGTCATGACTTGCTTTAATCAAATTGATTAAAGTTAGATCTGAACTCTGATCAATTCAGACATGTTCATAACATTACTTTCTTCTTCGAACATTCATGTTTGCATGAATAGAAAAGAAATAAAAGCAAAAAAATTCATCGTGTTTTCAATTTAGTGCGACTTATTCGAATATAGCTTGTGAAATTCGTTCAGAACTTTCTTCGAGTCATCGAATTTCCCTTTATTGACATAGTATCATTCGTCATCATGATCTAGCTTGATTCATTTGATCTTGTATTGTAGTCTTTCTCTATATCATCTGAAGTTCAATATATCATTTACTTTTCAGTGCTCTTCATTCTCTTCAATGATCATTGATCTAAAGAGTTCAGAATGTTGTTTTGATAAAGAGTCATTTGATGAAGATTGTAAACACTTCAAGCTGAACACTGAATGTATATGCTTCATGCTTCTAGATAGCTGAAGACGATAGAAGATTTCAACTTTGACTGTGATTGAATAAAGATTGAGCTGCTTGTCTTTCAAATCTTTGCATGATCTAGTGATTTTGATGTTTTCAAAGACTAATCAAACTTGATCATTTACTTCATAAATGATGTCTCGTCTATGCTTGTTCATCTGAGCTTCAGTGATTTACTTGATCTTTTTCAATTGTTGATGATTGAAGATAAGAAGTTCGCTCATTCAAGTGACAATGTCATCGATCTTTCTAGCTTCAATACGTTGACAAATCATTTTGTAATCAGTTGTATTTGAATTGAAACTCATTCGAGAATGAAAGTCTTTATTGAAGTAGAAAGAAATCATCAAGATAGTCGAGAATGTATTGAAATTGTCACTGAATTTCATCATTGAAAGTCATTTAGCTCAGTCATTCTGCATGTAATTGCAGTAGATTCAAAGTTCGCGTTCAACATCTTGATTAACTTGTTTCGACTGATTGTCAATCTCTGAATGATAAACTGTTGATAGATTGACTTTGATCTTCAGTCGTTTACAAAGACTTTGTCACATGATCGATATGAACTGAAAGTTTCTATTTGAAATGATAGAACTGAGTAGATCATGAAGTCGATAGACATTTCATAGCATGATTCATACTGTTTCTTCAATTGAGATGTCATCGTCTTCTCAATGACAGAGAACATAGTGATGTTCTTTGAAGAGACAACATATGATCATGCAAATGACGTTATAGTTTTTCGATAGAGATAACTCAATGATGAAGTTCATAACTATATCTTGTCAACGCTGTTGAAGAATCAATAAAGATTGAAGCAAATCATTTGTATCATCTTAAGATGCTTTGCTTCGCTGATAGACATGACAGTTTCAAATGTATTGTTGAATAGTTGCTTGATGATCTGATCAATAGTAGAAGCGTTAAACTAGATCAATCGTTCGTTTAATGTCAGAATGCAAGATTGATGATTGATCATGAATCTCTCAAAGCAATTTTGTATGCATTTGTTTTGACATTCATAGTAGACTCTTTTTGAATAGAACGTTGTCAATGATTTGACAATTCTTTAGCTTCATGTCATAAAGCTTCAGTTCATCTTTGTTTATAGCTTGTCAATACTCATTGCATAGTTCATTCTTCTGATTGACTAGACATACGCGTTGATAAAGATTAGTCTTGTATTCAGATTCGATTTTGAACTCAATTGATAAAACGTTTATTCAATTTGAAGTCAGTATAATCTGAAAACAATCATTCATGTCTTTAGCTGATTCAGAACTATCGATCAACAACATTCTAGTTAAAGCATTGACTTTAATGTTTATTTTGCCTGATCGAAAGATAATCTGAAAGTTAAACTTTGATAGAATATTCAGATAGTTCGCTTGTTGTCAAGTCAGCTGTTTGTTTTTCATAAAGATCTTCAAAGTCTGATGATCAGTAAACATTTGAATAGATAGCTTAGTATCTTCTAGTTTGAATCATCAGTGTTTGAAGCATCAAATAATAGCTAGCAATTTCTTGTCATAGATGTGATAATTGCATTCAGCTGAAATCATGCTCTTGCTATAGAAGACTATCGAGTGAAGCACATTCTCATCATCATACTGAGATAGTATGTCGTCTTTTACATAGTTGAATGCATCGATTTTCAAAATAGCTTGACGTTTGACATTGAAATGACGTAGAACTGAGATCGAGCTGATCTGCTTCTTTAGATTGTCAAAGACTTTGATGCAGACTTTGTTTCAAACAAAAGACGTGTCTTTTCAAGTCAGCTGAGTGAATGACTTGACTAGTTTCAAAAAGTTCTTGATGAAGCATTGATAGAAATTGACAAAGTCAACAAAGTCTTGTATCTCTTTTAGATTAATAAATGTAGCTCAATTGACTATAGCTTTCACTTTGATAGAGTTCATGCAAAGATCTTGTTCTGATACTACGACTTTTAAGAAGACTGTTTGTTCTACGTTGAATTCGCACTTTTAAATATCTATTTGCAGATCAGCGTCTTATAAATAATTTAGTATCATTTTGACATGTTGTTTATGCTTCTTTTGAATTTTGCTGTATATGAGAATGTCATCTAAATAAGCTTGACAGAAGTCATTTAGAAAGTCTCATAGAACATCGTTCATATATTGCTGAAACGAGATTGAATCATTTGTTAATTCAAATGATAGAATCTTTGATTTGTATGCTTCTAGAGCAATAATGAAGATCGTATAGTTCTCACTATCAAGATGCATACAAAGTTTGTTGAAAGCGAAAATTATATTCAGTTGAGTCAGATGTTTGCAGTCAACGATTTTGTCAATCATCTCATCTATGAGCAATAGAGAGTAGCAATTTCTTTTGATAATGACATTGAGCTTTTGATAGTTGACGCAGAAGCGAAAATCATCATTGATCTTCAGAGTGAATAAAACGAGTGAGAAATATGAGATCTTGCTAGAAGTAATAAAAC
>JAABUT010004816.1_pt1 | contig 10439 bp, 12 predicted proteins | sample 5559281 | NCBI WGS metagenome assembly JAABUT01 (sample SAMN10711880, study PRJNA513359) | rock metagenome | isolation source: Antarctica rocks | place: Antarctica: Victoria Land, Ricker Hills nord | collected 2016-01-04 | reverse complement strand
AGGACCCGATGGACGATGCGCTGGAAGCCAGCTCTCAATGCATTCGCCATCACCTTCAGCGACCGATTCCCGGCCGCTGAGACCTACTGATAGACCGCCGGAAACACCGTTAACGAGATAGTCCCGCATGTTCGTCTGCGGGCCTCTCCGGAGATAACCGCACGGAGATCCGAGTGCCGTGGATGCGCTCGGCCATGCCTCGGTACTTCTATCCGCCCCTGACACTGAGGGTATGTGGCTGGTGCTGGGGGTGCTGGGGGCGTTGACCGTGGTGACTGGGGTGTTGCCCGGTGCGGCGGCGCGGGATGTGGCGTTGACTCGGGGCGCCCCGATCATGGGGTTCCTGGTGGCGATCACGGTGCTGGCCGAGTTGGCTGATCGGGCTGGGGTGTTCGACGCGGCGGCGGGGGTGTGCGCGGGCCGCGCGCGGCTCGACGATCCGGCTGTTCCTGCTGATCGCCGCGCTGGGGACGCTGACCACGATCGGGATGAGTCTGGACACCACCGCGGTGCTGTTGACCCCGATGGTGCTGGCATTGACTGCCCGCTTGGGGCTCTCGCCGCTGCCGTTCGCGTTGTTGGCGGTGTGGTTGGCCAACACGGCCAGCCTGCTGCTGCCGGTGTCGAACCTGACCAACCTGCTCGCGGTGCAGCGACTGAACCTGTCCACGCTCGCCTTCGCCGCCCGGATGGCGCTGCCCGAACTGGTCGCGGTGCTGATCACCGTCGCCTACCTCGCGCTGTTGTATCGGCGCTCACTGGCCGGGCGCTACGAACTTCCACACCCTGCGCCTGCGGCGGACCCTGCATTGTTCTGGATCTGCGCGGGCGCCTGTGTCGCGCTCGCCCCGGCCGTGCTGCTCGGCGCACCGCCGTGGGCGGCCGCCGGCCCCTGCGCCGCGGCATGCGTGATCGCTTTCGCGGTGCGTCGAGGTAAGGACCTGACCTGGTCGATGCTGCCCTGGCGGATCGTGATCTTCACCGAGGGACTGTTCCTGCTCGTCACCGCGATCACCCGCCACGGCGGCACCCGGCTGCTCGCCCACCTGCTCGGGCACTCCACGCTGGGCACCACCGCCCTCGCCGGCGCGACCAGCAACGCCGTCAACAACCTGCCCGCCTACCTCGCCGTCGAGACCACCGTCTCACCCGGGCACACCACCCAGCTGCTGGCCGCGCTGCTGGGCACCGACACGGGCCCCCTGGTCCTGGTCTGGGGATCCCTGGCGACCCTGCTGTGGCGCGAACGGTGCAAAGCCCGTGGTCTGATCATCACGCCGGCCCGGTTCGCCCTCGTAGGCCTCGGCGGAGTCCCGCTGGTCCTACTCGGCACCTGGACCGCGCTACTGGCCACCGGAACCTGACCACCCCCAGTCGGTGATCGCTTCACGGGCGCTCGGGCGGCTCTTCGTGCGTGGTATCTCGGAGGGTTTAGCTCAGAAAGCGGACGTGGCAGTCGATTGGGTTAAAATGAGGTATCGAGCGTGGCAGGGAGTTCTCGTCGTCGGCGCATTCGCGGTGGCGGGTTATTTCGTTGTGCCGTCGGGTGCGCCGCAGGATCTCGTGTATTCCGGGATCGGTATTGCCTCCACTCTGTGCCTGCTGTGGGCCGTTCGGCTGAACCGTCCGGTTGAGCGGTGGGGTTGGTACCTGATCGCGATCGCAAATGCCCTTTCGTCGCCGCCGACGGGGTTCTCGACTTCTATGACATAGTCCTGCGTGCGGTGGCGCCGTTTCCGTCGGTGGCGGATGCGCTCTATCTGGCGGGGTATCCGTTCCTGTTCGCGGGTGTCTTCTGGGTCCGTCGTTTACGCGGTACGGCCGGCTCGCGCGAGGCCAAGGCCGATGCGGCGATGGTGTGCATCGGGGCGCTCGCGCTGTCTTGGCAGTTCTGATGGGTTCCTACGCCCACGACACCAACCTGAGCGCGTTCGGGAAGTTCGTGACCATGGCCTATCCGGTTATGGACCTTGGGGTTCTGTTCATCATCGTCTGCTCGGTGACCACCGGGTCGACCCGCCGGACCTCGGACACGCTGCTCAGCATTGCCGTGGTGCTGATGCTCGCCGCGGACTTCATCTATGACCTGCTGGTCCTGCATTCGGGCTACACCGCTGGTAACCCGGTCGATGCGCTGTTTCTTGCCAACTATGTCGTTCTCGCGGCGGCGGCCTTGCATCCGAGCATGGCCAACACGCTCTCGTCCTCGGGAGTTCGCACGGCCCCTCGCTTCTGGTGGGCGCTGGTGGCGACGGCCGGATTCGCCTCTCCGGTGGTCCTACTGGTCGGTGGACTGATCGGCGCACGGGTTGATGTCGAGGTACTCGCGTCAACCTCTATTGCCCTGTTCGCGCTGGCGGTTGTCCGCACGGGTTGGCTGTTCGCGCGGTTGCGCGTTCAGACGACCGAGCTCAGGGAGCGTAGCGAGGCGCTGCACCAAGCGCTCGATGTGCAGCAGGACCTGAGCGCGACCTGCGTCACCAAGCCTTCCATGACAGCCTCACCGGTTTGGCCAATCGTGCGCTGTTGCACGACCGGGTCGAGCACGCCCTCGCAGCGTCCCCACGCTTGGGCGGCACGGTGGCCGTGTGTTTCTGCGATCTGGACGGGTTCAAGGAGGTCAACGACAGCCTCGGGCACCGGCTCGGTGATGAGCTGCTGATCCTGGTCAGCAAGCGGCTGTCGGCCATCGTGCGCCCCGGCGACACGGTTGCGCGCCTGGGCGGGGACGAGTATGCGATCCTCATCGATAACATCACCGACGTCGACGATGTCACGGTCCTGGCCGAGCGGATCGTGTCCGTGCTGCGTCAGCCGGCCGAGATCGACGGGCAGCAAATCCACCTGTCCGTGAGCGTGGGAATCGCCTTCGCCGGCCTCGGCACGACGCCGGAGACGCTGTTGAGCGAGGCAGATGCTGCCATGTACGAGTCCAAGGCATTCGGTAAGGGCCGCTTCACCCTGTTCGAGAACTTCATGCGCTCGCGCATCATGGACCGGATGACGCTAATGAACGCCTTCGAAGGATCACTCGAGCGGGCCGAGTTCTTTCTGCAGTACCAGCCGCAACTCCGCCTGGCCGATAGCAGCCTCGAGGGATTCGAGGCACTCGTGCGCTGGCAGCACCCGAGCCTGGGCCTGATCAGCCCGGACCGGTTCATCCCACTCGCCGAGGAAACCGGCTTCATCGTCCCCCTCGGCCGCTGGATCCTCGAACGCGCCTGTCTGGAGGCCGCGGCCTGGCCGGCACCAGCAGGCACACCGGTGAGCGTGTCGGTCAACCTGTCGGTCCGGCAACTGCAGGCGGCAGGACTGGTCCAGGACGTGCAGAACGCGCTGTCGTTCAGCGGGCTGCCGCCCGAGTGTCTCGTCCTGGAGATCACCGAGAGTGTCCTGATGCTCCACCCCAAGCAGACCGCGCTGGTCCTGCGTGAATTCAAGAACCTAGGAATCAGCATCGCCATCGACGACTTTGGTACCGGCTACTCCTCATTGAGCTACCTGAGACAGTTCCCGGTCGACATCATCAAGATCGACAAGTCCTTCATCGACCCACTGCAGGACCCGACGAGCGAGGGCGCCGCGTTCGTCGAAACCATCCTGCAGCTGGCCCGAGTCCTGCACCTACGCACGACCGCCGAGGGCATCGAACACCAAATCCAGCGTGACATCCTGACAAGACTGTCGTGCGACAGCGCGCAGGGATACCTGATGTCACGTCCGCTGAACCCCGACGCGGCACACGCCTACATCACCGGTCGAGGCCGGACCGGCTCGTGCAACAGCGATCCTCAATCGGATGGTCACCGTCGCTTGCTCATGTGAACGAGGCCGTGGCCGGCCGACGTCGGTCGGCGGCTGGCTTCGGTGTAGGCGAGTCAGGCGTACAACCGCAGGTTGCCAGGCTGTTCTCCCCGGTGAACAACCGCAGCTCGCTCACGCCACTCGGCAACTGATCCTCCAGCGTGGCGAGTAGATAGGTTCCCTGGCCCTGGCCCTGCCGGTCGGGGACACGGTTAGCCGCCCGATCACGACCTCACCAGCGGTACCGACCGTGCTGTGACTCGAGCTGGCCGCGCGGCAGTGCTGGTGCCGCTGGCGGTCCGCCGCGGCGAGGTGGTACACGCGATCAACGCCCCGGTCAAAGCAGCCGACCCAGGCGACCACGAGGACCGACCACACGATCACGCTCCGCCTGCGTCCCGATAGACGAACCTTACTGGTACGGGCCCGCGGTCCACAGGCGCGGAGCGGCGGCGCCGGCGCTCAGTCTCCGGTTAGCGATCGTCTGCTACCGGCACCTCAAACGATCCATATCCGGTGCGGAAGTCTACAACCTCGTTCCGCTCGTCGCGCCGACCATTGCTGCACGCCAGGTCAACAACGAATCGGTAGCGATCGGCGCGCATCCATTGACGAGCTAGGCCTTCGGATGAACTCTGCTGGTGCGACACACCCGTCCAAATCTGCAAAGGGGTCATCATGTCTATCAAGAGTCGTCTGGCTGCAGTGCTCGCTCCGTTGGTTCTGCTGTTGTCTTTGCTGGTGGCCACTGGCACGTCGGCGCAGGCCAGCGTGCCGACCACCTACTGCAACGGCCGTTCCTACACCTTCGTGGTCAAGAACTACACCCGCGGCACGGCTCATCTGCCCCTGCGCTGCGGCAACAGCCGCTTCGGCTTCCTCCACGTCACCGCCCGCTGGAACGCAGCCTTCGACGCCAACATCGCCTTGACCATCGCCCGAGGAGAATCGACCAGCGACGTCCAGCAGGACGGCGGCTCCGCGATCTACGCCCTCTTCGACAACAACTGCAACGAACTCTTCCGCGTCATCTACAACGGCGGCGCCTACAACGGCAACGGCGTCCGACCCCAAGGCATCATCACCGCCTACGCACCCGGGCCCATCTCCACCATCGCACCCGACACCGCCCGCACGCCCGCCTACCGCACCGACTGCCCCATCATCCAGAACATCTGATGACCGATCCCGCCCTGCCCATCTCACTCGCCGAACTGGCCCACCAGCTCAACCAGCCCCTCGGCCCACGCCGCGACGGACTCGAACTCGCAGTGCACAGCGCTGAGCTGGTCAAGACCGGCGTTGAGCGCGGGCTTCTACTCGATGTAGAAGCACACACCGCCGCCAATCCGATACCCCAGCGCTGGCGGGTAACGCTCCCCCTCGGCCCAGACGACCCCGCCGACCCTCTGAACGACCTCGACCCCCAATCATTTGTTATCACCTGCCGAGCCAACCTCGAAGAATGGTGGGACATGAAAGCCCACGAACCCCACATCGCCGCCTGGGGCCAAACTCTCGACGTGACCAAGTAACGATTCTTGCCGGCCTTGGATGCAGCCTCTGATCGAGGTTATGACCGGAAGAAAGGTTGCCCCACCTCGGAGCCTGCAGGGCTAACTGGTCGCGGCCACGGAAACGTCATGTGAGGTTAACCAACGGGGGTGCTGACGTGTCAGTGTCCCGGCAGGTGGAAGCTGCCGGTATCGACGACGTCGCGGGCGATGTCGATGAGTTTGCGGTGGCTGCGCTGGGAGGAGATGCGCAACAGCTCGAACGCCGATTCGCGGGGCACTTTCAGCGTGTTCATCAGCACCCCCATCGCCATCCCGATCTCGCGGTTGGACGCCAACGCCTTGGTCAGGTGGGTGCTGCGTTCCCGGGCGATCACCCCGCCGACAGCGGAGCCGCCGTGGGTGGCAAGCACGGTGGCCACGGTGCACGACTCGTCGGCGAAGGCGTCCGGCTGGCAGGAGTAGATGTTCAACGCACACTCGACGTCGTCCTCATCGAGGACAAGACGGATCGCCAAGACGCTGTGGATACCGGTCGCGGTCACCGCGTGCGGCCCGAACATCGGCCAGCGGGGATCAGTGCCCAGCTCGGCGCAGACGATGACACCTTCTTCGCCTGGTTGGGCGGCATCCACACCCGGCCCAGAGTCGAGCTCATACTGCAATCGATCCACGACCTGGGCCGGTTCCGCGGTCGCGGCCAGAGTGGACAGCTCATCATTGCGGCGCCGCGTGATCGAGGCATACTGCGCGCCGGGCACGGTCTGCACCGCACTGGCGGTCACCGCCCCCAACGCACCGCCGGTATCGACATGGGCGGCGATCGAGCGACCCAGGTCGCTGTAGAGCCGGACAAGGCCACCCGGAGTGAGAGCAGGGGAAGACACGATCAATACCGCCAAAGGTGCACGCGAGCCGCCAACACACCCTGCAATGCTGGGCGGTGAAACGACCTCGACCACAACACGCGGCCGGTACCGGCAACCTACACCGGCTGCCCGGCCGGCCGGCCGATCCCGGAGTGGGTCATGATGGTCACGAACAGCGGTAATTATTCCTGCCGCACAATACGGACCGTCGCCGCTTCTACTTCACCCACATTCGCACCGGCACGGTGACCTCAAGGACTTGGCAGGACCCCGTGAAGTGATCCAGCCGACGATAAGCGAGCGATCGGGGCCAGCCGAGTTCCGCGCTGGTGGTCGAAGACCTTTCTTTACTTGTTAGTCGGGCAGCACGATATGAAAGTAACGCGGCCAACAGCACGTCGAGCGACGTTCCAAGAGCGACTTGGTTGCTGGTGAGATGGAAATGATGCACCTGAGCAACCTATCTGCTGGAGTTGCAAGCGCCTGCCACATCGACTTGCACGCTCGGAAACCGGTGTTGCACCCGGACGGCGCAGCTGGCTCCTCATTGCTGGCCGCTGGTCGCCGCCGGAGGGAAGAAGCACCCACATCAGCACCACCGGCGACGCGAGCTTCAGCTACACCAACAACCTCGGCCACGCTGGGCACACGTAGCCAACAGCCCTGGCACAGCCGACCAGTCGTAAGTGAGGCCGCCCGGCACTTCCGGGACTGACTGTCGACAAACGACAACCACGCAGGTACCCCGGACCACCTATAGGGCCGGAACCGAAGCGGGTCTACTCCAGTCGGTTCCGCCGTGGCTCGGCCCGTCGGTACCGGGGCCGATGTCCGCGTTGGTAAGGTGTAGGTGTGCCAGCGCGAAACTTGAGAGTCCCACGTCGCCGGTTGGGGGCCCAGCTGACGGTCTTGGGCGCCGTCACGGTGGTGCTTACCGGCTGTAGCGGCGCCGTGCCGCAGGCTGCACCGGGCGTTCCGTCGCAAGGTCCGGGCGTCTCGATGGATGACCGGCTGGTCGCGGCCGCTCAGCGCCTGCTTCCGTGCTACACCTATGGAGCGCTGACCGATACTGCCGACGCCACCTGCGACGCCTTCCAGAGTGGCGCATCCTGGCAACAGGAGTTGCAAGCCAGGGTAGATCTGGGAATGCCAGCACCGAGCGCGGCGGACTTCATGCAGCTCTCGATCGCCGCCTACTGCCAGACCTACTGGGACCGCATTCCGATCCCAACTGCCCCATAGGGGTTGGCATGACCCCGATTCGCTGATCCACGCGCGCCTGCCGCTTCACAGAGCGAGGATAGCCCGACCCCGTCGGAGGACAAGAGCCATGTCGGGGTCTTCGTTTCTTCCGTTGCCTGGTCGCTACCGATCGTGAAGAGCCCCGCTGTAGGAGTATCTCTCACCAACCCCGATCCGACGACACACCACCACCGTCACCGACCCGGAAACCGTCGGAGCCGTCGCCTAACATCACCAACCAGGAACCCAAACCGCGATCACTCACACCGCACCTGGGACGCGACCGGTCAGTGGTCATGATGGGACTGGCCCCGCTGATGTCGGCAAATCATGTCCGGGCATCGTGGACACTAGGTGCGTGGATCGAGATGACCTTGCGGCTTGGAACGCCGTAGTGCGCGGTGAAGCGCCGATGACCTGGGATCTCTGGTCAAGCGACATTGGAAATTCATCGGTGCTCACGTCCTCCGGTAAAGCGGCGGTTCAAGCTGCGGTGTCGACGACTGCCGAGTTCCTCGGCCCCAATTGGCTTGCAAAGTTTCTGCCGACCGAAGGAGCGGTGCGGCATCTGCCGCTGATGTCGGTCTACTGGTGGCCGTCAAACGACGTACCACACGTTCACATGCGCCTACTCGACCTCGGCGCACGGTTGACCCTCCTCAAAGATTGCGCGGGCGCCGACACCGTGCGCAGGGACATGCGTAAGGACCTCGGGCACTTCGCCCATGGCCTCCTTCAGATGGAGGTCGGCGGACTCGCGCTGCGGGACGGCTGGAAAGTGGAGTTCGAACCGGCGACCAACGGCGCGCGTCGAACCGACGTTCGGGTATCTCGCGGCTGTGAAGCGATCATGGTCGAGGTCAAGGGCTTCCTGCTGGAGAAGCAAGCTCCCTCGACATGAACTTCGGGCATCAAGTCTCCATGCGGTTACTCGCCATCGAGGCCCGGCACCAACTTGTAGCTAGGGCCACGGTCTTGACGGGCGGTCCAAGTCTTTCAGATCCAGGCTATTACACCAAGACCATTGGTGAGATCACCGCGATGTGGGCGGTGTGCTTGGTAAGTTTCGCCGTGGGTTGCCTGCTGCTACGGGTACGAGCTTGGTTCGGTGTGGCGCTCGGCATGTTGCTGGTGGAAGCGGTACTGGCAGGCGCTGCGTGGCGCTCTCTCCACACGTGGGGAGCCTGGCGCTTGTTCGTCATCGCGGTCATCCTGGTCGGTGAGTACTTGATCGTTGCCAGACCGAGGCGCCCTGATCGGCTGTAAGCCGTCACCGTGCTGCGGCTAAGTCCTTTGAGGCGGGGCCCACCGGCACAGCTGCTCCATCACGCCGACCTCCGGGGCGAGCACGACTGGACCCAGGCGCGCACCGCCTACTCCTGCGGCCGGTCTCGCTGTCGATTCGCACACAGGTCATCGGTGGCCACGCTGAGTCCAGTTCCAGGTGCCAGCTGTTCCGATGGATGGCGCCAGAATTGGTCGCACGCCGGTACCCAGCGACGTCCGCGTTGGTAAGGTGTAGGTGTGCCAGCGCGAAACTTGAGAGTCCCACGTCGCCGGTTGGGGGCCCAGCTGACGGTCCTGGGCGCCGTCACGGTGGTGCTTACCGGCTGTAGCGGCGCCGTGCCGCAGGCTGCACCGGGCGTTCCGTCGCAAGGTCCGGGCGTCTCGATGGATGACCGGCTGGTCGCGGCCGCTCAGCGCCTGCTTCCGTGCTACACCTATGGAGCGCTGACCGATACTGCCGACGCCACCTGCGACGCCTTCCAGAGTGGCGCATCCTGGCAACAGGAGTTGCAAGCCAGGGTAGATCTGGGAATGCCAGCACCGAGCGCGGCGGACTTCATGCAGCTCTCGATCGCCGCCTACTGCCAGACCTACTGGGACCGCATTCCAATGCCGACTGCCCCATCGGGGTAAAAGACGAGATGTTCCGCGTTTGGTTGATACGCGTCGTCGTGTTCGCAGCCTGCGTGGCGCTAGGCGTTGGCTGACGAGCCTGCCCGATCCAGGAAGATTAATAATCCTTTTGGCCCTCATCTTTGGTGAGATCACATATGCGCTGATCAAGATGATGCGGGCGACGTAGGGTTGCGGTGGCGATGGTCACCCAGACGGAAGGATGACAGGTTTAGCCGCACCGTGTAGTCCTAGCACAGCCGCCGGGTTACCCGTTGAGGATCCATGATCGGAAGGACCGTTTGCAGGTCGGGTCGGCGCGCAGCGGGCAGCGGAAGAAAATGCGCCATCACACAACTTGATCCATCTCACTGACGTCGCGGACGACCGCGGGGATCCGCAACCGCGTTCCTCCCCGGAGGAACCGTTGTACGAAACAAGGCTAGAGTTGTACGATAGTCGTCATGGCGACGATGAGTATCAGCGCTGCGCGGGAGAGCTTGCCTGACGCGGTTGAGCTGGCCCGAACCGAGGCGGTATTCCTAGAACGTTACGGCCGTCCGGCCGCCGTGCTCGTCAGCCCCGAGCAGTACGAGAAGCTTATGGCGGCCTGGGAAGATGCCGAAGACGGCGCGGCCTTTGACGCGGCGATGGACGAGGAGGGCCCGAATATCCCCTGGGACCAGGTCAAGGCCGATCTCGGCTGGACGTGAGCGAGTACCGGATCGAACTGCGACCGGCCGCCGTTCGCGCACTGCGCAAGCTCGATCCGCCGATCCGTCGACGCCTGCAAGGCGCAATTGCGCTCCTGGCACAGGATCCGCGGCCGCCGGCCGCCCAAGCTCTGCAAGCTCGCCCCGGTCTACGCGTTCGGGTCGGCGATTACCGCATCATCTACACCGTCGCCGACGATGTTCTTCTCATCGTCGTAGTGACCCTGGGGCACCGCCGGGAAGTCTACGACCGTTGACGTAGCTGTCCCGCTCACCGTTGGTGTGTGGGACGGTCGGTCTTTGACCGGTGGCCCGTGGTCGGCGCGGTTGTTGGCAGCGCGCTCACGTGTTCGTTGACGCCCGGGCGCCTGGACGAGACGATGTTGATTGATGGGACG
>JAABUT010004815.1_pt1 | contig 10440 bp, 7 predicted proteins | sample 5559281 | NCBI WGS metagenome assembly JAABUT01 (sample SAMN10711880, study PRJNA513359) | rock metagenome | isolation source: Antarctica rocks | place: Antarctica: Victoria Land, Ricker Hills nord | collected 2016-01-04 | reverse complement strand
GCCCGCTGCTCCGCGCCGGGGCCGGCGACGGCGAGCTGCGCGCCGCCCTGCGCGACGGGGTCTGGCGCAAGCCCTGGGGCCACGGCCTCGACCAGGGCGTCCTCCCCGCGGGCCGCGGGATGTCGCAGATCGGGGGGTAGGATCGCCGGTCGCTACCGGGTTGAGGCGCATCCCGCAGCCACCGCCGCGAGGGGTCACGGTCGGTGCGGCGCACGATGGCCCGGGTCGTCTCGCGGCTCACTTCGTACTCTACGGCGAGATTGCGGCGCGATTCATGTCCGGGGCGCTCGGCGATAGTAGCGTGCTGATCGAGATCGAGGTGTGGACGTTTCTGCGGCACTGGTGGCAGCCCCGATTGTGTCGCGTTGACCGGGGCGTATGCCGGGGAGTTCGGCGTATCGCCGCGAGCGAAGCGCCGCGACTGATCGTGCTATACTCGGCGATATCCATGCCCGCGTACCACGCCACGAGGCTGCCGATGGCTGGTCAGCTCGACCGAACCACGACGCTCACCGACTCCCCGTCCCTCGTCGGGCGCGACCGTGAGCGCGCGGCATTGCGCGACGCGCTCGCCGCGGCGCGGTCCGGCTGCGGCCGCCTCGTGCTGATCGGCGGGGAGGCGGGCATCGGCAAGACCGCCCTGGCCGAAGCGCTGCTCACCGAGGCGCGGGCATGGGGCATGACGGTGCTGGTCGGGCGCTGCTACGACCTGAGCGAGACCCCCCCCTACGGCCCCTGGCGCGAGCTATTCGACGCCCGCGCGGGCAGCGACGATGGGCTGCCCGCCCTGCCAGCGGCGGTCCTGCCGCCCGAGCGCGGCGGCGAGTCCCTGATCGGCCAGGAGGCGATCCTCCGGCGTACCCTGGCCCACCTTGCGGCGCGCGGCGTGCGGTGCCCCGTCGTCGTCCTCCTCGACGACTTGCAGTGGGCCGACCCCGCCTCCATCGACCTGCTACGTTTCCTGGCGCGCAGCAACGCGCGCTTGCCCGTGCTCCTGCTCGCCGCCTACCGCGCCGACGAGGTCGCCCCCGCCCACCCGCTCGCCGCCCTGCTGCCCGCCCTCGTGCGCGAGGCCCGCGCCCACCGACTCGACCTGCCGCCGCTGGATGTCGCGGCCGTCGATACGCTCGTCGCGACGCGCTATGCCCTGGACGCGGCGGGGCGGGACCGCCTCGTGGGCTACCTGGCCCGGCGCGGCGAGGGCAACGCCCTCTTCCTGGGCGAGCTGCTGCGCACCCTGGAGGGTACCGGTGTCTTGCACCGGGCGGGCGGGCGCTGGACGCTCGGCGATCTCGCGGCGACGCCCGTGCCGCCGCTGCTGCGTCAGGTCATCGCCGGGCGGTTGGCGCGGCTGGGCGACGAGGACCGGCGGCTGCTCGCCATCGCGGCGGTCCTCGGCCAGGAATTCCCGTTCGAACTGTGGGCGGCGGTGGGCGAAGTTGGCGAGGAGCCATTGCTCGCCGTGGCCGAGCGGGCGATCGCGGCGCGTCTGCTAGAGGCGACCGAGGCCGGGGTGCGCTTCGCCCACGCGCTGATCCGCGAGGTGCTGTATGAGGGAGTGTTGGCGCCGAGGCGACGGGCGTGGCACCGCCGCGCGGGCGAGGCGCTGCTGGCGACGCCTCGCCCGGACCCTGACGCGGTGGCCTACCACTTCCAGCGGGCCGGGGACGCGCGCGCGGCGACCTGGCTGGTGCGCGCGGGCGACCGGGCGGACCTGGCCTACGCCCAGCAGACGGCCGAGGGGCGTTTCGAGGCGGCGCTGCGCCTGCTCGACGGCGCGGAGAGCGATGCCGACGGGCGCGCCTGGCTGCTGCTGCGCCTCGCCCGCCTCCAGCGCTACACCGATACGACGGCGATGCTCCGCTATCTCGACACGGCTTGGGCGGCGATCTGCGCGACCGACGATCCGCTCCTGAACGCCTATGGCGTGTACCTGGCCGGGCATTTCCGCTGCTTCGCGGGGCACCCGGGGCGGGGAGTGCGCGAGATGGCGGCGGGCATGGTCAAGGTGCTGGACTTGCCCGTCGCGCATCAGGAGCGGCTGGCGTCTGCGATGCCGGTGCTCGTCTCGCTCAACGGGGGGGTGGATAATCTAGTCCTCTGGCAGGCGCTGACGGGGCACTATGTCGCCGCGCGGGCGCTGGCCGAGCGACCGCTCCCCGCCGATGCCGTGGCCGCCCCGCCCCGCTCCGACGCGCACCTCGGACACGGCATCGCGAGCGCCGCGCTGGGCGATCCGGCGGCGGCACGACGGGGCTTCCGCCGCGCGGTGGCGGAGTACCACGCGACGGGCTATCACGCCATGCTCGCGCGGGCCCTCGACGATCAGTTGGTCACTTCCCATTGGGCCTACCACGCCGACGACCGGGGTGAGCGGGCGCAACTCGTCGCCGAACTGCGCACGGCGATGGACCGGGCGGGCGACGCGGTCGACGCGCCCGCCGCCGCCATGATGGCCCATACGTTGTTCCTCGAGGGAGCCTGGGATGACATCCGCGCGGTGGGCGAGACGCCGATTGTCTGGACCTCGACCGGCGGATTCCATCTCCTGGCCCCCTGGGCGCGCGTGCTCGCCTGCGGTGGCGAGTCGGCGCGGGCCTGGGCGGCGATCCGGCGTTTCCTGCCGGAGGGGGCCGCGACACCGCCCGGGGAAGCGTTCTTCGTGACCACGGTGGCGTTGCAACGTATCGCGATCGCATTGGCGCTCGATGCGGGCGACTTCGACGTTGCGCGGGAGTGGCTGGACGCGCACGACCGGTGGTTAGACTGGAGCGCGACCGTCCTCTGGCGGAGTGAGGGGTGGGCGCTGTGGGCGCGCTACTCCCGTCAGGCCGGCGATCCCGCCCTCGCGCGGCGGCACGCCGAGCGGGCCTTGGCCCTGGCTGCTGCTCCCCGCCAGCCGCTCGCCCTCCTCGCCGCCCACCGGCTACTCGGTGAGCTCGACACCGAGGCGGGGCAGTATGCTGAAGCCGCGACGCACCTGGACACAGCCCTGGTCCTGGCGGAGACCTGCGGGACGCCCTACGAGCGCGCCCTGACGTTGCTCGCATTCGCCGAGTTGCGCGCCGCCGAGGGTCGCGCGGGCGAAGCCAACGACCACCTGGCCGCCGCGCGCGCGATCCTCGAACCCCTCGCCGCCGCTCCCGCCCTGGAGCGCGCTGCGGCGCTCGACGCCCGCCTCGATGCCGCTCCCGCGCCAACGCCTGATCGGCCCGCTCGCCCGAGTGGCCTCTCGCCGCGAGAGATCGAGGTGCTTAGCCTGCTCGCCGCCGGGCGGAGCAACGGCGCGATCGCGGCGGCGCTCTGCCTCAGTCCGGCCACGGTGCAGCGCCACGTCGCCAATACCTACCTGAAGATCGACGCCCACAACCGCGCGGAGGCCACCGCCTACGCCCTGCGCCACGGTCTCGCCTGAGGGCGCGCGCTACATATCATCCCCGCGCGAATTACACACGCCCGCTACATGGTTCGGTGGATTCGCACCGCGTCGGGTCTCGCTACGCTGGTAGGCACTCGGCACCCGCGCGGAGGTGCCGGGCGAGGTCCCATCCGCGCTGCGGCGCGGCGCGGGCGGCTTATCAAGGAGGAGGCAGGGCATGAGCACGCAGCCGACGCTCGACATGGACCAGGCCGGGGCGTTCGCGTTCAAGGTCCTGGGCGACGTCACCGCGGGCCAGATGGGCACCCTGATCGCGATCGCCGACCGGCTCGGCCTCTGGCGGCACCTCGCCGAGGGCGGCTCGGCGACGAGCGCGGCGTTCGCCGCCCGCGCGGGCATCGCCGAGCGGTACGCGCGGGAGTGGCTGTCGGCGCTGGCCTGCCACGGCTACGTCGCCTACGATGACGGGACCAAGGCGTTCAGCCTGTCGCCCGAGCACGCTTTCGTCCTGGCCGATCCCGACAGCCCGTTCTATCTCGCCACGGTCTTCCCGATGATCTAGTCGTACTGGGTCAACCTCGACCTGCTGACCGAGGCGTTCAAGACCGGCAGCGGGGTGCCGCAGTCGGCCTATGGCGCGGACTGGATGTGCGGCTTCGAGCGCTTCACCCGCCCCGGCTTCCGCAACAACTTCGCCCAGGACTGGGTCCCCGCCCTGCCCGCCGCCGCCGCCGCGCTCCAGGCGGGCGGGTCGGTCGCGGATATCGGCTGCGGCAACGGCCAGGCGCTCCTCTTCCTGGCGCAGGGCTACCCGCAGGCCACCCTCGTCGGCTACGACGCCTACCCGCCCGCGATCGACGCGGCCAACGCGAACGCCGCGGCGGCGGGCCTCGCCGACCGGGTGCGCTACGAGGTCTGCGACGCGACCCAGGGCATCCCCGGCCAGTTCGACCTGGTCACCACCTTCGACGTGGTCCACGACATGGCCCGCCCCCGCCCGGCCCTCGGCGCGATCCGCCGGGCGCTCAAGCCCGACGGCACCTACTTCATGCAGGAGTTCAACTTCTCCGGCGACCTGCAGGCGAACATCGATCACCCCATGGGCATCGGCGCGTTCGGCTACTCGGCGAGCGTGAACTACTGCATGACCCAGGCGCTGGCGGTCGGCGGCGAGGGGACCGGGACGTGCATGGGCGAGGCGAAGGCGCGCGAACTCGCCGCCGAGGCGGGCTTCACCCATTTCCGGCGGATCGACTTCCCCCAGAACCCCTTCAACCTCTTCTACGAGATCCGCAACTGACGACACTGCCCGCGATTGGTGCAATCTGTCGCTCCGCTCAGCCACACCGCCATCCCCGGAGGGCCACCATGCTGCTGGGCTTGCAACTCCGCGCGTACTACCCGGGCGCGCACGGGAACCACTTCGACACGACCCTGGCGGTCGTCCGGGCCTGCGAGCGGGCCGGGCTGGACTCCATCTGGGCGGCGGACCACGTCGTCTTCGCCACGGACCACCCGATGGTCCGGGATGAGCGGCACCCCGGGGAGCAGTTGCCGCTGCTGGAGGCCTTCGTCCTGCTCGGGGCGATCGCCGCCTCGACCACACGGATCAGGATCGGGCAGCTGGTCACCGGGGTACCCTACCGCAGCCCGGCCCTGCTCGCGAAGATGTGCGCCACGCTCGACGTGGCCAGCCACGGGCGCAGCATCGTGGGGCTGGGGGCGGGCTGGCACGAGCCGGAGTTCGCCGCCTACGGCTGGCCGTTCCCGAGCGTGCGCGAGCGGCTGGAGATGCTCGAGGAGGCGGTGCAGATCGTCCACCTGCTGCTGACGCGGCAGCCCGCGACCTTCCTCGGCAAGCACTACACGATCCGCGACGCCTACAACCACCCGCCGCCTGTCCAGCGGCCGCGCCCGCCGATCATGATCGGCGGCAGCGGCGAGCGCGTCACGCTCCGGCTCGTCGCCCGGTATGCCGACATGTGCAACCTGTTCGGCGACCCGGCCACGGTGGCGCGCCGCTTCGACGTGCTGCGTCGGCACTGCGCGGCGATCGGCCGGCCGTTCGAGGCGATCATCCGCTCCACCTTCGCGAGCATCCTCGTCGCGCGCGACGAGGCCGAGCTGGCGGCGAAGAGGGCGCGCTTCCCCGACTTTCGCGGGATTATCGGCACCCCCGACGAGGTCATCGCGGGGTTGAAAGCGTACGCGGAGGTGGGCTCGCAGTACGTGACGTTCCACATGCCCGACGCCGCCGATATCGAGCCGCTCCTCCTGCTCGGTGAGACGGTCGTGCCGGCAGTGGCCGGGCTCTAGCCGTCCCCAGCGGGCGTGTTTTCCTGCCATGCTCGCCGCACGTCGGTGTCGCCGATGATGGCTCTTGCCGACCTGCTTTACACACAGTGCTCGTAAGCTTGGTAAAGCTTGTGCGATGGCGCGACCACTTTCGTACCGCCATCGCAGGTGGCGAAGCGCCGTGAGCCGTCGGCGCGGCTCGTACAGATGATCAAGGCAAGCGCGTGATAGGCGTTGAAGGAGGGGGTCGGGCGATGCAGCTGGCGATTTCGTGCGAGGGGTGGTTCGGCCTGGACTGGCCGCAGTGGAAGCGGCTGGTGGGCGAGGTGGAGCGGCTGGGCTTCGCCGGGCTGTACCTGTCCGACCACGTCCACCTGGCATCGTCGCCGCCGCTCCCGTCCTTGGAACTGATGGTCGCGCTGACCTACCTGGCGGACAACACCGCGCGCGTCCGCTTCGGGGCGCTGGTCTCGCCGCTCTCGGTGCGCGAGCCGGTCACGCTCGCCCGGCAGGCCGCCGCGCTGGACAACCTCTCGGGCGGGCGCTTCGTCCTGGGGGTCGGTGCGGGCTGGAACGCGGCGGAGCACGCGATGTTCGGGTACGCGCTCGGCGACCTGCCGACCCGTTTCGCGCGCCTGGAGGAGGGGCTGGAGGTCCTCACGCGCCTGCTGCGCGGCGACGGCCCGGCCAGCTATGCCGGGCGCTTCTTCCAGCTGCGCGACGCGATCCTGGCCCCGCGCCCGGCGCGCCCCGGCGGCCCGCCGCTCCTGATCGGCGGGCACGGCCCCCGGCGGACCATGCCGCTGGTGGCGCGCTACGCCGACATCTGGAACGCGAACACCAAGGCGCTGCCGGAGGTGCGCGAGCGCGCGGCGCTGCTCGACCGACTGCTCCTCGAGGCGGGGCGGCGGCCCGAGGACGTGCGCCGCACCGTGAACGCGCCGGTGATCTGCGGTCGCACGGAGGCCGAGCTGGAACACCGGATGCGCGGCGTCCGCCGATACCCGGCGTTCGCCACCCTCCCGCACAAGCAGCTGGTCGCGGCCCTGCGCGCGCGCCAGGGTGCCATCATCGGGACGCCCGAGGGGGTCGTCGCGCAGCTGCGGGCCTGCGCCGACGCGGGGATCGCCGAGGTCTCGGTGCAGTGGTTCGACGCGGACGACCTCGAGGGGCTCGAACAGTTGGCGACGTCGGTCCTGCCACATCTCCAGGCGGCGACCGCTTGATCGAGAGGGGGGCGGCCCGTGACCTGCGCCTGACTTTGCGGGGCGATTCTTCCGTCGATCTCGCGCCGCTCGTCGGCGATGGGTAACAATGGGGATGGTAATCGGCCAGCGCCCCCAGGCTTTCCACGGGGGACTCTTGCACTCGCACGAGTCCCCCATCCCGTTGCCAACTCCTCGATGCACGGGAAGGGCGGAAGCGCCGCGCTACGGTGATGATCACGGTTATCCCTGCGCTTCGTTCCGCTCTTTGCCACCCCCTGGATGCTGCCCTCGATCGTCGATGAGCCGCTGCTGAATCCGATGCTCGGCTGGTTACTCCTGGGCTACGCCGTTTACCGGGGCCGCGCGCTCGCCGCGACCCCCTTCCCGATACAGCACCTCGGCCAGCACGGTCTTGCCGTTGCCCGCCGCCCCGCCGACGGATACGGGGCTATGGCACCCGGCACGGGTCGCATCGAGGGCGGGGCGCGGCACAATCTGCTCGCGCTCGCGATCGACGAGCTGCAGGGCGAGGATTGCGGTGGAGCGATCACTTGACCGCTCGGTGTGCGTTGCGATTCGGGGCGTGCTGGCGCGGCATATCGCCTATTACACGACGGACATGCCCATTGGCACTGGGTAGGTGTCGGAAAGCCGGGCGGCCAACTCACGCCGAGCGTTCCACTCGGCCATCGGCGGCCCCGCAGGCTGGCGGCTGGGCACTGTGCCGTCGAGTACAGCCCGCGCCGACTGGTAGCCCCTGCCATCCCTAGCACTACGTTCGTGAGTCACCCATTGTGCTAGATGAGGGCGAGGTCCATGAGGGCGCGGAGTGGTCGTCCGGCGAGATAGTTGCGGGAGAGGCCGAAGGTGTGGGCGGCGAGCTTGGCGTGGATGCGCGTCGCCCGCCCGCCCACCGACTCGGCGCGGTTGCGCTGGAGGGCGAATTGGTCGACCGGCTGGCTATTCACCGTCTCGATGATCTGCCGGGCGTGGTTGATCGCGCGGGTCAGCGCCTCCGGCAGCTGCTCGCGCCGGTTGCGGCGCCGGGGCGTCAGCACGGTCAGGGCGTTGCGCGCGGCGAGGAGCTGGTGCAGCGGGCCGTTGAGGTCGCCCTTGTCGCCCGGCACCGTCAGGCCGGCCTTGTCGATGCGCAGCTGCTCGGCCAGCGTGCCGTCGGCCGCGTTGGCCGCGACGCGGGCGAAGTCGAGGAGGAGGCCGCACTGACTGATCAGCAGGTGCAGCTTGAAGCCGTGGATGGTCTGCCGCTTGGCGGCCACGCGGCCGTATGCGGCCTCGCCGTACCAGCGGTGCGCGTGGCGGGCAGGGGGGAAGCCCGCCGCAGGGACCGGCACGCTGTCGATCGCGCACAGGTCGGCCCCCGCCGCTTCAAGCACGCGCCACAGCCGTGCCATGATCGCGCCGCGCAGGCGATTCGTCACCTCGGCCAGGTGGCGGCGGCGGCGGTTATAGCGCGAGCGCTCGGGCAGGCGCGGGAAGAGCGTGGGGTGGTTGCGCCGCGGGTACGCCGGGCAGCGTGGCTCCGCATCCAGCCCGACCAGCTCGGCGACGAGGCTCACCGCCAGCAGCTCGCTGGCGGTGAAGCCGGAGCGCGGCCCGGGCCGCGTGTCGTAGGGCGCGACCGCCTCCCGGTCGATCGCGTCCGTCGCCACGTACACATACGTGCAGCGATCCGTGAAGTTCTCTAGCATCTCCTGGCCTCCGGTGGGTGGGTCGGCGTCTCAGCAACCCGATCCTCCCCCCGAGGCCTCCATCCGACGAGCCAAGCGATCTAGCACAATGGGTCACTTGTGTGCTTTTTGGCGCTGATCACCCCGTTAGCTGACCGCAGAAGTGACCAGTCCGTGTCCTCCAATATGTTGGCGTGATGTTTGCGCGAAGCGCGGACGTCTCGCCGCGAGCGGCGGTTATCTCATGCTGACAGATAGCCTGTAAGGCTACGAACGACGCACTCAGGCCCGGATGAAGCACTTACAATCGGGCGCAGTCTTACTATAAACACACATCCAGTTGTAAGACAGATTGCTTGACAGAAACTAGGACAATCTGTAGTATATAAGGTAATGATATGTGTACAATAAAATACAGCGTCAGGGAAGGTACGTGAACCATCTCGCTCGACTAGAACAAGTCGGAAGGACTGGTCTTCCCGCTACGGTGTGGCAGCAGTCGCGACGGGACAGTGCCAGCACGCAGGATGTGGAGTCTGGACGGGCGTGGTCAGGGAAGGAGCCCGACTGCCTGAACTCGACGACGAGGAGGTGGGCGGCGTGGTGGAAGGCGTACAGATCGCATGCGGGCAGATCACGTGGCGGGCGTCGGGGTTGCCCGAGGAGCAGGTGCTGGCCGAGATTGCCCAGGCAGGCTACGCGGGCGTGCCCGCAGGCCGCGCCGAGCGGCCGGCGCGGGAGACGCTGGATCTGTACGCCCGGTTCGGCCTCGCGCCCGCGCCGGGGTATCTGGGCGCGGCCTACTGGGACGAGGCGCAGGCCGAGGCGATCCTCCAGCAGGCGACCGCGCTGGCGCGGACGATGCGCGAACTCGGCTGCACCGAGTTGTACGTGGCGGCCAACCTGACGCCCGAGCGTCGGTTGGTCGCGGGCCATGTGCGCCCGCAGGATGCCCTGTCGGATGCGGGGTATCGCCAGTTCGCCGCGACCCTGGACCGCGTGGGCGCGGCCACGCTCGCGGAGGGCGTACGAATCTGCTTCCACAACCACGTCGGCTCCTTCATCGAGACCCGCGAGGAGATCGACCGGCTCTTCGCCCTGGTCGACCCGGCACTGGTCTTCCAGGGGCCGGACCTCGGCCACCTCGCCTGGGCGGGCGATGATGTCGTGCGGTTTTGCCGGGACTACGCCGACAGCATCAAGACGCTGCACATCAAGGATATCGACCCTGCGGTTCGTACTGCGGGGGTGGCGCAGGGATGGGACTACAAGACCTTCTCCGACCGCGGCATCTTCACCGAGCTTGGCACGGGGATGGTCGACTTCCCGGCGGTCTTCGATGTCCTGGCGCACGCCGATTTCCGGGGGTGGGTCGTCGTGGAGACCGACGTGACGCAGCGTCCGACCGCCCTGGAGAGCGCGCAGATCAGCCACGACTACCTCAAGAGCATCGGCCAGTAGGAGGTCCGAGGGCGGATCGTGCGTGTGTGCGTCGACGCGACATAACATGGTGTCGACCTGTGGTTGTGTGGTCGGTGCTGTCGTCCATTGTTGACGCCGGTACCCGTTCGGTAGACGAGGAGGCACATCGTGATGGTCCAGCGACGATTAACCCGCAGGCAGTTCCTGAGCTTCAGCACGGCGGTTGGGGTTGGGGCGCTGCTGGCCGCCTGTGGCGGGGGTCCCGATGTCCCCGCGCCGACCCCCCCGACCGTCACATCGTCGGGAGCTCCTGGGGCGACCACGGCGGCGGGGCAGCCGACCAAGGCGGTGGCACCATCGGGTGCCCCCGCGCCCGCTGGCGCGCCGAAATCCGCCACCGCGGGCGTGAAGTATGCCGAAGTCGTCACCACCATCCCCGCCAAGTTCA
>JAABUT010004813.1_pt1 | contig 10441 bp, 8 predicted proteins | sample 5559281 | NCBI WGS metagenome assembly JAABUT01 (sample SAMN10711880, study PRJNA513359) | rock metagenome | isolation source: Antarctica rocks | place: Antarctica: Victoria Land, Ricker Hills nord | collected 2016-01-04 | reverse complement strand
CTCGACCGGGACGTCGCCGTCCCGGGGGGTGTCGGCTCGGCCAGCCAGCTGGTCGGCGTCGCCGGCGGTGTCGGTGAGCATCGCGACGCGCCAGACCAGGGCGGTCGCCAGCTCGGCGGCCCGGGGGGCTGTGGGTGCGCCCTCGCAATCGCCTGCGCTGTCGCCGGTGGCGCTGGTAGCGCCATGGTGGGCGTCGGGGTGAGTGTCGTAGAGCAGTTCGTGCGTTGTGGTCAGGACCTGTTCGGGGGTCCAGCCGGCCTGGACCGCCTGGGTGACGGCGGCGACCAGGGCCGGCCAGGCGGGGTCGGCGACGATGCGTGCGCCGAGGTCGTCGCCGAACAGGACGGTGAGGTGACCGGTCCAGGCCGGCCGCAGGGTGGGGGGAACGGCGGTGCTGCCCGCGCCCAGGTCGCAGGCCTGCGCGTGCAGCGCAGCCGGCGCGATCTGCCGGGACAGCCGCCACCACAGCGCGGCGGCAGGCATCTCGTCCGGCAATGGCGCGGGCGCGCCGGTGAGTGCGCTGTCGGGGCTGGGGTTAGCCGTGCAGGCGTGTCGGACTAGCGCGTCGACGTCGATGCCGGCGCGACCTGCGGCGGCGAGCCGGTCGGCGAGCACGGGCCAGTAGGGGTCGGCGAGCAGCCGGGGCTCGATCTGCTGGGCCAGGGTGCGCCAGCGGTGCGCGGCCGCCGCAGGGTCACCGAGCGCGCGGGTGACCCGGGCGCCCAGGGCGTTTTGCTCGCGGGCGTAGGGGGCGGGCAGCCGTTTGGGGCCGGTGGGGCTCAGGTCGCTGTCCGCGACGTTGTTGGCGGCTCGCCAGACGGCGAGGTCGGCAAGCAGATCACCGGCGCTGTCGGCGCCGAGTAGCGGCGCAGCCCAGGCAGGGGCGCTGGTGGGGGTCCAGGCGCGGGCCCGTTCGGCGACCTGCTCGGCGAGGTAGGTGGTGTAGCCGTGCCGTGCCTGCAGGTAGAGGCCCCACCTCACATCGTTCTCCAGACCGGGCGGGATCGCCGGCAGCCAGGCGAGCGGACCGGGTGTCTGTGCTTTGCTGGCGATCGCCCGGGTGGGTCGCGGGCGGCTGGGGTCGGACAGGTCCAGACGCCAGTCCAGGACGGCGGCGGGGTCGGCGGCGCTGCGGACTTCGCCCTGGGCGAGGGCGCGGTGCAGGACTCGGGCGGCGGCCTGCACGGCCAGCAGCTGCCGGACAGTGGCACCATCGGGGCTCTGGTCGACGCTCGGGTCGGGGCTCGGGTCGTGGCCGGTGTCGGTGGCGGCGTGCAGGGCCAGGCTGGCCCGCAGGGTGGTCCAGGCCGGGGCGTCGGTGAGGCCGGGAAGCACCTGTTCGGCGGCCCGGTCCAGTGCGGCCAGGCCCTGGTTGCCGAGCTGGGCGAGCGCTGCGGCGTGCAGGCTGTCGTGGTAGCGGTCGGCGGCGGCGCCGAGCCGGACGGCGGGGTCGGCGAGCTGGGCCTGGGCGGTGGTGGCCGAGACTTGGGCGCCGTCGCGGTCGATGATGCGGGTGAGCAGGTCGACCGCGGTCGGGGGCAGCAGCGCGTCGGGGGTCAGGACGCTGTGCTCGTCGCCGTCACCGGCGGTGCACAGGTAGAGATGGTTGCTCGTGCGGCCGCGGGTCATCGCGACGTAGAGCAGCTGGCGGTCCTCCGCGCCGGTAGCGACGGTGTGGCAGGTGTCGGCGGTGGCGCCTTGGGCGGCGTGCACGGTGCTGGCGTAGCCGAGCGCGAGGTGCTGCCTGGCGTAGTCGGCGGGCAGGGTGATGACCCGCCGGGTGTGGTGGTGCTGCACCGTGACGGCGCCGCCGGGCAGGACGTCCCGGACGGTCCAGCGGTCGCCGTTTTTGACCCAGTCGGAGCTCGACAGGGCCAGGCGGCGGTTGTTGCGGCGGGTCACGACGGTGTCGCCGGCGCTGGCGGCGCTGCCGCCGGACAGGCGCACCTCAGCATCTCCTGTGGTGCCGTCGGGGTTGCCGGTGGCGAGCCGGTCGGCGCGGGCGCGGGCGTTGAGCTCGGCGGCGACGGCCCGGGTGGGGGCGAGCATCAGGGCGTCCAGCCCGTTGTGCCGGTCGGTGGTCCAGGCGTGGTAGGCGGCGTCGACGCCGGTCGCCGGGTCGCCGACGTGGACCCGGTCGTTGTCGAGGTAGAAGCCGATCGCCGCCCGATCCCCCGCCCGTAGGGCCAGGCTGGCGGCGCCTTCGGCGGGGTCGGTGAACCGCACGACCGCAGACAGGGTGAGCGCCCCGGCGGTCTCGGCGATGTCCCGTAGCACCCCGCCGGCCCCGACCGCGGACAGCTGCGCGTCATCGCCGACCAGGCGCAGGACCGCCCCACGGTCGGTGATCCAGCGGGCGGCCCGGGCCAGCTCGACCGTGCCGGCCATCCCGGCCTCGTCCAGGATCACCAGGGTCTCCGGGCCGATCCGGTGCACCCACGCCGGCACCGGACCGCGCGGCCCGGCGCTGCCGGGGGCCCGTTCGGCCTGCTGATCCAGGGTGTCCAGGGAGAAAATCAGCTTCGCGAGGGTGTCCGAGTGGACAGAGCCGGGGGCGGCCCCGCTGAGTTCCTGCCCGAGGATCGCGGCTGCGGCGGCGGACGGCGCCAGGCCGATCACGCTGCCGCCGTCGCCATTCCAGGCCCTAGAGACGACGCTCATCGTGACCGTCTTGCCGGTCCCGGCGGGGGCCAGCGCGAGCTGCATGAGCTGTGCGCTGCCGGTGAACTCCCGGACCATCGCGACCTGCCCGGGGTTGAGCACGACGGCTCTGGCCGCGACCTCCAGCAGCGCCAGCTCGACCGACTCGGCGCTGACGGTCCGGCCGCCGCTGAGCATCGCCAGCTTCAGCAACGCCTGCTCGGCGGCGACCACACTTGGGCTGGTGAACAGCTGCGCTCCGGCGGTGGTGTAGACGCTGGTGCCGTCCCGGCGGCGCAGGGCGGCCGGTTCGCTGACCGGCTCGGGCATGCCCAGCGGCAGCGAGCTGGCTGGGACAGGGCGGCGGCCACGATGCGTTCGACGGCGGCGTCGACGCGCGCGACGGGCAGGTTCGCGGTCCGGACGGCCCGCTCAGCCTCGGCGCGCACATGCGCCTGCTGCCAGGTCGCCCGGCTGGTCTGCACGGTCGCCAGGACCTGCTCGGCGGTGCCGGCGACCCAGCCGGGGGTGTCAAGCGTCCGGACCGCCCCGATGCTGCCGGTTCGCTGGAGGCGCCGCCGTTGGGAGCGGTTGCCGGCGCCGGCACTGGGCTGGCGGGGGCCGGTGCGGCTGAGGTCGGGGTCGTGGCCGGTTGCCTGCTGCCGGCCGTGACGCTGGCTGCTGCGTTCCCGCAGTCCTTGCAACGCGCCCTCCAGCATGGCGCCCAGGGCCTGCGGCGTGCCGAGGACACCGAGCGCGTCGGCCCGCCAGGTCCGCCGCTGCTCGGCGTGGGACCGCGGTTCGTGCTTGGCCTGCCGGGTCTCCAACGTGGCCTGCTGCGCGAGCTTGACGGCCTCGATCGGCCCGGGCGGGCGGCCGTGGCGGGCTTGGAACTGCCCAGCGAGCTCACCGCGCCGGACATCGATCAGCAGCCGCCGGGCGGACCAGGTCTTGAGCAGCCGCTCGTCGACCCCGACGATCTCCCGCACCGCTCGCTTGCCCGGCTCGGTCGCCCGCTCGGTGAACTCCACACCGAGCCGGCCGCGCAGCAACGCCTCCAGCCGGGTGTTGTACCGCTCGGACGCCGCGACGGCGAGCTTGTGCAACGGCCGACCGTCCAGGGCCAGCCAACGCCCGTCCGCCTCCCCCCCGACGGCCTGGACCTTGTTGCTGACCGCGACGTGGGTGTGCAGGTTGGGGTCGCCGGCGCGGCTGTCGCGGTGCGTGAACGCCGCGGCGATCAGGCCCCGGACGTCGACCTGCCGGGCGCCGCCGCGGCCCAGGCGGGTGTAGGCGGCGTTGTCCTCCAGCCAGCTCAGGCACTGCTCCACAGCGGCCTGGTGGGCGCGTTCGATGACCTGGGCGACGTCGTTCGGCGCGAGGGCCCACAGGGCGCTGACGCTCTTGACGGGGGTGAAGGTGAGGTCGTAGCCGGCGACGGCGGTCGTCTGCTGGCGCATCGCGCGGGCCAGGAACCCTGAGAGTTCGCGGCTGTTGCTCGGTGCCCGGCCGTACTGGCCGGTGAACCTCTCCCGCCCCAGGCCGGTGCGGATCGCGGCCCGTTCGGCCTCCGGGATCGGCCAGTCCCGGGGCAGGCCAGCGCCGGAGTTGGTGTGCTCGAACCGCCGGGCGAGCTCGACGCGGAACGCCGACGGGCCCTGGACGACCTGGTAGGGCGCGCCGAGCCGGGTCGCGGACAGCACGGCCCGGATCCCCTGCCCGCCGGTGATCATCGCCTTCTCGATGGCCTCGGCGTTGGGGTGCCGGCCCTCCCCGAACAGCGCAAGCATCTGCCTCTGGCTGACCTCGGCGCCGCGGAACGCACCGGCGGCGCCGGTGGCCTGCGCCAGCCCCGCTCCGGCGGCCCTGTCCCCGGCTGGCGCAGCGGCGGTCTCGGTGGGCGCGAGAAACTCTGTCAGGCCGGCTGCCCCGTGTCCCATCCAGATGCCCGGGCTCTCACCACGCTGCGAGTAGTACTCGCCCAGGCCGTCCCGGCCGCGATGCGTCGCGTCCGCAGCCGCCACCTGACGGGTCAGGTAGGTGTAGCCGTCCCCCGCGGTGAGCTTGTGCAGCGACATCACCCGCTGACCGTGCCGCGTACCTCCGACCTGTCACGGGCCCAAGATCGGCGGGCGTGACCTGTTCGTTACCAAGGTGCAAGAGGTGTGTCGAGTCCAAAGGCCTGGATTTGGGCTGTTGCGGTGCGGTCAGAAGTTGCGGTTCGGCGCGTCGTGTCGATCGGCGTCGGGCGAGGTGACGTGCTCGACGGGACGGTCGACCGGAGGGCTCGGTCGGTGGGCGAAGCGGGAAGTGGGGCGGCGGCCGGATGTCGGGGGTGGCCGGGTCGGTTGTGGCTGGGGTCGGCGTGGCGCTGCCGGGCGCATGTCCGAGGAGGGTCGTGGCGGTGCGGGTGGGGCTGCGGTGTCAGGGGCCGCTGGGTCTGGACGCGGGTGGACGTGTCCGCGTCAGGTCGGAGGGCGGTGGTGGTGTGCCGGGCGTAGGCGCGGCCGTTGGGGTCGCTGCCGGACGTGCGGGAGTGGACTCCAGATGGCCTCGAAGGTGTCGAGCAGGCAGCAGGCAATGGCGAAAGCGCGGGAGCGTCGGTCGGCGTTGGACCAGGACCGGGTGGCTCGGGACCGGCGGGTGGAGGAGGCGACCGCGCAGGTGCTGCTGCAACTGCAGGAGCGGGCTGCGGCCGAACAGGCGGTGCAGGTCGCGAACACCGAGATCGGGGCGGCACTGCGGCGGCTGCTCCAGGACGAGGGGATCGCGGCGCAGGGCGTCGGGGCGCTGGTCGACCTGACCGTTGGCGAAGTGCGCCGGCTGACGCGCGCGGTGCCGGCCGCCGCCAGTGAGGGGCAGGTCCACGCTAACGCAGCTCGGTGCCGGCGGCGGTGACGGCCAGCACCATCAGGCTTTGGGACAGCCCGGCGGTGCCCTCGCCGTTAGCGGCCAGGGACCTGCGGTAAGCCTGGTGGAGCTGCTCGACGGCGCGCAGCGCCTGGGCGTAGGTGTCGGCCTGGGCCAGCGGCGGCCGGTTGGGCAGGTGGTGGTCGCGGACCTGATAGCCCAGCACGAGCGCGTCGGGGCTGATGGGGTTGGTGTCCTGGTGGGTGCTCATCGGCACACGGTCCCCTCCGCGGGCCGGGCCGGGCCGGATCGGCGACGTGCTGTGGACAACCACCGCAGGTGGCCCGGTCCCCATGGGCCGGGCCACCTGCGGCGGGCAGGTCCCGGCCGTCAACTCCTCGGGCACCTCCAGGATCACCGCGAGGGCCCGGGCCCGGTTCCAGGCCAGCAGGTAGCAACGCAACGCGGCGCTGCTGTGCACCCAGACGGTGACAGCGCCCACCCTGACGCTCAGGACCCGGGTGCGCTGGCCTGCCTCCACGGTGACGGCGTGCTGCTGGGCGCCGAACACGGTGCACACCACAGTCACGTCCTGCCGCCCATCCGGTCCGGCGACCTGGGCTGCCGGTGCGGTAGGCAGTCGCAGGCTCTGGTTGTGCGCGGCGGCTTCCCGCCAGCCGCGCACGTGCGCGGCCAGGGCGTCCCGGTCATAGAGGTAGGTCAGGCAGTCCCCGACCGTGACGGCGATCTACGGCTGGTTGGCCCTGTCAGTCTGATCTGGCCCCACCGCCCCGTCATGGTGGGGCCACTTCGAGTTGACACGGCCAGCTGGTCGCCGCGGCCGCCGCTGGCGTGGGCGCGGGCGTCCACGCGCTGAACCCCGTGGGCGCTGAACTGCACCGCGACCTGATGCCCACGCTGCACCGGCCGCACCGCGGTCCCCGCCGAGGTGGTGTTCTTGGTGGTGGTGTTTTTGGTGGTGTTGGTCATCGCTGGCCTCCCTGTCCCGTCCGCCGAAGCGGGTGCGGGTGGGCCGGTGTCCCCCGGCCATGAGGGCGGGGGTTCACCTCCCGAACCCCCACCCCGTACGGAAGCCCCCGCCTTCACGACCCGTCTGGCCGGAAAGCCTCGCAGCAGAGCCACTTGACCGCCCATGGCGCCATCACCGACCGTCTGAACTACTGCCGTGATCCGGATAGCCCTTTAACTCTAAAGGGGGTTTCCACTTCGGTGCCGTCAGATGCTCACGGGAGCTGGGCGGAGGCGCCAGGGCAGTTCGGGTCGCCCGACGTCCAGGCTGGGTGGTGCGGTTCGTGGTCCTCGCGGTGGCGGCGGAGGCGGGCGGGTGCGTCCAGCCTTGCCTAGCGACTGGTAGGTGACGGGGTCGCCGGCGATGGAATTCTGCAGCAGAGTGTGGAACAGCAGGCCGCGACTGCGGGAGTGCCGCCGGTTGAAGCGGAACACCCACTCATCGAAGTAGGCCTGGACGTGCTCGGGGCTGACCGAGCCTTGCATGGTGCCGATGATCCAGCGCTTCACCAGGGAGAAGACCCGGTGCACTGCGGGCAGCACCTCGTGGGCTTGTAGGCCGGAGGCCGCCACGGAGGTGCCGGTGGCTCGTACCGGTCCCGGGTGGCTGCGGGGTAGGCGGACCAGCCGTCGGTGATGACGCGGCTGCCGGGTTCGACGTTGGCGTCCAAGAACGCACTGAGGCTGACAGCACTGGCGGCGGGAATGACGCCCAGTCTGGCTCTGCCAAAGCCTTTGTCGTCAAGCTCGACAGCGCCTGCGAACAGCACCTTGCCGAGGGCTCCGCGACCGGGAACCCCTGGCTCAGGGCCACCCAGAAACGACTCATCGACCTCGACGTCGCCGTGCAGCCGGTCCCGGCCCGGTCGGACCATCACCGACCGGTAGCGGTGCAGCATCGCCCAGGAGGTCTGGATCGAGCCCAACTCCATCTCGCGCTGCAGTTGGGTGGCGGAGATGCCCGTCTTGCTATTGACCATCAGCCAGGCGGCACTGAACCAGACCGTCAGTGGCGTGCGCGTGCCGTGGAAGATCGTGCCCGCCGTCACCGAGACGCGCCGGTCGCAACCGCTGCAACGCCAGCGCTGATCGAGCTCGCGCCAGCCATGGTCGCTTTCGCAGTGCGGACAGATGAAGCCCTCAGGCCAGCGAAGCCAGTCCAGGTAGTCCAGGCACTTCCAGTCCTGGTCGAACCAGGCGCGCAGCTCTGCGTACGAGCCCGGGTAGTCGATCCCCGCCGCCGCTCGCACACCCCCAACCTACGGCACCGAGATGGAAACCCCCTTTAACTCTATTGACCCCAACGTGACCCCAGAGGGGTCGTCAACTGGCACGGCCGCCTGTGTACGTGCGGCGGGACGTGCACAGGAGATCGCGAACGCCGCGATGACGGGAACGACGAGCCCGCGGCGCATGGTGCTAACCCTGCCGGGTGACTGGCACGCCAAGGCAGCCCGCACCTGACCGGTTCCTCCGGGCTTGCTCCTCGGGGTCCGGCGCACACCCGCCTCCGACGAATGTCAGTCGACGGGACCGTCCGGATCGGTTGGCGTGGGAGACGCTGCCAACGACAGGGCGCTGAGGCCGAGCAGCCCGGCAGCGACGAGAAGTACTCCTGCCCCCACGTAGACGGCTTGAATGGACAGGACGTCCACGAGGAGCCCGGCCAGGGCCAGGGACGCGATCCGCCCGGTCTGCCAGACCATGTTGAAGGCGCTGAAGACCCGGCCCCGGTAGCCGGCAGGGATGCGCCGTTGCAACAGGGTGATGTAGACGATGCCGCCGGTGGAGGTGTTGATCCCGTAGAGCATGAGCAGCGCGGCGGGCACCCAGAAGCCGGTGAGGAAGGCCAGCGCGGCGTCGATGACGCCGCGGACCAGGTACGGGATGAAGATCAGCGCCGCGCTGTCGGTGCGGTCCACGAGGCGCCCGAACAGCAGCGGCCCGAGGAAGGCGCCCACGCCCAGGGCGGCGACCAGGAAGCCGAAGTCGGCCTCATCGACCCGGAGCTGTTCGCGGGCGAGGACGACGAGCAACGCCCCGGTCCCCCCGACGCTGAGCACAGCGAGGACCTGCACCGCCAGCAGCCGCCGGATGAAGGGATCGGCGCCGATGAACGCCACCCCGCGCCGCACGTCGGTGCGCAGGCGAGGGCGAGCCGTCGCCTCGATGGCCGGCGGTTCGGGGACGCGCAGCAACAGCAGAGCGGAGATCAGGAACGTCGCCGCGTTCAGGACGAAGGCGCCGTGCAGACCGGCCACGGCCACCGCCGCTCCACCGATCGCCGCGCCCAGCACGTGCGAGGACTGCACCGCCGACCAGCTCAACGCGTTGGCCCGCCCGAGGACGTGCCCAGGGACGACCACCGGAAGCAGCGCCTGGTAGGCCGGGCCGTAGAACACCCCGGCCAGCGCGAGGCCGAACGCGAGGGCGTAGATGGCGGGGATCGTGGAGGTCTGGGCCATCAGCAGCGCCAGCCCGCAGCGCACAACGTCGGCGACCAGCATGACCCGGCGCCGGGGCAGACGGTCAACGACCGCCCCGGCTACCGCCCCGAACATGATCACCGGCACGGCCTCGAAGACCACCGCCACGCTGACCGAGAGCCCGGAGCGGGTCAGGGAGAACACCAACGCCACCAGGGCGATGTAGTGGACGCTGTCGCCCAGCCTGGACACCGACTGGGCGGCGAGCAGCGGGCTGTAACCAGGGACCGAGAACAGGTCGCGGTAGCTGACGGTCCGTCTACTCGCGTCCGGCCCGGTGGAGTGGCTCACCGCCGCGGCTCCCAGCCGGCCGCCGGTGGGTCGCGGTGAGCGTGGTGCCCTGCTGCGAGCTCACCCACCGGGATGGACGGGCACAGGGCGATGCGTGGGTGGGCACTTCGGCTAATCGGGACTTGAGCGCTGCGCGCTGTTGATCGTCCATGTCGTGATGCCCTTTCACATGCGGTCGCCTTTCCCGCTCCGGGACCGCGCCACCCCGGGACCACCCCCTCTACCCTGCCGCCGTGCTGGAGCTACAGCCGCAGGCGGCGGTCTGGACGGCCTCCAGTTCGCCTTCGCTCTGGTCGACCGGCGGGAGATCCAGCGGGAGGCAGCCGCAGGAACCTAGGTGCCGGCATCCACAGCCGGGCTTGCCGCTGAGCCGTCGGTGCACCCGCTCCAGCTGACCGGTGAACTCCTGCAGCTCGGTGATGTGCTGTCGGGTGGTGACGAGCTTGTGGGCCACCAGGTGGCGGAGCCGGTCCCGAGTGGGCACCGGGTCGTCGCTGTCCACCGCGGCGAGCAGCTCGCCGACCTCGGCCAAGCTCAGGCCGAGCCGCTGCGCATGCCGGATGAACCGCACCCGGGCGATCTGCTCAGGATCGTAGAGTCGGTAGCCGACCGCCGTCCGCCCAGCGGGCATGACCAGGCCCTCGGCTTCATAGAAGCGCAGCGCCGACGTGGCCACGTCCGCGGCCCGGGCCACCTCGCCGATGGTCAGGAGGTCGCTCACCGGCGTGGCCAGATCAGGTGGCGGCTCGGCAGGTGCAGCCCCGATCACCGGCGGCTCCGCCGCCACATCCGCACGGGACGCACGGCTGCCGCGGCCGGTGGTTGCCGTGTCGTCGTTGCGGGGGCCACAGTTCCCGCAGTCACACACCTGGTGCTGCTCGGTGGCCGGGCGGGTCATCGCGGTCCTTCCTTCCAGCCGGCCTCCGGGTCATTGCGGCACCGCCGGCCTCCCCCTGGAGTGGCCGGCGACGAGGCGCGCCAACAGGTGGGGATACAGCTCGTCAAGCCACGTGGTAGCGATCGGCCAGCGCGAACACGTCGACGAGCACCCCGCACGGCGCTTCGGCGACCTCCTCGGCCGGTGCTGCGGTGCTCTTGTGCCCTTCGGCGACGAGCACCGCCCGGGCGGGCTCACCTACTTCCTC
>JAABUT010004812.1_pt1 | contig 10441 bp, 9 predicted proteins | sample 5559281 | NCBI WGS metagenome assembly JAABUT01 (sample SAMN10711880, study PRJNA513359) | rock metagenome | isolation source: Antarctica rocks | place: Antarctica: Victoria Land, Ricker Hills nord | collected 2016-01-04 | reverse complement strand
GGCATCGGCTGGCTGATCACCAGCCCGACGATACTGAGACGATGCACTTCGATGCCATCCTGCCGGCCGGTGGCCGGGCGCGAAGGCTGGGCGGTGCTGCCAAGCCGCTGCTGCGGGTCGCGGGGGTCTCGTTGTTGCAGCGGGCGCTGCTGGCAGCCAGGGCAGCCCGGCACATCGTGGTGGTCGGACCGGACGATCTGCCGGTTCCACCCGGAGCGCATCGGGTGCGCGAGGATCCGCCGTTCGGCGGGCCGGCGGCCGCCGTCGCAGCCGGCCTCGATGTCCTGCAACAGCTGGGCGATCCGGCGCGATGGCTGCTGGTGCTGGCCGCCGACCAGCCGGCGGCCGAGCTGCTGGTCCCGCCGCTGCTGGCCGCAGCCGGGCCGGCGGCGGGTCCGGCCGGTGTCCAGGCGTTGATCGGGACCGATGCCCGCGGCCGGTGGCAACTGCTCACCGCGCTGTATGCCACCGGTCCGTTGTCGGCGGCTGTCCGGCGACTGCGGAAACGACCGGCCGGACTGGCCTGCACACCCTTTCGTGAACTGGTCGCCGGGCTGGTGGTGCAGGAGGTTCCGCTACCGCGCGCCGCAGCGGGTGACATCGACACCTGGGCCGACGCCACCCGCTGGGGTGCCACTCGATGACCACTGCACGACAACGGTTACGCACACAAGTGCCTGCACAGCAACGGTCTTGGGCGGCTAGCTTCCCGATCTCCGTGGGAGCGCCGTGATCAGCAGACCCAGACCGATCAGCGCCACCACTGCGGCGGCGATCCACCTGGTGGCGTTCTCGAAGATCCACCCGAAGCTGCCGGTGAACCCGACGACCGCAACCACCGTGAAGATCAAGGACCAGAACAGGCCGGAAATGTTCGGCTGGCGGCTTTCCGGCGCCGCGGGCTGTTGCTCGGACCGCTCGGGTCGATCAGCCACGGCGCACCTCCAGGTTTCCGGCGCCGACGTGAACGTCGAGGGCGAACCCGCTCCTGCCTGCCACCGTTGGTCCGGTAGCCGTTGCGGACTTGACCATGCCGTCCGCGCCTTGGCCGAGGCAGTCGATGTGCCCGAAATTGGCCGAGCAGTTCGCCGTGACGTTCGTGTCGTCGGGCACGATGACGGTCAGATTTCCGGCGTTCAGATCGACCGCGACCGACCGCAGTTCGCCGCGCTCGGGTACCTCGACGTTCGACAGGTCGAGGGTGGCGTCCCCGGCACCCAACCGGTACTGCCGGTCGACCTGGTCGAACGACTGCGGCATCCACTGCCGTCCACCGAATCCGTTCGACCCGTCCAGTCCGGTGAGCGTTAGAACAGCCGTCACGATGGACAGGACGATCCCAGCGCCGATCAGCCTGGAGCGCCGCCCGCGGATCGCCGAGAAGAAGATCCCGACTGCCAGCACGGCCAGCGCGGAAGCGCTGATCGCGGCCCAGCTCATCTGCCACCAGCCCACGGAAAGCCCCAGCGCCAGCACCGCGCCGACGATCAGGGCGACGCCGACGGTGGCCCTGGCGAACGCCTTGGTGCGCCGGCCGCGTGCCTGCTGCTCCGGGGAGGCCGGCGCCGGCCCCGGCTCGGGAAGATCCCAGGCGAACGGCGCGGCGCCCAACGGATCCCAGGCCGGCGGCGATGACGCAGCCGAAGCCATGGCCGATGGATCGGTGTCGGCAACCGGATCGGCCGCGGCCCGGTTGGTCGGATCGGAATCCGTCGGGTCTGTCCGCCCCTTGCGCAGGTCCACCGGTGCGGCGCCGCCCCTGCGGGTGCCGGGGTCCGGGACCGGCATCCCGGCATGGTCGTCCCAGAAGGCGGGCCGGTCGAAGGGTGAAGCCGCGGGCGGCGCGGCCGGATCCAGATCCAGCCCATTGTCCGGCCGAGGTCCGTACCAGCCTTGATGACGGCGCCGGGAGTTTCCGCCGCAGCCGAAGTGACCGTTCCAGTGCTCCGCCCGGTGACCGACGTCCTGTCCCCACTGCTCGGCACGGCGGCCGAAATCGTCTCCCCAGCGGCCTGCCTTGCGCCCGACCTCGTCGCCCCAATGGGCCGCGCGTTCGGCGAACTCCTGCATCTGCCGGCCGAACCGGTCGCCGCCCCCGGCATACCGCCAGTCGCGGCCGCGGCGCTTGCCGACCACTCCGAAGACGATGGCGGCAGCGATCGCGATCGGCAGCAGCGGAAGACCGACGGTGAAGGTGGAGGTGATCGACCCGATCACTACCAGTCCGAGGATGACGGCCAGCAGCGGGGACACCGATGAACGGCCGCGGCCGAGCAGGCCGTCCAGGGCCGACACCTCGTCCCGGTCGCTGGGCAGCAGCAACCAGCCGAGCGCGTAGAGCGCGACGCCGGAGCCGCCGAAGATGGTGAGGACGGCGAAGCCGACCCTGATCAGGACCGGGTCGACGCCGAGTGCCCGGCCGAGGCCGCCGGCCACGCCGGCGATCTTCCGATCCCGGCTGGATCTGCTGAACCGCCGTGACCAGCCCGGTGCGGGCTCGGGCGCCTGGTGATCGGCGAATGGGGTGCGCTGCGAGGAGGTCATGCGTCGAGGGTGCCGAAACGCCGGACCGGACACCATCGGGGATGCCCCTGGTTCGCGGAACCAGGGTGCACCCCGATACCCCAGGTCCGCCGGCATGTGACAGTAGGGGGGTGAGTTCTCCGATCCAACCACCGGCCCGCGGGTGGGATGCCGTCGCCGGCGGAACGAACGTGCCGGCGACCGCCGGCATGGCGCCCGCGCCGCCGCCCGCGCCGGTCACGGGGACCGCGGCTGCGGCCGGGACCGCCGCCGCGGCCCAGACCGCCGCCGCGGCCCAGACCGCCGCCGCGGCCCAGACCGGCGCCGCCGCCCAGACCGGCGCCGCGGCGCGTGCTGGCCGGCGTGCCGAGATCGAGCTCCCGCGGACACCGGACGGAATCGAACTGTTGATGCGGGCCCGCCGGGGCGCGTTTCTCGGAGGCGTCGCCCGCGGGGTAGCCGACCATCTGGGCGTGCCGGTGGTGTGGGTCCGAGCGGCGTTCGCGTTGCTGGCGATCATCGCCGGGGCCGGGCTGGTGGCCTACGCGTTGCTGTGGATCTTCGTCCCACTCCGGCCAGCGGCAGCCGATTCTGGCCCACCTCCCTCTCCCCGTGAACGTCGGCAGGCCATCGGCATCGCGGCGGTCGGTCTCGCGCTGGCCATTGTCGGCGCCGCGGTCGGGCTGGGCTCGGCCGTCGGGTGGGTGCTGGGGCCGCTGGGGCTGGCCGCGGTCGGTGCGGCATTCATCTGGCGGGAGGCCGACGACACCAGGCGGGCCCGATGGCGCAGGTCGGCCGTCGGCATCGTCACCCCGGGTTCGGGGGCCTGGTGGCGGCTCGGTGGTGGCATCGCGCTGGTCGTCGGCGGACTGGTGATCTTCGCCGTCGGCAGGTTCAACGTCGACGCGGTGCGATCGTCGTTGGCCGCGGTGCTACTCACCCTGGTGGGGGTCGGGCTGATCACCATCCCGTGGTGGCTGCGCCTGGTCCGCGCCCTCGGCGAGGAACGCCGCGAACGGATCGCCGAGAGCGAGCGCGCGGAGATCGCCGCCCACCTGCACGATTCGGTGCTGCAGACACTGGCCCTGATCCAACGGCAGTCGGCCGATCCGCGCGAGGTTGCTCGGCTGGCCCGCGGACAGGAACGCGAGCTGCGCACCTGGTTGTACGGACCGGCCGGATACTCCGGTGGGCCGGGCACCGGACCCGACGGGGGTGACCGGACGCTGGCGGCCGCGCTGGCCACCGCTGCGGCTGACGTCGAGGACACCTATGCCATCAAGGTGTCACCGGTGCTGGTCGGCGACGCGGACATGCATCCGGGAACCGTTGCGCTGGTCGCGGGCGCCAAGGAAGCGATGGTGAATGCTGCCAAGCACTCCGGCGAGACCGAGGTCAGCGTCTACGCGGAGGTCGAGAACGGGACGATCAGCGTCTTCGTCCGGGACCGTGGCAACGGCTTCGACCCGGCGGCGGTCAGTGCCGACCGGCGTGGACTGGCGGAGTCCATCCGGGGAAGAATGGACCGGCACGGTGGGGCGGCCAGCATCCGATCGGCGCCCGGGAAGGGAACTGAGGTGGAACTGTCGATGCCGGTTGAGCAGCAAACGCTGCCCGTCGAGCTGAAGAAGCGTGACAGACAGTCCTCGGCGGACCCGACGACCGCGGCAGCGCAGCAATGACCGAGGCGTCGCAGTCCGCCACCGGGCAGGAGCCGGTGCGGGTGTTCCTGGTGGACGACCACGCGATCTTCCGCAGCGGCGTCAAGGCCGAACTTGCCGGGCTGCAGGACGAGCGGATCCGGGTCGTCGGAGAGGCCGGCTCGGTCGGCGAGGCGGTGGTGCGCATCCAGGCCGGGCAACCCGACGTGGTGTTGCTCGATGTCCACATGCCGGACGGAGGCGGGCGGGCGGTCCTGGATCGTGTGCACGCCGGGCTGCCGGATGTGGTGTTCCTGGCGCTGTCGGTGTCCGACGCCGCCGAGGACGTGATCAACGTGATCCGGGGCGGGGCACGCGGCTACGTCACCAAGACGATCTCCGCGAGGGAACTCGCCGATGCCATCGTGCGGGTGTCGGCCGGTGACGCGGTTTTCTCCCCGAGGCTGGCGGGCTTCGTGCTGGATGCCTTCTCCGACCGGCCGGGCGCGTCGCCGGTGTGGGATCCGGAACTCGACCTGCTGTCGCCGCGGGAACGGGAGGTGCTCAAGCTGCTCGCCCGCGGATATGCCTACAAGGAGATCGCCTCGCAGCTGTTCATCTCGATCAAGACGGTCGAAACCCATGTGTCCGCGGTGCTGCGGAAGACCCAGAAGTCCAACCGGTACGAGCTGTCCCGCTGGGCCACCGACCGCCGGCTGGTCTGACGCCCGGACCACCAGCTGTGTTTGTTGGACTCACCGGTCCGCGACGGGCCCCCTGCGTTTGCCCATCAAGGGGACAGCGACCCATTGGCAACGCCGCGATCGACCGAACGCTGGGCAGCGCGGAGGTGACATGCGGTGCCACCTGGAGATGAGCGGCCCAGCCCAGACACTGAAGGTTCGATCCGTTGAAAATCCCCCCGGGTGCGTCCGCCGACCGAATTGGTGGCCACCTCGAACGTGCCGTCGTCCCCGGCGCCGACCCCGACGCACCGGCACACGCTCTCCGGATGATGGGCGAGCGCCTCTACGCCCGCCTCGCCCCGCGGCAAGCCGACCCGACAGTGCTTCGATGACCGAGGAGGTCAGATGGCGACCATTGAGATTGCAGATGACGAACTGAGTGTGCAGGTGCACGGACTGGATCGGCTCTGGACACTCAAGAGTCACCTCACGATCCCGCTCGCCCACGTACGCGGCGCGACGGCAGACCCGGGCATCGTCACCGAATCCAAAGGCCGCCGCGGCCCGGGGACGCACGTGCCCGGCGTCGTGGTCGCGGGCACGTTCCACCAAGAAGGCGACCGAGTGTTCTGGGACGTGCCCGACAAGGACAAGGCGATCGTGATCGAACTGCAGGACGAGACCTACCGGCGGTTGATCATCGAGGTCGAGGAACCTCGGGTCGCCGTCGAGTTGATCGAGGCCGCGCTCACCGCCCGGTGATCCATCGTCTGCTGGGACGCCTGTACGGAACTGCCCGCCGGCCAAGTTAAGTCCGAAGAGCCACGATAGGACGACTTGATACCACTCGGGTTTCAACTGCAATTCTCGATCCCAGATCGACGGCCCGATGGGGTGCCATTTCCTGAAGGGCAATCAGGACAACCCTGGCCGCGACAAGGATTTCGTGCGGCTACCAGTCGCACTGGTCGTCGGGAAGCCCGGCCTCGTGGGCATAGCGAGACACCTCGTCATGCGCTGAGGCGTCGGCTCGGTCGTAGTGAAACACCCGTCCCGGGAAGATCACCCAGACCTCGCCGTCGGAGTCGAAGCTGGCGTACCAGCCTGGACTGGCCAGTCCGCTCGACAGGTGGCTGCTCAGTGTCTCGGCGTAGTTCGATTCGGCCTCGAACTCGAGGAGAGTCCAGACCGACGGTTGGGACGGTGCCGGATCGGTGATGGCGGTGCGTGACAGTCGGATGACAGTCAGCGGTACCTGCTCCAAAACAAAGCCGACGAGCAGACTCTCAGCGATGACAGCGCCGCGCAGTGCCACGGAGTAGTCCCTTCCTGCGCGCGGCTCCAGGCCGCCGGTGCCGAGGCCCACCTGGCTGTCGCCGTGCCTTGCCAGCAGCAGCACCCCGACCGTCGCCACCACGACGGTGAGCACGACCGTCACGGCAATGAGCACCATGAGGCGCTCGTCGTAAACGGCCCGCTCAATGCTACGCAGCTCGGCGCGAGTCGCGCCCGCGCCTGCCCTGGCCCCTTGGGTGCGGATCCGCGGAGCCCCGACATCGTCGAAGTCTGCGTCCCCGTATACCGCACCGCTTGCAACGGCCAGCTGGACTTGACCAGTTTCTCGTATGCGGATCCCTACCGGGCTGACCCATTCAACAGACAGTTGAACGAAATCATTCGGAAAATGCCAACCAGCGTGCCCTTTTCGGGGCCGCAGTGCGGCCCGTCTCGATTTGCCTGGCGAGCCCGCTCTGCGGACTTGGTCCGGTCAAAGAGCAGGCGGCGCGTTACCGATTCGACCCGGCGCGGGCTTGTTGGAAGGCGGTATCACCGGGCTACCGGCCGCGGTCCAACACGGTCTGAGCGACTGCGAGCAGACTCGCCAGCCCGCAACTGCAGCCCCGGGCGGGGTCGCATTCTGGCACGTGGCGGGCGAAGCGAACCAAGCCCAGCGCCAGCTCGGTCCGTTCCCCGACGATCTTGCCGACATTCTCGGTCCAACCGGATCTGGGGTCAGTGAGCTTCCGAGCGCTTTGGTCGGGATTCCGCTCGGCCGGGCCGGCCTCGACGCCTTCGGTGGATGCGACATCATGGGCTGCAGCGGCCAACGCAGCAATGTCGACATCCATGCCGACGAGCACCCGCACCGCTGTGCAGTACGGAGTCTGCAGAATCGAGACCAACAAGTGAGCCGGTCCGATCTCGGTTTGGCCGAGATGCTGTGACAACCGCAGGGACCGCTCGAGCACCTGTTTCGCCGGCGACGAGAACGGTATGTGTCCAGTCGGTCCTTTGCGGCCACTGCCGACCAACTCGACGACTCGCTCACGCACCGAGCCCAGGGTGATTCCTGCTGTTCTCAGCGCGGCCTGCAGTAGCGGATCGGCGCTGCGGAGCACACCCAGGAGCAGGTGTTCGGTGCCGATCTGCTTGTGCCGCAGGGCAATCAGTTCTTCCTGCGCCCACACGACGACAGATCGTCCCTCATCTGTGAACCGCTCGAACATGGAGCCTCCCGATGTTGGGCGACCGCAACGGTAACAACGAGGTTCCGGACCGGGTGGCTCCGCCCCGATTGTGGCGCCACTGACCGCGATCAGTTGCACACGTGAGCGCACACCACCACGCTCAAAACGACGTCACCAGCGGGTCCGACGATTTCTGCACCCCGGCGATCTGGTGCCACGCCGCCACGGGATTGGGGCGGGCCGACCGGCCGGGGCACACCTAACGGCACCGCAGCATCTAACCCGTGACAGTCCTGCTGGCCCGATGGCCTGCGCGATCAGGTGATGTCCCGCCGCCGGAAGAGGACCAGTGAGACCCCGAGTACCACCGCGGCGTAGACCAGCAGGGTGAGACCGCCGTGCAGGTTCGACACGTGGATGGTCTGCGGCTGCACGAATCCGGAACCTTGGTTGAACTGGTCGCGGCCGAATACTGTGACCCCGCCCTTGGTGGCCCAGGCCGCGATGCTGGTCACCAATAGGTACGGCTGCAGCGACGGGCTGATGGACCGCAGCACGCTCTCCAGCACGGCGAAGTACACGAACGCGATGCCCAGCGCGGCTGCGGTGTTGCGGATGGAGTTAGCCAACCCGAACCCGAGCCAGACGCAGGGCAGCACCAGCAGCGCGGCCCGCACCTGCACCCCGAGCACATCGGACCAGAAGTGGGCCGCGTCGGCGCCCAAGGTGGACACCGGTAGGCCGCGGGCGCTGAGCAGCAGCCGCACGGTGAACGCCCACACCACCTGCGCGATGATCGACAGCATCAGCACCACGCTGGTGACGGCGAGCAGTTTGGCCGCCATCAGCCGGAGCCGCCGCGGCTCGTAGAACAACCAGGCGATCAGGTTCTTGCTCGACCATTCGGCGCCGATGAAGGTGGCGCCCAGGGCGAACGCCGCCAGCGCCACCGCCGCGCCGACGGCGGTCGTGTAGTCCGGCACCTGGGTCGGCTGGAACGGGGTGTTGGCCAGGAATTGGTCGACCGGGAAGTCGGCCGCGGTGGGGACGGTGCCGCACTGCTCCTGGCTGCCGCCCGGCGCCTTGAGGCACTGCGCGACCTGGGCGGCGATCTGGCTGATCTGCTGGTCGCGTTGCGCGGTGGCCTGGGCCAGGTCGGCCGTGGTCGGCTGGGCGTGGGTCTGGAACAGAAACACCACCGCGATCACGTAGCCGACGACACAGATGCCGAGCAGGATCCGGGTGAACAGACGGGCCGCGAGTCGCCGCAACTCGGTGGTCACCAGCCGCCCGAAGGTGGGTGCGGCAGTGCGGTCCTCGGCGCTGAGGGTGGTGGTCATGACCGGGTCTGCTCCATTGTGGGTGCGGGCGGGGTGTCCGGATCTGCTGGTTCGGCTGTCAAGTCCAGGAACACGCTCTCCAGGTCGGCCGAGATCGGGCTCAGTTCGGTCAGGTACAGCCCGGTGTCGCTCAGTGCCTTGGTCACCAGCGCCGGGTCGGTGACCCCGCCGACGCGCCATGAATCCTCGAACGGACTGACGGTGAACCCGGCCCGCTGCAACACGTCTCGGCCGCGGATCGGGTCGGCCAGCCGGACCCGCATATCCCCGGTGGTCCGGGACGCCAGCAGCTCGTGCACCGATCCGGAGGCGATGACTTGGCCATGGGACATGATCGCCACCCGGTCGCACACCTGCTGCACCTCGCCGAGCTGATGGGAGGACAGCAGCACCGTCACCCCGGTGGTGCCCAGGTGCTTGATCAGCTCCCGGACTTCCCGGATGCCGGCGGCGTCCAGCCCGTTGCCGGGCTCGTCCAGGATCAGCAGCTCGGGGTTCTTCAGCAGGGCCGCGGCGATACCGAGCCGCTGCTTCATGCCCAGCGAATATCCCTTCACCCGGTCGTCGGCGCGGCCCGCCAGGTCGACCAGCTCGAGCATCTGCTGCACCCGGCCCGGTGGGATGTTGGAAGCGTGGGCCAGCAGGTTCAGGTTGCGGTGGCCGGAGAAGTTGGGGAAGAACAGCGGCGTCTCGACCAGCGACCCGACCCGGCCGATCACCAGGGGCAGCTCATGCGGCACCGACCGGCCCAGCAGGGTCAGGCTGCCGGCGTCCGGGCGGACCAGGCCCAGCAGCAGCCGAATGGTGGTGGTCTTGCCCGACCCGTTCGGTCCGAGGAAGCCGAACACGCCGCCCGGCTCGACGACGAGGTCCAGGCCGCGCACCGCATGCTCGGGCGGCTTGCGCCACCGCCGGTAGCTCTTGTGCGCCCCGTGAATCTCCACCACAGCCACGTCGCAGCTCCCCTCCGCCGGACCGAATCGGCACCGATCAACCCGCACTATGCAGCATGGTGACCGCCGGATCCGGGACCCCACCGCCGCCCAGGCGACCACGGTGAGCAAATGCGGCCACCCGGGCGACCCGGATCGGATCAGAAGCGATCTGAGGGCGTGACCACACCGGTGCTTTTTCGAGGGAACCGGAATCAGGAGGGCGGCGGCCGCGGGTCGTCCGGGAGCGCGGCGTACAGAACGCCGTCGTGGTAGGCGCCGCCGCGCCACTGCGCGCCGCGAGTGACGCCTTCACCGCCATACACCTGCTCGCTCCAGGGCGCGCTGCTCGGCCACGTTAGCCAGATCGGTGTGCGCCTCTACCCGGTGCGCGGTGGTGTGGGTGAACCCGGTGGTCACGACCCCGGTTCGATGACGATGACCTCGGCGCCGAATCCAACGACCCCCCGCCGAGATGCGTCGCTGACCGCCAGTTAGAGCTGCAGATGCACTCGAAGAGCCTCGTCGAGTGTGGACATGACGTCGGACGGCACGCGTCCCAGCACGGGCCCCAGGCGTTCGACAGTCACAGACCGGATCTGCTCGGCCTGCGCTTTCGAATCCCGACGCAAGCCGGTGAGCTGGGCTGGCAACAACGTCTGAAACGGAAAGACCCGCGCGACGTTGCCCGTCACTGGCACGACCGTGATGACACCGCGACCCAGACGGTCCGCGGTCGCGTTGGCCCGGTCGTTGCTCACGATGACTGCTGGTCGCCGCTTGTCGGCCTCACTGCCGCGGACCGGCTCAAGGTCGGTCAGGCGTATCTCACCGCGCAGCATCAGTGAACCC